>ENA-ORSJ01000768-ORSJ01000768.1-human-gut-metagenome-genome-assembly--contig:-NODE-768-length-31818-cov-3.728741_pt1 | contig 31818 bp, 24 predicted proteins | sample MGYA00242191_ERZ509158 | MGnify/ENA primary metagenome ERZ509158 (study PRJEB26280, sample SAMEA2338623) | human gut metagenome | biome: human gut; feature: human-associated habitat; material: faeces...
GCAATCGGCAGCCCTGACTTATATATACCGAGCCGTGGCTTTTAGCATTCTCCGATGCCAGTGCCAGCCCCGTGGGGGCTGTTGCCGAGTAACCCACAGCCTTGACCGTGGGCTGGAGTGGCTATGTGGCATCGGCCTCGTAGAGGTCGAGCTTGAAGTTTAATTGTCACTTATAAAATATTGGAATTTATCCGATAATCCGGCTAAATCAAAGAATTCCGACAATTCTTCCGCGAATGATTTTCTTCTGTGATGCTCCTGCTGGTTGGATATGTAAGATACGACCTTATCCATATCCCTTTTGCTGAATGTCGATGCAAAATACGACTTTCCCCATCCTTGGAAGCCATAAAACAAATGGTTCTCAGCCATCCATCGGCTGCTACGGCTTTTCACCTCCCGCATATATTCGGACGGAGACATCTCCGCTGACAATTCCTCCGCGATATGGATATGGTCAGGCATTCCGTTTATGGCAATTACCCGGCATCCTGAATTTTCGGAGATTCCGCAGATGTATTTATATAGGCGTGGTGTTGTGTCAGTATCAAGTACCCGAAGGTTGGCTTTTGTGCGGAATACGAAGTGGAAGAATGAGTTGATGTAGGCCATAGTATGGAGTTTTATAGCCTCAAAAATAGCAAACATTTACAGCTTGTGCAATTTTGCTTCAAGCACGACCTCTACGAGGCCGATGCCATCGCACAGCCACTGCCCACCGCCAAGGCGGTGGGTTACTCGGCAACAGCCCCTACGGGGCTGGCACTGGCATCGAAGAACGCCGGATGCCGCGGTGCGGCATACCCATGGGGCTGATATGGACAGCTATCTGGATGTCTTCAAATATCTAACGACCAGTTTGTATTTATTTTTTCAGGCGAAGCTCATAGAGGTCGCCGCGGCGGTCGCGCAAGTTCTTGACACTTCCGTAGGTGTGGAGCTGCGACAGAAGGTCGAGGTCCACGTCGGAAATCAGAATCATTTCCGTGTTTGGAGTGGCCTCCGCCCGGGTGCCGTCGGTAGGGAAAGCGAAGTCGCAAGGAGTGAACACACCCGACTGTGCATACTGTATGTCCATATTGTGTACCCTCGGCAAGTTGCCCACACTGCCCGCTATCGCCACGAAACACTCGTTCTCGATGGCACGCGCATGTGCGCATACACGCACGCGCGAGTAGGCGTTCTGCGTGTCGGTAAGGAACGGCACGAACAGAATCTGCATGCCGTCGTCGGCCATCAGGCGCGACAGTTCCGGAAATTCTACGTCGTAGCATATCAGCACGCCGATTTTCGCGCAATCGGTATCGAAAGTCTGTATTCTCCGTCCGCCGCTCAATCCCCAGCTCTTTATCTCGTCGGGAGTGACGTGGATTTTCTCGTACATCTCGTAAGAGCCGTCTCGGCGGCAAAGGTAGCCCACGTTGTAGAGCCTTCCGTCATCCTTCACTAACGGCATGCTGCCGGTTATGATATTGATATTGTAGCTTATCGCCAATTTAATGAAACGGTCGCGTATCTCTTCCGTGTATTTAGCCAGACCACGGATTGCAGCCGATTCGCCCTCATTGTTGAAGCGCGCCATCAGCGGAGCGTTGAAATATTCCGGGAACAGGACGAAATCGCTCTGATAGTCAGAAACTGCGTCGACGAAATATTCTACCTGCTCGAAAAGGTCGTCAAGCGAGCGGTAGGGGCGCATTTGCCATTGCACAAGCCCCACCCTGACAGTCGATTTCTTGGTTATGGCATCTTGCGGCGACGGCTCGTAATATATGTTATCCCACTGCAAGAGGCACGCGAAATGCTTCGACTCCTCGTCGTTTGGCAAATAGTTGCGCATCACCTTGCGCACATGGAAATCGTTCGACAACTGGAACGTAAGCACCGGGTCGTAAATCTCCTTTTGCCGTACCTTGTTGATATACTCGCGCGGACGCAACTTATCGGCATACTTATGATAGTTCGGTATGCGTCCGCCGAACATTATAGCCTTTAGGTTGAGCGACTCGCACAAGTCCTTGCGGTACTCGTACATACGGCGGGCAAGACGCAACCCCCGGTATGCCGGATGGATGAACACCTCTATGCCGTAGAGGATGTTGCCGTCGGGATTGTGGGTGCTGAAAGTCTCGTTGCCCGTTACCTGCGCATACGTATGGTCGTTCTTCACCAGATTATAATCGACTATTATAGAGAGCGCGCAGCCCACTATCTTGTCGTCGACAACAGTCACTATCTGCCCTTCCGGGAATATGTTTATCAGCTTCTGTATCTGGGCGCGTGTCCAGAACACGTCGCTGCCGTCGGAATATACTCTTGTAAACGATTGTGAAAGCTGTTCGTAGTCCTCCATCTGGAGAGTGCGGATTTGCACTTTGTTGATTTTAATAGAATCTTCCATAGCCTGATTCCTTTTAAATAAGATCTGTGTAATTTTTCGCTGCGAAATTACCGCAAATTAATTTCACACGCAAAACATACCTACAAATACTGACTGCCGAGAACCGATTTACCTACAAATTGCGATTGAAACGCTGAATTTGTGAGAATAACTTTGCGGAAGTTAAAAATCACAAAAACGGAATTTATGAAAATCAAAATTTTCGCTCTTTCGTTCTGCTTCGCGGCTGCCGGTCTGTCCGGCTTGTCGGCTGCAGAAAACGGAAATACGAAAGCTGAAGAACCGGTTAGCAAAGAGGCCGAAAAAGAGCCTTCAAAATTGGAGAAAATAATGAGGCGCTTCTCGATTGGCGGATATGGAGAAGCCGTCTACGCACGTAATTTTTATAGCGACAACGTATACCGCTACAGCCGTCCGGAGCAATATAAGAATGATCCGAGCCACGGCCGCTTTGACATACCGCACGCCGTAATCTACCTGTCATACGACTTCGGGAAAGGATGGAAAATGTCGTCGGAAATAGAGTTCGAGCACGGCGGCGGAGGTTCGGCCGTTGAACAGGAGTTTGAAGAAGCCGGCGAATGGGAAAGCGAGATTGAGAGGGGCGGCGAAGTGGAGCTGGAGCAATTCTGGATTGAAAAGTCGTTCATGCCGCAGCTCAATGTCCGTGCCGGGCATATCGTCGTGCCGGTAGGTTTGACCAACGCCCACCACGAGCCTTTGGAGTTCTTCACGGTCTACCGTCCGGAGGGCGAGGCCACAATCCTGCCGTGCACATGGCATGAAACGGGAATAAGCGTATGGGGGCGAGCCGGGGATTGGCGTTACGAAGCGCAGTTCCTTGCCGGACTGGACGCTTTTTTCTTCTCGCGCGACAACTGGATACAGGGAGGCAACGGCAGCCCTTTCGAGTTCAAGACCGCCAATAAATATGCGGTAGCCGCCCGCGTCGACAATTATTCCATAAAAGGGCTGCGCATCGGGCTTAGCGGTTATTACACGCACTCGATGCACAACACAATGCCCCACGATATGGAAGGCGAGGACCAATACGGCAACAAAAAGACCTACGACCACATCAAAGGCAAGGTGGCAATCGGCGCATTGGATTTCACATACAACGACCATAACTGGATTGTCCGCGGCAACGCCGACTACGGCTATCTGAGCGACGCTTCGGAAATCTCGGAGATAAAACGCAACCGCACAGCCAACAATGCACCTTACAACAAGACGGCCGTCGGCAAGAATGCCGTGGCATTAGGAATGGAAGCAGGCTACGATTTCTTCTCGCAGATAGCCAAGACGCGTGCCGACAACCAGAAATTCTATCTTTTCGGACGCTACGACTATTACAATTCCTACATCCCGGAACACGACATGGCGAAATATGAGTTTACCGGCCGTCACAAGATGACTTTCGGCATCAACTATTATCCTATCCCGCAAATCGTGATAAAAGGCGAATATTCGAAACGCTTTTTCAAGACTCCGTTCAACGACGAGCCTTCCGTCTCGATAGGAATAGCCTATATGGGATTCTTCAATTAAAAATTCACTAACATAATAAAAACACAGAGGAATTATGAAAAAAGTATCAAAATTAGTAATGATGCTGCTTGCCGGCGTGCTTTCTATGGCAAGCTTCGCATCGTGCGACGACAACAACGACGAGCCTACACCCGGCACTGGCGAGCTTACGGAGAAAGAACAGGAGATGAAAGCCATCGCCGAACAATTCGTAAGCGCAACTGTAAACGAAACCTACAAATTGCTTGCCGACTACACCGACCAGCTTTGCAACGCTATGATTGACTTGCGCGAAAAAGTGCGTGACGGCTCGGTTCAGGACGCCGACGTGAAGAATGTCTGCGACATTTTCCTTGAGGCACGCGCGGCCTACGAGGAGAGCGAGGCATTCCTTTTCGGAGCGGCATCCGACTTCGGTATCGACCCGCATATCGACACTTGGCCGCTCGACCTTCCGGGTCTGGCGCAGGCGTTGACCAACGATTTGCAAATCGAGGCTATGGACGTAGCTGACGACGGCTCGTGGAGCGGCGACACATACGCCGGCAACAAGCTCGGTCAGGAGCTGCTCGGTTTCCACGGCATAGAGTTCGTGATATTCCGCGACGGCGCGCCGCGCACGGCCGCCGACCTTTTGGGCAACGAGGATTATCCTGAATTTACGGCAGCAATCCCCGGCAAGACGGTCTCAGGATTGAATGAAGTGATTTTCGCGGCTGCCGTAGCCGGCGACCTGCGCAACTGCTGCTTCCGTATGGAAGTCGCATGGAACAAGGAAGCTCCGGCTGCCCATATAACAAAGGTGGAAGAATTGGAATGGCCTGTTACCGTCGGCAGCGGTGACCTCTCTTACGGCGAGAATTTCCTTATGGCAGGACAGGCAGGCAGCACTTACGCCACTTGGCGCTTGGCCATGGACGCCATCCTCGTGGCAGGATGCCAGAACATCGCCGACGAGGTAGGTCAGCAGAAAATGGGACAACCGGCTTACGGCACGGATATCAACTACATCGAGTCGCCTTACAGCCACATGTCGCTTGTCGACTTCCACGACAATATGGTCAGCATCGAGAACTGCTATATGGGAGGACGCGAGGAAGTGAGAGACGAGACAAAATCGCTCCACGCCTACTTGCAGAAATACAATCCTGAGCTTGACACCAAAGTGGTAAACGCAATCAACGACGCAAAGGCAAAGATTAAGGCTTGCCCGGCCCCATTCGTGCAAAACTACACGGCTCCTGAAGTGAAGACGGCAATCGAGGCATGCAGCACACTGTCGTCTGCCCTCTCGGAAGCAAGCGAGTGGATTTCGGCCAACTGACATATATCCGCCAAGGCGGATGGTTACAGGTTATGGGTTAAGGGTTAACAGCCCTTGACCTACAACCATTTAGAAACAGACTATAATTTTTAAAACTATGAAAAGAAATAAATCATTATTACTCATCGCATGCCTGTCGATGGTGGCAATGGCATCATGCAATGACGAGAACGAGACACCTGACCCTGAAGAACAGACCGGCGATACCGGATATATCGGGAAAGCCGTAGGCAATTTCTCGGCAGAAGAATGGTATCCGGGAGGCGAGCTCGGTACTACCGACAACGTCACGCACAGCAGCTACGAGGACGAGTCACCGGCTGTCGCCAATCAGGGACTGTCTACTGAATTCAAATATGGAGAGACTTTATTCGAACGGAATTTCAACACGGAGCAAAAACCGTTCAATGGTCTCGGTCCGGCATGGGTGCGCCAAGCCTGTATCACCTGCCATCCGGGATACGGGCATGGCAAACGCATAGAGCGGTATAACGCCACCGACTACGGCAACGGCTACCTGCTCGTAATCTACCATCCAAGCGACAATTCGTATATCGCGGAAGTCACCGGCATGCCGCAGACAAGAGCTACTTATCCGTTCCTGCCGCCAATCGACGAGGAGCAAATCGACATCCAGTGGCTGAAAGCCACCGACGGCGCGCTGCCTTTGCAATTTCCCGACGGCGAGACCTACGAGCTGATTTATCCGGAAGTCACCATCCCGCAATCAGCGTTCAACACCGACCCGAAACCGACTGACTATGAAGTGCGTCTGGAATCGACTATCGGCATCTACGGCACAGGACTGCTTGACGCAATCACCGAAGAAGACATGAAAGCGCAATATATCGAATCTTCCAAATATCTGGAATTGAATCCGGCAATGTGGGCAGGAGGCGACTGGGCGGCATCAGCTTGGTACAGCCTTGCCGACGGCACAAAGAGAATCAAGCGTTTCACATACGCCATGACACGCGCTTCGTTGCAGGACGGAGCCGGGGCGAACGCCATCTGGAACATTCCGAATGTCACGCGCTCCGACCGCACAAAGCTTTACACCACCGACGCATGGGCAAAAGCCATGTCGGAAACGCCGTCGGTGATAGCCGCCATCAAGGCCGACCCGGCATCTCCGTACTATGCCGACGGCACCGACGCTGGAATTGCCGAGGCCGTACGCACCTTGCTTTCACCGAATACCGACCAGACAAACAATGCCTATCATAACTTCGCGCCGGAAATGGAAGACGACGACTACTATAACTTCATGATTTGGCACCGCGGGCTTGCAGTGCCTCGCGCCCGCAATCTGAACGACTCAAAAGTGCAGCACGGCAAAGACTTGTTTATGGAAATGGGTTGCGCGAATTGCCACCGTCCGTCGTGGACAACAGGCGACGACAACTATTGGCAGGACGCTATCTGCAAAGCGCAAGGGGAACTTCCGAAATATCCGCACCAGAAGATATGGCCATATACGGATATGGTACAGCACCGTCTGTTTATGAAGAACGACATTCGCACCGGATGGTGCCGCACGACTCCTCTCTGGGGACGCGGGCTGTCGCTCCAGAACACCGGCGCCGAGGACCGCTTGCACGACTGCCGGGCCCGTAATGAAATAGAAGCTATCATGTGGCATGGCTACAGCGAGCAAAGCGACGCCTTCGAATCAGCGAAGAAATTTTATAACCTTTCGAAGGAAGACCGCGAAGCTGTAGTCGCATTTCTGAGAGCAATCTGAAAATTGGTTATAGTGTTAGATGGTTATAAGGTTATGTGTTCATACGCATAATCTTATAACCATTCAATCTGTCAACCCAACACCCGTTTTTATTATGAAAAAAGCCTTAAAAAACATAGCGTTCGGAGTTATCGCAATTTTGATAGCGGTCATGGCTACCGCCACATTCATCGAAGCCGGAGAGGGAACGCAATTTGTAACGGAAAAAATTTATGGAGCATGGTGGTTCGCCCTTTTATGGGGAATAGCCGCCATTGCCGGTATATATTACTTCTTCACATCCAAGAAAAAGCTGTATGACATCGCTCTACATTGCGCACTGTTGCTAATACTTGCCGGAGCATTGGCCACATCGCTCACAGCGCGTGTGGGAACAGTACATTTACGACAGGGAGAACCAACCAATACGCTCTTGCTCGATTCCGGCGACTCCATACGTCTGCCTTTCACTATAGAATTGAAGAATTTCACCATCAACTACCATGACGGCACATCCATGCCGTCGGACTACATCACAAAATTCACTATTTCCGATTCCACAAATGGCGCAGTCGAAGGCAACGTGTCAATGAACAAAGTGTTCGACTATCACGGCATCCGCTTTTTCCAGACATCGTTCGACTCGGATATGCTCGGAAGCACGTTGACATATAACGAGGACCGCATCGGCAAACCGTTGACATATACCGGCTACTATCTCCTTTTCCTGTCATTGGCGTGGATGCTTTTCGCACCGTCGGGAGGATTCCGCAAACTGTTACGAGACCCCCGCTTGCGCAAAGGCCTGTCGGTAGTAACGTTGTTGACGTTTACCGCAAACGCCGAAGCGGCCGTTACTTTTTCCCATAAGGCGGCCGACGCTTTCGGAGATATGCTCATCGAAAAAGACGGACGCGTTTGTCCTTTCGAGACAGTAGCGATGGATTTCACGAAAAAACTTTATGGAAAACCTGAATATAAAGGCCTCTCCGCCGAACAAGTGCTAACAGGCTTCCTGTTTTTCGAGAAAGAATGGCGCAACGAACCTGTCATAAGAGTGAAAAACCGGGAATTAAGGCAATTGGAAGGTTTGAAAAAATATTCGTCGCTCAACGATTTCTTCACCGACGGATATGTACTCGGGCCTTACGTGGAAGATTACTACAAAGGGAAACGCACTGGAATAAACAAGGCCGCCGCCGAACTCGACGACCGCATAGCAATGATAATGTCGCTCCGCGACGGCGGATGGCTGAAAATGTTCCCAGTAGAGTCGGAAGGCAAGGTAATATGGTACAACCCCACCGACCGTCTGCCGGCAACGGCCGACAGCATACAGTCTTTGTTCATCCGCCATGCTTTCAATATGATTTATGAGACAGGTGTCTACCGTCATGACGACAAGGCTCTTACAGAGCTAATCGTACAAATGCAGAAATACCAGAAAAAATACGGAGGCACATCCATCCCCGACGGGAAAAAGCTGAAAGCGGAACACATATACAACAGCTTCCCATTTACCGGACTGCTTTTCAAGGTCGACCTTGTGGCCGGCATAATATTATTGTTGCTGCTCGTACGCTCCATGATTACCGGGAAGAAGCGGAATTGGGAAAAAATAGCCGACACGGCCGGTATAATTGTATTGCTACTATCATTTACAACACTTTCTTTCTGCATAGCCCTGCGCTGGACGATAAGCGGGCGCGCTCCGCTCGGCAACGGCTACGAGACGATGCTTGCCGTGGCATGGTGCGTACAACTAATCACAATCGTTTCATCGTTCCGTTTACGTTACCTTCTCCCATTCGGCATTACGCTGTCGGGATTTTTCCTGTTAGTATCGTCGATAGGACAGATGGACCCGCAAATCACCCCGCTTATGCCTGTGCTCAACTCTCCGCTCCTAAGCGTCCATGTCTCGGTGATAATGATGGCGTACGCCCTGCTGTCGTTCACATTCCTGTGCGGCGTGACAGCTTTGGCGATTATCTCAATAAAACGCGATGAAAAAGCGTCGGAACATATTGCCACACTCCAATTGGTCTCACGGCTTTTCCTTTATCCGGCACTCGCATTGCTCGGCACCGGAATATTCATCGGCGCAATTTGGGCAGATTATTCGTGGGGAAGATATTGGGGATGGGACCCGAAAGAAGTGTGGGCACTAATCAATTTCCTGCTTTATGCAATAGCCTTGCACGACCGCTCGCTGCCATGGCTCCGCCGCCCTGCCGCCTACCACGCATATATGTGCCTTGCCTTCCTCACGGTCATGATGACCTACATCGGAGCCAACTATTTCCTCGTCGGGATGCACAGCTACGCATAAAAATCACGCCGATTCGTATTTTATTTCTCAGTAATATATTTTATTTTTCAAAACAAACATCTATCTTTGCATCACAAACGCCCACCGCATGCGCATTATAGCAAGAAATAAAATAATTGAATATTACACAGCACATCCGGACTCCGAAGTTGCTCTCGAAGATTGGTATCAGAAAGTGAAAAAAGCGGAGTGGACGTGCTTTGCCGACATAAGAGCCACATTCGGCGGTGTCGACAATGCTGGCAACCAGCACTATATATTCAACATAAAAGGCAATAGCTACAGGCTAATAGCCGTTATAAAATTCACCATCAAGACTGTGTATATCCGATTTATCGGCACACACTCGGAATATGATAAAATAGACGCTAAAAACATATAAGGTCATGGCAAAGATTAAAAACGAAACAGCTTATAAAGCAGCAATGGAAAGAATAGAAGAGCTATTGCCGCTGGTCGATGACAACACGCCCCCCGGAAACAAAAACCTTATAGAACTTGATTTATTGTCAGCCCTTGTGGATGAATACGAAGAGTCACACTATCCTGTCAAGACACCATCCTTGGTCGACGTGATAAAATTACGGATGTATGAAATGGGTATCAATCAAGCAAAGCTCTCCGATTTATTAGGAGTAAGCCCTTCACGAATAAGCGACTATCTCAACGGACGGTGCGAGCCTACTCTCAAAGTGGCGCGCGAGATGAGCAGTAAGCTCAACATAGACGCAAGCATCGTGTTAGGGGTATAACGGCAAGCTGATATAAAAATCACGCCGGGCAATTCACATTGTCCGGCGCGACATAATAAAAGTGTTGTATCAGAGGATTTATTTGGTGCGTACTATTTCGTGAAGCACAGCCCCGTTCTTATCCACCATACGCAATGTAAGGCGGTCTTTCTCCACTGTCACGACAGAAAATCCCGGCTCTCCGCTACAGAACACCGTACCGTCTACCGGCTTTACTTCCCTTGCCAGCGAGCCTGCCGAATTGACAACATAGTCAATCCCGCACCCTGCCTTGCGGATATGCTGGAAATTATGTATATGCCCGCAGATATACATATCGACATCGTACTTGCGGAGAATCTTGTCGACACGGTTCTGCATGTCCGTGCGCTCTTTCTCCGACTTGTCGGTATATGCATATACTGGATGGTGCCCTGCCACTATCACCCAATCCTCTTTCGAGGAAGCGAGTACAGAGTCAGCCCACTGCAACTGGCGGTTCAAATCCTGTTTCCCGGCATCGGGATATTTTTCAGCGTCCTTGCGGTACTTGTCGATAAGCGGCGTTGTGTCGAGCCATACGACCCTCAACGTCACACCGTCTTCCTCGAAAGCCTTGGTATAGTAGCGCGACGGCATTTCCCAGCGGCGGCTCACATTGCTATAGTCAATCACAGCCTGCGTGTTGCCTCGGTATTCGTGGTTGCCACAGATAGGAAACCAGTCAATCATCAGTTCCGGATGGGAATAGATAAGCTCATAGTTAGTCATCCACAACGGGTCGTTCACGCTCTGCACACCCTCGAAATGGTGCACGTCGCCTGCCGCAAGCACAAATTCCGGTCCCACGACTTCCGCTATCCTCCCCATCGTCTCGGCTATCGGCTTAGCCGTTACGGCCAAGGTCGTTGGCTACGAAGAAGCTCAATTTGTCCTCGAAATCGTCGGGATTAGTAAACTGCGCCGACAGCGGCTGCATCGCAACCAGCAAGGCCGCGGCTAACAGCGTAAGTCTGAAAATCCTTTTCATCATAAAATCCTTATTATATCATTAGTTTGCACCGAAAGCGCCGAACCACGCCTGCACTGCCGGAGAAGTATAAGTCTGCCCGTTTACAGTCAGACCGCTTGCGCCGAAATACGACTGCATCTTAGCGTCGTTACCGCTATAGGCATTCTTCAGCACAGGCGAATTGGCAGCCACATGGAAATCCCAGCTATTGTCGTAAACGTATGCGTCGAGCGGATTGTTCATATACGGGAAATTGATGAACATCGGGTTTGTAGCCTCGTCGCCCGCCGACGCGCTGACTACGCTGTGAATATCAACTGCCGCTGGATTGTAATCCTCGTTATTTGACGTATAACCGAGGAAAGAAGTAGTCGTGCCGTTTGCGATGTCTTGGTCGAGCGTACTTTCCGATGCACCTGAGGCATAGAAATTGTAGTCGATTACAGAAGCGTCGGCATATCCCTCCTCTGGGTCGTTAGGAATGCCCCACGACGGAGTCATAGCCTTGAATTTGCAGTTTACGAGAAGATTGTTGAACACGCTTACCAATGCGTTCTTCTCCACGTAGATGCCGCCGCCTTTCACACCGTCGCGACGCCATCCGGCATTGACGATGGTGTTGTTATAGGCGCGGATAAGAGCCTGCGAGCGTCCGCCCTCGTCGTTCTGGCCGGAGCTTGAAAGCTTCAGTCCGTTGGTGTTAGGGCTATACATCACGTTGCCCGCAACATCGACCTTGCAACCGGCTTTAACGTTGACCGCCTCGCCTCCGTCGGCACCGTTGCCGCTGAAGATATTGTTCATTATTATAGCATTGCCGCCCATCATATAGATAGCGTCGGACGCTCCATAACGGAGGATTGAGTTAGTGACTACATAACGGCCGTTGATGTTGTTGGTAGTGAGTTGCGGGCCCATATCGTCGCCCGGAGTGTAGATACCCTTTACGGCCGACGGCGAATCCTGCCCTACCAGACCGCCAGTGTATTCGATGATTGTGTGGTCGAGAAGTATCTCCTCGCATTTGTCGGTAGCTATGATGCCTCCCCACAACCCCTCGAAAGCGTTTTCCGGGGTGCGCTCATTTTCAGCCACAGTCAAAGTCACAGGACTTTCTTCAGTGCCAAGGCAATATAGGTCGCCATCGACCACGAATTCGATTGGAGTATGGCTTGCCCCTACACCGTTGGAGCTAAATACCACGGTAACACCTTCCTCGATTGTAAGGCTTTCGCCTTCAGGGACTGTGATATGTCCGCTGACATTGATAATTGAATTTTTAGTCCACGTGCCTGACACATTGCCTGATACATTTTCTTCAACCACAGGCTCCGGTTCCGGCTCTGGATTGGGAGTTTCCTCATCGCCACAAGATACGAGCGAAGCAGAAAGCAACGCCGCGCTCAAAAACATAAAATACTTTGAGTCCATAATAAAAACTGTTGATTAATGTAATTTGTTATGTTGTTTATAATTTATATCTGAAACCAATCAGTATAGTGCGTCCGCGCCATTCCCTGCGCTCAAGGATTCCGCCGTTGTAGCGCTGCATTTCCCCGCTGAAATTGGCGTTGCGGCTGTTGGAAGGTATGTAGCGCACAATTTTACCGTCGAGCAGATTGGTAGCCTTTGCGAACAGCGATATTCCTTTCTTGAAAGTCTTTTCCACCGACAAGTCAAGCTGGAAGTTACCGTTTTCCCAAATGTCGTCCTCGTAATATTTCGACACCTCGCTCAACCGTTTTCCGGTGTAACTGCCCGAAATCTGTCCTTCGAACTGCTGCTTGGCCGCCTTGAACAGCAGAGAGACGTTTGCCACGTGGGCGGCCTGTCCGGCCAGCGGGCGGCGCTGCTCCCGGTCGTGGGTTATCGTAGTGCCGGGATTGTCAGGGTTGTCTATAATTTCCGTCTTCGTCGTTGTTATATTTGAATGGGTGTATGTGTAATTGGCTTTTATTCCGAACCAATTGAAATATTTCATCACGTCAACTTCCAGACCGAAATTGTTGGCCGTGCCATAGTTGTCAGGCGTGAAATACGTATCCTGCCCGCTCGTGTCGAAACCGTATTCAATCGGGTCTTTTATGCGCTTGTAGAACACTCCCGCCATAATCTGCTCCGACGAACCCGGGAAAAATTCATAACGCAGGTCGATGTTGTCGGCCACGGTATGTTTCAAATCAGGATTACCGCGTTCCTTGTAGTCCTCGTTGATGATGTTGTAAGGCACTATCTCGAAGAAGCTCGGACGGTTGATTGCCCTGTAATACGAGGCATGCACTTTGGCATTGTCGTGTACCTCTATTTTCAGATGCGCGCTCGGAAGGGCATCAAGATAGTTCTGCCCGCCATGGTTGCGCGCGCCTTCAGTGGCATGCAGCAAATCGTAGCCTTGATTCGTATGCTCCAGACGTATTCCCGCAGTGAGTTCCGCTATTCCTCCGGTATATTTTGCCGAAGCGTAGCCGGCGGCTATACGCTCGTAAGCGTTGTAGTTCAGCGGGTCGGTAAGATTTCCGAAACGGTTCACATCCCATTCAATCTCGTCGAACGTGTTCCAGTCGCGCCCGCGCACCTGCGAGCGGTTGTCGTCGGGCACTCCGAAAAAATACTCGTGATAGAGGCTTGTGCGTTTTTTATCACGGTACATTCCTCCGGCCATAAAGTCGATTCCGCGGTCTGCCCCTCCAAGGTCGAGGCGGTACGACAAATCGGCGTATCCGGAAAAATCGCGGTCGTCGTTGTGCTCCCAACGCCGGGTTGTTCCCGAACGGGCTGCGGTCTGCAAGCCGTTGCTTGCGGTTGTGAGCTCTATCTCCGCATTGTCGGGAGTCTGGTTGTAAGCTTTTGAAGCTGAAGCCGTCCATTTCAACTTGAGAGCATTGTCAGAAAGGAATCCGTGCTCGCCTTTAAGCGTGGAGTTGAATATGTACTGGCGGTTCCAGCGGAGCCGCATCCTTTCCCATTGCGGATTGACGGCATCGCGCGCCTGCGCCGCACGCATATCCATATATCCGGCATAAAGCATCAGCTTGTTGTCGCGGTTGGGATAATAGTCGAGCTTGGTATGCGCGCCTATTCTCATCTGCTGCTCGGAGTAGAAACGCTCGGTCACTCCCGTATAGTTACTTCCCGGCTGGTAGTGTAACTGGCTGCGCTTGCCGTAATAATTGTTCTGGAAGCTGCCCACGACCATCAGACCTAATTTGTTGTCGAAAAACCGGTCGCCATACGACACTCCGGCAGAAATGTCGGGCAAAGCTGTCTTGTTCTCGGTGCGCAAGTTCGACAATGTGAAATCTTTCATCGACACGGCATAATTCTCTCCATTAATCTCGTTCGGGGACTTGCGGTTAATATCAGAATGCGCGAACGACGTGAAATCGTGGTCGAAGAACATCGTGTTATAGCCGGTCTGAACATTGAACGTGAATTGCCGTTCCGTCGGCGCGTCCTTCATCACTATGTTCACGGCACCGCCTATTCCGTCACCTTCGAGGTCGGCCGTCAGCGACTTGTGAACCTCAAGACGGTCGAGCATCTCCGACGGGAAAATATCCAATGGGACGAAACGGTTCTTGTTGTCGGGACTCGGTATCTTGACTCCGTTGACTAGAGTGTAGTTGTAGCGTTTGTCCATGCCGCGGAGGATGGCATACTGCCCTTCCCCCATAGTGTTGCGCTCGATGGTAACGCCCGACATACGTTGTATCACATTCGCCACCGTCTGGTCGGGCGACAATTCGATAGCACGCGCGCTCATCACATTCACGACATTCGCCGAACGCTTCTCGATGTCGCGCGCGGCAGCCTCCGTACGGCCATGGTGACTGCCTATCACCTCCACCTCGGCAAGCATCTCCGACGACGGCTCAAGCTGAAGATTGACAGTTGCATCTTCTTGCCCAACCTTTATTTCCGCCGTCTTATACCCCATATACGAGCATACCAGTGTGTAAGGGTCGGCATCCCCTGCCTGTAGAGAATAGCTTCCGTCCAATCCGGTAACGGATACCAATTTCGTGTCTTCTTTTACCGACACATAAGCTCCTATCAGCTCTTCCCCTGTATTCTTGTCCGTGACTTTACCTTTGACAGTCGCAGAATAGGCACTGTAAGGAAACAATAAAAGCAACAAACCGAAAATAACCTTTCGCATAACCTCTGATTAATCTTTTTCTGCGGCAAAAGTATTCCAGCCATATTTCAAAGATATTACTATCCGATAACGTTTTTGTAACATCCGGAAACACGTGGCTGTCCCTACGTTTTCCCATCTGTTCGGCTCCCCCGCATACACTGTGGCACTTCGGCGATTGCAAGTAAACTTGCATTGCACGCAGTTTCTGTGTATATTCGCAAGAAAAAATAAAATCATCATTCAAAATGAAAAAACGTACATTATTATTTGCCTTAACGGCTTTGATTGCCTGCACGGCATTCGGAGAGAAACTGAAAGTAATGACATTCAACGTGCGCTGCGTCGTGGAATCCGACGGACTGAACCAATGGAAAAACCGCAAGGACTATGCGGCCGACCTCGTGAAATTCTATCAGCCCGATGTTTGGGGAGCGCAAGAAGCGACCCATCAGCAAATGACCGACCTACAGGAACGCCTTCCGGAATACGCATACGTAGGTGTAGGGCGTGACGACGGCAAGACAAAAGGCGAATATTCCCCGATATTTTACCGCAAAGACCGCTTCGAGCCTGTGGAAAGCGGCTTCTTCTGGCTGGCAGAGAAAGAGAAGATGCACACTCCCGGCGTTCTTGGATGGGATGCCGCCTACCCGCGCGTGGCCACTTGGTGCATATTCCGTGACAAGCAAAGCGGCGAGAAATTCTTTTTCCTCAACACCCATCTCGACAACGAAGGCGTAAAGGCACGCCATAATGGCGCCGACCTGCTGCTACAGCAAACCGCTGATTTATCACAAGGGCTTCCGTCATTGATGACAGGCGACTTCAACGCAGTGCCTGATGACGAACCGATAAAAGTAATAACCGACAAGGCTGACAGCCGCTCTTTCGTGCATTCGCGTGACATCGCCGAACTTGCCTATGGCCCAGACTGGACGTTCCACGATTTCGGCCGCATACCATACGGCGAACGCCAATGGTTAGACTATATTTTCGTGAAAGGCGACTGGAAAGTGGTATACAATGCCTCACTCACCGACTATATGGGCGACCTGTTCCCCTCCGACCATTGCCCTGTAATCGCCTTGCTCGAATTCTAAACGACATGGTAAAATATACGTTCGAGATATGCGCCAATTCCGTGGAGAGTTGCGTAGAGGCGGAAAAAGGCGGAGCCGACCGCGTTGAATTGTGCGCCGCTATCCCGGAAGGCGGGACTACCCCTTCGTATGGCGAGATTGTAATGGCCCGGCGTATGATTGGCATAAAGCTGCACGTGATAATACGTCCTCGCGGAGGCGATTTTATCTATACGCCGTTAGAGCTTGCCACGATGGTGGAGGACATAAGGATGGCGAGGATGGCCGGTGCCGACGGTCTTGTATTCGGTTGCCTCACCGCCACAGGCGATGTCGATATGACGGCAATGACAAGACTGATGGCCGCGGCGGAGGGTTTGCCGGTGACTTTCCACCGCGCTTTTGACCGTTGCCGCGACCCGTTCGCCGCATTGGAACAGCTTATAGGGCTTGGGGTGAAACGTATCCTCACATCAGGACAGCAGCCGACCGCTCCCGAAGGGGCAGCACTTCTCAAAGAGCTGCAAGAGAAATCGGCAGGGAGAATAGCAATAATGGCAGGATGCGGTGTCAATGAGAACAACATCCGGCAACTTGCCGAGACTACCGGGATAACGGAATTCCATTTCTCGGCACGCGAGAAAAAGAAAAGCCACTCGCTGCTGCGAAACACGGAAGTGGCAATGGGAGCCGCCGGTGTCGACGAATACACCCGCGAAGTGACGACAGCCGCACGCGTCCGCCGCACAATTGCCGCTCTGCTATAAAGAGTATAATTAGATGCAGAATTTTCACACTGTCAAGATGAAAAAACTGAAATTTATTTTAAGCAACAGTGCCATCGCTCTCGGCGCGGCAATTTTTGCCACACTGCCGACTATGGCTGAAGCCCCCCGCACCGTAATTGTCAATCCCGGCGAGGATGCCACCACCTCTGCACGCGTCAATTGGCACAGCGACATAGGCGGGGCAGACACATACTGCTACATTACCACTGCCGACGATACCGACTGGTCGGAAGCATGGCGCGTCGAGCCGGAGCGCGAGGAATGCACCGTCTACGACAATATGTACTCCAAAAAGCCTGACGGACAGGATTTCTACGAAAGCGCACGCTTCATCCGCAACGTCGCCTCACTCGAAAAATTGCAACCCGGCACCCGCTATATGTACCGTGTCGGAGAAAATGCCGGCGGCGAGACCCGCTATTTCTCCACGTTGCCAGACAATGGCACGTGGACTGCCGCCATCATCTCCGACTTCCATTCCTACACTCCGATTCCGGAGCGCAAGAAAGCGGCAATGTCGATGCTCGACAAACTGAAAGAAACCAACGGCAGCGACTTCGACATGATTCTGCACATAGGCGACATCACGGCATGGGGCGGAAGCTATTCTTTCTGGCGCGACCTCTACGACGAGCCTTATTTCCGCAACTATATGTGGGCGGGAGTGAACGGAAACCACGACGATATGGACCGCACGGGCAAGTTCAACGGCAACTATTTCTTCAAAAACGCCAATGCCAATCCTCTTAACGGCTATGAAGGGCAGGAAGGCGTATGCTATTACACCAAACTTGGCGACCTGCTGCTCATCGCTCTCAACAGCGAGGCAATGCGTACCCCCGAAGGGCTGGCGGCCGCCCAAAATTGGGTAAAGGAAGTGATTGCCGACAATCCGTCGAAGCGTATCGCCGTAATGGAACACTACCAATGGTTTTATGGGAATCAGGGAGCCACTTCACAATTCTCGCGTTGGAACGAGTTGTTTGACAAATACGAAGTCGACTTCGCTTTAGCTGCCAACAATCATATATATGTAGCCACACATCCCATCAAGGACGGAAAGGTGACAGAACCCGGAAAGGGGACTGTATACATCCAAACCCCGTCGTCCGACAACGAACGTGGCGTGGAAGCAAAAGAGTTGACGGACAACACCGGGCTTATCAAATCGCGCTGGACAGAAGGAGCGAAGACCGTTGGAGCAATGTTGATGAAAGTCACCCCTGAAAATATCGAAATCTCACTCTACAACCGCAACGGCGACTTGATAGACACCAACATCATCGCCCCACGTATTCCTGACGATACGCCGTCCAAGGTGGATTAAGCATAGGAAAATCTGCCGGATAGCTTGCAATTGCAACACTGTTGCAGGAATAGGAAGGTAACTTTGTAGCACAAAACAGAATTGATTATGTGCTGCAATCATTGTCACGGAGAAAACTGCAATACGGCTCATCCGCACAATTACAAAAGATGGATGCTGGCAATCGTCTCGGCGGTGCTTTTGGCCGCGGGACTGTCGCTCCAGTACGGCAACGACGAGTTTGCCGCCAGCCGTTACCGCTGGCTGTTGTTCGTGCTTGCCTATCTGCCGGTAGGCCTGCCTGTCCTTAAAGAGGCATGGGAAGAAGGCATACACGGCAAGGATTTTTTCAACGAGTTCCTGCTTATGTCGATTGCATCGATAGGGGCATTCTGCATCGGCGAATATCCGGAAGCGGTGGCCGTGATGCTTTTCTATTCGGTGGGCGAGGCCTTGCAGGAACAAGCGGTGGAAAAAGCAAAAGGCAACATACAGGCATTGCTCGACGTGCGCCCTGAAACCGCTAGCGTCATCAATCCCGACGGCTCCTTCACAGTCAAGCATCCGTCGGACGTGCTCCCGGGAATGACAATAGAAGTAAAAACAGGAGAACGGCTTCCGTTGGACGGCACTCTGCTCGACGGACAAGCCTCGTTTGACACTGCCGCGCTGACCGGAGAAAGCGTACCGCGCACAATAGAGAAAGGCGGCGAAGTGCTCGCCGGCATGATTGCGTCTGGCTCGACAGTCCGCATACACGTCACAAAGCCGTTCGCCGACAGCGCATTGTCGCGGATTCTGCGGATGGTGGAGGAGGCCAATGAGCGGAAAGCCCCCGCGGAACTGTTCATCCGCAAATTCGCAAGAATATATACGCCGATTGTCATCGCGCTTGCCGTATTAATAGCCGCCGTACTTCCATTGGCGACTGGACTGGATTTTTCCGAATCGCTCTACCGCGGATTGGTTTTCTTGGTAGTCTCCTGTCCATGTGCGTTGGTGGTAAGCATCCCTTTGAGCTATTTTGCCGGAATAGGCGCGGCTTCGCGCCACGGAATCCTGTTCAAAGGTGGCAACTATCTCTCGGAAATAGCCAAATTGAAAACCGTGGTGTTCGACAAGACCGGCACACTTACAACCGGACGCTTCGGCGTGAAACGCGTCGAAACGGCAAACGGCACAGACCGCGACACGCTGCTATCCGTCATGGCCTCCGTAGAGGCAATGAGCACGCATCCGATAGCCAAGGCTATTGTGGAATATGCCGAATCAAAAGGGATAAAAGCGGATTATGCCGTAGAAACGGCCGAGGAGAAAGCGGGAGGCGGATTGAAAGCTTTTGCGAGAGGAAAGCGCGTGGCCGTCGGCAACATCAAATTCCTAAGGCAAGAAGGAATCACACTGCTGCCTGATTATTCATCGGAGACCGACACCGTAGTGGCCTGCGCCGTCGACGGCAACTATGCAGGAGCCATATTCCTTGCCGACGAAATAAAGGAAGATTCCCGAAAAGCCATAAGCGACCTTTACGCCGAAGGCGTGGAGAACACCGCAATACTTTCGGGCGACAAATCGGCGATAGTGGCCGATTTGGCAAAAAGGCTCAACGTAACCCGGTTTGAAGGCGATTTATTGCCATCGGGCAAAGTGGCGGCTTTCCAAAAGATAATGCAGGAGTCGGGAGGCACGACGGCATTCGTGGGCGACGGCATCAACGACGCTCCCGTACTGGCGATGAGCGGCATAGGCATCGCCATGGGCGGATTGGGTAGCGACGCCGCCATAGAAACGGCCGATGTGGTGATACAGGACGACAAGCCGTCGAAAGTGGCCGTGGCCGTAAGCATCGGGCGCGTGACGAAACGCATAGTGATACAGAACATAGTATTCGCGATAACGTTCAAAGTGGCCGTATTGCTGCTCGGTGCATTAGGATTGGCAGGACTGTGGGAAGCCGTATTCGCCGACGTGGGCGTGGCTCTGATTGCCGTGCTGAATGCGTTGAGAATACAATGGATAGTAGGCGGAAAATGATTATCTTTGTATAAAATACCAATAAGATGGATGACGGGCAAAAATATTTAGATATGCTGGCTTTGCGGGAAATAAAGCCTACGGCTTTGCGCCTTATGATATTGAAAGCCATGCTCGGAAGCGGCTGCGCCATGTCGCTGCTCGACCTTGTCGACACGTTGGAGACGGTCGACAAATCCACCGTGTCGCGTACGCTCGCGCTGTTTCTTGAACACCATCTTATCCACAGCATCGACGACGGCTCCGGCTCGCTGAAATATGCGGTATGCTCCAACGAATGCTCCTGCCACGTCGACGACCTGCACACCCATTTCTATTGCACCCGCTGCCACCGCACGCTTTGTCTGCGCGGTCTGCCGGTGCCGGTCGTACACCTGCCGGAAAACTTCGTGCTCGAAAGCGTGAACTACGTGATGAAAGGCATCTGCGCCGACTGCGCCACCAAGCACCGCTTCTGAAATAAAAAAGCGCGGCACGAATGCCACGCCCTTTTAAAATAGCTCCCAAAAAAGTTGTCTTACCCGGATTCGAACCAGGACAGGCAGAACCAAAAACTGCAGTGCTACCATTACACCATAAGACAATCCTAACTGATGAGACTCATCGTCCCAAAAGCGATGCAAAGATAGATGGTTTTTACCATCTATGCAAATGTAACGCCGAAAAAATCAGAAAAAACCTACCCACCGCCAAGGCGGCGGTGTTACGCATCAACAGCCCCACAGGGCTGACTTCATTGGCGGCAACGCATTACACACCATAAACCGAATGCCCATATTTTTAGCGGACGCCAATAATATATTAACGTGAGTTCGGTATAAGAAATTACGCGATCGGAATAAGAATTGAGAGGAAACATATTGTAATACAGCCCTGAAGGGGCTGCGTACAGTTAACCGCATGCAAGCGGAGCGCAGCTTGCGGTAGCACATCCACTGTAAAATCGGCATTATAGATACCGCGCATATTGTTGAGTGAGGAGTGTTGAGAGTTGAAAGAATTTACGCTCAACACTCAACATTGAACCCTCAACATTCAATGCGCAGCCCCGATAAGGCTGTATGGGATTTCTCCACATTCCCACGGCTGAAGCCGTGGGTTTCCTGCACGAAGCCTCTTTAAGGCTTTTAACTGTCACACAAATTGTTATCTTGGCTACCGGCTTGTCGAAGAATTTTTTATATCAAACTCACGTTATATTATGGAAATCTGTCCAATGACGAATTAAGATTCGGGATAAACTTGATTCACAGAAAAGACGATGCTATTTGCGGCCGAAGTCGGCGGGGATTTCGCCCCATTTCTCGGTCTGCCATTTAACGACGGGATTGGTGTAGCTGTTGGCGGCAAGCCAAGCCTCCGCACGTTCTATCAATGTGTGGAGCACGGAATTCTTGTCGTTCTTTTCAAGTTTTGTCTTGCATTTCTTCTCGCGCACCCACTTCTGCGCCACCATGCTGTCGCTATACACCGTCATATTGCTGTTGTTCTTTTTCAGAAATGCGAGGGCATGCACTATGGCAAGGAATTCCCCTATGTTGTTGGTGCCGTGCTCGAACGGCCCTTGATGGAAAATTTCCTTGCCGGTGCGCAGATAAACGCCACGGTATTCCAGCAAACCCGGATTCCCGCTGCAACCGGCATCCACGGCTATACTGTCAAGATTGACCTCAGGGTTCGACATATAGGCCTCCTCTTTCAGGTGGGAGGCTATGCTGCGCAGCACCCCGGAAGCCTCCTTGTCGCTCTCACGATAGGCAAGGATAGCCTCCGTGCGGCTTGAAAAGGCCTTGTAACGGGCGTTCGGGAAATTCTCCACCTCCGCCTTGCAGTCTTCCCACGACGGATATATGCCGGGATGGCGGCCTACCCACACTACGTATGTCTTGCTATATGCCATAAATGAATTTTTCTGCAAAATTAATGAATGTGCGGTTACCAAACAGCGTCAAGAAGAATAAATCCAGCCCAATAGTAGGGGTCGCGGTATTTCTGCACTTTCTTGTATTCCTTTTCCTCCTGCCGCCGCTTGCGTGCCTCCTCACGCGCGGCAACCGATATTGCCGGACGCACATCGGGTTTCACCTCGACAGTCACCGTATAATCGCGGACGTACCGCTGCGCCTCTTTCAGCGACTCATATTTGTCCATCCCGGAAAGCAGATTGTGATAGAAGCGAGTCATCAGCAGCCGCGTGGCATCGTCATCCACTTTCCACAGGCTCATAAGCAATGTCCCCGCCCCGGCTTTCTTAAACCCGCGCTGCAAACCGAACACACCGTCGCCGGTAATCTCGCCCAATCCCGTCTGGCAAGCGGAAAGCACCACAAGATCGAGTCCGTTGAAATCGAGCGACGCAATTTCCTGAGCCGTCAGGATACCGTCCTCCACGCCGTCGGGCAATGCCTTGCCTTGCAAAGCATTGTTCGCCCCGGCAAACAGCAGTCCAGAGCGTGTCAGAGCTTTGTCCTCCACTGCCATACTGACATCGCCGCGCATCAGGAATCCGACAAAATCCATACGCGAAGCATCCCTTTCCGTCCAATAGAAACCATGAGTGGCGATATGAAGCAGACGCAAGCCCTCCCCCTGCAAGTTCTTGAAAGAAGCCTCTGTCCCTACCGTGTCTGTAAATATTTCCACTTCCATATCCGCTCCCTTCAACGATTCGCAGATTTCCTCGGCTTCCACTTTCGTGCCGGGCAAATCGCTGACAGCTCCCCTCAACGCCAAATCGCCTGCATACGAGCGCGCGGCACGCCTACCCAGCCCATAGCCACGACTGTCACGATCGAGCGCGATGCCGGTATCATAGCGCAACCCGCCATAGACCGCCGCATTGCCTTTATTTACGGCAATCCTGTCCAAAGCCAGCTGCCGGGTAGAGCTCAAACGGTAAAACTCTATCGAATCGGATATTATTTCCGAATCAGGAGTAAGGACATATTCAACTGCAATATTATAGAGTTCGCCTGCCGGCGCAAAATAGACACGTTCCACGTCCTCCAACTCACTCTCTAACGGCTGCCATACAAGGCTGTAAAGCGACGGAGATGAATAATAAAGATTGATATCAAGCTCCTCCAACTGGCTTCCTTTGAACAGCGGTATCATCTCCGGCGACCTATAGCCTTTCTTCAAGACCAATGCAGCATACTGCACATCGCCTTGCGTAGCGAACGACAAAAACTCCACGGCTATCTCCCCCAGAGCAAGCCTCTTCTCCACATCCTGCCACGAAATCGCCAGATTGCGGGTATAGTCGCCATACTCCTTGCAACGTTCCACCAACTGCCGCTCTTGCCGTTCCACAACCGAGGCCAAAGAGTCCGTATCCACACCACGTTCCGCCGCAGGCTTGCCATACAGTTTACCGAGCATCCGCCGGTTATAATTCATCTCGTCAAACAGGCGTAAAACGGAAGTATCGCCCGACTCCGCTATCAATTTTCTCATTTCAATATCAGAATTGAGAAGCAACCCCTTGCTCAGCAACAATCCGTCGTAGGCCACCATCCTGAGGCTGTCAGACCCTATCCGGAAAGCGTAGTTAGGCAAAAACTCCTCATACCAATGACGGTATTTGTTCCAAAATTTCGAGCGTTCGGCATTCGTCATCCCGGCAAACCCGCTTCTTATTTCCTTGCCGCGGTTACGGTTGACCGCGCCTATATATTTCTCGCAATTCCCATAATCGCCGGAAAAGAAATATGCGGCAATCAGATTCTCCAACGCCGTGGTATAATCAGGATGCCGCTCTCCATAAATTCTTCCGTAGGCCGTCAACGCCCGCTCGCCCCAAGCCACGGCACCGGCGGCATTTCCCGACATTATTTCATAATTGCAAATATTGTTCAAAGTCATGGCATAACCCGGATAATCCTCGCCATAATTCCTGCGGACAAGCTCAAGCACTTCCTTATCAACGGCTATCGCGCCTGTGAAATCCGAAACACCGGCATAATAACCGGCAAGATTGCCTAAGGTAGTAATATAGTCAGGATGGTTCTCTCCGTGTACCGATTTTGAAAGCTCCACAGCCTTCTTCCCGACAATCAAAGCACTGTCCCTTTCCCCGATATGCGAATATGTGCTTGCAAGATTGTTAAGCGACACTATGTAATCCGGATGCCGCTCTCCAAGAGCCTCGGCCAACCTTTCCGACGATTCTTTCTCCAACGCCAACGCCTTGCTGTAATCTCCTGCCGCCGAACAGGCACTCGCCAGTACCTTCAGGCTCCGTGCATAATCCGGATGCCCCTTGCCTACCGCACCAGCCATAATGCCTACAGCTTTTTCCGCGTCGCGCATGGCATCCACATAGTTGCCAGCGCTTTCTTCCAAAAAGGCATAATTAGTAAGCGAAACGGCATAATCCCAGCTTTCCTCTCCCGAAATCGCAGCAATCAAATCGAGCGACTTTTTCTCAAGCTCCAACGCTTTATCATACATTCCTATCTCCGAGTAGGCAATCGCAAGATTGTCCAACGCAGTGGAATAACCCGATATTTCATCATCCCCGACCAAAGCCCCGGCCTGATATATCGCCACAGACTCCATCCCAGCCTTCACAGCCTTATCATAATCACCCGCACTGTAATAATACGTGCAAAGATTGCCAAGCGACTTAGCCACCCGCAATTTATCATCTTCTCCCGACAACGACCTTTCGATTCCAAGCACTTCAAGCTCCGTCGCCACAGCTTGCCTGTAATCGCCGGCAGCATCATAATACACGGCAAGATTCCCCGCCGCCGTGGCATATTCATAACTTACGCGCCCGGCAACCGACTCGACCATAGGCAAAGCAATGCCGGCCATAATCTCCACAGCGGCCGCATAGTCGCCGCCCTCATATTTACCGTCTGCTTCGTGGCAGTATGTAGCCGCCAATTTAAGCCTGACCGATTTTATCTCCCCGCCGTAGGACGGTCCGGCAGCAGAAAAATAATAAATCGATTTGGAATACAAATCCCTCGCCTTCTCATAATCGCCCCCGCAACGTCCGGCAAGCCATTTATAGCCATATCCCGCGCTTCCGGCAAGAGCAGCCGCCACATCGCCGTAGCCAAGCGAATCGGCAATCTCATACGCCTCAAGCGCGGTAGCCAGCGAACTCTCCACATCATCCGCCTCCAGATAAGCGCTTGTCAAACTCATAAGGGCGCGCACATATTCTTCCGAATACTTGCCATGCTCGGCTTCGGCTTTCCCGGCTTCGGCATATACAGAATCCGGACTGCCGGCTTCCGCCGTCCGGGCAAGCACAGACACCGTCGCCATAATGGCAGATAGCAATACCGGAACTATTTTCATTACCATTTATTTTTTAGGCATTGACTGTTGCTGCTGCATTCCCTGCTGGGCTGCCCCTGCTTGCGAGGAAACCGGCAGCGGAAGCCCCATCTTTTCGAGCATTTCGTTGGTAAGCACGCCCGCAGGTGCTTTCAGCGTGGTAATCACCCACGACTTGGTTATCTCGTCCCACCGTTGGGTAGTCACCATCTGCCATCCCTTTGTGAGGAAACTTTCCGACGGCTGCAAATCCTCACGCCGCTTGCGGTCGTCCTTCCAATGCTCCCGCAGATAGTCGGTTATGTCGCACGTTTCTTTCAAACCGATTTCAAGCTTATATTCACCAGTTCCCCACGAATGATGGAACTCGTCGTTGGCATCGCGGTAAGGCATATACGAGCGTGGCACTATGAAGCTTTCCCCGATGACGCTGAACGCCGAAGGCTCGCCTTCCGGGCGCACATAGCGCAGGAATCCGTCACTATCGAGCATAGCCGTGTCGACCGGCACGCTGATGGAGAACTCGCCGAGCGTCACGTCTTTCTGCAATTGCACAATCTCGTTCATCCACGAAGAAATCAGTTTTATGTTCATCGTAAGGTTGAAATTCCGGCGTTCCTTGAAAGAGAAAGGTATGTCGAGCTCGGAATTGGGCAGATTCGAGCGTTCCGGACTGATGATGAGCGTATCGAGCACCAATTGGAACTTCGAATGGTTGACTATCCTGTAGAGCTTGGAACGGTCGATATGGCACGAGATGTAGAACACCGTGTCCTGTCCGTCCATACGCAGACATCCTATCCCGTCGAACTTCATGCCTTTCGGATCCATTGCCCCGGCCGTGGAAGTATGCTCGTAAAAATCGTTGACGTTCGACACCGTGCGTATCGTGGTCTCATACACGTTTTCTTTCTGAACTGTTTCTTCCCACTCGGCTTTCTGCCGCGCCTTGCGCGTGATAAGCGATCCTATGGCATTAATCCCGAGATCCACAAACGACGTTATATATCCCGTGGCCATCCCCGAAAGGGCGTTAGTGGTAGCGCCGAGCATATCCCCGAATATCGAACGCTGCCCCAGAGCGTCGGTCTCCCGCTGTATTTCTTCCGACAACTCGTCATTAGTGTAAATGAAAGCCTGATATTCTACGGACTGCGCCGTGACACAGAACGCCATCGCCGCCGCAAGGATGGATAAAGCAAATCTTCTCATACCACAATATTTTTTATTCCCATATTATTTTTACAAATATACGCAAAAGTGAGCGTAAAGTTTCAAACTTGTTTGAAAAACTTTGCCGAACGCGTCCTGTATTATGCAAATATAGTGAAATGCCCTAAAAAAGGTTATAACGATACAACCTTTTTGATTGCTTTTAAGACATATCATAAGCCCACTACCTCTTTTAGCAGATACCAAATTACGCATAGAATATCTCTGCCGCGGGCAATTTGCTTTTTAGAGCCTCAGTCTATAAGATTCATTCTCCCGGAGGGACAAAACCTATCCGCCGCCGTGGCCTATCATTCCGGGTGTCCTGCGTCTGTAGCTCGGCCAATGTCTGGTTTATAAGTTCCAACTGCATCCGGGTGTCCTCGTTGATGTCGTTTTGGTCGGCAAACATCTCCTCGATGTATCCTTTCAACTCCGTGATCTCATTTTGCAACTCCGTGAATTTCACCACAGGATTTACCGCAACCAACTGGCGTAATGCCACGAACGCGCGCATAATACCCATATTCACCTGAATGGCAATTTTAGAATTCAACACGCTGCTTAGCATCGCCACTCCCAACTCCGTAAAGGCGTAAGGTAATGAGGATTTAGGACGTTTCTTCCGTGATGTCATCACAAATTGTGATGACATACTTTCCCATTCTGCCAGTGTCAACTGAAACATAAAGTCTTCCGGAAAACGCTCGATATTGCGCTTCACAGCTTGGTTAAGCACTCGTGTCTCCACTCCGTACATCTCTGCCAAATCACGGTCGAGCATCACACGTTGCCCCCTTATTTCGTAAATCTTGCTTTGTATTACTTCAAGTTGGTTCATATCCTATACCAATTTTGGATACAAATTTACTTTAATTATACTCCACAGAACAAAAAAGCGTGCGGTGAAATCATCGCACGCTTCTATTATTTTTCTGCCACAAAAATCCTTATTTCTTAAGCAGATAGCGGAGAACAGCATAGCCGCCGGCTATTTGCAGAAGCATACCGGGATAGCCGAGACGGAAATCCTGCAATGCCGCGTCAAGGCTTCCAGTGATAGCCCATTCTGCCACGCCGCCAACCAGCTGGTATGCCACTACCACAACCGCGAGAAGCAACAGCGATACTTTTTGAAACCGCGATGCGGCGAGGGCGGCAAATACAGCCAGCAATGACGATTTGACCAATATCACCGGGAGCAGTGCCAATGCCGGCATACCGAAGCACAGGCTGTTGACCACCGGGGAAAGCACAGCCGTGAGCAGCCCGGCTTTCCATCCGAACTTATAAGCGGCTATCAGCGTGAAGAAATAGATAGGCAACAATATCATCCCTCCTTGCGGAATAAGATGGCAAAGTTGCGGCAAAACAATGTTGCCCGCAATGAAAAGCGCAGCCACCATATACGTCTTAATATTGCTGTAACCGAGCGAATACAATTTTACTGCCGTTTGCATAATCATTTATTATTTAAAGATGAAACAAATTTTTCTATCAATGGCAGGCATTCCTCTGCCGTGGAGCATTCCGCACAAAGAGCCTCCACAGGACAAGGACCGGTGCCCTGACGGTTTATGATGCCGTCGACCATCGTTCCGCAAGAATACTCTACCGGATACAAAGATAATAATTCCGAAGCCTTTTTGCTCAGCACGGCGGCATATATTTCCTTGATTCCCCCTAATATCATCAAGGCGGCGGCGCCTTTCCCCACCACCTTATCGGCTATTTCCGCCCCGCGGAGAAATTCCGGCTCATCGTGGAGCAACCCCAGCAGGTCGGCCACACCGCGCCGGTGGAATTGGCGCACCACCCCGCCGTTGGCTATCACGCATGAGCAGCCGCTTTCCTCGAGCAACGTTTTCAATCCGGCATTCATAGCGTGTCCTGTTTCAATTGTTCGATGAAACGGTCGATGCGGTGAAGCTCCGCAGGGATGTCGATGCTTTGCGGGCAATGCTCCACACACTGGCGGCAACCGGTGCAGTGGTCGGCCTGCCGCAGCTTAGGCACCGCACGATCGTAGCTTATCAGATAGGCGCGCCGCATCTTTTCATATCCCTCGTCCTTGCGGCTCTTTGGCACATTGCCCTCGTTGACGCACTTGTTATAATGCAGCAATATAGCCGGAATGTCGATTCCGTAGGGGCAAGGCATGCAATACTTGCAGTCGTTGCAAGGAATCGTCGGGTATTTCAGCATCAGCTGCGCCGTCTCTTCCAAATAGTCGTAGTCCTCCTGAGTCAACGGGACAAGAGGCGAATATGTAAGGATATTGTCCTGAAGATGCTCCATATAGGTCATACCGCTCAATACGGTAAGCACATCCTCGTGCGAACCGGCAAAGCGGAACGCCCACGAAGCCACGCTGTCCTCCGGACGGCGCTGTTTCAAACGCGCCACGATATGCTCCGGCACGTTCGACAGACGGCCGCCCAGCAGGGGCTCCATGATTATGGCCGGTATTCCGCGCTTGACAAGCTCGCCATAGAGATATTCGGCATTGACATTCGCTCCCGACGCATGCCGCCAGTCAACGTAGTTGAGCTGTATCTGCACGAAGTCCCAATGCACCTTGTCGTGCATGGCAAGCACTTCGTCGAACACGTCCACCGTACCGTGGAACGAGAATCCGAGATTGCGGATGCGCCCTGCTTCACGCTCCTTAATCAGGAATTCTATCATTCCATTCTCGATATAACGCTTGCGGAATGTCTCCATGCCTCCGTTGCCGATGGAATGCAGCAGGTAATAGTCGATATAGTCCGTCTGCAAGTCCCTGAACGACTGGCGGTACATAGCTATCGAATTCTCGCGCGTATAGTTGGCGAAGTTCGACAGTTTCGTGGCCAAATAATACGACTCTCTCGGATAACGGCTCAACGCTATGCCGGTGGATTTCTCCGACCATCCCTGAACATACACAGGCGATGTGTCGAAATAGTTCACGCCGTGCTTTATCGCGTAATCCACCAATCCGTTCACCGCGTCCTGATCTATAATGTCGCCGTTGCCGTCGGGCGACGGCACTGTCGGCCAGCGCATGCATCCGTAGCCGAGCAGCGACACTCGGTCGCCTTTCGGCGATGTGCGGTAAGTCATTTTGTCTGTCGGAATCTGGCGTGCGGCTTTAGTCGATGCCGATTTCTCCGAGTCAGGAGAACATCCGTAAATAGCCGCGGCCGATGCCGCTGTGCCGATACCTACAATCTTAAGGAATTTACGCCGGCTTATGTTTTCTTTTTTGCTTTCCATAACGCAGTCTTTTTTTATATTGTTCTGTGGCGTTCGTGCCCTTCCACGTAAATCGCGCTGAACGGCCGCGCCGGGCACAAATTCTCGCACGCCCCGCAACCGATACAACGCTCAGTATTGACTACCGGAATCTTCAACGATTCCGGATTATCAACATCACGAGGCACCATCTGTATCGCCCCCGAAGGACAATGCCGGGCGCAATTTCCGCACTCCACTCCGTCGGTTTCCACTATGCAATTGGCTTTCACCCATACGGCGTGGCCTATCTGTATCGCAGTCTTTTCCTCTTTTGTAATCGGCTTGATTGCCCCAGCCGGACACACCTCCGAACATTTTGTACATTCCGGACGACAATATCCCCGTTCATAAGACATCTCCGGCTGCATCAACGTCGACAACTTCGTCGAGGGCCGTAATACCTGATTGGGACACACCGAAACACAAAGCTGACACCCGGTGCAATGATTCTGCATATTGCGTAATCCTTGGGCCCCCGGGGGGACAATCGGAGTCATCCGCTCGGGTATTTTTTTATCCAAAATGACAGCCAAACCACCATCCACTTTCTTCTCTTGCGCTTTTACTGCTGACGAAACAAAAAGAAGTCCCATCCCCGTCAAGAAACTCCGGCGAGCATTATCCGTTTTCTTTTCACCCGAAACTTCCACAGTTTTCTTCAAACGAGACTCGTAACGAATAGCCCCATGCTGACACGTATCGATACAATCCATACACGTCACGCAACGACTATAATCAATCCGATGCTCTTTATGATTAATACAAGCCGCCTTGCACTTGCGGGAACATAAACTACAATTCGTACATTTCTCCGCATCAATCACCGGGCGGAACAAGGAATACCGGGAGAAAAATCCCAACACCGTACCCACCGGACAAATCGTGTTGCAATACGTCCGCCCGTTTCTCCAAGCCAACACGACCAGCACGATAAACGTAACCGATGCAATAATAAAAGTCGGCAAACTCTTCAACCACACCGTCGTTTCGTAAAAAGCATAACTATCACTCCTTTCGGCAATATAAGCCAACACGTTATTTCCCCATTGATATACCGGGGCAAAAAGATTCGAGGCTATTCGCCCGTAAGAACTATAAGGAGCCAACAACGCTACCACCGAGCCGATTCCGGCGATCACGGCGATCACAAACACCCCCAAGACGCCATACCGTAACCATGATACCGCAGGAGAGTAAGAAAAACGGTATTTCTTTTTAGGGCGTCGTCCGCTAAACCAAGACACTATATCCTGAAACACGCCCAGCGGACAAATCACCGAGCAATATACTCGTCCGAACACGAGCGTCAACACGACCCACAAAAGAATGACCCCGACATTCAAGGCCAACACGGCAGGCAAGAACTGTATTTTCGCCAACCATCCGAACCACGTATGCAATGTTCCCGTGAAATCAAGGAACAATAAGGTGATCATTACAAATGATACAAGGGCTACTGTTAATCTGATTTTTCGTAGCATAAATGTTATTTTAGTGATTTAAACATTACAAAAATATAGAATAATTACCAACAATTTGTATACAAATTACAGATTAAACAACCAAAATTACAGATTGTCTTATCCTAAAAAAGTTGACTTGTTCAACAAGTAAACTTATGTCAGTAGCAA
>ENA-ORSJ01000776-ORSJ01000776.1-human-gut-metagenome-genome-assembly--contig:-NODE-776-length-31601-cov-3.767482_pt1 | contig 31601 bp, 30 predicted proteins | sample MGYA00242191_ERZ509158 | MGnify/ENA primary metagenome ERZ509158 (study PRJEB26280, sample SAMEA2338623) | human gut metagenome | biome: human gut; feature: human-associated habitat; material: faeces...
AGCCCTTGCCTACGCTTGCCTGCGGCTCTACGACCTGCCGCTGCGCAACTGGCTCACCAACCGCTTCCTGAAAAAGAAAATACACTAAACAGAAACAGCCCCGCCATACAACCGACAATTGTGTGGCGGGACTGCTTCTAACATTAAATTACAAATCAGAAAAACTTGATTTCTTTGCCTATTATCGAGGAGAGGATGTAGTTGGCAGCGCGCGATGTGCCGATACGGAAATGATTATTGTCCAACCACTGCTCACCGAGAATTTCCTTGACAAGCGCATAGTATTTCACTGCATCGTCAGTCGACGATACTCCTCCCGACACCTTGAAGCCAATCATAATGCCTGTCTTTTCGTGATATTCCTTGATGCACTGGCACATCACGTAGGCAGCCTCCAACGATGCCCCCGGATAGACCTTTCCCGTGGAAGTCTTGATGAAATCGGCTCCGGAATACATTGCGAGAATCGACGCTTTCTTGATGTCGGCAGCCGTTTTCAAAGCTCCGGTTTCCAATATCACTTTCAGACGCGCCCCGCGTGCGGCGTGCTTTATTTCTGAAATCTCGTCGGCAAGCTCTTCATAATTCCCGCTGTAGAACAGACCTAAATTCAATACTATGTCGACTTCATTGGCGCCGTCGGCAACGGCAAGAGCCGTCTCGGCGGTCTTTACCTCGACGAAAGTCTGCGACGACGGAAAGCTCCCGGCCACTACGGCGACATCCACCCCGCTCACTTCCAACGCCCCGCTCACGGTCATAGCGAAATTGGGATACGTGCATATCGCCGCCACGTTGGGCAACTCCGGATATTCCTCTTCCATTTTATTGACTTTCTCCACCATTGCGGCTATCGACTGCTCGGTGTCGGTCGTATTGAGCGAAGTCAAATCAATAGCATTGAAACATTTTTTATACACCTCCACGTTGTTGTTCTCATCGAAATGCTTGTCGAGTATCGCTTTCACGCCGTTGGCAACGGCGACATCGTCTTCCTCCACACGGCTGTCAATCAACACTTTCATATAACGGTCTTCTGTCGTTCCTTCCATAATTTTTGTAATTATATGTTTTCATTTCAATTTTTCATTATTGCGGTGGCGGTCATGGTCGCGGCTTGTCTTTTTTTCGATGGTGGCTTTGAACGCCTCGGTCATGTCCACTCCTGTCTGGTTGGCAATGCACAGCAGCACCCACAGCACATCGGCAAGCTCCCCGGCAAGAGCGTCGGGATTCTCCCCCTCCTTGAACGACTGGTCGCCATAACGCCGCGACATTATCCGCGCCACCTCTCCAACTTCCTCCGTAAGCACGGCCATATTCGTCAATTCGCTGAAGTAGCGCACACCGTAAGTGCGTATCCAATTATCAACCGCCTCCTGCGCTTCTTTTATAGTCATCGCCATCATTCTTTAAGTTTGGAATCTATGATTATCGTAACCGGGCCGTCATTGACAAGCGCCACCTGCATATCCGCTCCGAACTCGCCTTCCCCGCACGGCTTGCCGACAGCGGCGTTAAGGCTGTCGATGAACAACCTGTAAAGCGGTACGGCCTGTTCGGGACGCGCGGCACGGATGTACGACGGACGGTTGCCTTTCTTCGTAGAGGCGTGAAGCGTGAATTGGCTCACGACCAATATCTCGCCTCCACAATCAAGTATGGAACGGTTCATCACGCCATTGTCGTCATCGAAAATCCGCAGATTCACGACCTTCTTAACCAGCCATTCCACATCCTCGGACGCATCGTCATGCTCCACGCCTACAAGAATCATCATGCCGCAGCCGATGGCCGATTTCAGCTCCCCTCCAATCGACACGGAAGCCTCCTTCACCCTCTGTATTACAATCCTCATCTTTCCAAAGTTTCAATCAATTACAAAATTACAGAAATTACGACGTTTTTCATATCATAAACATTCAAGATTTGTTTTTAAAGAGATTTTTCAGATGGCGTATTTATTTTTTTCCTAATTTTGCGCCCGAAAATCTCTAATTAATAAAGTATGCCGAAAAATTTAGTAATTGTAGAGTCACCGGCTAAAGCAAAAACGATAGAGAAGTTTTTGGGTAAAGACTATAAGGTTATGTCGAGCTACGGACACATCCGTGATTTGCAGAAAAAAGATTTCAGCATCGACATCGACCACGGTTACGCTCCAATCTACGAAATACCATCCGACAAGAAAGAATTGGTAAAATCCCTGAAAGCGGAAGCGAAGAAAGCCGATACGGTATGGTTGGCTTCCGATGAAGACCGGGAGGGAGAAGCTATCGCATGGCATCTTTATGAAGTATTGGGATTGACCCCGGAAAAGACGAAACGAATCGTATTCCACGAAATCACCAAAAACGCCATTCTCGAAGCAATCAAGAATCCGCGCGGCATCGACATCAACCGCGTCAATGCCCAGCAGGCGCGCCGCGTGCTCGACCGCATCGTTGGATTCCAGCTATCGCCGGTGCTTTGGAAGAAAATCAAGCCGGCACTGTCGGCAGGCCGCGTACAGAGCGTGGCAGTAAGGCTGATAGTGGAGCGTGAAAAAGAAATCAAAGAATTCAAGACAGAAGAATACTACCGTGTAGTTGCCTTGTTCACCACACCCGGCAGCGCACAGCCGATACGGGCGGAACTCGACCGCCGCATCAGCAGCAAGGAAGAAGCCGGGAAATTCATTGAAAAATGCAAAACGGCATCGTTCTCCGTGACAGGCCTGTCGGTAAAACCATTGACGAAGTCCCCGGCACCGCCATTCACCACATCGACGCTCCAGCAAGAGGCTTCCCGCAAGCTCGGGTTCAGCGTGTCGCAAACAATGATGGTGGCACAAAAACTCTACGAGTCGGGATTCATCACATATATGCGTACCGACTCCGTAAACCTGTCGTCTCTGGCCTTGGCCACAATAAGCACGGAAATAAAAGGCCACCTTGGCGACAAGTACTACAAACACCGCAGCTTCCACACCACGTCGAAAGGCGCGCAGGAAGCGCACGAGGCCATCCGACCGACATATATCTCCAACCACACAATCGAGGGGACGGCTCAGGAAAAACGCCTTTACGACCTTATTTGGAAACGTACCATCGCTACACAGATGGCCGATGCCCAGCTTGAGAAAACCACCGTGGAGATTTCTTCGGACAACGGCTCGAAATTCATCGCGACAGGCGAAGTCGTGAAATTCGACGGATTCCTGAGAGCATATATGGAATCGAGCGACGACGAGACCGACAACGACCAGCAGGAATCGATGCTTCCGCCACTGAAACAAGACGAGACGCTCGAACTGCAAGAATGCGATGCCACACAACGGTTCACCCAGCATCCGCCACGCTACAGCGAAGCCATGCTTGTGCGCAAACTGGAAGAATTAGGAATCGGACGGCCTTCCACATACGCGCCTACAATATCCACAATCCAGAACCGCGACTATGTGGAAAAGGGCAATAAAGAAGGCGAACGGCGCGAAGTGACTACAATCTGTCTGAAAAACGGCTCAATCAAAGAGACCACCAAAGCGGAGACTTTCGGCAGCGAGAAAGGAAAACTCATCCCTACCGATGTGGGGATTGTAGTCAACGATTTCCTGATGCAATATTTCCCCGACATTATGGACTATAATTTCACGGCCAACGTGGAAGAAAAATTCGACCATATAGCGGAAGGGCAGACAAAATGGAACGACGAGATAGCGCAATTCTACAAAATATTCCATCCTGAGGTGGAAAAAATCTCCAACCTGCGGTTGGAGCACAAAGTAGGAGAACGCGTGCTCGGCACAGACCCGAAAACCGGCAAGGAAGTGTCCGTGAAAATCGGACGTTTCGGGCCGCTCGTACAATTAGGCAGCAGCGACAGCGACGAAAAGCCTCAATTCGCTTCATTGCTCAAAGGGCAATCGGTAAACGACATCACCCTTGACGATGCCCTGAAACTTTTCGAACTGCCGCGCACAGTCGGCGAATACGAGGGGAAGGACATCGTGGCAGGCATCGGACGTTTCGGCCCCTATGTGAAGCACGACGGTAAATTCGTCTCCATACCAAAGACACTTTCCCCGCAGGCAATCACCATTGAAGAAGCCATCGAACTGATTAAGAGCAAAGCCGACGCGGAGAAAAAGAAAGTAGTCAAGAAATTCGACGAAGAGCCGGAACTCGAAATCCTCAACGGTCCTTACGGCGTATATATCGCGTACAAAAAGAAAAACTACAAGATACCGAAAGGCACCGACGCGGAATCGCTTACCGTAGAGGATTGCAAAAAAATAATCGAGGATGCCGCCAACGCGCCTAAGAAGCCGCGCCGCGCGACAGCACGGAAGAAATAAAAAATCCACATAAACACGACTTAAAAGTTCCATACAGCGAGAATGAACGGCAAAGTGCTACGTGAAAGCCGTCATTCAACCTGCTGGAACTTTTTAATTTGAAAAATTCAGATGAAATTTTTCGTAAATGACATTTATCTATTAATTTTGCAGTTCGTGAAACAACAGCTCTGAAAATTAGAAAAATAAAATACACAATGGCAAAAGAAAACAAAAAAAACGCCACACGCACATCAATCGACGAACTCAACGAGTCACTGTCGAGCTTTGAACAGCGTGTCGAGCAAAACAAGAAAAAAGTAGTATGGTATATCGGCGGATTGATTGCAATAATCGCCATCGGTTTGGGATATTATTACGGAATCTACCGCTCGGGTATCGACGGCGCAAGCGAAATGATAGGGAAAGCTGACATTTCCCTCGCCCAAGGCAACGATTCATTGGCATTGACCCAATATCAAGCCGTTGCGGCAGAATACAGCAACAGCGTGGCCAACCGTGCCAACCTCAACGCAGCCATCCTCCTTTATCAGGAAGGCAAATACCAAGAAGCTCTCAACAGCCTCAATGAATACAGCCTTGACGACGAGCTTATAGGCGCGGCGGCAGAGTCATTGAAGGGCGACTGCCTCGTAAACCTGAAAAAATACGACGAGGCAATAGCATCTTACGACAACGCCATCAGCGTTTCTGCCGACAATGCCCTTTACACTCCGCTGTTCATGATGAAAAAGGCTACAGTACTCAGCGCACAGAAGAAATATGCCGACGCTGCCGCCATCTACCAGAAAATAAAGGAATCATATCCGAAATATCTGATGGCCTACCGCGTGAACATCGACAAATACATCGACCGCGCAAATTTCCTTGCCAACCAGAAATAAAGAATTCACAAACAACGCAATAGAAAAGCCCGGTTAGAAAGCCGGGCTTTTTTCGTATCCGTGTCACAATTATTGGTGTACGCCACTTACCATTTCAAAACGGCGGCGCGGTATTCAAAAATGGCTGGAACCGTCGAAACAGTGGGTGCAAATCTTGCATTTGGGAAGCCCTATGGCCTTGACAAGATTGTCGACCGTGTTGAACTTCAACGAAGTCAAGCCGAATCTTTCGCGAATCACCTCCACCATACGGCAATATTCCTGTGAACCGGCCGTGGCATATTTTTCAAGATTCTTGTTTTCATCGCCCTCCAGTTCTTTTATTATACGGCGTGTGATAAGTTCAAGGTCGCTTTTCGAGGCCGTGAATCCGATGAACGGACATCCATAGATAAGGGGCGGACAAGCTATGCGTATATGCACTTCCTTCGCTCCGTATTCGTAGAGCACCTTCACATTGTCGCGCAACTGCGTGCCGCGCACTATCGAGTCGTCGCAAAACAGCAGCCGCTTGCCCTCGAGCATCGCGCGGTTGGGAATCAGTTTCATTTTTGCCACGAGCGAGCGCATCGACTGGTCGCTCGGCGTGAAACTGCGCGGCCACGTCGGGGTATATTTCGATACGGCACGATGATAAGGCACTTTCATACCGTCGGCATAGCCTAACGCCATCCCTACCCCGGAATCCGGTATGCCGCACGCGCAATCCACATCAGAATCGTCGGTACGCCCCATTGCCTGTCCGCAGGCAAAACGCACAGCCTCCACATTCCTGCCCTCATAGCACGATGTCGGGAAACCGTAGTAGACCCACAAGAACGAGCATATCTGCATCTCTTCTTCAGGCTTGCGCAACTGCTCTATTCCGTCGGCTGTTATCCGCAATATCTCACCCGGCCCTACATAACGGTCGATTTCGTAATCAAGGTTAGGGAAACATGTCGATTCGCTCGAAGCGGCGTATGCGCCGTCTTTCTTGCCTATCACTATCGGAGTGCGTCCCAAACGGTCGCGCGCGGCTATTATTCCGTTTTCCGTTAGGATAAGCATCGAGCACGAGCCCTTGATTCTGCGGTAGACATTCTCTATGCCCTCCACGAACGTGCCCCCCTGCAATATCAGCAGAGCCACAAGCTCCGTCTGGTTGATTCTGCCCGAACTCGCTTCGGCAAAATGCATATTGTTTTCCAACAAATCCCTTTCAAGCTCATCCATATTGCATATTTTCGCCACAGTGACTATCGCGAACCGTCCGAGCCGCGAATTTATTATGATTGGCTGCGGGTCAGTGTCGCTTATCACCCCTATGCCGGAATTGCCCGTGAATTTTCCCAGCTCAGACTCGAATTTTGTCCGGAAATATGAGCTTTCAAGATTGTGGATAGAACGTATGAACCCTTTTTCTTCATCATACGTAGCCATACCTGCACGCTTCGTGCCTAAATGTGAATTATAATCCGTGCCGTAAAACAAATCGGCCTTACAGCTTTTTTTCGAAATAGTTCCAAAGAAACCGCCCATACGATATTTTTTAATTCGTCCGCAAAGTTACGCCAACACTGCCAAATAAAAAAGTTTTTGTATGAGCTGAATACAGTGTATCTTTGCAACCAATTAAAAAGAATCGGCTATGGTATACAAGTATGATTACCTCGTCATCGGCTCAGGTATAGCCGGGATGAGCTATGCTTTGAAAGTAGCGGCTACCGGGAAGGTGGCACTGATTTGCAAAACGAATCTGGAAGAAGCCAACACATACTTCGCGCAAGGAGGCGTGGCTTCCGTGACAAATCTGGAAGTGGACAATTTCGACAAGCACATAGAAGACACTATGATTGCCGGCGACTGGCTGAGCGATAGGGCGGCTGTCGAAAAGGTAGTGAAAGGCGCACCGGAACAAATCAGGCAATTGATTGAATGGGGCGTGAATTTCGACAGAAACGAGAAAGGAGAATTCGACCTGCACCGCGAAGGCGGTCATTCGGAATTCCGCATATTGCACCATGCCGACAATACCGGAGCGGAAATTCAGGACAGCCTTATCCGCGCTCTGAAGTCACATCCGAATATCGACGTTTTCGAGAACCACTTTGCCGTAGAGATAATAACACAGCACCATTTGGGGAAGATTGTCACACGGCGCACGCCCGACATAACCTGCTACGGCGCATACATACTCGACCTTGCCACAAACAAAGTCGACACTTTCCTGTCGAAAGTGACGGTAATGGCCACCGGCGGAATCGGACAAGTATACACCACCACAACCAACCCGCCGGTAGCGACAGGCGACGGCATAGCGATGGTCTACCGCGCCAAAGGAACGGTAAAGGACATGGAGTTCATCCAATTCCACCCTACCGCGCTCTACCATCCGGGCGACCGCCCATCGTTCCTCATCACGGAAGCCATGCGCGGATACGGGGCTGTGCTCCGTACCCTCGACGGCAAAGAATTCATGCAGAAATACGACAAACGGCTGTCGCTGGCCCCGCGCGACATCGTGGCACGCGCCATCGACAACGAGATGAAACTACGCGGTGACGACCATGTATACCTCGATGTCACACACAAAGACCCGGAGGAGACAAAACGGCATTTCCCGAACATATATGCAAAATGCCTCAGTTTGGGAATCGACATAACAAAAGACTACATCCCGGTAGCACCTGCCGCCCATTATCTGTGCGGTGGCATAAAGGTCGACCTCAACGCCTGCTCGTCGATACAACGGTTGTACGCTGTGGGCGAATGCTCGTGCACAGGCCTCCACGGCGGCAACAGGCTTGCGTCGAATTCCTTGATAGAAGCGGTGGTTTATGCCGATGCCGCTGCCAGACACAGCATGGAAAACATCTGCCACTACTCGCTGCGCGACGATGTGCCGGAATGGAACGATGAAGGCACACAGCACAACGAAGAAATGGTGCTTATCACACAAAGCCTGAAAGAAGTGAACCAGATAATGAGCACATACGTCGGCATTGTCCGCTCTAACTTGCGGCTCGACCGAGCATGGAACCGTCTCGACATCCTGTACGAAGAGACAGAAAAACTGTTCAAACAAAGCAAAGCCTCGAAAGAGATATGCGAACTGCGCAACCTCATCAACGTGGGCTACCTGATAATGCGCCAAGCTAAAGAGCGGCACGAGTCGCGCGGGCTGCATTATTCAATAGACTATCCGCCTGTAAAAAGACAACAATCATAAAACAATACAATTATGTCAACTTACACAGAAGACAAAAGGAAAGTGACAACTCTCCGCCTCATCGAGATGAAGCAACGCGGAGAAAAGATAGCCATGCTTACAGCCTACGACTACTCCATGGCTAAACTCATCGACGAGGCCGGAATGGATGTGATACTCGTAGGCGATTCCGCCTCCAACGTAATGGCCGGAAACATCACCACTTTGCCTATGACACTCGACCAGATGATTTACCACGGCAAATCAGTGATGCGGGCAGTGAAACGCGCCCTTGTCGTAGTGGACATGCCGTTCGGGACATACCAAGGCAACTCAAAAGAAGCATTGTCTTCAGCCATCAGGATTATGAAAGAGACCCACGCCGACTGCATCAAGCTCGAAGGCGGCGCGGAAGTGCGCGAGTCAATCGAACGAATCCTGACGGCCGGCATCCCCGTAATGGGGCATCTCGGACTTACCCCGCAATCAATCAACAAATTCGGCTCTTATACCGTAAGGGCACGCGAAGAAGCCGAAGCCAACAAGCTGATAGAGGATGCCAAGCTATTGCAGGAAATAGGCTGCTTTGCACTTGTGCTGGAAAAAATTCCGGCTGTGCTCGCGGCAAAAGTCGCCAAGATGCTCGACATACCGGTAATAGGAATAGGGGCCGGCAACGGATGCGACGGACAAGTGCTCGTAATGCACGACATGCTTGGGATCAACAAAGGATTCTCCCCGCGCTTCCTCCGCCGCTATGCCGACATCGGCACGATTATCAACGATGCCGTGGCGAAATACGTGGACGATGTGAAAACCGGCGATTTCCCCAACGAGAAAGAGCAATACTAACATCAACCCATATTGGAATGCGGTCTCATAAGTCCCGGAAAGTCTTATGAGGCCGCATCTTTTTTACATACGCAATCATCTTATCTTGCATATCTGCCTGTATTCACGCCCGAAGCGGTCGGTTACGATTACTTCCACTTCTTCCGCGCCGTCAGAAGGCTTGGCAGAAAAAAAGCAGAATTTATTTTCCATCGGGAAACGCCAAGTCTCCTTCTTTGCCCCTTGCGCATAACGCCGTTGCAAATATCCGGAATAATCGGGGTCGACAGACGGAAATTGCACCATTGCCCCTTTCAATTTGCCGTCTTCTTTCCATTCCACTTTCCAGCCTTCATCCCAATTCCATACCTTTACGCACAATTCATCCGTGCGTCCCGGAAATGTGCCGAACGGAAAAACCCGCATTTGATAAGTGTCAGGATAGCCCAACGACTTAAATTTCCACGACAGCCCGCGAGGCGTGGACTCAAACACCTGATACCCCATAGGAGTGCCGTCCATACAATATTTACAGTCGCCTAACCACCATGCGCCCCCTATGGAGGCAATCATATGCTCCCTCACATTCGGACGGAGCAAGATGTTTGAATTGACATGCGTATGGCCGCTTAATATCGACACGTGGTAATCGGAAAGAATATCCATCAGCTCGTCTGAGCCTTTAAGTACCCGCCCGCCTTTATACACATAGGCCGGCGCATGCATGGCTACAAACACATGGGAGCCTTTCGGGATATATTGTGTGTAATTTCTCACCCATTCGAGCTGCTCGCCGGTAATTACTTCATCATACGAATAATTGCCTTTGTAAAATATATTGTCGAGCACGATATAATAATCCCTGCCAATATTGAACGCATAGTATGCCGGGCCGAAATTTTTCTTGTACGATAGTTCGCTTTTGTAATTATCCGTGAACATCCCCTCATGGTCGTGATTCCCTATTACAGGGTACACTGGATATCCCAATTGTTTCAATCCGTTTTTGTAGCGGCCGTAAGTCTCCGAATTATCCCAAACCAAATCGCCGAGAGCTATCGCCGCAACCGGCATCCCGCTTTTCATCAGGCTGTCGCCATACGTTTTCAAATCAGGAAAAGCCTCAGCCTCCAATCTCTCATAATCCCTGTCACTCCCTGGCTGGGTGTCGCCAACGGCCAGCATCGTATAAGTCCCTCCACGCGCTCCGAATTCAAACAATTCAAAATCAAACTTTTTCGCTCCCAAGGATTTGTAAAAGCACGGAGTCCCTGAAGAATACGAAGCGACGTAGCCCGACGGAGTGACGATATACACAAAATCGGCATTGTCGTCCGCATCGAAATCATAGTTTCCCAAACTGTCTGTCCGGGTGAAACCGCGTCCGTCAGTAACAACAACACCGCCCAATCCGGATTTTCCGCAAAAAACTCTTCCTTTCACATTCTTCGCTCCGACGCCCATTACCGTAACGGCGGCAAGCGCGGCAATCAACACTTTTGTTTTCATTTCCAATCTCGAATAAAATGGTTCGTTACAAAAGTACTGATTCCATATAACAACCGAATAACATTAGGCAGCAATTATTCTATGCCGTATCGTGAAATAATCATAACTTTGCGTTATGATACATTTTGAATGCGATTATACAGAAGGGGCGCATCCGTCCGTAATCGAGAAGCTTTGTTCTACTAACCTTGAGCAGACCAACGGTTACGGCAACGACCCTTATTGCGAGAAAGCACGCTCCGTAATCCGACAACTTGCAGAAATGCCGGATGCCGACGTGCATTTTCTTGTCGGAGGAACACAGACCAACCGCACGGTCATTTCTTCCATTCTACGTCCCCATCAGGGTGTCATCGCCGCATCTACCGGACATATAGCCGTACACGAGACAGGAGCCATAGAAGCATCCGGGCACAAAGTGTTGACCATCCCTTCAACCGACGGCAAAATCACCGCATCCGGAATAAAAGACCTTGTAATGGCCCATTATTCCGACAACGACCACGAGCATTGCGCGCAACCGGGAATGGTATATATTTCTTTCCCGACAGAAACAGGAACTTTATATTCAAAACGCGAGCTTCAAGAGCTAAGCAGCCTATGCTGCGAATTAGGACTGCCTCTCTACATCGACGGCGCAAGGCTCGGATATGGGCTGATGGCCGACGGCAACGACCTCACCCTGCCCGAAATGGCAAGGCTCTGCGATGTGTTCACTATCGGAGGGACGAAAGGCGGGGCATTGTTCGGAGAAGCTGTCGTTTTTACAAACAGCACACTCAGCAAAGACTTCCGCTATCTGATAAAACAGAACGGCGGCATGCTCGCCAAAGGGAGGCTGTTAGGAGTGCAATTCCTTGCCCTGCTCGAAAGCGGAATATATTTCGACATTGCAAGACATGCCGACCGGCTCGCGATGAAAATAAAGAACGCCCTTTCGGATATGGGAATAAAATTTCACTGTCCATGCACCACCAATCAGCAATTTGTATACTTGCCAATCGGGCTTATCCAACGATTATCGGACAAATACTCGTTCTCCATAGCCCCTTGCGACAAAGAAGGATACCGGACAGTCAGGATTTGCACCTCTTGGGCGACAAAAGAGGAGACCGTAAATGAACTAATCAGCGACATAGCCACATATTACCCATCATCTCAAAGCAATCATCATGAAACTATTGATTGACCGCATAATGCAGGACGGCCGTTCGCTTCCGGGCGGCATATTGAAAGTGGACAGCTTTCTGAACCACCAGCTTGACCCCAACCTGATGTATGAAATAGCGGAAGAATTCCGCCGCCGTTTTGCCGGCAAGAAATTCAACAAAATCGTGACCATCGAGGCCAGCGGGATAGCACCGGCCATAATGCTCGGCTACATAATGCAGCTGCCGGTAGTCTTCATAAAGAAGAAACAACCCAAGACGATGGACAATATGCTCGTCTCGGAAGTGAAATCATTCACTAAGAACAGGGTTTACACAGTCTGCATAAGCCGTAATTTCCTCACCCCTGACGACCACATCGTGTTCATCGACGATTTTCTTGCCTACGGCAACGCCGCTCTCGGAATGATTGACCTTGCCAATCAGGCAGGCGCTACCATCGAAGGGATGGGATTCATCATCGAGAAAGGCTTTCAAGGCGGAGGCGACCGGCTGCGCCAAATGGGCTACAATGTACAAAGCCTTGCAATAATCGACAGCTTGGACGATTGCAAAATCAGCATCCGCAAAGATTCATGACATAGAACCGCCGGCAGAGTCCCCGGCAATGTCCTTATGGTACATATTGCGCGGATGATGCTCCAGAATCTCATGGCGCAGATACGTGCGGTCGATATGCATATATATCTCGGTCGTAGAAATGCTTTCGTGCCCGAGCATCTGCTGTATCGCCCTCAGGTTTGCCCCTCCCTCGAGCAGGTGCGTGGCAAACGAATGGCGCAGCGTGTGAGGGCTGATATTTTTTATAATCCCGCATTTCGCGCATAAGTCCTTAATTATATAAAAAACCATCACGCGGGTCATCATCGCCCCCCTGCGGTTAAGGAAAAGAATGTCTTCACTCCCTTTCTTCACGACAAGCGAGCCGCGCCTCTCCATATACGAAAGGATGCTTTCTATCGCGGAGCGGGAAATAGGCACCATACGCTGCTTGCTGCCTTTTCCCTCCACTATAATATATTCCTCGTTAAGAAAAATATTCGACAATTTCAGACCCACCAATTCCGAAACGCGCAATCCGCAACTATAAAGCGTCTCCACGATGGCCCTGTTGCGTACGCCTTCGTATGTCGAATCATCGGCCGCATTTTCCATAGCGTCTATTTCCTCCACGGTAAGTATGTCCGGCAAATGCTGCCCTATCTTGGGCAATTCAAGCAATTCCGCCGGATTATGCGGAATGTAATTCTCAATTTTCAGGAAATGGAAAAACGACCGTATGCCGGAAATGATGCGGGCCTGCGAGCGCGGGGCAATGCCAAGGTCGTGAAGCGTTGCAAGGAATTCGTGCAAATCCGCCTCTTCTATGCCATCAAGCTGTTTGCCGCCTTCTTCGACATAACGCAAGAACTTTTCCGTATCGTCGACATACGCCTCTACGGAATTATGCGAAAGCCCTTTCTCAAAGCCCAGATAAGCTATATATTGATTTTTAAGCTTATCTATATCGCCGATTTCACGCATTGCGCCAACGGCGGTATCAGTATTCAAGACCTACATTGTCTACCCACAAAGTCTGTCCCGGAGTACCCTCGTATGCCGTTCCGCAACCGGCAGAAAACATCACGACCATGTGTGTAGGCACGGCGTTGGGAGAATCCCATCCCACTTCCTGCACAGGCACCATCTTTCCTTTACTGTTACGCGCATAATAAGGACGGTCTTTTGAAATAAGCCCCATATACGATTTAAAGAACGACTGCTTGGTTATATCCCCGTAGTGTACGGCAAGCTTATGACCGTTAACCCATCCTGATGTGCTTTTCACATAACGTTCACGGCCAGTGCCGACACGTTTAGCATAGATATTGCCGTCCTCGTCTTCCCAACGGCGTTGCAGCAAGATGAAAGTCTCACAGGCATTCTGCCGCCCTTTCAGCACCTTTTGGCTTCCGAAGCCGCTGGAATAAATCATCGGCTGTCCTGCCGGTATATAAACCTTATAATCGAAACACAAATATTTCGGGCGCTTGTTGAAAGCCACACCCATATCAAGCTTGCTATACGGGTTTTTAGTGCTTTTTACCGGCTCCATCATCCTGCCTAAATAAATACTTCCCGAAGCGAGAACATCCATATTGATGATTCCTAATGCCTTCACATGCTCAAAAACAGTGGTCATCTTGGCGCAGTAGTTTCCTCCACCGCGGTCGTCGGGAAATACCGAATTACTGCCTTTCGACACCCCTGCCACTTTCGCGTATACATTCGACGTGGCCCAAGGAGAGCCGCCCATATTGCTATAGGCCTTGTTTCCGTTGATTGTAGCCGTAGGCCCTATCTCGTAAAGTGTTTTCGATGCTCCGCCAATTATCGACGACTCCTTTATATTACGCTTAATCCATTGCTGGAAATCTCCGTATTTGATGCGTTCCAACGCATTGGCCATAGAAGCTACAGCTACGGCCAACAGCACGACAATGCTAATTCTTTTCATAACTATCAATTTTTCAGCGTCAAAATTATAACTTTTGGCAATAACATAAAAATCCAGCACACCAAATTCCACATAAAAGCGAAAAAACAACCACAAAATAAAAAAACAGGCCGCGGAAACATTGTTTCCACAGCCTGTTTTCACCATATAAGAACGGACTATTATTTGACTATCACTTTCGTTATCTGTCCGTCGACATCAACTACATACACGCCTCCGCTCACCGGAATCCTGACTGTGGCATCGGCATTGACCCCTGCATAAATAAGCAGACCGTTAGCCGAATAAACGCCGACATCCGCGCCTTCAGCGCCTTCGACCACTATGCAGCCGCCTTCCGAGCGTACCGACGCTCCCGCTGCCAGCGATTCCAATCCGGCATAAACGACTGTCACGTCAACAGCATTCGACAAACCGGATTCTCCGGCATCATAAACGGCACTGACAGCATATGCATACGTGCCTTCTTCCGGCGACTCGTCAACATAGCCCGGCACGCTGGCATCCACACTACCGATTTTCTCGCCGTCACGGTAAATGTTGTAGCCCATAAGTGTCAATCCATCCGGCACGTCGGGGGCAGTCCACTCAAGCGTCACGTCGTTGTCGGCTTGGCTTCCGGCAAGGTCGTCAACGGCAAGAAAAGCACAATCAGCCAACTCTGCCACACTCACGTTGTCAACCAATATGCGCTCGTCCCAACTGTAAGCGTACCCAAGGAAAGCGAACTGGAAATAATCCTCGCCCGCATAGTCGGCAAGTGATACGGCATACCGCTTCCAACCGGACTCCGTCTCTCCGTCGTAAGTATCGATGCGCCCGCCTATCTGCACGAAACCGTTACCGCCTGCGGCTGCCATAGTTCCAAGATAGTAGTCGCCCTCATACTGCACTGCGGAACGGTACATCCAGAATGTGAGCAACGGGCTGTCGCTGCCCTCAAGCGTAATCACCGGCGACTGTAGCATACCTTCGGTAGTGCCGCCGTCCAAATTGTAGAAATGCGCCACGCCATTGTCGCCGTCCTGCGAAGCTACAGGGTCGATATCCATATCTAAGGCAAGCGCCCAAGACTGCTCGCCGCTTATCACCTCGGTCATCCACACGTCGTTCTGCGCCGCGGAATTGGCAAACGACTCATTGAAAGGCAAGCCATAAGCCTCACCTACGATTACCTTGCCTTCCGTCTGCTCGCCGACTCCCATATTCTCCGAAACTGGGACTACGATGTACTTCACTTGCGTCTGGCGCATGTCGGCATCCAGCACCGGACTCTCGTCCGTGTAGAAAAACTCCTTAGTCGTGCCTATCTCATAGTAGCCTACGGTAAGCTCATCATACCGCATAATCCTGTAGGTCAACGCCTCTTTATCGACATATCCTCCCTGCTGTCCGGCTTCGGGGGCTTCCCAGCTAAGGGTGGCGGTGGTTGCGTCGCCCACAATCCGCAGATTGCGCACGGCCGTAGGTACATCTTCCCCGGCATAAACGCGCGCCGTCACTGTCTCGCCCTCGCCGGCCTCGTCGTTATAGCCAACTATGCGGTAAGTGTTCATACCGTGAGACGCGTTTTCATCGGTCCATTCCAAGCGACTGCCCATTTCCGGATTCTCGAACACGTGTGCCGCTTCTGCCTCATCACCCTTGTAAATCCGTATTTCCGAAAGCGAGCCAAGTTGCTCGCCGTTGTATTTCTTTGTCGGCGCATTGAACGACAGATTGACGCTTAAAGCCCCTTCCGGTCCTGCAACTGCCGTCAAATCAGTCACACCGCCCGGCCCTTGCATCGATGCGCCCGGCACGATGCTTATGTTATCGACACATATATAATACATGTTCGGGTCACTGTATGCGTTGAAGCCGATATAGTAGTTGCCGTCGGCCGCAGGCTTGATTGAGACGGTGTGCGTCTCGTAGGCTCCGTCCGCCGATGTGTACTGGTTCAAATCAAGAAGCGTGGTCTGTCCGTCCACCGTATTGGTCTGTCCGAAAGTCACTTTCAGGTTCTCCTTGTACGACGAACTTGTCTTCACGTCGAACGACAAGCGGTATTCGCAATCCGTGTCGAGTTTGATTGGCGGCGTGAACAGCCATGCAGCTCCTTGCAGATAATAATCATAGTTGTATTTGACAGCACTTTCGTAAGAATCCCATTCCCACAGGTTGCCTTCCGCATCCTCGGAGAAGCTCGTGAAGAGGTCAAGGCTTTCCGCCGTGTCGAACGTTTCGTAATAAGGCACGCCAATCGCATCGCCGCAAATTATCTTCTCCGACTCGACCGACGCTCCTTCTATGTCGTCTACAAATGCCGTCACCGTGTATGAGTAGCTCGCAAGTGCCTCCGGCAAAGTTTCGGTAAACGACGTTCCTTTATACCCTGTGGCTACCTCCACACTGCCCGGATTGCGCACAATCCTGTAGTTAAGCCCTTCGGCATCCAGATAGCCGCCGTGCAGGGTCTCAACCGGAGCCTCCCACGAGAGCGAAGCCTCTCGCCCTTCGGCCGTGAACTTCAGATTGCTAACTCCAGTCGGGGCATCGTTCCCGGCATACAGCGACACCGTGGCCGGAGCCGAGAATCCCACATCGTTGCCCACCGTAACCGTTATGACATGCTCGCCTTGTGTCAGGCTCTTCGATACAGAAAAACGGCTGCCCGCCTCGTATTGCATTTCTTCCGGGGCAGACTGGTCGATTTGCAGGCGCACTGTCAAAGTTCCCGACAGCGGATTGCCGTCGAATGTGGCAGATGGAACCGTACACTGTATCGTTCCGTCAAGATTACCGTTTTCGAATGTGGCTTCAAGGTCGGTGACAGTGGCAGGAGCACCCGGCAACACGTCAGGGTCGGTCACATAAAGTCCGACAATTCGCTGATTTTCCGGCATATCGCCAATCAAAGTGGCCGCGCCTGTCTGCAAGTCGATTTCATACAGCCCCGAAGTGCCGTCCTGCCGGTAGGCGCACCAATAGAGCGCGCCGTCCATCATACTGAAAGCCATCGACTGGTCACCTTCTGGCTGAACGCCTGTCGCGCCGATCTCAGTCAGACCGCCAGTTGACTTTTCTACAGAATATAGCTTTCCGTCGCTGCCAACGCCATAAAGCTGACCCACAGAGTTCGCCGCCATAGCAAGCAACTGCACCGGCATTCCGGTGGCTATTGGTGTGAGTGTGCCGCTCTCGAGGTCAACGCTGTTGAAAAAGACTATCCCGCCGGCATCAAGGCTCACGGCATATCCCTGCTTTGTCACAGGGTCGTAAGTGCAAGCCGAAGTCATCAGATCCTCCTTGTCGGGATAAGAAAAGTAATCACTCGACAATTGAGTCAATGTTCCCGCGTCATAACAATACCAATACATATACAGCAACTCACCTACCATCTCGTATGACGTGGAAAAATAATATTTTCCGTCGGCGTAAATGCCGTTCTTGGCCGACATTGTGTTATCGGCTTTAACAAGTTCCACGTTCAAATCCGCGGACGGCGCAAACTGGTAGAAACCGTATTGTGTATACTGCCAACTCCATCCGTCCGCGTCAATCACACATCCGTGGAGCAAAGTTTCCGTCTGTATTGTCTCTGAATCCTGTGCTATTCCGTTAAAAGGTGACAAGGTAAGCATCAGAGCAGCCGAAGCAATAAAAAAGTCACGCAATTTCATTCAATATTGTTTTAATGGTTTATGTTAATTTATTCCGCTCTCCTTTTCTTTTTATGTCTGCTCCGCTCCCGAAAGCAACTGAAGCGGCCAGCAAATTCATCCGCTCATAATAACTCTGTTTTTTTATCGACAATTATTATTAATCAGCATCCATTTTTGCAAATTTAATTATAAAAACCAACATTTAGCTGGTTTTTATTAAGAAATTTTAATCCACAAAGAATATTTCCCTACCCAAAGCCAATCCGTCTATCAAAATTATGGAAGACATTACCCGGAAAATATTTTCCATAGTAAGCCATTCGGGAATTGGCAATGACGGCGATTATTTGTATTTTTGTGAAATTTTAAGAGCTACTATGGGCAAGATAACCATCGACGGAATGACGTTTGTTCCGTATATAACAAACGGCGAAATCCAAAAACGGATAAAGGAAGTCGCAAAACAGATAAAGGACGACTGCGGGGATAAGAACCCGCTGTTCGTATGCGTGCTCAACGGCGCGTTCGTGTTTGCCGCCGACTTGTTCCGCGCCGCCGATTTTGCGGCGGAAATATCGTTCATCCGCTTCAAATCATACAGCGGGACGGAATCGACCGGCGAGATAAAGCAACTTCTCGGCCTCGACAAAGAAATAAAAGGCCGCACGGTAGTGATTGTCGAGGACATCGTCGACACCGGCTACACAGCCGCAAAACTTGTCGAGGAAATACGCCGTCACGAACCGGAAGACGTGAAATTCGCGACGCTCCTCCACAAGCCCGACTCGGCGAAAGTGGATGTGAAAGTCGACTACTGCTGCTTCGAGATACCGTCGAAATTCATCATAGGCTACGGTCTTGACCTCGACGAGAAAGCGCGCAACCTGCCCGACATCTACATTCTTGAAAGCAACCAATAAAATATCAGTATAAGTTTCCAATCAGTCTCCGCTCAAAAGCAGCGGAGGGTATAAATTTTTAAGACTATGTTCAACATTGTAATTTTCGGCGCCCCGGGTTCTGGCAAGGGGACACAAAGTGAAAACCTTATTTCGCACTACGGATTGTATCACATTTCTACCGGAGAGGTACTGCGCGACAACATCGCCCGCGGCACAGAGCTCGGCAAAATAGCCGACAGCTACATTTCCGAAGGCAAACTGATTCCGGACGATTTGATGGTAAGCATTCTCGCCGACATCCTCGACAACACCCCGGAAGCCAAAGGAGGCGTGATTTTCGACGGATTTCCACGCACCATCAATCAAGCCGGGGCTCTGAAAGAAATGCTCGCCAAACGCGGCGCAAAAGTCGACGCGGTCGTAGGGCTCGAAGTGGAAGAAGACGAGCTTATCGACCGTCTTATCAAGCGCGGCAAGGAATCCGGCCGTAGCGACGACAATCTCGAAACAATAAAGAAACGTCTGCAAGTCTATCATTCCCAGACACAACCGCTACACGACTATTATGTGAACGAAGGCACCTATCTGCCGATAAAGGGCGTAGGCACGGTAGAAAGCATCTTCGACAGCATAAAAGCGGCAATCAAAGAAAAGTGCGGCAAATAGCCGCACTTTTTATTTCGAAGCGATTACCGCCTCTGCCTCTTTAAGCCCTTCAGCGACGGCACGGACGCTGATTCTCCCGGCCTTTCCGTTGTTCTGCACGACAAGCATACATTTTCCGTAGAAAGCCTTGCGCTTGTTGTCCTTGAACCGTTCCATCGAGGTCTGGCTTCCGTTGTCCACACCGGCTATGAAACCGCTGCCTTCCACTTCAAATTTCACAAGATTATCGGCATCCGGGCAAAGATTGCCATCCTTATCCAATATTTCCACAGTCACATAACTCAGGTCACGGCCGTCGGCCGCAATTTCACGGCGGTCAGGAGTAAGCCTTACCTGCGCGGGACTGCCAGCCGTACGTATCGTCTTGCGCCTGACGGCCTTTCCATCCTTCCATGCAACGGCCTCCACCATGCCCGGCTCATATCTTACCCGCCATTCCGCATGCCTGCGACTGCCGGTCTTTTTGCTGAATCCCGCCGATTTCCCGTTGACAACCAGCTCCACGCTGTCGGCATCATTATAGTAGCACCACATATCAACATCCTGACCGGAAGTCCAATTCCAGTGCGGGAACAAATGCAGCACGGAAGCGTCCGACCATTCCGACTGGAAGAGGTAATAGGAATCTTTCGGTATTCCTGCAAGGTCTACCAAACCGAAATAAGAGCTTCTTGCAGGCCAGCCGTATGGCGAAGGCTCACCGAGATAGTCGAACCCTGTCCATACGAACTGCCCGCTCACGAAATCATTGCCGCTCACAATGCTGAAAGTCTCCTCACTGGTGCTTCCCCATGGCACATGGCAGTTATCGTAGGACGAGCAGGAGAACGACGGGTCGGAAAACGGCTTGTCCCAATAAGGCCATACGAAAGTGGTGTCGGAGGGCATACGGTAATAACCCCTCGTAGCCAAGGCGGAATTGCTTTCCGTTATCAAGAAAGGCATGCCCGGGAAATTTTCCGGCACGGAAGCGACATTGCCGTTATGATAATTATAGCCTACCACATCCAAAGCCCCTGATTTAAGCACATGGTTGTTGACGCTCGGCTCATTGCAACCGGCAGTAACCGGGCGTGTAGAATCCAGTCCGCGCACTATTCCTGCCAGATGCAATGCCAGCAGTGAGTTTGCGCTCATACCGTCGGCACTGCCCAGCTCGTGTCCCTTATTAAGTATCAGATTGGCATCCTCGGCCGAAAGACTGCCAGCATCAGCGTCGGGCCACTGCTCAAGAATCTCGTTGCCTATGCTCCACATAAACACAGAAGGATGGTTGCGGTCGCGCATCACGAAATCGCGGAGGTCGCGCTCGTGCCACTCGTCGAAATAGCGGGCATAGTCATGGGCCGTCTTTTTCTTACGCCACATGTCGAAAGCCTCGTCCATCACAAGCAGTCCCATCTCGTCGCACAAATCAAGCATCTCAGGCGACGGCGGATTGTGCGAGCACCTTATGGCATTGCACCCCATATCTTTCATCATCTGCAACTGACGCTGCATAGCCCTGCGGTTGAACGCCGCGCCAAGGCATCCATGGTCGTGATGCAGGCACACGCCGTTGATTTTCATGTTTCGCCCATTAAGGAAAAATCCTTTTTCCGCATCGAAAGCGATTGTGCGGAATCCTATCCTCACAGTGTCGCTGTCTATCACATTGCCGGAATGATATATGTCTGTCACAAGACGATAGAGATAAGGAGAAGCGGTATCCCACAAATGCGGATTGCCGACCGACAGCATAGTGCTTGACATTGTTTGTTTCTCCGCTTCCGCCACTGCGGGATATTTCACAGCGGCCACCGTTTCCCCTCCGGCGTCAAGCAATTTCAATCCTATTTCAATTCCGGCATCTTTTTCCGTATCATTCTCAACTGTTGTCTCCACATTCAAATCAGCATTTCCACCAGTTACTACACTATAAGCGTATGTACCCCATCGCGCGATATGCAAAGGCGCGGTCTTTACCAGATACACGCTACGATAGATTCCGCAGCCGGAATACCACCGTGAATTCGGCTGCTCGGAATTGTCGACACGCACGGCAACGACATTCTCCCCGCCCCACTTTATATATGGCGTTATATCATAACCGAACGACACATAGCCGTAAGGGCGCACCCCCAACGGACGGCCGTTGACAAATACTTCCGTATTCATATACGAACCCTCAAAAAGCACACTGACACGCTTTCCCTCGTCGGCGGCATCGATTATAAAAGTTTTGCGGTACCATCCTACACCGCCCGGCAATGCCCCTCCCGTCACTCCGGAAGGGTTCGCTTGGCTGAAATCGCCCTCCACAGCCCAGTCGTGCGGCAAATCGAGACGACGCCATCCCGAATCGTCGTATCCCGGCTGCGACGCTCCGTCGACATCACCAAGATGAAAACGCCATTCCAAGTCGATATTCTCAACACTCCTTTGATTAACGGCCAATGCAGAAATTGGCAATAAAAAAGATACAGATACCAATAATGATTTTATTAGGCTCATAAAAGATGAAATAAAAAAAGATTTTAATAAAACTCCATTAGTTGTCACCGCAAAAATAGAAAAAGGCCACGGAAAAAACAATATTAGTATATTTGTATTTTATTCACCCTCTGATGTTACAAAAACACCACCTTTACGTATTACTTTTCGAAGGCAATAAAGAAACTGCATAAAACAGAATGGGCGGAGAAACGCTGACATCGGCATTCATACGGCTGCGCGGAAAATTCCTCCGCGCGGCATCGCGCTTCTTCCCCGACGAGGACGACGCTGCCGATGCCATTCAGGACGCTTTCTGCCGGCTTTGGGGACAGCGCGACGAAATACAATCGGATAGCCAAGCGGAGGCAATGGCAATGACAACCGTGCGCAATCTCGGCATCGACGCATACCGGCACCGCCAGACCGTAACGCTATTGCCTATCGACAATGAACGCGATTCTGCCTGCACTGTTTCAACCGACCGTCGAATGGAGGTTGACGAGCAATTCAGAATCGTGGAGGCGATAATCGAGAAGCATCTTTCAGAAACACAGCGTACAATCCTGCGGCTGAAAGAATACGACGGCGAAAGCTACGAGGAGATTGCCGCAAAATTAGGTATGGAACAGGCGGCGGTGAGGATGCAGCTTTCGAGAGCGAGAAAGACAATCAGAAAATGCTATCAGGAATTCGATGAAAATGGAAAATCGTGACAATATGAAGTTTGAAGGCAAAACCGTGGAGGAATGGCGCAAGGTAATCGGACGCTACTTCGACGCGCAGACTACCGATGAGGAGGAATCCGCGCTCGAAAGGTTTCTGGTGTCGCCGGAAGCGGCAGGCAGGGAATTCGACGAGGCAAGGGCGGTTTTAGGATTCGCTACCGTCGGACGGCGGCTCTGCCACGCACGCCGTCGTACGGCATTGCGCCGACGGATTGCCGGATATTCTGCGGCGGCATCGGTGGCTCTGGTGATTGCCTTTTCGGGATGGGCGGTTTACAGCAGCCGCAACCAATGTGTGGCCTACATCAACGGCGTCAAATGCACTGACGAGGATGTGGTGATGGCGGAGATGCAGCGGTCGATGCAGGAAATGGGTTCCACGGCATCATCTGCCGACATCGGCGCTACATTGGGAGATATGTTTGAAACAATGGACGAATTTAAAGAATGACGATATGAGACGGCTATTATTCATATTAATCATCATTGCCTCGGCGATACCTGCTGTCGCGCAGAAAGGGATGAACGTGGCCGCGCTTTTCGGCAGCGGCTACCAGAACCGTAAGGACGTGACGGAGGTGATAGTCGAGGGTAAGCGGCTGAAGCCGTTCAAGCTAAGTCTGTTCCGGAGCATAACGGTGGCCTACAATGCCGGACTGGCGGCAGAAATGGAAAGGCTCGTAAAGCTCGACGGAAAAAACGCTTCCGACAAAGAGGAAGGAATGATAGGCGGAAAGCTGTACTATGCCTTCTACTCGTTTCCTGACGGTAAAGGCGGATACAGGCATCTGTTTTTCCGCAACAACCTGCTGAAACAAGGGAGTAAGCCGGAAACTACGGTAGTGTATATGGAAGGCAAGGCCACTCTCGGAGAACTGAAAAAAATGTTTTAAGAAATCAAATAAAAAAATTACAGATATGAAAAAAGTTATCACTACCGCCATTTGCGCACTTGCTTTCGCGTGTGCATCGGCTGCCGGCAATGTGGAGCCCGGCGATTCAATCGAATGTTTCTCGCACCCCGATTCCGTGGCATTCGTCCACGGTGGGAACACCATGGAATTGAAAGTGTTCGGCACTAAGGACAATCCCGATTACTACTATTCCTACAGGCGCGACGTAAGCGGCGAGGGAACGGAAATAAGCAAGGAAGGCAATTCCGGATGGGATTTCACCTTGCCGTTCATCGACCGGACGGAAAAAGGTGAAAAGCGTGCCGCATATTCGTTCGAATGCGGCGGGCTCGGCTTAGGTTTCGTCAACGCTGTCAACGCACCCGCTGCGATGAACGTGAATATGGCAAGCTCCTACGAGGTATTTATCGACCACATAGTCGGCATCAGTTGCCGCCCGTGGCGCAACGGCACTTCGTTCTTGCTCGGCTTCGGTTTCGGATGGCGCAACTACCGGATGACAGGCACAAACCGCTTTGTGCAGGAAAACGGTTTTATAAGCTTAGGCGGTTATGAGGAGGGTGCCGACGTGCAGTTCTCACGATTGAAGATGTTTAGCCTGATGTTTCCGATAATGTTCCGTCAGGAACTCGGCAAAGGTTTCGATTTCAGTGCCGGGCCGGTATTGAATGTCAATGTTCACGGCAGTATGAAAACGAAATACAAACTTGGTGATGACAAAATCGAAAATTCGTCCGACGACATACATCAGCGCAAGGTGACGGTTGACCTGATGGCACAGCTCAACTATAAGGCCATAGGATTTTATGTGAAATATTCTCCATGCAAGATACTCGACGAAAGCTACGGCCCCGAATTCCGCCACCTCTCCGCCGGCATCACATTGTTTTACTAAAATAAATAGCGTTATGAATAGATATTTAATCTCTTTGCTGTCAGTTGTTTGCGGTTTATATGTTATGGCAGAAGAAAAAACCGACACAATTTTAAGCATTGCGCAGCCGGATTCTGTAATTATCAAAACAGAAGCCGGAAGATTGGACTTAGAGGTGATAGGAAGAAAAGATAATCCTGAGTACCATTATCTTTTCTCACATTCAATCTCTAACAAGGATACTTTACAAATAAGCGAGAGCAAAAACAGCCGTTGGAATTTCCATATTCCGTTTGTCGATAAGAAGATTTCCGCGCTTGGCAGATTTGAGGAAAAAAACACTTTCAGCGTGCTTGGTGTCGGGTTGGGATTTGTTGGTGCAGTCAATGCCTCACAAGGAATGGATTGTCAATACATGGAATTCTTACGAAATATTTGTGCGTTGGATTAATTTGTCGCACCGGTTTAGAGGTATAAATCTTAATGTCGGAATAGGTTCAACGTGGCGTAACTATCGGATGACAGAGCCGTTGCAATTTGTGGCTGACGAAGGTTGTATGGATATTATGCCGTTGCCGGATGGGGCTGTCCCGCGATATTCAGGAATTAAGATACGCAGTTTCAACGTTCCTGTCAGCATTTCGTATCCGGTTGGAAAATTTTGGATGGCAATCGGACCTGTGTTGAATATCAACAGCAAATCGTGGATAAAAACAAAATATCTTACGGATGGCAATGTCGTTAAATCGGAATGTAAAGACATTCCTGTACGGAAGGTCACGGTTGACTTAATGGCTAACGTCGGATTTGGAGATACTCCGCTTTCGCTTTATGTGAAATATTCACCTTGGGATGTGATGAAAACGGATTTTGCACCGAAATTCAATCATCTTTCTTTCGGATTGACCTTGCTTTGGTGATTTTATACCTGCGCATTATAACATATTCCGGCATTTCCACACCTGCGCCTTATGGCGGATTCCGGCATTTCCATACCTGCGCTTTATAGAAAATAATTACTTAAATGCTTGTGAATCGGGTCGTTGTAAAAACCGAAGAGGCGCGTCTTTGCAGATGCGCCTCTTCGGTTAGTATTTCAATTTATTACAGGCCGAAAGCCTCGCGGATTTTATCCACATAGTCGAGTTTCTCCCACGTGAACAGCTCCACCCGCATTGTCTTGTCGCCGTTATACTTCGAATAGAAAGTCTTGTCGACGATTTCAGGCTTGCGTCCTACGTGCCCATAGGCCGCCGTCTCCTGATAGATTGGCTGGCGAAGTTTCAGGCGGCGTTCGATGGCGGCTGGGCGCATGTCAAACAAACCGTAGATTTTCTCCGATATTTCAGCGTCCGTCAGATTCACTTTCGCCGTGCCATAGGTGTTTACGTAGAGGCTCACCGGCTCTGCCACGCCGATTGCATATGCCACTTGCACCAGCGCTTCCTCGGCAAGGCCTGAAGCAACGATGTTCTTCGCTATGTGGCGTGCCGCATAGGCTGCCGAGCGGTCGACTTTCGACGGGTCTTTGCCAGAGAATGCGCCGCCGCCGTGCGCTCCGCGGCCGCCGTAAGTATCGACGATTATTTTGCGGCCGGTCAGTCCCGTATCGCCGTGAGGGCCTCCGATTACGAACTTGCCCGTAGGATTCACGTGCAGTATCAGCTTGTCGTCGAACATTGCCTGTATATGTTCCGGCAATTTGGCAATCACCCGGGGAAGCAACACCGTCTCCACATCCTTGCGTATCACTTCGAGCATCTTGCGGTCGGCAGCGTCCTGCGTCTCTTCCGAGCCGTCGGCAGGCGATATGAATTCGTCGTGCTGCGTACTGACAACGATGGTATGGATACGCACAGGACGGTTGTCCTCATCGTACTCCACAGTCACTTGGCTCTTTGAGTCGGGACGGAGATAGGGCATCAGCCTGCCTTCGCGGCGTATGGCCGACAGTTCGCGCAGTATGAGGTGGGCGAGGTCGAGCGTCAGCGGCATATAGTTTTCCGTCTCGTTGCAGGCGTAGCCGAACATCATTCCCTGGTCGCCGGCTCCCTGCTCGTCGGCGTTCTCGCGTTCCACGCCGCGGTTGATGTCGGGCGATTGCTCATGGATAGCGGAAAGCACGCCGCACGATTCGCCGTCGAACTTGTACTCGCTCTTGTTGTAGCCTATTCCGTTAATCACACGCCGCGCGGTCTCCATCAGGTCGATGTAGGCTTCCGACTTCACCTCGCCGGCAATCACCACCTGTCCAGTGGTCACAAGCGTCTCGCACGCCACTTTCGACTCCGGGTCGTAGGCGAGCAATTTGTCAACGATGGCATCGGAAATCTGGTCAGCCACTTTGTCGGGATGACCTTCCGAAACCGATTCAGAAGTAAACAGATAATTCATCTTTCCAATTTGTTTTTAAAGTGGAAAAGCTAAATTCCGGGAAAATCTGAGGGATGAAATTCGCAGTTTTAGCATTTTTTTCCGTGGTTGCAAGCAGCCAAATTTTTCCACAAGGTTAATAAATATGTTTTCGGGTGCAAAGTTATAGCGTTTCCGTCAAAACTCATCACCGCAAAGGTGAAAAGTTGCAAATGGGCCATATTATTCCTACCTTTGCACCCCGTTTTTGGAAAATACACAAATTCAAAAACCTTTATTTTATGATAATCATATTGTCCTTGCTTTTCGGAAGCATAGCCATTGGTTGCATATGCAAAAACATAAAAGCGCTGAAAGCATTCAGCGACAAGGTTTCGATAACCATCCTGCTGCTTTTGCTGACTTTGGGATTGTCGGTAGGCTCGCAAGATTCCGTAACCGGCAATTTGCTCAATCTCGGATTCATTGCTTTGGCAATCGCCGTAGCCTGTGTGGCAGGAAGCGTACTTTTCACCTACGGCATATCGCGGTTAGCGGAAAGGAGGCGGAAATGAAATGGATTATCACCGTAATAGCAGTATTCTGCACCGGCATACTTGCCGGATGCTCAGGAATTATCCCGCATAGCTGGTCTTCATCGGATATTTCCACTATCATTCTCTACATATTAGTGGTACAAGTAGGCTTAAGCATCGGAATGTCAGGCAACCTTATGAAGATAGCCAAAGAGACGAATCTCACGACAATCCTCGTACCGGCTTGCACCGTCGTAGGCTCGCTTGCGTTTGCCGCCATGCTAAGTTTGTTTCTGAAAGGGTTCAGTGCCACCGAATGTATGGCACTCGGCAGCGGATTCGGATATTATTCACTGTCGTCAGTGCTGATTTCCGAAATAAAGGAGCCACTTGTAGGGGCGCAGAAAGCCGCGGAATTAGGCATACTGGCACTACTTGCCAATATCTTCCGCGAGCTGATAGCAATCAGTATGACACCTTATCTCCGCAGAACTTTCGGTAGACTCTCACCAGTATCGGCCGCCGGTGTGACCTCGATGGACGTATTGCTTCCTACCATCGTGAAATATTCTGGGAAAGAGACTATGCCGGCCGCATTAGTCAACGGAATAGCCCTTGAGATTCTGACGCCACTGTTGGTCTGCTATTTCGCGTCAATCTAAGAATAGCACCTATTCATTAACCATTTTAGTGTGAATTATACAGACCGTTTGTAAAACTTTGCTATTTCTCCGCAATTAATGGCTGCTGTGGCGCAGTTTTTGCCTCCCTGATTGTTTATACAAGAAAAGGAGAGAGAAATATGAGAAGTTTTAGGTTTGTAGCACTTGCCGTGCTGATAAGCATGGCCGTGCAGACACAGTTTCTTCATGCCCACGAAGTAACAGAGGAAGAAGAAAAAGCGATACAGGAACAACTCGACAGCATCATGCACACGGAAGCCGTCAAAGCCATAAACGACACTGCCTTCACAATCGAGGCAAGCCGTGTGACATTCCGGACAGGTTACACCGCGAACGTGACACCAAGCACTAATTTCATAACCGTCAACAAGAACAAGGCATCCGTGCAGACGGCTTTCAATGTCCCCATAAGCGGACCGAACGGCATGGGCGGGGTTACGGTCGAAGGCACTGTAACAAACTACCGTGTCACTACCGATAAAAAGAGCGGCGACACGATGGTCTCGATGTCAATAATGGGCGTGGGCATATCCGCCACCGCCAACATCCGGCTTTTCAAGGACTGCAACAAGGCCACTGCCGAGATTATGCCCGATTTCAATTCCGACAACCTGCGGCTGTCAGGAATATTGCTGCCACCGGAAAGGAGCACCGTGTTCAAAGGACGGAGCTTATAATCTACAATCATTTTTAAATTCTACAACGTATGAAAAAATTGTTTTTATTTACTATTCCATTGGTGTTACTGGCATCGTGCGAGAAAGACCCGGATATGGAAAATCTTGACGGCGACCTTGCCGTCTATACCGACTATGCGCCGGATGCCGACTTCGGCTCGTTCGACACATACTACCTGCCCGACAGCATCCTTGAAGTCAACGGCAACCGCGCCACATTCTGGAAAGACGAGAATTCAGACAAGATAATATCGGAAATAGAGTCAGAAATGAATGATAAAGGATACACAAGAACCGGTGACAAGGAAACGGCCTCATTAGGAATACAAGTGTCCTACCTCGCAGAAAACAACCGCGTCATTGTGGACGGCGGAGGGTGGTATCCCGGCTGGTGGGACTACAGTTTCTGGGGTCCGTGGTGGGGAGGATGGTATTACCCATACACCGTATCCTACACATACAGCTACGCCACCCACTCGCTGATGATAGAAATGGCGGATCTCCAGAAGAAAAACGACGGAGAAACAAAAAACAGGCTACCGATAATCTGGTTCGGCGAGGCTTACGGTTTCCGCTACGGCAACAACCGCTATGACATGAACTTAATATTGGACGGGATAGATCAGGCATTCAGGCAGTCGGATTATCTCGGCAAAAACAAATAGGAGGAAACAAAATATGGGAACTATATTTCAAAAATACGGAAAAACAATAGTCCTGCTACTTGCCGCAACCGTTTTGACAATTCCGGCCTCGGCAAGAAAATATGCAGACGACATGCACGTGATAATCGACTGGCAAATGAATGCGCCGCTCAATTCCGGCTTCACAAGCGGAATAAGCGGTTGGGGAATGAATTTTGAGGGGCTTTTCGACGTGACACCGAATTTCACCGTCGGCGCGTTCGTGAATTTCCATACCAACCACGAATATTTCGGCAGGCAGGCCATTCCGCTGTCTCCCACAGAAACATTGACAACCGACCGCCAGAATTCGGCATTCCAACTGCCATTCGGATTGTCAGGCGCAGTAAACTTCGTAGACCACGGACGTTTTATCCCTTATTTCGGAGTCAAGACGGGAGCAATGTTCGCGCGCAACACCTCGTACTACAATGTTTATTATGCCCAAGACAAAAGCTGGGGCTACTACGTGTCGCCGGAAATAGGCATCCGGATTTATCCTGCAAAAACGAGACATTTCGGATTCCACGTCGCAGGTTTCTACAATTTTGCCACCAACAAGTCGCAAGTGCTCTCCACCGGCATCGACAATCAAAGCAACATCGGATTCCGTGTCGGCGTGTTTTTCTGACAAGCAGACGGGTTTAAATCTTTCATAAGGCCAACGGCGGATTGCGGATTCTTTCCGGTAATCCGCCGTTATGTTTTTAAACATCCGCCTGTATGTGCCTGCATTCTCCGCATTTGCTTAAATTTGCTGAAAAATAAAAACATCAAGATATGGATTTCGACAAAATAATTGACAGGAAGAATACCGACTGCGTCAAATATGACGGACTGCGCCAAAATTTCGGCCGTGACGATTTATTGCCACTATGGATTGCCGATATGGATTTTGAAGTATGCCCGGCCATTTACGAGGCTATTGAAAAGCGTGTCAATCATAAAATATACGGTTATCCAATAGCCCGCGACTGCTATTGGGACTCCATCACCGGATGGCTTGCCCGCCGCCACGGCTTTGCTGTAAAGCGCGACGAACTTTGCTACATTCCGGGTATTGTCCGCGGAATAGGCTACGTGGTGAACTATTTCACCTCTCCGGGCGACAAGGTGCTGATTCAGGAGCCTGTCTACCATCCATTCAAGAACGTGGTGGAAGGCAACGGACGAATTGTCATAAACAACCAGCTTCACTACTCCGGCGGGACGCTTACAATGGATTTCGACGATTTGGAATCCAAGATAAAAGCGGAAAAGCCGAAAATGATGATTCTTTGCAACCCGCACAATCCCGGAGGAATAGTATGGAAAAAAGAAGACCTGCAAAAAGTGGCCCATATCTGCGCTTCAAACAATGTAATCATAATAAGCGATGAGATCCACGCCGACATCGAGCTGTTCGGCAACCGGTACACACCATTCGCCACCGTGTCGGAAGAGGCGGCCATGAACAGCATCGTGCTCGGCGCACCGTCGAAGACATTCAACATACCGGGGCTGGTAAGCTCGTGGTGCGTGATAAAGAATCCTGCCATACGCAAAGGGTTCTTCAAATGGATGGAAGTGAACGAGTTCAGCTCTCCCACGATGTTCGTCACCCTTGCCACGGAAGCGGCATATACAAAAGGAGAAGCATGGCTTGACGAATTGCTGAAATACTTGGAAAGCAACATCCTTTTTGTCGAAAAATATCTTGAAGACAACATACCGGAAATCAAACCTCTGCGCCCACAAGCGTCGTTCCTGATGTGGCTCGACTGCTCGGCCACAGGGCTGAAAGGGCTGCGTCTGGATGATTTGTTCATTTCTAAAGCCCACCTTGCGCTCAACGACGGCGAAATGTTCGGCCCCGGAGGAGAATACCACATGCGCCTCAACGTGGCATGTCCGCGCAAAGTCCTCGAAAAAGCACTGTCACAACTTAAAGAGGCGGTAAGACAATAAGATTTCACTACATTTACAGAATGTCGGATGCGTCTCGGCAATACAAATTCTGAAATATGTACCTTTGTACCGTATAAACAAGCGTCAAAATGAAGAAATTCATA
>ENA-ORSJ01000789-ORSJ01000789.1-human-gut-metagenome-genome-assembly--contig:-NODE-789-length-31295-cov-3.352273_pt1 | contig 31295 bp, 29 predicted proteins | sample MGYA00242191_ERZ509158 | MGnify/ENA primary metagenome ERZ509158 (study PRJEB26280, sample SAMEA2338623) | human gut metagenome | biome: human gut; feature: human-associated habitat; material: faeces...
AAGCCTCTGCCAGCAGGCTTCAAGCAGGTCGAGGCAGGAAATATCGAGGCCATGGCCCAGGCGATTGACGACAAAACCTGCGCTGTCCTTCTCGAGGCAGTGCAGGGCGAGGGTGGCGTTATTGTCCTGGATAATGACTATGTCCGCGCTGTGGAACAACTCTGCAGGGAAAGGGACGTGCTCTTTTGCTGCGACGAGGTGCAGGCAGGCATGTGCCGCTCGGGACGCTTTTGGGCCTATCAGACATGTGGCGTCAAGCCGGACATCATCAGCATGGCCAAGGCCCTTGCCAATGGTCTGCCCATGGGCGGAGTCATGGCAACAGAAGAGGTGAGCAAGGGCTTTGTCGCTGGCTCCCATGGCACAACCTTTGGTGCGGGGCTGCTGACCTCGGCTGTGGCAAGCAAGGTGGTCGAGATCATGCAGCGCGACCACCTTGCCGAGAGAGCCGAAAGGCTTGGCAATCGCATCATGGACAGGGCAAGAGCTTTCATGAACAGTCATCCCGGTTCCATCAAGGAGGTGCGCGGAAAGGGCCTTTTCATAGGCATAGAGCTTCCGCACAGCGCACGTGATGTCTGGGCCTCACTGCTTGAGGCAGGCTATTTGTGCAATCTCTGCCATGACACAACCCTGCGTCTTTTGCCGCCCCTTGTCATCAGCGAGGAAGATGTGGACGCATTCATGGACGCCCTGGAGACAAGGCTGCTCAAAGACTAACACCTGTTTTTTGGGTGTTTGCGGACGGAATCCCGGGCTGTTTTCCTGAAAGAAAGGGGGAGGAAGGTTTTGCCTTCCTCCCCCTTCGAATATGGTGCGTTCCCCTTGTTTGCAAAAAGGGTCTATGCAGGCCAGATCATGTGCAGAACCTTGTAGGAAATAGCTCCCACAATGCCAGCGCAGGGCAGAGTCAATACCCAGGCAATGACGAGTTGGCCGGCAACGCCCCAGCGCACAGCGCTCAAGCGCTTGCTAGATCCTACGCCGAAAATGGCAGATGAAACCGTATGGGTCGTGCTGACAGGAGCGCCGATCATGCTTGCGCAGGTGATGACGCAGCCTGTGGCAGTTTCGGCAGCAAATCCGTGTACGGGCTCAAGCTTGAAGATTCTGTGCCCCATGGTCTTGACGATTTTCCAGCCGCCTATGGCTGTTCCCATGCACATGGCCAGGGCGCAGACGAGCTTGACCCAGAGGGGAATTTCCACTGTATCCAGGTAACCAAAGAGAAGCAGGGCCAGGGTAATGACGCCCATGGTCTTCTGAGCGTCATTGAGGCCGTGCGAGAGGGCCATAAAGCCTGCCGAGACAAGCTGCATGCGTCGAAACCAGGCGTTGATGCGAGCCCTTCTGAAGCGTGCGCACACCCAGTAGATGATAAACATGGCCAGAAAGCCTGCGCAAAAACCTGCAAGAGGCGAGCCAATGAAGGGCAGGACAACCTTGGTGACAACACCCGAGAAGTTGATGGCCTCAAAGCCGGCATGGGCCCAGGCGGAGCCAAGCAGGCCGCCGATAAGTGCGTGGGAGGAAGAGGAGGGGATACCAAGGTACCAGGTAAGCAGATTCCAGACTATGGCGCCAACAAGAGCTGCGAAGACAAGGATTTGCGAGCCTTCAACCATGGCAGGATAGACAAGACCTCCTCCCAGTGTCTTGGCTACTTCGGTTCCGAGGAAGGCTCCAAGCAGGTTCAGGAGTGCGGCCATGGTGACAGCCATGCGGGGTGTGGCGACCTTGGTGGAAACGACTGTGGCAATGGCGTTGGCGCAGTCGTGGGCGCCATTGGTGAAATCGAAAATGAGGGCTGTGATGACAATGAGGACGAGAAGAAGGGGTACCTCAAACATTTTTCATCACCGCTTCTTCAATATGTTCAAAAAGTTCTGTTACCTGATGCAGAAGATTTTCCAGACCTGTGTAGATCTGCATCCACTTGAGCACGGAGGGAAGGCTGGACAGATTTTGTTCGCTCACATCCATCACCTCGGCAAGGCCGACTGCGAGCAGTGAATCGCATTCCGCACGCATGTTGCGGAAAGCCCTTGTCTTGTGTGCGTCCCGACGCTTGCTCAGGCCGACAAGCATGTCCGTTGTGAGTGCGAACATTTCCTGCACAATGCTTGCTGTCTTTTGGGCTGAAAAGAGCATGTCCGGCATGTTATAGGACGTGAGTCTGGCAGCCAGACTCTGCAGATTGTCCAGACATTCTTCCTGGCCCTGGCTGATGCGCAGGATGTCTTCCCTGTCGATTGGAGTTATGAAGGTTGAAGACAGGCTGCGTCCTAGCTTGCGGTACAGGATATCTGCCTTGTCTTCAAGTTCCGCAATGATTTTGTAACTGCTGTAGCGGTTTTCTACTTCGCTGAAGAGACGCACATTTTCTTCAGCAGCTTGGCGCAAAAGATTGTTCTGTTCGAGGAGCATCTCGAAAAAAGGGGCCGATTTGGGGAGCAATGCTGCAAACATGGGCGATCCATCGGTTTGAGATGTCGGGCATGCCCTGGCGAGAATGCCAAATACGTGACAGGCATGTTTCGGTTATGTTACACCGGACATCTACCATAGCCGACAAAATTGTTTTGTGCAAACCATTTGTGCGCTTCATGTTCGCCCCTGTCGATCCTGGAAAGCCAGTCTGGCAGGCTTTCAACCACATTTTGGTCAAATTCGAGTCTTGCATGATGCAGGAAAAAATGTCGTGTAGTCCCTGTATCCTGCACACGTTCCTTGTTAGTCTTGAGTTTGTGTGGGGAGAAGGTATTGCTGCCCTGCCCGTTAGAGTGTCCGTAGAGGTCGTCATTTGCCAGGGGGTGTCCGGCTAGAGCGCAATGGGCACGAATCTGATGTCGAAATCCCCTGTGGATACGGCACCCTGCCAGGGTAAGGCTTGAGTCCTGCACGTCTCTGGGGAGGAAGAAACAGGCCTCTTGCGCGTCGAGAACCTTGAGGGGAACAATCTCTGTCCAGCGCGCAGGATCGGGATTGTTCTCGTTTGTGGCCTGAACCCTTGCACCCTTGCCCACAAGCCGGGCCTTCATAAGCAGGGAATGATCGAGGTTGCCCTGCAAAAGACAGAGGTAGTATTTGCAGACATGGCCCGAGCTTTCCTCTGCACGGAACAATGCTTCTGCACTGGCATTCAAAGCACAGGTCACTATGCCCGATGTCGCGTAATCCAGACGCTGCAAAAGCCTTTTGTCTTCCTCTCCGGGCAAGAGATGCGCAAGAAAATCCTCAAGACTTGTGTTGTTCCTGCCTGCAAGATGTACGGTATGCAAGAGGGACGGCTTGTACAGAAAGGCAAAGCTTGCGTTGCAAAGCAAAAGCCTCGCAGATGCATGCTTCTCATTCTCGTCAAGGCTTTTCTCTGGAGCCGTTATCTGTGCAACGCATACGACGTCTTCTTCCCGTACCCTTTGACCTGGCCTTGCCCTTTTGTTGTTGAGAAGGACCTGTCCATCGTCGATAAGTCTTTTGCTGGCCCGCAGGGAAAGATTCAAAAACTGGGAAAGGCAGTGATCAAGCCTGTCTCCTGCATGTTGCGGCCCGACTCTGTATATTGCGTCAGGCATTATTCGTTCCCGTCATGTGCTGGATAAGCTCTGCAAGCTTTTGGGGATTATGGTGTTGTCTGTCTTCGTCTACCAGGGGCAGATCGAGAACCTGCACCCCGACTTCCTGTGCAAGTTTTTGCGCAAGCTCCATGCTTCCGGGATAGTGACCGTTGCGGGTATCCACCATCATGTGGGTGAGGAAAAGACCTGCAGACTCCTTCCAGCCGTTGTCTGCTGCACTGCAACGTTCACCCAGAAGCGTCTGCACAAGGATGCGCATCTCGTCGCACAAGGTATGACCCATGAGTTCGTGATCGTGCCCAGTATTGGGAATGAAGACCTTGGGACAGTCAAGTGCTGCCACGACATTGGCCACCCCGTCTGCAAGAAGGTTCGCTACCACGCTCGAAAAGAAGCTCCCCATGGGATAGCAGACAAGTCCTGCCTCTCGCAGTCTTGCAAGGGCAGCCGAGGAAGCCCTTGGTTTGCAGACGACAGGTTCGTCCCTGCCCCTGTCGGGCTCGTTCACGGTGAGGAAGCACTCTTGTATCGGGCTTGTGAATTCCTTGAAGTGGTGCTGCCCCACACGCGTTGTGCCGTCACACAGCCTTGCCGCAAGATGAAGGCTCTCTTCCACAATGGGCAAGACCTCGCCCTGCACGTGAAGCAGGCGGGAGAAAAGCCCCAGGACGGCATTGAGCGAGCGGTGTTCCTGCAGATATTTGCCTGCCATGCAGATATTGCCGAGACTTGCCTGTCTTGCGTCAAAGCTGGCTGGCATGGCTGCGAGAAAGTGGGTCAGACACTGACGCAGACACCTTGCCGGAGTTGCGTTTATGCCCTGCCAGACAGGATGGTCCTCCCTACCCATGGCAACGAGCATTTGCCGCAGATTCTGCGGATCACCTGTGTCAGGGATCCTTGTTTCCATGCAGTGCACAAGGGCGTGGCTGCACAGGTCTGGGTCCGCAAGGGCAACCAGGCGGTTGCGCAAATCCCCCAGGGCAGGCATGGCAAAGGCCGCCCTCAGCCTAGCCGTAGAGCCACCGGAGTCAAAGGTCGTGACAAGATGCACAGTGTGGCAGCCCTGGGCGGCAAAGGTCGAGCTCAGCCTTTTGAGAGCAGTACCGCCGCTGAAGAAAATGGGCGGATGTTCCGTATCTGCAAGGTGGGGCTTGTCGTCAGTCAAGTTGGCTCCCCTTGGGCAATCCCTTGAGGCCGAGTTCACGCATGCGCAAAAAGATGCGCCTGCCCATCCATGCGTCTGTGGCAGCGTATATGACCTGACGAACGCTCAGGTTGGGAAGGCTCCAGTTGGAACACTGGGGCCCCTTGGAGATGCGTTCGCCGAAGAGACTGGCTGCAAGCGAGCGGAGCCCGCGGCTGCTGATGTCGTTTTTTTCTGCTATGTTGGCGAGATCCACATGCCCCTGGGGGGTGAAGGACAAAAGATTGGCCAGTTCGCGCATGTCCTCGCCAATGCCCACGCCTGCCTTGATCTGATTGGGGGAGGACAGCAGATCCGTGATTTCCCTGTTCAGGGGTAGATGCTTTAGCTGAATGATGTAGACGCACTTTGCCGTAGCAAGCTGGATGAGGGAGGGGTAATGGGCAACTCCCTTGCGAAAGGTCGGCCGAGATTCGGTGTCAAAGCCCAGTACAGGCTCCTCCTTGAGAGCAGGCAGGGCAAGATCCAGCAGCATTTTGCTGCGTATGATGGAAACCGGACCTCCATAGTGCACCAGGGGCAGCTCATTGATCTCTTCGCTTGTCAGCTTCTTGCGTATGTTTTCATCAAGTTCCATGAAAGAGCCCCCAGCGTGCCGGCTCTTCTCTCCGGCTGGAAGGCCGGCAGGACTTTAGGATGTGGCTATTTGCCTATGCAGAAGCTTTCAAAGACGTGATTGAGCACATCCTGAGCGGTTCCCACACCAATGACTTCATCCAGAAAAGAGCAGCACATGTCTAAATGTACCGACAGAAGATCATACAGCTGTCCGGCCTCAATGTCACGAGCCAGGGCGTCAAGCTCCCTGCAGGCATTGTGCAGGGCATGGGCCTGCCTGTCGTTGGGAGCTAGACCGTATTCGTCACCAGGAAGATTGCCGAGGATCAGCTGCGCCATTTTGTCGCAAGCCAGATCAAGATTGAAGCCTGTGAGTGCCGAGACACAGACAAAGTCCACTTCTCCATGCGCTGATACGCACCATTCGGGCCTTGTCTGTTTTTCGGAAAGTTCCGGAAGGCATATATCAGCCTTGTTCCAGACTACAAGAGTGGACGGGGAAGCATTTTGCAAAAGCCTTGCCGCAACCTCGTCCGGGCAGCTGAGCTCTCCTGTCCCAGAAGAACCGAGGGCTGCCCCGTCAACCACGATAACAAGCAGATCCGCTTCCTCTATCTGCTGCCTTGAGCGTTCTATGCCGAGGGATTCGACCTTGTCGCTGCTTTCGCGCACACCGGCAGTGTCCACCAGGCGTATGGGAAGATCTCCCAGAAGAAGCCCCTCTTCCAGAAAATCCCTGGTCGTGCCGGGCACGTCTGTTACCAGAGCACGGTTTTTGCCGAGCAACGCATTCATGAGGCTGGATTTGCCGGCATTGACGGATCCGGCCAGAACAACCCTTGCGCCGTTCGCATAGACCTTTGCACGCGCCACTCCACGCAGAAGATCCTGCAGTGCCCTGCCTGCAGACTGGACATGGGCCAGAAAATCCTTTCTGTCCAGAATTTCGACTTCGTCTTCGGGGAAATCTACCGCAAGGCTCATGTTCATGCGCACCCAGTCGAGTTTCTCACGCACTTTGCCGACCCTGCGGCCGAGTTCGCCGTTCAGTCTGCGCAGGGATTGTCCGAGAGCAGTCCTGCTCGGAGCAGCAATCATTTCCGCCACTGCTTCGGCCTGACTCAGATCCATGCGGCCGTTGAGAAAGGCCCTGTGTGTGAATTCTCCACGTCGTGCGGGACAGGCGCCTGCCTCAAGCAAAGCCTCGATGATGGCCGACACTATAAGCTGCCCGCCATGGCAGTGTATTTCGGCGCAGTCCTCGCCAGTGTATGTCCTTGGACCAGGCATGTAAAAACAGAGCACATCGTCTATTTTTGTGCCATTCAGGTCATGAACTATGCCATGGTACACCCTCCAGGGTACAAAATCGCTGAAAGTAGCCTGGGATGGCGTAAAAAGCAGGCCCAAGAGCTTTTTTGCCATTGGGCCTGAAATGCGGATAATAGCAATGGCACCACTGCCCTGGGCTGTTGCCTGGGCTACAATGGTGCCATTTGTCGTTGTAGAAGCTGTCATGACAGGCAAGGGTTCTCCTGCTGTGGGGCTTTTCTTTTCTGTATGAGCACGCGCTTCAGTGTGCCCTGGCCCGCGCTGCGCGTCTGGATGCCTTCCTGTCCCTTCAGAGCCATGTGTACAATACGGCGCTGATAGGAACTCAAGGGCCGGGTGGAAAGAGACTTTCCGCTGTCGCTGACCTTTTGGGCCAGAGACAGGGCCAGTTCCTTCAATTCCTCCTCCTGTCTGCTGCGATAATCCCCAACGTCAATCCGTATGCTTATCCCTGCCTGCATCTTTCGCGAGACCAGGCGGCTTGCCAGATGCTGCAGGGCTACAAGCACAAGTCCGTCACGGCCGATTATGTGGGACGGGTCGTCGATGCCGGACACACAGGCAAGGATTTCTCCTTCTTCACAGAAAAGCTCCAGCCGGGGAAGACTGTTTACCAGAGGAACAAGAAGTCTGGTCAGAATTTCCCTGGTTTCCTCCAGGGCAGAGGGTATGGCCTCTTTCTTCAGGGGCCTGTTTGGCAGGCTTTCCTCGCAGCTTTTGCGAAAGCTGCGGGAACACCCCCCTTCTTCCTGGTGCCTGTCCGCTTCTTCTGCTGCCTGTGAACCGAAATTTTCGCGACCAGCCCCTGCCCTTGCGGGCGAGGGGCTTATGGGGCGCGAGACTTTTCCGTGTGCTGAAAGGGAACCGAGCACGCTTTGCACGGTAGCGCGCAGTCTTGCCCGCCGTGCACGAATTTTGGCCTTGCGGGCACCAACTATGCCAAATATGCCGTTCCTGGCATCCTGCAGTATCTCTATTTCCAGCCGCTCGCGGCTGGCATTGAAGTACTGACAGGCGTCCTCGATGGCTGCATCAAGATCTTTTCCCAGAAACTCCTTGAACCCGTCCTCGGTCGCTGTCTCCATGCCAGATACCCGGAGCTAGGCGTTCTTTGGGCCGGTTGCTGCCGCAGGTGCAGGCTTGGAGGAAGCCGGCTTTGAAGAGGCTGGCTTGCGCAGCTGTCCCTTGGGACCCTTGTCCTTCTTGTTGTGATTCTTCTTGTCTGTGCCCATCTTGTGCATCATCCAGCGCTGCTGACCGATGGAGATGATGTTGTTGACAAGCCAGTAGACCACAAGGCCGGAAGGGAAGGCCAGGAAGAGGAAGGTAAAGACAACGGGCAGCAACATCATGATTTTCTGCTGGCGCGCATCAGTAGCCGGCGGAGAAAGACGCTGCTGGATGAACATGGAAAGACCCATGACAATGGGGGTGATATACAGGGGGTCCTTGGAGGACAGGTCGGCCAGCCAGGCAATGTCCGTACCGGGGAGGGTGGCCAAAAGGGGCGCGTGGCGCAGCTCGATTGCTGTCAGAAGAGCCTGATAGAGACCAAGGAAGACAGGCATCTGGATGAGGATCGGGATACAGCCGCTGGCGGGATTGACGCCGTAGGTCTTGTACAGGGCCATCACTTCCTTGTTGGTGGCTTCCTTGTCGCCCTTATGTTTTTCCCTGATCTGCTGCATCATGGGGGCCAGTTGCTTCATTTTCTCCATGGAGGAGTAGCTCTTGGCTGTGAGGGGCCAGAAAATGATCTTGATGACAATGGTCAGCAGGATGATGGCCACACCCCAGTTGTGCACGTAGCCATAGAAGAAATTGAGAATCCAAAGAAGGCCCTTGGCGATGAGGCTGAACATGCCAAGGTCGATGCACTTTGTGAGCTCCTCGCTGACGGGAGCCATGAGATGGCGGTCCTTGGGACCCATCCAGTAGGTTGTGGAAACAACGTTTTCCTGGCCGGGGATAGCATTGAAGGGCTCAAGCTCAATGGCAACGCGGTAGACCTGATTCTGCAGCACGCCCTTGAAGGTCACGTTCTCGGGCTTTGCCGGAAGCACGCCATTGAAGAAGTAGGTGCTCATGGCGCCGGCCCAGTAGATGGTGCCGGTTTTGGTAACGCCTGTGGCGAGCTTGTCGGCGCTGCTTTCCTCTTCAAGGCTGCCTGCTTCATCCCAGCCAACACGCATGGCATCGTAGCGATCCCCATGAGCGTTGCTTGCGTCTGCGCCGGCAGTGTAGCCAAGACGCACGGACAGTGCCTGTGTTCCCACAGGAGTCACATGCACGTTTTCCTTGATGGCATAGCTTGCAGCATCAAAGGTGAGCTCGCGAACCACGCGCAGATCGCCTACCATGCCGATAAGGCGAATGGTCTTTTGCGTCCCTTCAGCAACGGTAACGTCGCCCTGTTCCTCGCACTGCCATTTGCCGACACTCCAGGTAGGCTGGCCGTTGAGCAAGAGTCCCATGGGAGCCATGGCAGCAGTGGTTTCATTGATAAGATTGACCTTGGGAGAATCTGCTTCCACTGCCGTACGGTAGTTTGCCAGCTCGAAGGAACGCAGGATACCGCCACCAGTGTAGAGCCTTGCCGTGTACAGGGGAGTGACAATGGCCATGTCACGCCCTTCGGATTCGGTGAAAACAGGCAGGGGGGCAGCTGGAGCCTGAGGCGTCTGGGCTGCCTGCTGGGCCTGTGCCTGAGCTGCTGCCTCCGGGTTTTGTGTCTGTTCGACCGGGACAGGCTTGGGCGCCCAGCCCATTTTTTCTCCCAGATAGGACCAGCCCACTACGACGAGCAGACAGAGAACTATGGCCAATATGAGATTTTTACCATCTTGCATGGGACATACCTTGATTCGGACTAGCGGGGATTTTTGCTGCGTGGCGGGGGGACTGGATCATAGCCGGAACCGCCCCATGGATGACAGCGCGCAAGACGCCGCAGGGCAAGCCAGCTGCCGCGCAATATGCCATGGGTCATGATGGCCTCGTAGGCATACGCAGAACATGTAGGAAGAAAGCGGCAGGAGTTGGGCAGAACCGGAGAGAGAAACAGTTGGTAGATGCGAATGGGAATGACGGCAATCTTGCGCAAAATGTGCATCTTTCACTCCCCTGCACGCCGGAGCTGAAAGTGCCTTGAAAGGGCGCGAAGCAATTCGTCCGAGACGTTGTCAAGCTTGAGCCTGGCTGCGCCGGCAGAGGACTTTGCCACGACCACTATGCGTGCATTCACGGGAAGATGCCGCAGGCTGAGCCTGAAGCATTCCCGCAAAAGTCTCTTAATACGATTGCGGACCACCGCATGCCCGACCTTCCGGGATACGGCGGTCCCCAAGCGGACCCCCTCGTTGCCGTCGGCTGGAGGTGCAACAAAAAGAAGGAAATGTCTGGTATGCAGCCGAATCCCAGTTTCATAACACTGAGAGTATTCGGCTGTGGTACGTATCAGACTTTCCTTCGGCAGCGAGAAGCCGCACTCGTTGTGTGCGCAGATGCGATATTCCGCACTGCTGTCTTCGAGCTTAGGCACTCAGAGATTTGCGGCCCTTGGCGCGGCGGCGGGCAAGCACTGCACGACCATTCTTGGTGGCCATGCGGGCACGGAAGCCATGAGTGCGGGCGCGGCGCACCTTGCTCGGCTGATATGTTCTTTTCATCTGAAATTCTCCTGCGGGCAGATTGATTTTAGTGCCATTAAAGGCCCTTGCCCTATAGAAATTTGTTCCATGAAATGGGTTTTGGGGATCAGCCCCCCAAATAAAGAGCTATTCCCTTACACGCCAAAAACACCTTCGTCAAGGTGTCGCCTGCATTCTTCCTCCGCAGGGAAAGTATCCCCCGAGGGCGTGATCCCTGGGCAAAAAACAAAAGCGATCCCGTGTACAATCGCAAAAAACACAAATATTGTTGAGAAAATAGCAGGCCCTTGCCCATGGAAGCAAAAGCCGATTACCAGAGTCTTCTTGACAAGAGAAGGGCTGTCAGGGGAAAATTATGGAAAATGGAGGTTGTTCGCACATGGCTGAAAATAACACTATCCGTCGCCCCGAACACCCGGATCCCTGTATCACTATCATTGGCATGGCCGGTTCGGGCAAGTCCACGCTTGGCAGGGCTCTTGCCACAAGGCTGGGATACGCCTTTGTCGACACGGATCAGCTCATGGAATCTGCATACGGAGCTCCTCTGCAGGCCATCACCGACGCCCTCTCGGGAGAAGAGTTCCTGGATTTGGAAGGCCGCTTTGTAGGTTCCCTTCGCATGGGAAAAGCAGTGATCTCCACAGGTGGATCGGTGGTCTACAGGGATGCCGCCATGCAGCATCTGCGCTCGCTTGGGCCAGTAGTTGCGCTTGATGCTCCATTGAATGTCATTCAGCAACGTATAGCTCTCAATCCTGACAGGGGCCTTGTGATAGCCAAGGGGCAAACCATAGCCGATCTCTACAATGAGCGTTCTGCCCTCTACAACAAATACGCGGACATATACTGCGATACCACGCAACCCCTGGAAGCTTGCGTTGAAAGCATTGCACGCGAGCTTGAGAAGAGGGCAAATGGCAACTGATGCTCAGTCAGCAGCCTGGATGAACAGAAAGTACTGCTCAAGAAAATAGAAGGGCGGCAGATTTCGCTGGGAAATCTGCCGCCCTGAAATTTGTTGTGCCCGCGGGAGGAGAGCTGAAAACTGCAGCCTTCCGTGTGGTCTGGCAGTGCTCAAGGCCGCAAGGCCCGGTCAAAAGCTCTTGTTGCCCGTACAAATCCTGAATGGCTCAGGATATGTTTTGTCAGCACTATGGGCTGAAAATGAAGTCTTGCAGTATCCCGGACAAGCCTAGTACTGCCACTTCTTGCCATCGTAGCTGATAAGTTCCTGAACACGCCTGTTCTTGGTCGGCTTGCAGTCCTTGAGGGACTTTGCTGCGGCCCTTGTTGTGCCGCGGCACTCGTAGCCGTTTTCCATGTATTCGATGATGCCCACATAGGGCACCCTGGAAGACTGGCCGGGACGCATGGTTGTGCGCACGGACTGCAAATCGACTTCCACATAGGAAGCAACGTATTCCTTGCCCCTTTTGGTAACCGTGGGGTTTTTCTTGTTGGGGGCCACTGTCCTGTTGGCCATGGACGCGAGTTTCATGCCGGTCTGATCCAGCTTGGCCTGAACCTGATTCTTGCCCTCTGGGGCCGTGGACGCAGCCTGCGAGCCGGCCTGAGCTGCAGCTTTGCCTGCTTCGCTGCCATTTGTTCCAGACGCTGCGCATCCGTTCAGGACGAGCAGAAGAGCGCACATGAATGCGCATGCCTTGATGTTTTTCATCTCTTTCTTCGGCGCGGCCCCTTTTCGTTCATGCAAAAAGGGCCCAAGCGCCGCCTCCATTTTGTTTTTTTTTTGATGGACAAGAAGGATAAACCCCGACAGCAGAAAGTTCTTCTGTCGGGGTTTTGTACTTTGAGAAAAGGTGCTTTGGAACTAGTCGAACGAGATTTCCGTGCGACGGTTCATGTAGCGGCCTTCTTCGCTGTTGTTGTCATACTTGAAGGACTTGCCCTTGCCCACGGTGGTCATGCGGCTGGCAGGCACGCCCTGTTCGCTCAGGTAGCTCTTCACTGCGTTGGCACGATTCTTGGAAAGCTTTGCGTTGTAGGCGTTGGAACCGATGGAGTCGGTCCAGCCGGTCAGCACAACGTTCTTGCCGGGCTGGCTCTTGATGATTTCGGCAGCTTCGGAAAGGATGCCCTGGGCCTTGGCGTCGAGAGCATAGGAGTCGAAGGCGAAGTTCACGCCACGCAGAACGATGACAGACTCGGTCTTGCCGCAGAACACTGCGACGACAAAGCGCTCGAGAGCAGCGTCGTCATTGGCAAGGTCTTCAGCCTTCACGTACTGGGCCTCGGGATGCATGGCAGCGATGGCCTTCAGATTGGCTTCGCCGTCCTTGGTGTCGGCAAAGGACACGATGTGGATAACCAGATTGCGCTGGGAAGCGTAGATCTGGCGGGCAGTCTCGACAAAGTCCACGCCCATGTTGTTGGCGCCGTCGGTGAACAGGATGATGGCGGCATCGCGCTTCATGCTGCTCAGGAAGGACTCGTACTGGTTCAGGCTGTCACCCATGTAGGTCAGACGGCCGTAGATGGGGAAGTTGCCCTTCAGCTTGTCGATGGCAGTGTGCATCCTGGCGCGATCCCAGGGGCCCTGGGCGTAGAGGGTGCCATTGGGGGTGATGGTGTGCAGGCCGCCGTTGAAGGTCTGATTGGGAATGGCATCGTTGATGCGATGCATCACGTCCTTGGCGAGAAGAATTTTGCCTTTCTTGGCAGCAGTGCTTTTCATCATCATGGAGCCAGAGTAGTCCACAACGAAGTCAAAGCTTTCGATTTTCTTTGTGCAGTCCACGGGAGCAGCAGCGGCATTCACCGTGTAGCTGAACACCAGCACGGCTGCAAGAAGCAGGAAACGCAGAGTTTTCATAAAATGGAAGCCTCCATTCAAATTTAGTGCGTGGAAATCACGCCATTGAGACCTTTGACATCCTCCCCTGACGGAACAGAGGATTCCTGGGGACAGCAATCCTTGGGGTGCACCACTGCCTGCAGGAACAAAGGGGATATTGAGCCAATATCCCGGTTTGCCTCCACAGGCGGATGCTGTATGCCCTGCCATCAAGCTCGCTGTTAGCACACAAGAAGCATAAAGGCAAAATCCCGTTGAAGGAGCACGCACCCTGTTTTGAGAAAACGCGGCGCGCATGAAAGCCACGCGTATTGCAGTTGCCTGCATCCTGTGCGGGACAGTGCGGCGACAGTGCAATGCCGTCTATACACGGCTTTCAATCAACAAAGTACAGGCTTTTGACTGAAACCGCAAGCATAGACGAGTGCTGTGGAAACTGTATCTCTGCCACAGAATTCATTTGTTTGCCTGCGCAATGTCTGCCGGATATCTCGGAATGCCACATAGATAAAACATGTTAGTTACAATATGTTGAGTATCGTGTATGGCTTTTGGGTGACAAGGGCCTGTCGGAAAAAGGCCTTTTGATCTGCCCGAAGCGCAGCCACCTGGCACGCAGGTCTTGATAGACTTTGCCGGAGAAGTGTACAAGCCCGGAAGGAAAGCAATCGAATATCCTGAAGTTCGGGAGTCATCATGCAAAAGTACGTTTTCAGCAAGTGGAATGCCTGTGGAAACACGACACTTTTTTTCGAAAGGGAATTGCCGAGGGCCCTGGTCTGCAGGGCTCTGGAAGCCGGACAACTCGATTGCGAGCAGGCTGGCTTTGTCGTGCCGAAGGAACGCCGCATGCACATGGCCGGAGGAGAATTCTGCGTAAATGCGACCCGTTCCTTTGGCGCATATCTGGCATGGATCGACCAGAGTGTGTGCGCAACATATACGGTTTGCGTTTCCGGCTGGCCTGCCAGCGTGCATTTGACAATTGAAAAAAGGGAAGAGGGCGTGTGGGATGCCAGTGCCTGCCTGCAATTGCCAGAGTGCGAGATTGAGGACAAAAAACTTGGACCTGTTGTTCACCTGCCTGGCATAAGTCATCTTCTTCTTCCCCATGACGGAACATGGGACAATAAAAGAGCCCGTGAACTCATGGCAGAGTACGGGCTTGACAAAAAGGATGCCTGCGGCGTGGTCTGGTATGGAAAGGACAGCAGGACATCAGTCCTGACCATACGTCCCCTGGTCTATGTGCGGGCCCTGGACACGCTGTATGCAGAAGGAGCATGCGGTTCCGGCTCCCTTGCCCTGGCCATTGCCCTTGCACGCACAGGAAAGGAGAGTCCTTCACCCTTCAATATCGTGCAGCCAAGCGGAGGCAGCCTCAAGGTGCGTCTGGAAAAGTGCAGCGCCACTGTGTCGGGAGAGGTGCGCCTTGTCTGCACGGGCTCATGGTATGCCTGATGCGCGGGTGACAATATCCTGTCAGCCGGTGATTTCCAGCCGGCCTTCGCGCATGAGAGCAGTTCTGTTGATGGATGTGGGGATGTCTTCCCGATAGTGGCTGGCAAAGACGTAGGAAAGCCCCTCGTCGACCAGCCTGTCTAAAACGTCCAGATAGTCAAGGCGCCCCCTGACATCCAGTCCGGTACAGGCTTCGTCCAGCAAGAGCACCAGGGGAAAGCCCATGAGTGCGCGGGCCAGGAAGGCTCTTCTCAGCTGCCCTGTGGAAACGGAGCGGATGGAGCCGTTCTCCTTGCCCTGCAGGCCGACCCTGGCAAGCTGTTCGGCAGCAAGAGCGCGCTCTTCTTCGCTGAAATCCCTGTAGATGCCAATCGTATTTTCAAGCCCCGAAAGAACCAGTTCGAGGCAGGTCACGTCATACTCATAGAGTGCCTGGGAGTAGTCGGAGACAAGGCGCACTCTTCTTCGCAGTATTGTGAAGGGGATGTTGTCTTCCCTTGGCAGGGAAAACGTGATTGAGCCCGGCCAGGCTACCTGCTCATCCCCTGCAAGCATACGCAGGAAAGTCGATTTTCCGGATCCGTTTGCTCCCTGCAAAAGCCAGTTTTCTCCTGCGTGGAGCTCCCAGTTTATGTTGTGCAACACCTTTTTGCCGTGCACATACACATCGGCCTTTTCCACGCAAATGAGCGGTTCCAGTTGTCCGTTTTTGCGAACTGCATCCTGCGAAGAGACAAGGGAAATGCTTTCCGTGTCTTCTTCCAAAGCCCTCGGCTCATTGAAAAGCATGCCATCATCAATGTAGATCTTTTTCGAGATCCAGTCCGGGAGCATGCTCTCCCTGTGCGTAGTCAGGACAATGGTGCTTTCTTCTGCCAGCTTTTCGAGAGCCTTTGCAAAAAAAGCCCTGTGTCTTGCGTCAAGACCGTCTGTGCATTCGTCGAGTAGCAGCAGGGAGGGTTTTCTCACCATGGCACGTCCGAGGAGCAAAAGCCGCAGCTGCCCCTGCGAGAGCTCCAGGATACTGCGTGAGAGCAAGGCAGTCGCGTCCAGGGCATCGGCCATTTCCTCCACTCTTTTCACCCTTTGGGGCAAGGGGTCGCTGTAGAGTAGGTCCGTGCCGTCAAAGCCGGTGAGCAAAAGTTCGCGGCCGGTAATGTCCCAGGCATGACGCTGAAAGTTTTCCTGCATGGCTGGAGACACGAGGGAGGTGACAGCAAGGCCGGTGATGCGCGAAGAGGAAAACTCCCTGCCGTCAAACCAGGCGATATTGCCTTGCGTCGTCCAGGCTTCGCCGTGCAAAAGACGCAAAAGAGTGGTCTTGCCAGCACCGTTCTTGCCTATGAGAACAATGTGTTCGCCCTTGGCAATTTCAAGGCAGATATCCTTCAGTATCAGTCTGCGCTGCATGTCTCCGGGCAGGAAAAGACCGGCATTTTCAAGACGACAGAGAATCTGGCTCATTGTTTGCAACCCGCAATCCTAGAATTCTTCGGAATGCCAGCACCTGTCGGCAAAATAGCTGGCCTTTTCGAAGCCGAAGGCCCTGGCGTAGCTTGCAAGCACAGGGAATGCATAGGCCACATCCCCATCAGTGTGCGCGTCCGAGGCAAAGCTGATACGCACCCCAACCTCACGCGCAAGGCACATGATCATGGGGCAGGGATAGATTTCCCTGCAGGGCTTGCGCAAGCCGGCAGAAGAGATTTCCATGGCCATATCCTGTGCCTTCAGCACTTCAAGGGCCTCCTTGACCAGACGCTGGCTCTCTTCCCTGACCATCCACATGTGGAAGGAGTCCCTGGTAAAAATCTTGATAAGATCCGGGTGCGAGGCAATGTTGAAAAGCCCGGTGGCAAGCATTTTTTTCCAGGTGGCAAAGTAGGCCGTGTAGGCTGAAAACCTTTCTGTCCCGTCCATGGCTTCCCATGGCTCTGGGCCTGCATCAAAGCCCCACGTGCCAAGAAAGTGCGTGCTTCCAAGCAGATAGTCAAAGGGAAACTGCGTGGCAGCCCTGCGCACAAAATCCTGATCTTCCTCGAACCAGTCGATTTCCATGCCGAACAGGACACGGCAGGGCCCCTGTTCCTGTTTAAGCTCGGCAACTTCACGCACGTAGTCCGAAAGATGGGCATTGAGCCTGTCCCTGTATTCCGTAGGATAGGTGTAGCGCTCGGGGCGCGGGCTGTGTTCTGTAAAACCGTACACGGACAAACCCTTTGCCAGGGCGGCCTTGTACATGTCGGTCACGCTGTTTGCGCCGTGCGAGTAGAAGGTGTGGTTGTGCAGATCAAAGCGTATCATGGAAGGTTTCCGCAAGAAAGTTCGCAGAAGAAGAAAGTGGCAGGAAGACAAGCGCCTTCCTGCCACGCAACAAGAACCTACTTTGCGCCGAGCAGGCGTTCGCAGATGGACATGCCGGCTCTGCGGCCCGCGCCGGCAGCGAGGATGACCGTGGCTGCGCCAGTCACGATGTCACCACCAGCATAGACATTGGGAATGGACGTCTCGCAGGTTTCCTCGTTGACGACTATGTAGCCCCACTTGTTCTTTTCAAGGTCTTCCGTAGCTTCGAGAAGAATGGGGTTGGAGCGCGTGCCAAGGGCGACAATGGCCAGATCCGTCTTCATTTCGAACTCGGATCCCTGCACTGCCACAGGGCGACGTCGGCCGCTCTCGTCCGGCTCCCCAAGCTCCATGCGCTGCAGGACAACGCTTTCGAGACGCTGATTGGCGTCCCCCTTGAAGGAGAGGGGATTCACGAGCATGTCGAAAATGACGCCTTCTTCCTCTGCGTGTTCGACTTCTTCGTGACGGGCAGGCATTTCCGCGCGGGTACGACGATAGCAGACGTGTACCTCTTCTGCGCCCATGCGCAGCGCTGTCCTGGCAGCATCCATGGCCACATTGCCGGCACCGAAGACAGTGACGATTTTGCCGTGGAATGCAGGAGTATCGTACTCCGGAAACTTGTAGGCGCGCCCAAGGTTGATACGGGTCAGATACTCGTTGGCAGAAAAGACGCCGACAAGGTTTTCTCCGGGAACACCCAGGAATTTGGGAAGGCCCGCGCCTACACCAATAAAGACAGCGTCGTGCTTTTGCAAGAGTTCGGAAATCTGAACAGTCCTTCCTGCCACGCAGTTGAGGTGCACTTCAACTCCCAGCTCCTGCAGGGCGCTGACTTCGCTGTGGACCACGTCCTTGGGCAGTCTGAACGAGGGAATGCCGTACACGAGCACGCCACCGGGTTCGTGCAGGGCCTCGTAGATATGCACCTTGAGGCCGTGGGAGGCGCAGTAGCCGGCACAGGAGAGGGAAGAGGGACCGGAACCCACGCAGGCAACGCTCAGCCCCTGCACCCTGGTGGAACAGGCATTAGTGCCTGTCTGCTGCTCGCAGGCGGATTTGGCAATGTGCGTGTCTGCCACAAAGCGTTCAAGGCGGCCAATGGCAACGGGTTCACCCTTGCGGCCGAGAATGCAGCGCCCCTCGCACTGGTTTTCCTGGGGACAGACACGGCCGCACACTGCGGGCAGGGCGTTGGCTGTCTTCAGAAGGCGGTATGCTTCTTCCAGGTTCTGTTCCTTGACGGCCTTGATAAATTCGGGAATGGGAACACAGACCGGACAGCCTTCTACGCAGAGAGGCTTTTTGCAGTGCAGACAGCGGCTGGCCTCGTCAAGGGCATTTTCGAGAGTATATCCGAGGGCAACCTCGTCGAAGTTGTGGCTGCGGACATTGGCCGGCTGACAGGGCATTGCAGTCCTGTCCTTTCTTTTCTTGGGCGTTGTCTTATCCATTGACTGCGGTACTCCTGTAGGCTTCCATAGACTGTTGTTCCTGGGCCCTGAAGGCTCCAAGCCTGAGTCTCAGCTCGGCAAAATCCACCTTGTGGCCGTCAAATTCCGGACCGTCCACGCAGGCAAAGCGGGTCTTGCCGTCTACGGTGACGCGGCAGGCTCCGCACATGCCGATACCATCCACCATGATGGGATTGAGGCTGACGGTGGTCTTGACACCGTACCCTCTGGTCAGATCGGAAACAGCGGCCATCATGGGCACAGGGCCGACAGCCACGACTTCGAGAATGGGTTCGTCGCCGTCGAGCTTGCCTTTCAGAAGTTCGGTAACCAGTCCCTTGTGGCCATAGCTGCCGTCGTCCGTGGAGATGAGCAGTTCGTCGGCAAACAGGGAAAGCTCTTTTTCGAAGAGGAGCAGATCCTTGCTGCGGGCGCCAATGATGGCCACAACCTTGTTCCCCGCAAGGTGGTGTCCCTTGGCAATATGGTGCATGGCCGCGATACCCGTGCCGCCGCCGACACAGATGACAGTGCCGCCCTTTTCGATGTGGGTGGGGCGTCCGAGGGGGCCGCACACGTCCAGAATGCTGTCGCCGGGATTCAGGGCTTCAAGCAGGGCCGTGGACTTGCCAAGAACAAGATAGACAATGGTGATCAGTCCCTTTTCCTTATCCGTGTCGGCAATGGTCAGGGGAATGCGCTCGCCGTGTTCGCTCATGCGCAGCATGACAAAATGGCCGGGCTTAGCGTGACGGGCAATTTCGGGTGCTTCGAGCACCATCTTGCTCGTTTTGCCGGGAATCAGGGGTTGTTTTTCGACAATTGGTACAGGCATATAGCCTCCAGGAAAGAGAAAGAGGGAATGAGGTGTTAAAGGGATACCAGCCATGAGGGGGGATTGTTTTTAGTGAAAAGTGAAGTACCTTGCTTCTTTGCTCTTGGCAAGATGAAAGGTGTGCAAAAGCGCGGGTGTATGTCGCGCGAACAGTGCCGCAAAAATCTGAAGCCCGAGGCTTGCCGCATACGTTGCGGGCCTGTCTGTGTACTTTTGGCAACCATGCGACAGGACGGCTGAACAAATGTGGCAACATGTGCCGTACGCTGTACGATAGTTGCTAGGCACGGGAAATTTTGTGTAGTCTGCAGCCATGCGCACACTGTCCAAACACATATCCCCTGCCGGCAGGCCGGTTTCTGCGGGCACGAGAAAGGAGCGACATGCGGGGCTTGTCCTGTTTGTCTGCTCCCTTGTTTTGTCTGTCCTTGCCCTGCCCCGCGTGATTCAGGCAGAGGACATGCTTGATCCAGACTCCTTTGGCCCGCGTCTGAGCTCCCAGGCGGCCAGACCCATTGCCCCTTCCCGCTTTGAAACTGGGAAGAAGGCAAGGGTACCCAAGGCTCCCGGGGAGGCATTTACCATGGGTCGGGCAGTGCGCCATGCCCTGGACTATAATCCGTCAGCCGGTGCCTCGGAAGCTGCAGCAAAGGCATCCGAGGAAGGGCGCAAGGCAGCCCTGGGAGAACTCTTTCCGGAGCTTTCCACAAGCTATTCCTATGGATACCAGCGTCAGGACAGGGATCCCGGCAACTTCAGCAACAGTCAGCCGGCAGACAGGGGAACATTTACCTGGAACATACAGGTGCGCCAGATACTCTTTGATGGTTTTCGCACCCTTGGCACCTATCAGAAACAGGCCCTGCAGGCGGAAAGCGACAGGGCGTCTCTTCGCCAAAGCGAGCTTGAGACCACGGGCAGTGTGCAGGAGAGCTTTATCAGTTATCTGTGCGCTGTGGAAAATGTCCGCAGCCAAAGGGAAGCCGTGGCAAGGCTTGCGGATCAGCTGGACATCACCCAGGCCTTCCACGACGTAGGCCTGCGTCCCATGCTCGATGTTTTGCAGGCAAGGGTGGATCTGGGCGACGCCCAGCGCGAGCTCATAACCCAGGAAAATACGCGCGACACGTCCCTGGCAGAGCTCAACACTCTGCTCGGCTATGCAGCAACACAAAACGTGCAGTACAAGGGTGCCCTGGTGACCCGTCCCTTCAAGCGCAGCCTTGAGGAATGCCTGGAGCGAGCCTACAGAATGCGTCCGGATCTGTATGTAGGCTACAAGGCCGTGGAGATGGCAGTAAAGGACAGACTGATTGCCAGGGCAGGCTACTACCCGCAGATTGAGGCCTATTACAGCATCAACGCCAACGGCAATACCCCGGACTTGCAGCGCGCAGGCAACAACGGCAGCAGGTCAACGACATGGGAAGTGGGCGCTTCGCTTTCCTGGGAAGTCTTTCAGTGGGGGACAACCTATTTTTCCGATCAGCAGGCAGGCTGGCTGGTTTCCCGTGCGCGCAGTCAGGCAAGGGAGCTCATGCTCAATGCGGGCCTTGAGGTAAAGCAGAACTTTCTTTCCCTGCGCGAGGCAAACAAGCGCATTGATGTAGCCAGACAGAATGTGGCGCACGCGCGCGAGGCCTACGAGGCTGCCCTTGCACAGTATCGCGAACAGGTAGGCACCAACTTTGACGTTCTTGATGCCTCCTCGAATCTTCTTTCCGCCGAGGTCGCTCTGACTGCTGCGCGAGGGGATTATCTGACAGCCCTTTCCAGACTCTACAGGGCCATGGGCGAATTTCATCCGGAACTGCTCTGAAGCCTGCATTTGCCGGCATGATCAGAAGCAATGCCCTGCAAAAGGCCCGGGCTTTCCCAATGATGCGGCCCACAGGACAAAAAACAAAAAAATTCACATAAGGAGGCGGCGCGTTATCCCTGACACGAGGGCAGGGGCCTTGCGCTGAACGTTGATGACAGTACAGACAGACGAGAAGCTTGTCATAACCCCGCTGGGCGGTCTCGGAGAGATTGGCCTCAATTGCCAGCTCTGGGAGACTGCAAGGGGCGTGGTCATGGTGGACTGCGGCCTCATGTTCCCCAGCGACGAGCATCTCGGCATAGATGTGCTCATTCCCCACTTTGGCGTGGTCAAATCCGTCAAGAACAGTATTCTCGGCATAGTCCTGACCCACGGACACGAGGATCACATAGGAGCCCTGCCCTGGATTGTGCCCGAGCTTCGGGGCGTGACACTGTACGGCTCGCCTCTTACCCTGGCCCTTGTCAGCCACAAGCTGGAGGAAAGAGGCATTCTGGATCTTGTCAATCTGCAGACTGTCGGGCCGGACAAGCCTGTACAGCTGGGGGACATGCGCTTCCATTTTCTGCCTGTCTGTCATTCCATCCCCCAGGGTTTCGCTCTGGGGGTCGAGACCCCTGTAGGCAAGATCCTGCACACAGGCGACTTCAAGGTCGATCCGCACCCCCTTTCCGGTGCGGGAACGGATCTTGAGCTTTTCAGTGCCTTTGCCGGCGAAAAGGGAGTCCGTCTGCTCATGTCGGATTCCACCAATATTGAACGGGAGGGGAGAAGTCTCACGGAACGCGAGGTCATGGATTCCCTGGACAATGTCTTTGCCAGGGCCAAGGGGCGCATTGTCATCACCCTGTTCTCGAGCCATCTGCAGCGTATACAGGAAGTCTTCGATCTTGCCGTCAAATACGACAGAACAGTGGTCATCAGCGGCCGCAGCCTTGCCAACAATATCGAAATGTCCAGCGATCTGGGCATCAACCATGTGCCCGAGGCCTTTTACAATGCCCACAACGGCATACCCGATCTCCCGGACGAGAAGGTGGTCCTCATCGTAACCGGAGCCCAGGGCGAGCCCATGAGTGCGCTCTCGCGCATGGCCTATGGCCGTCACAGACAGCTCCACATACACAAGGGGGACACTGTGCTCATGAGCTCCAGGGTCATTCCCGGCAATGCCAGGGTCATCTCGCACCTCATAGACGAGATGTACAGGCAGGGCGCGGAAGTCTTTTACGAGAGCGTCTGGGCAATCCACGCCTCTGGCCATGCCCAGAAGGAAGAGCTCAGGGACATGCTCCTTGCCACGAGACCGGAATACTTTGTGCCTGTGCACGGGGAGTACCGCCATCTCATAAAACACGGGCGCCTGGCCCATGAATGCGGTGTCGCCGAGGACAAGGTGGTCATTCTTGAGGATGGCCATCCCCTGAGCCTTGAAAGGGACAGGGTCGAGCTTCTTCCCCCCATCGCAGTCGACTACACGCTTGTGGACGGCAAGGGCGTTGGCGACGTGGGCGTTTCCGTCTTGCACGAGCGCCGTATCATGGGCGATGAGGGGATGGTCATAGTCGTGCTCGTGACGGACAGCGAGACGGGATACGTTCTCTATGGTCCGGAAATAGTGTCCAGGGGCGTTGTCTTCGATCAGTTCCGGTATGTTCTGGATGACGCCAAGTGTCTTATTCTGGACGAGCTTGAAAGGGCGAGGGCTTCCAATCTCGCGCCTCAGGACGTGCAGGAGGGAATACGAAGCACGCTGCGCCATTTCTTCAGGCGCGTGCTGGATCGCGATCCCATAGTGGTTGCCATCATTTCGGAGATTTAGGTGCAAGGCGTCAGCCCAAATGAGGAATAAGGCGCATACAAAACAAGCCTCCCCGGTTTCCAGGGAGGCTTGTTTTGTATGGATGCGTGCGCAAAACCTAGCGCGGGTTCAGGTGCTCTGGTTCGACCAGAAGATGGTAGCGTGGCTGCTGGACCTGCTGGTCCGGCAGGCTCACGTGCCCCTCGATGCGCAGCGGGTTTTCCGAAAAACCAAAGGGCTGCACCATTTCGGGCTTGGCAGCCAGGGAAAAGACACTGTCGTAGGAAAGGGAGATGACAGGCAGGCTCGACTGCGAGGATCCTGCAGAAAGCTGCAATGCTCCCAGATGTTCGGCATTGCTCAAAAGATCACTGACTCTTGTCTGTGTGCTGTTGTTGAAGAAGGAGGGCAGACGAAGCTCTGCCTTGCGCAGGAGAGCCAGAAAATCGTTGCCTGTCTGGCCGACAAAGCTGATGAGACTGTTGCCTGTGCTTGTGGCAAGAAGGCTCACCGGAACTGTCCCGCCGTGAATGCCAAGGTAGGCCGAGCGTGCTCCGGCAGGCATGGAAATCCAGCCGGGTTCGGTCATGCGAAAGGACGATGAATGACTCTGGACCACGGAATGCATGGTCAGGGCAAGGCACAGAACAAGAAAGAGCGCCGAAAGCCCGAGAGAAAGAAAAAAGTTGCGCGAGTCGGATTTCTGGGTGCCCTCAGGGGGCAGGACGCCTGGATCACACGACATAAAATGCACCAAGAAAAAATGCACCCAAAAGGATGTGCGACAAATCTGGAAGATACTTGTTCCTGTTGGGAAAATGCCCTTGGTTGTGGCGGAGCAGTTCTCAAATACAGGCTACAATTTGCATCTATAGTGTCTTTTCCCCGGCTGTCAAGAAAGGAGATTTTTCCGCAAGCAGGGCTGATACAGGCCGGATTGCTGCAGGGCAATTTCCCTTGGAGAGCATATGTCTGCCGGGTTGGCAGGAAGTGTATGTTTCCTGTCCCGGCAGACAGAAGCCAAGAAAGTCAGGACAGGGACAATCTGGCTCGCTTCCTCTTCAGGATTGTGACCGCACAGTTAAGGTCTGATGACGGTCTTCAGGACATGTTCCGAGGGAGAGATCTGGCGCTCGAAGGCCTCCTGCAGTTTGGCGAGAGGCAGAATGTCCGTGACATATTTTGCGGGATCAATGACGCCCTTGGCAATGAGATCGATGGTCTCCTCGAATTCGTTTCTGGTGCAGGACACGGAGCCTGTCAGACGGATTTCGTTGAGAACAAGGCGGTTGAGCTCGAAGGGAATGGCAGGCGTCATGGAATTGCCAATGGCCACGATTTCACCACCGGGCTTTACGCCATCGAGGCAGGCTGCGAGAGAGGATTCAGCGCCAACGGCTTCGAAGACCACGTCGAAGCCCCCGTTGGAGGCCTCCTGCATCCTTTGGGCTCGATCCGGGGCATTGCCGTCGAAATAGAGATTGAAATCGCCAATCTCGCGGGCCTTGCCGGTCTGCCTTTCGTCAATTTTGGACATGGCGAGCAGGGATGCGCCTGCCTTTTTGGCAAGGCCGCCGATGAGCTGGGCTATGATGCCGCTGCCAACCACAAGGACCTTGTCGTGCAGCTTCAGGCTGGACTGCTTCACCGCATGGTAGGCGACCATCAGGGGATCGATGAGGCCTGCTGCCACATCGGAAACGCTGTCCGGAAGCCTGTAGGCATTTCTTGATCTGCCGACAAAGTATTCTGCGTAGGCGCCGTTGCAGACAAAGCCTATGTAGTTTGTCCCGTGGACATTGCGGCACAGATGTTCCTTGCCTATGCGGCACATGTCGCAGGTCCCGCAATAGAGATTGGCCCAGAAGGTCACTCTGTCGCCAATGGCAAAAATGCTGTCACCCGGATCAACGACTACGCCGCAAAATTCGTGTCCCATGTGAAAGTCCGGGTCAGGATTGGGATTCCAGCCCTTGCCCTGCTTCCACATGTGAATGTCGCTTCCGCAGACGCCGCAGGAGCTGACGCGAATCTTCATCGTGCCTGGCGTAACAGCCGGCACGGGAACCTCGCGTATTTCTATCTTTTGCGGCCCAACGAGCACTGCAGCCTTCATTGTCTCTGATGTCAAGGCTATTCTCCTTGTCCTGAAGTGGCCCCGGATACCCTGAGGGGCCTTGCATCAAACAGAGCCAATGTATGCGAAAGGCGCGTATTTTCTACACAGTATGCTGGCACATTCTTGCCTGAAAGTGGCAGAGGGAGCGTCCCGGTTCTTGTTCCTGCAAAGAAGATCCCGGACGATTATCCTGCCCTGCTATTTGGCCAAGCCTTTTCTTTCGGGAAGCATGGGGCCAACTGGTTCGAAGACTGGTGGGGCAGGTATTGCCCTCGGAGAGCCTGTGGCAAGGGTGCGGGTAAAGAAGTCCGCGAGAGTGCTGACAAGCCTCTCGTGTATCTCTTCTCTCAGCTTGTCGTCCACGCTGTAGCAAAGTTCGGGCAATTCCTGCAAAAGTCTCTCCGGGCAGGGCGCCATGAAGGATTCCTCGTCTGCGCGGGGCAGGGTGACCTTTTCTATCCTGCGCCCAAAGCGGGTTGTAAAAAGCTCGCTTTCGCGCATCAGGGCCTGATCCCTTTGTACTCCACCCCTGACAAGGAGGACAGGAGGATAGAACCAGGCAAGAGCATCGTGCGAAAAAAGCATGGAAAAACCTGGCTCTACCAGTGCGCAGGCCTTGACGCGCACATCGGCAAGGCTGTGTTTCAGGGGAAGGGCAGGGCAGATGTTTTTGTCAATGCGGTTTTTTGCCCACGAGTTGCAGTAGGGATTGCGCAGATCGCTGCCAGTGCAGAAGGTATCCCACAGGGTGCAGTCTGGCAGGGCGCCGCCCACAAGAAGGGCTGCGGCACCGCCGGCCCCGAAGCCGAGCACGCCTATTCTTTCCCTGTCTATGCTTTGGGCAAAGTGTTCATGGTTCAGGATGATGTCCAAAAGCAGCCTGAGATCGCGGGCCCTGTGCACAAAGAGATCCCAGGAATAGAGATCGGGCATACTGTCCAGATTGTCGAAAGGATGCGTCATCACAGCCACGATAAAGCCCCTGGCTGCAAGATCGGAGGCCGTATTGTGGTGTGTCAGGCGATTGCCCGAGGAGGGGTGGGAAAGCAGGATCAGAGGCCATGAGCCAGGGGAAACGGCAGTCTTTCCCGCAGCCCTGAAGCTCCAGGACTGCAACTTGTAGGGCCGCCTTCTGCGCGAGTCCGTGGGATACCAGACATTGATGTCCAGATTGAGCTCGCGTTCGGGCAGGGAAATGCCCATATTGTAAAAGCCCACATTGCGGACTTCAGCCAAGGATGTGTCGCAGCTTTGCCAAAGCAAAAAAACAAGCGCGAAAAGACAGAAGGACAGCCTTGACAAAAGCGCAGGAAAAGGGCGCACACGCAGTGCAAAGTTTGCAGCCAAGTGCCCAGATATGTTGCAGAAGTTTATTTGATGCATAGATGGTGTATTGTGCCACAGGCAAAGCTACGGTACAAGGGCGCTGACAAGGCAGTTCCCGGAGCCGGAAGCACGGTTTGGGACACATGGGATGCGCCTTTTCCCAGATCCCGGCATCGGAACAGGGACAACATCAGACAGGAAAAGAAATCTCACTTATGGAATTCATACAGTTTTTTATCGATTTTGTGCTGCATGTGGACGATCATCTTCTGGAGCTGGTCACCCAGTATGGCACATGGATCTATCTCATCCTCTTTGTCATTGTCTTTTGCGAAACAGGGCTTGTGGTAACACCCTTTCTGCCTGGCGACAGCCTGCTCTTTGCAGCAGGCGTACTGGCAGGTACTGGCGTCATGGGCTATCCGGAGGCCCTTGGCATCTTTCTCTTGGCAGGATGCCTGGGGGATGCGACCAACTACTTCATCGGCCGCCATGTGGGACCGGCCATCTTCCAGCGCGATTCGCGCTTCATACGAAGAAAGTATCTGCTTGAAGCACACGCCTTCTATGTGCATCACGGTGGAAAGGCCATTGTCATAGCCCGCTTTGTTCCCATAGTGCGTACCTTTGCCCCCTTTGTGGCAGGGATTGCGCTCATGCATCCCCACACCTTTTTCTTCTACAACATCACTGGCTGCGTTCTCTGGGTGGGACTGCTGGTGTCCACAGGCTACTTCCTCGGCAATCTCGAATTCGTGCAAAAGCACTTTTCCCTTATTGTCTATGGCATAATCCTTGTTTCCATCATGCCGGTTCTCATCGGGATAGTGAAGGCAAAATTTGGCAAGGGGGAGAAGAAGGCAGAGCCAACAGAGGAAGACTACCTGAAGGCAGCCGCGTCTTTTGACAAGAGGAAGCAGAACTGATTTCTCCAACCATTGGTCCCATGTCAGGATTCGCACGGCGAATCTTGTGGAGGCCTTTTTTTACAGCAATTGAGGCGTTACATGAAAAGTGTCAGTGAAATACGGGCCCTTCTCGCAAGAGACGAGGCAACCGTCGGCACATGGCTGCAGATTCCCAACGCGGATGTGGCAGAACTCATGGCCAGGGCAGGATACGACTGGGTGGCTGTGGACATGGAACACGGATCCTTCGGCAGGACCATATTGCCGGACATCTTCCGTGCCATCGAATGCGGAGGTGCCGTGCCCTTTGCCCGTCTGGCCGAAGCCAGCAGGACGCAGATAAAGGCTGCCCTTGAGGCCGGGGCCCAGGGCCTTATCTTCCCCATGATCGAGAGCCGCGAACAGCTGGACAGGGCCATAGGCTGGTCCATCTACCCAGGCCTCGACAACTGGGAGGGAGAAAAGCCTTCCGAGTACCGCGGGGTCGGCTACTGCCGCGCCAATGTCTTCGGCAAGGACTTTGACAGCTATCGTGCAAAAATTGCCGGCGATATCTTCATTTGCGCCCAGATAGAGCACATCCGCGCAGTGGAAAATCTGGAAAGCATACTTTCCCATCCTCGCCTTGACGCCATCATGGTGGGACCCTACGATCTTTCCGGCTCCATGGGGCTGACGGGACAGTTTGATCATCCCGACTTCAAGGCCTGCATGGCAAGGATTGGCGAGATCTGCCAGCGCTGTCACGCCCGCATGGGCCTGCATGTGGTGCAGCCCGATCCCGCGCAGCTCGAAAGGGAAATTGCCAACGGCGCGCGCTTTATTGCCTACGGCATAGACACAGTCTTTTTGTGGAAGTACGCCGAGCGTCCCGGTCGGAGGGAAAACTAGTGAAAATCACGGTATTTGGCGGTTCCGGCTTTTTGGGATCGCATATTTGCGACAAGTTGAGCGAGGCAGGTCACGAGGTGACCATTGTCGATCTGAACCCCTCTCCCTGGCTCAAGGACAATCAGAAAATGATTGTGGGCAGCATCCTGGACGAAGCAGTCCTGGACAAGGCTGTCGAGGGGGCAGACATAGTCTGCAACTACGCTGGCATTGCCGACATAGGCGAAGCCAACTCAAGGCCCGTGGATACGGCAAGGCTCAACGTGGTGGGCAATGTCATGGCTCTCGAGGCCTGCAGAAAGTACGGGATCAAGCGCTACATCTTTGCAAGCTCGCTCTATGTGTACGGCAAGTCCGGCGGTTTCTACCGTTGCAGCAAGCAGGCCTGCGAAATCTACATTGAAAACTATCAGGCCATGCACAATCTGCCCTACACCATCCTGCGCTACGGCTCGCTCTATGGGCCCAGGGCAGACAACAGAAACGCCATACACCGCTTTGTGCACGAGGCCATGACAAGCGGAACCATTACCTACTACGGAGCGCCCACGGCCCTGCGCGAATATGTGCATGTGGACGATGCGGCAACGGCAACACTGGAAGTCCTGGACGAAAGCTTTGCCAACCAGAACATCATTGTGACCGGCAATCAGCCCATGCGCGTCGGCGATCTCTTCAAGATGATAGGCGAAATGCTGGGCAAGGACATAGAGATCCGCTATCAGAACGATCCCAACAGCGGTCACTATCAGATCACGCCCTACAGCTTCATGCCCAAGGTTGGCCGCAAGCTGGTGCCCCCGCTGACAGTGGATCTCGGCCAGGGCATACTGCGCGTCATGGAAGCGGAACACAGGGACATGCACCCGGAGCTCACGAGCGAGGGCGGCTATCTGGTTCCCACAGACGATTAGCGCTCATTTCGGGCTGCAAGAGTCCGGGGATTTCAGGAAAAGACAGGGGGCTGCCAAGCCCCCAAAAACAAAAAAACAAAGGAGGCGGCGCCTTTTTTTAGTCCCAGGCACGGGACTGCGCCGAAGGAACTCTATGAATATCGTAGCCATCATTCCCGCCCGCATGGGCTCAAGCCGTTATCCCGGCAAACCCCTTGCCCTTATCCATGGTGTCCCCATGGTGGGCCATGTTGCCTTCAGAACTGCCAAGAGCAAGATTCTGTCCGAAACCTATGTGGCCACCTGCGACGACATTATTGCGGACTACTGCAAGAAGGTCGGCCTCAAATGCATCATGACAAGCGACACCCATACCCGCTGTTCCACAAGGACAGCCGAAGCTCTTTTGAAAATCGAGGAAGAGACTGGCAAGAAGATTGATATCGTGGTCATGGTGCAGGGCGACGAGCCCATGGTGCAGCCGCAGATGATCGATGACGCAGTGGAACCCATGCTCAAGGATGCGTCCATCAATGTGGTGAATCTCATGGCAGACATGGCAACAGTGGAGGAATTCGAGGATCCCAACGAGGTGAAGGTGGTCGTGGACCGCAACAATGATGCGCTCTACTTCTCCCGCGAGCCCATTCCCTCCCGCAAGAAGGGCGTCACAACAGTGCCCATGAGAAAGCAGGTGTGCATCATTCCCTTCCGCAGGGACTATCTGCTCGAATTCAATGCCATGGAGGAAAGTCCCCTGGAAATTATTGAATCAGTAGACATGATGCGCATCCTTGAGCACGGCGGCAAGGTGCGCATGGTGCCGACAGCCTTCAGGACATGGAGTGTGGATACCCCCGAGGATCTGGCCAGAGTCGAAAAACTCATGACCAACGACACGCTCATGCAGGAATACAGCAACTGATGCGTCCTGTTCAGCGCCTGAAAATGGCCTTATTGGAGCTGTGGGTATCCTGCCTTTGCTGGATACCTACGCCCGTGGGCATTGCCCTGCGCTATGCGGGCCTGAAGCCATTTTTCGCTTCCATGGGCAGTGTGCGCATTGCCACTGGTGTCGAGTTTGTGGGGCTTCACAACATGCGCCTTGGCAATGGGGTGCGCATAGGCAGACACTGTATCCTGTCGGCCCAGAACGGTAGTCTTGTCATGGACGAGAGGGCTGCCATATCCGCCAATGTGCATGTGGGGGCTGACGATGGCCTCATCCACATAGGCGCCCGTACGGCCATTGGTACGGGGACAGTGCTCAGGGCTGCCAACCACCGCATTGACCGTACGGATATCCCCATGATGGACCAGGGCCATGTCCCTGGCGAGATCCACATAGAGGAAGACGTGTGGATCGGAGCCAATTGCGTCATCACTGCAGACGTGCGCATAGGAAGGGGAGCCGTTGTAGGTGCCGGGGCAGTGGTGACACGCGATGTCGAGCCCTTCTCGATTGTGGGCGGAGTTCCGGCAAGGCCCATTGGCCACAGGCTCGAGAAAAAACAGCAAGGTAGAAACCATGTCTTTGAAATGTCTTGTTTTTGACTGTGACGGCGTTATTCTGGACAGCGTCCCCACCAAGACCAGGGCCTTTGCCAGACTGGCCGAGCCCTACGGGGACGAGGCCAGGGACATGATGGTCATGTACCACAAGACCCATGGCGGAGTGAGCCGCTACCTCAAGTTTGCCTGGTTTTTCCGCGAGGTTCTTGGCCGCGAGATAACGGAAGAGGAATCGCGCAAATGGGGCGAGCTCTTCTCTGAGTACGCCCTGGACGAGGTCAGGAAATGTCCCCTTATAGAGGGCATAGAAAAGGTGCTTACCCACTGGCACCACAAGCTTCCCATGTGCGTGTGCTCTGGTACTCCTACCGAGGAGCTGCGCTCGGTTCTGGCCCTGCGCAATCTTGCCCCCTATTTTGATCTTGTTCTTGGTTCGCCGCCAGTGAAGGCACAGGTTTTGGCAAACATTGTCAACGAATTCGGTCTCGATCCTGCCGATGTGCTCATGGTGGGGGACAGTTCTACGGACAGGGATGCTGCAGAACAGGTCGGCACGCTTTTCTATGGCTGCGGTCCGGAGCTCAAGAACGACGGTCTTTTCCCGTGGGGAGAGACACTTTCGGGCCTGGACGACTGGATTGCCGCCCATGTCTAGCACTATGGCTGCAGGGCGCAGGGGGACAGTCCTCATCCTTGCGCTCTGCCTGCTTCTCGCTCTTTTTGCAGGGTGTCGCGACAAGACTGAGGAAGAAAAGAGCCCTAAAGCGGAGAAGGGTGTTGA
>ENA-ORSJ01000798-ORSJ01000798.1-human-gut-metagenome-genome-assembly--contig:-NODE-798-length-31063-cov-3.149961_pt1 | contig 31063 bp, 28 predicted proteins | sample MGYA00242191_ERZ509158 | MGnify/ENA primary metagenome ERZ509158 (study PRJEB26280, sample SAMEA2338623) | human gut metagenome | biome: human gut; feature: human-associated habitat; material: faeces...
GCTGGGTGCCATTGTCTTCCGCGGCATCTTTGTGGCCATAGGTACGGAGCTGCTCTCCTTTGGCCCCTACATGGAACTGGTCTTTGCGGCCCTGGTCGGTTACACGGCCGTCATGATGCTCAAAAAGCGCAGCGAGACCGAGGAAATCAAGGACTATTCCAACCACATTGCCGTGCGCATGGTGCGCAAGATCTTCCCTGTCTGGCCCAGAATCAAGGGGCATGACTTCTTTGTGAAGAGCTCCTGGGCCGAGGAAGAGTCCAGGAAGGAAAACATCAAGCTCGACGGCCTTGGCAGGAAGGCTGCCTACGCTGTCACCCCGCTCTTTGTCTGCCTGGCAGTCATTGAAGTGAGCGACGTCATGTTCGCCTTCGACTCCGTGCCTGCAGTCATTGCCGTGAGCCGCGAGCCCTTGATCATCTACTCTGCCATGATCTTCGCCATTCTGGGGCTCAGAAGCCTGTACTTTGTGCTTGAATCCTTGAGCAACAGGCTTGTCTACCTGGAAAAGGCCGTTGTGGTCCTGCTCTTCTTCATCACTGCCAAGCTGCTTTTGTCCGGCTGCAACCACATCTTTGGCGTGGGCTTTGACATCACGCCCAATCAGTCCCTGGTCATTGTCTTGAGTGTTCTGATTATCGGCATCGTGGCCTCACTCTTTGCCACCAGAAAGCCTGAACAAAAGTAAGCAAGCACTTTTTTGCAGACAGGAAAGGCCCGTGCGAGACACTCTCGCGCGGGCCTTTGTGCAGTGTGCTTTGTGTCTGTGCTATTCCTCTGTGTGCCTTTCCTCGTTGAGGTCGCGGACCTCGCTGTGCAAGAGGCGATCGAGCTCGGCTGTCGCCCTGTCCGCGTCCTGACCCATACGCCTCGAAAGCTCAGGCAGATTGTCCACTGCGTCGCAGGGCCTGATGTAGAGAGGCTCCACATCCTTCGGGAAATAGTCCCCGTGCCGCCCAAGCAGGCGCAAAGCGTCGATGGTTGGTGTTGCAAGGGTGCGTGTGGCAAGTCTGCCTTGCGTGCTTGCCTCGAATTTTTCAAAGAGCTCCTTGTGGCGGGCAAGGGCAGAGCCAGCTAAAAGCACCTGTTCTGTCTCGTTCTCAAGGCTTGCCTGGAGCTTCTCGCAGGCACCTTCGGGAGAGATGAGATGCACCGGTTCAAGGCAGATCGCGGGTATGACTGGGCCGTAGGAGACGTACCCTGCCAGATGGACCAGATCCCTTCTTGCGTGGGTGGCAATCCATATCTTGCGCCCGAAAAGAAGCTGTTCGTTCATGGCAAGGCTTGTGGCAAGCGCCTGCATGTAGTCGAGGGCTGCAAGCTGCGCTCTTGTTGTCCTGCGCAAGGCTGCTGCCGTGGCAAGCACAAGGCGTATGCCCGTAAAGGAGCCAGGCCCGCGCACGCAGCCTATGCGGCGCAGTTCGGAAAAACTGTGTCCTGAAAGATCGAACATCTGTTTCAGGGTTGGCGCAAGCAGCTCGGATGCCCTGTCCTGCAAAGCCCAGACAAAGGAGAAGACAAGCTCCTCGTCATCGGTGAGCACGCACAAAAGTTCGCGCTCACAGGAACAGAGCACAAGTTCGAGCCCGGTCGAGTATTTCTTCCATTTTTTGACCATGACACGTTCTCCTGTCCGGGGCTTGTTGCAAGGCCGGGAAGGGTCCGCAAGGTACCCTGGAAGTGTCCCTGCAAAAGGTCTGAAAACAGCCCAGGGGCAGGGTGCGCGGACCAGCAAAAAAACAAGTGCCCCGCACAATAGGGGAAAAGGGGTGGGCACGCAAGGCGATGCCCTTCTGACAAGTTTGATCGGGAGCTGGGGGAGGAGAAAAGAGAAGAGCCGCTCGGCTTGCCAAAAGGATGGAATTTCCCAACAGGAAAATAGGGTCTTTGGAGGTGACTGATCGGGGACAGGAATTTTTGCGCCTGTTGGAGCAAGAGCCAGGCTCTACTGTGTCGCAGCTGGCAGAGCCCAGGCAGTCGCAAAAAAAACGGTAGGCGCGCGGGGCTGAAGGACGCAGGGCTCATCAGGCGCATTGGCTCCAACCGCAAAGGGAGTTGGAAAGTATGGAACTGAAGGATCTGCGCAAAGTTTTGGCATTGGCAAGACAGTCCCTTGCCTGACACATACGAAAAGCGGGCCATGCATTGCTTATGCATGCCCCGCTTGCCGTATTCTTTGCTGCGCTTTGGACTATCCCCGCACAAGGCGCATGACGTCGTTGAAGGTGGCAAAGATCATGAGCGCTACGAGCAGGGCCACGCCCACGCGCACGCTGTAGTCCAGCACCTTGGTATTGATGGGTCTGCGGAAGATGATTTCCCACAGGCAGAAGAGGGCTGTTCCGCCGTCAAGGACAGGTATGGGCAGAAGGTTCAGGATGCCAAGGTTGATGCTGATGAGTGCCGCAAGGCCAAGCAGACCCACAAGGCCGTTGTCCGTCTGCTCGCCAATGATCTGCGCGATCATGATGGGCCCGCCCACCTGATCCGCTGGCACAACCCTTTCCACCAGTTTCACAAAGCCCTGCCAGGTCAGCGAGAGCATGTTCCAGCACTGGGTAAAGCCTGCCTTGATGCCATCCACAAGGCCCACGTCCTCGTTGACAAAGAGGCCAGCAGAGCGGATGCCAATGAGCCAGGCAATTTCCGTTTCGCCGAAGATGGTCTTGCGCTCGTTGCGCTCTGGCGTGATGGTGGTCTCGAAGACCGTTTCCTGGCCCGTATCGTCCTTGCGGCTTATCTCGAAGACTATGGGTGCGCCATTGCCCTGGGAAATGCGGTCGGAAAGATCCGTCCAGGAGGGCACTGCAACCCCGTCCATGCTGAGCACGAGATCGCCCTTCATAAGGCCTGCCCTTGCTGCAGGCGTTCCCTGCTGGACATCGCCAACTGCGGGAAGAAGGGTTGTGACACCCCAGCCCAAGGCCACCACGATGCACAAAAAGAGTGCCAGAACGATGTTGGCCACAGGGCCTGCCAGGACAACCAGAAGGCGCTGCCAGGCCGGGCGCAAGCTGAAGCTCTCTTCCTTTGTGAAACCGTCCGGCAGTTCCGCGTCATGGCTTTCCCCCACCAGGGCCACGTAGCCGCCAAGGGGGACAAGGGAGAGGGCGTATTCGGTTTTGCCGACCTTCTTTTTCAGTATCTTGGGCCCAAAACCCAGGGAAAAGGTGGAAACACCCATACCCAGGGCCCTAGCTACGGAAAAATGGCCGAGTTCGTGAAAGAAGATGAGTCCGCCAAAGACTATGACTACGGCTAGTAGGCTCAAAAGCACCTGCTTGTACCTCGTTTCTGTATGTCTTATCTGCCAGCCTGCGGGGGCTTAAGCCTTGAGAAAGTCTCTCACAAAGGCGGCAGTCCTTTGCTGCAGCCTGTCCATGGTCTCAAGCATCTGCCAGCAGGCGTCCGCCAGGGCCTCGCCTTCCAGGGCAAGCATGGTTTCTGAAAGGCAGAAGGGCGTTTGCCTGCCCTTGTCACCTGCACGGATTTCCATGAGATGGTTTTCCATGGCCTGGGCCACACTGTGCGTAATATCGGGGAAGGAGCACTTGCCTTCCAGAAAAATCTCGACCGCTGCCTCATCTGCGGCATTGAGCACTATGCTCATGCCCGAGCGCACCTGCATGGCCTTGCGGGCAAGCTCTATGGCAGGAAAGACGGCATTGTCCACCTCGGAGAAGGTGAGCGTGCCAATCCTTGCAAGGGACAGGGGCGCAATGTGGCTTTTTTCCACTCTGGGCCAAAGGAGGCAGTTTCCTATGGGCAGGCGCATGTCCGGCGTGGCAAACTGTCCGAGCAGGCCGCCGTCCTTGAAAAGGACAAGGGAGTGCACAATGGACTGGGGGTGCACAAGCACCTGCACCCTGTCCGGGGAAAGACCGTAGAGCTGGCAGGCCTCGATGAGTTCAAGGGCCTTGTTCATGAGCGTCGCGCTGTCGATGGTGATCTTTGCGCCCATGTTCCAGTTGGGGTGCTTCAGCGCCTGGGCAGGAGTCACGCTTTCAAGGTCTTCGGCGCTCTTGCCCCTGAAGGGGCCTCCGGAAGCCGTGAGCACCAGCGCCTCGGCATCGTCTTCCCTGCCGCACAGGCAGTCGAAGAGGGCAAAGTGCTCGCTGTCCACAGGCAGGATGCTTGCCTTCGTCTTCGCGCACACAAGGCGCAAAAGATCCCCTGCCTGCACTAGGCTTTCCTTGTTGGCAAGGCAGATGACCTTGCCTGCCAGGGCTGCCGCAAGGGTTCCCGCAAGGCCGGCAGTTCCGGCCTGGGAGGAGAGCACAGTGTCTGCCTCTGGCAGGGAGGCCAGGGTGCGGTAGCCCTCCTTTCCCACGTGTATGTGCGGGGTGTAGCCGCAAGGCAACAGTTTTTTGAGGTTTGCCGCGGATTCCTCGTCCAGGACAGCCAGGTGGTCTGGACGGAACTGTTCCGCCTGTTCTGCCAGGCGGTTCACGCTGCGTGCGCAGGCAAGGCCAAGGACGCGTATGGTCGCGGGATTGGTCTGCGCTATGGAAAGGGCGCTGCGCCCGATACTTCCCGTAGAACCAAGAATGACCAGGGAGCGACAGGGCTTTTTTTGCCACCCTTCAGACGGCATGTCGGTGATGTAGCGTATGCCTGGGCCCTTGCGGCCCGGCCACAGGTTGGACATGGCTTAAACCTCAAAAATGGGGGCCTTGCGCCCCCTGCCCATTAAAAGAAGAAGAACCACTGGTCGACAACAGCAAACACAGGCATGGCAAAGAGCAGGCTGTCCGCCCTGTCGAGAATGCCGCCGTGTCCGGGCAGAAGATGGCTGCTGTCCTTGATCTTGGCAGAGCGCTTGAGTGCGGACTCAAAAAGGTCGCCAAGCTGGGCAAAGGCGTTGATGACTATGGCCAGCGGAATAAAGGCCAAAAAGTTCACCTTGCCGAATATGGCACCGTAGATGGTGCAGAAGATGACGCAGCCAACAAGGCTTCCCACAGCACCCTCGGAGCTCTTGTTGGGGCTCACGCTGGGCCAGAGCTTGTGCTTGCCAAAGCGCGTTCCCACGAAATAGGCGCAGGTGTCTGAGATGGAGACAGCCGCAATGATGAAGACAAGCTTCACTGTGGAAAGGTAGGTTGCAGGCAAAAGCAGAAGGGGAATGTAGGCAAGGGCTGCCATGAAAAGTCCGCTCGGCTCAAAGGCTTCCTCAACAACGCGCCAGCGGAAGAGGAAGATGAGGGCTGCCAGCACAAAGCCTGCGCCAAGGCAGACCAGGGCATCCTGCGGCCTGTTCATCCAGGTGAGGATGAGCATGCCCCAGCCAAGGGCTATGCCGCACAGACGGGAGGGGATGCGCTGGCCCGGGCCCCAGAACATGGAGAAGAATTCCCACAGGGCAAGGGCGCAGACAAGAAGGATGATGCCCAGGAGGAAATAGCCCCTGAAATACAGCGCAGCCACGATGACTGCTGCCATGGCAAGGCCTGTGCCTATGCGAACGATGTCTGTCTTGTGATTGGCGCTCATATGTTGCTCCTACACACGGCCCTTTTGCTCGTCCACCTGCTCCTGTGTCTTGCCAAAGCGGCGCTGGCGGTGGGCATAGTCGTAGAGTGCTTGGTCCAGGCTTTCCTTGTCGAAGGCCGGCCAGGGCTTGGAGGTGAAATAGAATTCCGAGTAGGCGCACTGGTAGAGCAGAAAGTTGCTCAGCCTCTGTTCGCCACTGGTGCGGATGACAAGATCCGGATCCGGCTGGCCGGCAGAATACAGATAGGCGCTTATGCGCTCTTCCGTGACGTCTTCCGGCTTCAGGCCATCTGCCATCATGTTTTTGACAGCCCGGACAATCTCGCCCCTGGAGCCGTAGTTCAAGGCCAGGTTCAAGTCCATGTCCCTTCCCCTGGCAGTGGTCTTGATGGCGAGCTTGAGGGCAGTGCGCACAGCCAGTGGCAGGCCGTCTATGTCGCCAAAGACCTTGAGGGAAATGCCCTCGCGCAGCATACGCGGGACTTCTGTCTGAATGAATTCCAGCAGGATGGAGAACAGGGTTGTGACCTCGCTTTGCGGGCGATTCCAGTTTTCGCTGGAAAAGGCGTAGAGAGTCAGATGGCGGATGCCGATCTCGCGACAGCGGGTGACTATGTCACGCACCGTGTTCGCACCTGCCCTGTGGCCTTCGCTGCGGCTCATGCCCCTTGCCTGCGCCCAGCGGCCATTGCCGTCCATAATGATGGCAAGATGCCCTGGCAGACTTTCGGGGGAAAGGGTGGGGGTGGTCTGGGATGTCATGAGTGCCTTGCCTGTTGTTGCTGTGTCCAAGCGTTTTCCAGGGCAAAAAGCCCGCATTCAGGCGCATTTCCTGCCCCGAAAGCGGGCTTCAAGAGAACTAGATTTCCAGGATTTCCTTTTCCTTGGCAGAGGTGATCTTGTCTATCTCGCCCACGTACTTGTCGGTGAGCTTCTGGACGTCTTCCTCGCTCTTCTTGCGCTCGTCCTCGGAGATGAGCTTTTCCTTTTCCATCTTCTTGAGCTGGTCGTTGGTGTCGCGGCGCACGTTGCGCACAGCCACCTTGGCGTCTTCCGAGTACTTGCGGGCCACCTTTACCAGTTCCTTTCTGCGCTCTTCCGTGAGGGCGGGGATGGTGATGCGGATGATCTTGCCGTCGTTCACGGGAGTGAGGCCGAGATCGGACTTCAGGATAGCCTTCTCCACTGCGGCAAAGCCGGACTTGTCCCAGGGCTGGATGGTGATGGTGCGGCTGTCTGGCACAGTGATGGAGGCCATCTGGGAGATGGGGGTGGGGGTGCCGTAGTAGTCGGCCTTCACGCCGTCAATAAGGGCAGAAGTCGCGCGGCCTGTGCGCAGTTTGGCAAATTCCTTTTCCAGGGAAGTGCCGGCCTTGGACATGCGGTCTTCGCAATCAAGAAACAGTTCGTCGAGATCCACGGGATTTCTCCTTCACGATCGAGCAGGAGACAGCCGGCAGCGACTGCCCTGGTCGGTTTGTATGTTTTTGTCAATATGGTCGTTTTGCCTGTTGCCTAGCCTGTGACTATGGTGCCAACGGACTCGCCCTTGACGGCCTTCAGAATGTCGCCGCCGAGCATGCGGCAGACGATGATCGGGACCTTGTTGTCGCGCAAAAGGGCAAAGGCCGTGGCGTCCATGACGCCAATGTGGCGGTTCAAGGTCTCGTCAAAGGTGATGGTGGAGAACTTGACTGCATCCGGGTATTTTGCCGGATCCTTGTCGTAGATGCCGTCCACCTTGGTGGCCTTCACGATGGCGTCGCACTGAAGCTCCATGCCGCGCAGGGCCGCAGTGGTGTCCGTGGTAAAGTAGGGGTTGCCGGTGCCGGCAGCGCAGATGACAACGCGACCCTTTTCCATGTGGCGCAGGGCCCTGCGGCGGATGAAGGGCTCGCAGACCTCGCGCATGGAGATGGCGGAAAGCACTCTGGTGGGGTGTCCGAGCTTTTCCAGATAGTCCTGGACAGCCAGTGCGTTGAGCACTGTGGCAAGCATGCCCATATAGTCCGCGGAGGAGCGCTCCATGCCCTGGGCAGAGCCAGAGAGGCCGCGGAAGATGTTGCCGCCGCCGATGACCAGGGCCATCTGCACGCCGTAGTCGAGCACTTCGCCCAGTTCCTTGCAGATTTCCTGCACGGTTTCCTGCCTGATGCCGAAACCCTGTTCGCCGGCAAGGGCTTCACCGCTGAGCTTTATGAGGACGCGTTTGAACCGGAGATCTTCCATACATGCCTCCATCCGAAGGCTGTCGCCCTGCATTTTGTACAGGGCGCCATACCCACGGGTACTTTGGACAATTTTCGGTTGAGACGTGAGTTGTCGGGCTGCTGGTCGTGCTTTTTTGCATGGAAAACCTCGCAAAAAGGCCTCTCGCCCCTGATTTGAGCCGCAAAAATGTAGCAAAAAGAGCGGATCTGCGAAAGGGGCCAGGATTGTGCAAGCCCGGATTGCGCAAGAGAAGAGGATGCGCCTAGACCAGGGAGCGCGGCCTTGCCTTCACGGCCCGAACCTCGTCGATTCTCTTGCCGTCCATGCGGGTGATTTCCATGTTCCAGCCCTGGAGCTGGAGCTTTTCCCCTGTCTGGGGGATGTGCTGCAGCTGTTCGAGGATAAGGCCTGCCAGGGTGGCGGACTCGCTTTGCTGGGGGAGGTTTATGCCAAGCCAGGAGGTGGCCATATCGACGCTCAGGCGCCCGGGCAGCTTCCAGGATCCGTCCGGCATGCGACAGGAATCGGGGTTTGTGGGCATGTCGCCCATCTGGCCTGCCAGGACAGAGAGCAGGTTGGAGGGCAGGATCTGGCCGACAACGCTTCCGTACTCGTCCACCACAAAGAGCAGGGGCACGGGCTGCCTGCGGTAGTCCGCAAGGACATCGGCCAGCGAGGCGTGTTCAAGGACAGTGGGCGCAGGCTGGGCAAGGCCTCTCAGGGAAAAGGCCTTTTTTTCCTGCGCTTCCAGAAGCCTGACCACAGGGACAACACCCAAAACGTCGTCCGTTTCCGCATCGCGCACAGGAAGCCAGGCCATGCCGGTTTTCGCTGCAAAGCGCTGGGCCTCGGCAAGATCTGCGTCCGCGTCAAGCCAGGGTGCCCTCTGGGAGGGGGTCATGATGAAGCGGGCGGTCCTGCCGGAAAGGCGGATGACGCGGCCGACCATGTCGCGCTCCTCGGGCGCAAAGGTCGTGCCGTCCGTGACAGCGCCAAGGGCCATGGCGTCCATGGAGGCCGAGTCCGTGGTGGTCTTTCCGCCGAGAAGGCCCAGGATGACGCGGGCCGTTGCCTCGCGCATGTCACGCATGCTCACCCTGCGGCGACGGTTGCGCAGGGCGTACTGGTTGCAGAATTCGATGGCAAGAGAGAAGAGGATTGCGCTGTAGAGGTAGCCCTTGGGGATGTGCAGGCCAATGCCTTCTGTAATGAGGCTTAAGCCAATCATGAGCAAGAATCCCAGACAGAGGATGATGACTGTGGGGTGACGCTCAATGAAGCTCACAAGTGGCCCTGACGCCATGAGCATGAAGCCCACTGCGCAGATGACAGCAATGTACATGATGCTCAAATGCTGCACCATGCCGACCGAGGTGATGACAGAGTCCAGGGAGAAGATGGCGTCCAGGATGACTATCTGGGCTATGACCTGCCAGAAGGCCGCGTGGTGTTCCGCCTTCTTCGTGGGATCGAAGATCTGGCCCTCAAGCCTTTCGTGCATCTCCATGGTGCCCTTCAGAAGCAGGAAGATGCCGCCCACAATCAGGATGATGTCGCGCCAGGAGAAGTTGTGACCCAGAAAGGCGAAGAGTGGCTCTGTCAGGGTGACAACCCAGGCTACGGCAGCGAGGAGGGCAAGACGTGTCAGAAGGGCAAGGCCAAGGCCGACCAAGAAGGCGTGCCTGCGCTGCGAGTGGGGCAGGGTGGTGGAAAGAATGGAGATGAAGACGATGTTGTCTATGCCCAGAACAATTTCGATAAGTATGAGCGTTCCCAGGCCGGCCCAGGCTGAAGGGTCTGTCACCCAGGCAAATTCCAAAACGGGCATTGTTTTTCCTTGCGGCTTTTGCCGCGTTGTATACGATACTTTTTTGTCTTTTCCCTGCTGCGCGTGCAGGCAGGGCGTACCCCATGGGTACAGAGAGGACTAGCGGCCTTCCCTTTCGAAGTCGTGGTTGATGCGTCTGCCTTCGGCTACGTCCAAATCTATCTGGGCCACGAGCTCCTTTGGAGAGGCAAAGCGTTTTTCCGCGCGCAGGCGCTGCAGAAACTGCACTTCAACGCGCTCTGCGTAGAGATTGATGTCGCAGTCGAGAAGGAAGCTTTCGATGGTTCTGCCCTTTCCTTCAAAGGTGGGCTTGAAGCCTATGTTGGTGACAGCAGGGTAGCTTTGTCCCCTGTGCACCACCCTTGTGGCGTAGACGCCGTCCGGGGGGAGCAGCACTTCTGCCGGCTCAAGGTTGGCAGTGGGAAAGCCAAGGCCGGATCCCCTGCCGTCCCCGTGGATAACCATGCCCTGCAGGGTATGCGGGCGGCCGAGCATGTGCCGGGCTGCCACCATATCGCCTTCCTCGATGGTCTTGCGTATGCGCGTGGAGCTGATGGGGGCTTCCTCAAAGAGAAGAGGGGGCACCTGGTGGACCGCAAAGCCGTACTTTTCCCCGAGCCTTGAGAGTGCGGCAAAATCCCCGCTCCTGCCCTTGCCAAGGCAGAAGTCGTAGCCCACCACAAGGATTTCCATCTTGAGGGGCGCAAGGTAGCCCAGGTAGAATTCCTCTGGACTCAGGGCTGCGATTTCCCGTGTGAAGTTGAGCTCCATGAGAAATTCCACCCCAAGAGACCCCAAAAGACGCCTTCTGGTCTGCAAATCTGCCAGGGGCGGCATGTGCTTTCCCGAAAAGAGCGCCCTTGGGTGGGGCGAAAAGGTCACGACCACGCTGTCGAGATCGTATTCCTTGCAAAAGCCTAGGGTCGTTCCAACCAAAAGCTGGTGTCCGCGGTGCACGCCGTCAAAATTGCCTATGGTGACAGCACATTTCCTGCCGTTGGCAGGGCGTACTGGAATGGTGTGCATGGCCTTGTCCGGATCCTGTGTGTCCCGGGCAGTGTCGCCTTGGGGCATTTGTCTGTCCTTTTCCTTTTTGTATCCCTAAATCTGTGAAACTAGTCGTCGCCAATCCCTGAAGCCTGGGGCTGCGGGCTTGTCTGGGCGCTGTCGGCCTTGCCGGAGCGCGAGCTCTTGCGCCGTCTCGGGCGGCGACGCCTGCGGCTGCGATCAGACTGGCGCTCGGCTGCATCCGTGCCGGCTTCGGCGCTGCTTCCTGCGTCCGTGTCAGCAGACGTTTCCGCAACCGGGGCTGCTTCCCTGGTTTCTTCAGGCTTGCCCTGTGTGCCAGCGGCATCCTGTGCCTTGTCGCGACCCTTGCCCCTGCGCCTCTTGCTCTTGCGCTTTTTCTCCTCGCCCTCCTTTGTCGGGGAAGAGATCTCGCCTCCATCCCGTCCGGCCTTTTTGCCGGAGGGCAGGGCAAGCTCGTTCAGGGTGTTGTGGTGGAAGGCGTCGAGCAGCATGGCAAGCAGGCTTGCGCCCGTGCCCTCGCTCTCCTCGTCCTCCGCAAGGCTGGCAAGCTCCCTTGCAAGTTCAACGTACCTGCGCGAGCGCACCTTCTGCAGCGAGGTAAGACCGCGGTAGCGGGATTCGAGCAGGGTGAGCAGACGCCCGGAAACCACCTGGGCTACCTCGTCGTCCGTGGGGTTGGGGATTTCCTGAAGCCTCAGGCTGTAGTGGCGCGCAATGCGGTCAAGCTCCATGCGTTCCATGATGTCCACAAGGGAGATGACTGTCCCTGCAGCATTGGCCCGACCTGTCCGGCCTGCTCTGTGGATGTAGCTTTCGTGATCCTCGGGCGGTTCGTAGAGGAAGACGTGGGAGAGGGCTGGAATGTCTATGCCGCGCGCTGCCACGTCGGTAGCCACAAGGAAGCGCACCTTGCCCTCGCGCACCCTGCGCATGACGTCCTCGCGGGCGTTCTGGCTCTGGTCAGCGCTCAGTTCATCCGCGTTGTAGCCAAAGCCCTGCAAGACACCTGTCACGTAGTGCACGTTGGCCCTGGTGTTGCAGAAGATAATGGCAGAGGCAGGGTTTTCCATCTCTATGAGGCGGATGAGGGCCCTGTCCTTGTCCATGCGATCCACAGCGCAAAAACAGTGCTGCACCTCGGCCACGTAGACCTGCTTTTGCGAGAGGGAAAGCAGGCAGGGGTTCAGCATAAACTCTTTTGCAAGGTTCAGGACGTGGTGCGGGTAGGTGGCGGAAAAGAGGCTTGTGTAGATGCGGCGCTTCGGAAGATAGCGCTGCACCTGCTTCATGTCCGGATAGAAGCCTATGGAGAGCATGCGATCCGCTTCGTCAAAGACCAGGGCGCGCAGGTTGTCCAGCGAGAGGGTTCCGCGCAAGAGATGGTCCAGGATACGGCCGGGGGTGCCTATGACAAGCTGCGCTCCCTTGCGCAGTTGCTCGCGCTGGGCGTGGTAGCCCACACCGCCGTAGAGGACGGCTATGTTCAGGCCTGTGCCTTCCATGAGCACTTCGGCCTGCTTTGCCACCTGCAGGGCAAGCTCGCGCGTGGGCACAAGGACCATGGCCTGGGTGCATGTGTAGGCTGGCCTCAGGGCAGGGACCAGAGGCAGAAGGTAGCAGCCGGTCTTGCCGGAGCCTGTGCGCGACTGGATCATGATGTCTCGCCCGTCCATGAGGTAGGGCAGGGCAAGGGACTGCACTGGCATGAGCCTGTCCCAGCCGGCCCTTGCGCAGGCTGCCTGCATGCTCGGGGGAAGCTCTTCCAGGACCACTGGAGCCAGGGGATTGTCCGGATGGGTAATTTCAAGACTGTCTGCGTCGGGAGCTGGTACGCTTTCCTGGGCGGAGATGTCCTGGGGATTTGTCTGTTGATTCAGTAGATGCGGTTGTGCTTTGTCGCTTGAGTCGGGCATGGGTAGGATCCGCGAAAAAGTAGGAAGATGCCGGCCAATTCCGCAAAGAGGGAGAAGGGGCATTGTAATGGGAAGGAGGTGAATGCGGCCCGAAATGTGCCATAAAGCCGACATGCTGGCAAGGGGCGTGCAGAAAGCCTGCAGGGAGTCCCTTTGCCGCAGTATCTTTGCCGCTTTGTCACAAGAATGCTTCTTGCCTCCGAACGGGTTTGAGTTTAGTTTTGCTTCCGCTCATCTGCCGGCGTGACCGTATTGTCACACATGGGGCAGAAGGTGTGCATCAAAGGGTGTGCATCAGGGGCACATCAGGAGGACTACATGCAAAAACCCAGCTTTGTTCCCGATTTTTCCAAGGGTCTTGTTCCGGCCATCGTGCAGGATGCCAAAGACGGCGAAGTGCTCATGCTGGCTTATATGGACGAAACCGCCTGGATAAAGACACTTGAAACAGGCGAGGCCCATTACTGGAGCAGATCGCGCAAGAAGCTCTGGCACAAGGGAGAAAGCAGCGGCAATGTGCAGAAGGTCCACTCCATACGCATAGACTGCGATCTTGACACCATTTTGCTTTCGGTCACGCAGATTGGCGATGCGGCCTGCCATACGGGCAGACGCTCCTGCTTCTACCGCAAGTGGGACGAGACCGGCGAGAGCATCTGCTCTCCCCAGATCTTCGATCCCGAAAAGGTCTACAAGAAGTAGTATCGGGAGAGACACCACATCACAAGGCAAATCAGCTGTGACGCGCACGACATTTTACAAGGACATGCGCGCCTGCAAAAAAGAATTTGTTTGGGGGAAAACAATGGACAAGAAGAATCCGATTCTGAAATTCGGCGTGCCCAAGGGGTCGCTCGAGGACGCCACCGAGGACCTTTTCGCACGCGCAGGCTGGAAGATCTACAAGCACGAGCGCAACTACTTTCCCGAAGTGAATGACAGCGAGATGGTCTTGAGCTTGAGCCGCGTGCAGGAAATCGGCGGCTATGTGGCAGCAGGCATCCTGGACGCCGGCATCTCCGCCCTGGACTGGCTGCGCGAAATGGATCTGGAAGACGAGGTGGTGCAGGTCTGCAATCTTGTCTACTCCAAGAATTCCCTGCGCCAGAGCCGCTGGGTTTTGGCAGTTGCCGGCGACAGCCCCTACCAGAAGGCAGAGGATCTGCAGGGCAAGCGCATTGCCACCGAAGTGCAGCATCTGTCCGAGCGCTATTTCGCGGAAAAGAACGTTGATGTAAACATCTTCTATTCCTGGGGTGCAACAGAGGCCAAGGTTGTGGAAGGCCTTGCCGACGGCATCGTGGAAGTGACCGAGACCGGCACCACCATCCGCGCCCACGGCCTGCGCATCATCGACGAGGTCATGTGCTCGAACCCCGTGCTTGTGGCCAACAAGAAAGCCTGGGAAGATCCGGCAAAGCGCCGCAAGATCGAACAGCTGCAGCTTCTTCTCGAAGGTGCCCTGCGTGCCGAGAGCCTTGTGGCCATCAAGATGAACGTGGCAAAGGAGAATCTCGCCAAGGTGGAGGCCATGCTGCCTGCCCTCAACTCCCCCACGGTCTCTCCCCTGCAAAACGGCACCTGGTTCTCTGTGGAAACCGTTGTGCGCACGGATGTTGTCCGCGACCTCATTCCTCAGCTGAAGGAAGCCGGTGCCGAGGGCATCATCGAATACACCCTGAACAAGGTTATCTAGCGAATTTCGCAAATTTCGGGCATGTTCGGGCTTACCCCTTGGGGCAGCCCGTGCACAACCCAAATTTCAAGGGCGCCTTCGAGCGCCTTTTTTCGCACAAAGGCGCAGGCACAAGGACTTGCGTCGCAAAGGAGAAATGAATGAGCGGCAAGGAAACCCAACCCCTGTTTGACGAGGAAAAGGCCCAGGACTGGCTCGATTCCCTGCCCACCGTGGGCGAAGGCCAGACCTTCTGTTTTGAGTGCAACCCCGACATGCCCTGCTTCAACCGCTGCTGCAGGCAGCTCACCTTGCCGCTCACGCCCTACGACGTGATGCGCCTGTGCCGCAGGCTTGGCATGAAGTCGGATGTCTTTCTGGACAATTTTGCAAAGCTCAAGACCTTTCCGGATTCCGGCCTGCCCATAGTCATGCTGAACATGCTGAAAGATCCGGACGAAACCTGTCCCTTCGTGACACCCGCTGGCTGTCATGTCTACGAAGACAGGCCGAGCGCGTGTCGCAGCTATCCCCTGGGCCGCGGAACCCAGCTTTCCCGCAACGGCGTGAGCGAGACCTTCTACCTTGTGCAGGAGCCCCACTGCCACGGCTTTGACGATGGCCGCGACTGGACAGCCAGGGAATGGTTCGAGCACGAGGGCCTTGAGCCCTACAATGTCTCAAACGATCGCTACATGCGCCTTGGCGCCATGATCACAGCCTCCGGCTCTCCCATAAGCGAGAAGATGGGCAACATGGCACTTTTGTGCCTCTATCAGCTCGACAGATTCCGCGAATTCATCACCACCATGAACATCTTCAAGCGCGTGGAAGTGGACGAGGAGCGCCAGAAGGCCATCATGGAAAGCGATGAAGCTGCCCTCGAATTCGGCTACGATTGGGTTGAGCTTGTGCTTTTCGGTCAGAGCGAGGGACTCAAGAAGAAGGGACAGGCATAGTTTTTGTCCGCAAAAGCAGCCTGGATATTTTTTGTTGGTGGTGCCAGACGGAATGCCTTCTGTCTGGCACTCAACATCTTGGGATAATAGATGAAATTTTGTATACTTTGGCTGTGGCAAAAAGTGCGGGCAAGCAGGGCAACTGTTTGCAATTGCTGAAAGGTCACGGTATGCTGTGAGGTTGAGAAGCCCAGATTTTTCCTGGGCCCGCCATATGTACAAGGAGAAGCATTGATGCAGGATATTGACTCTCAAATGGCCCTCATCAGGAGGGGTGCAGCCGAAATCATCGACGAGGGCGAACTTCGCAAGAAGCTTGAGAAGGGCACACCCTTGCGCGTCAAGGTCGGATTTGACCCCACAGCCCCCGATCTGCACCTGGGCCACACTGTCATCATGCAGAAAATGCGTCATTTCCAGGACCTCGGCCATACGATCATCTTCCTCATCGGCGACTTCACCGGCCGCATCGGCGATCCTTCCGGCAAGTCTGCCACAAGGCCTCCGCTCACCGAAGAGGAAGTGAACGCCAACGCCACAACCTACAAGAAGCAGCTGTTCAAGATCCTGGATCCCGAGAAGACCATCGTGGAATTCAACTCCCGCTGGCTCGGAAAGATGGGCGCCGCGGACTTCATCCGTCTGGCCTCCAGCTACACAGTTGCCCGCATCATGGAGCGCGACGACTTTTCCAAGCGTTTTCATGAAAACACCCCCATTGCCATCCACGAATTCCTCTACCCCCTCTGCCAGGGCTACGACAGCGTCGCCCTGAAGGCAGACGTGGAAATGGGCGGCACGGACCAGAAATTCAACCTGCTTGTCGGCCGCAACCTCCAGTCCCACTACGGCATGGAGCCCCAGTGCATTCTCACCATGCCCCTGCTCGTGGGCCTCGACGGCGTGCGCAAGATGAGCAAATCCTACAAGAACTACATCGGCATCGACGAGGCTCCCTCGCAGATCTTCGGCAAGACCATGAGCGTTTCCGACGATCTCATGTGGTCCTACTACGAGCTTCTTTCCGCAAAGGACATGAACGAGATTGCCGCCCTCAAGAAGGGTGTTGCCGAAGGCTCCCTGCATCCCAAGAAGGTCAAGGAGGATCTGGCCCACGAGTTTGTGGCAAGGTTCCATGGCGAAAAGGCAGCAGACGAGGCCAGGGCCGACTTCAACGCAGTCTTTGCGGACGGTGGTGTTCCGGCAGACGCCCCCTCCGGCGAGATGGACGCAAAGGACGCCGACCCCGTGTCCATCCTGGCCAATTTCGGCCTTGCCAAGAGCCGCAGCGAAGCCAGGCGCAAGATAGCCGAGGGTGGCTTCTACGTGGATGGCGCCCAGGTCAAGGACGACAAGACGCCCCTGACAAGCGGAAGCTATGTCATCCGCTTCGGCAAGAAGAAGTTCCTGAAGCTCACTGTTCGCTAAGGGCAGCGCGCAAAGGTTGTTGTTGGGCCCCCATTTGCGGGGCCCTTTCCGTATCTGTCAGGCATTGTTTTTTCGGACACTGTTTGGGACAGCCCCAGAGGGCTTTTTAGCCATGAGCAAGCTTTATGTCGCCCTGGTAGGACTTCCTGCCAGCGGCAAATCCACCCTGGCCAAGAGAATACGCGACGATTTTGTGGACGAGGGCATCAACTGCGCCATCTTCAACAATGGCGAGCTGCGCAGAAAGATTGCAGGGCCAGCCTCGACCGAGTCCTCCTGGTACGCGCCGGACAACAGCGAGGGGCGGGAGATCAGGGAACGCATTGCCCTTGCCAACATGCAGGAGGCCAAGAAATTTTTGTCAGAAGGCGGGGACGTGGCAGTCCTCGACGCCACCAACGGCAGTCGCAAGCGCAGAAGACTCCTTGAGGAGACCCTGAACGACCATCCCCTGCTCTTCATTGAGTGCCTCAACGAGGACCCTGTCCTGCACGAGGCCTGCATACGCCGCAAGGCCCTTTTGCCAGAATACGCCTCCTACAGCGAGGAAGACGCTGTGGAGAGCTTCAAGGCACGCATTGCCTACTACAATTCCATTTACGAACACCTGGACGAGGAAAAGTACTATCTGTGCGTGGACACCATGGCAAACCGCATCATGGCGGAACGCCCCATGGAAGGCTCCCCCTACTATCCTGCCATCCGCGAACTCATCGTGACCACCTGGGCCAGGGAACTCTACCTTGTGCGCCACGGTCAGACAGAGTTCAACGCCGAAGGCCGCATTGGCGGGGATCCGCTTCTCTCGGAGAAGGGGCGCATGCAGGCAGCCCAGCTTGCAGAGCACATGAAGGACACGCGGATTGACTACATCTTCACCTCGACCCGCAGGCGCTCCGGGGAGACCGCAGCCTTTCTGGCGAAGACAAGGCCCGATGTGCGCATCTATGCCCTGCCCGAATTCGACGAGCTGAACGCAGGCGTGTGCGAGAACATGCGCTACGAGGAAATACGCGAGACAATGCCCGAGGTAACCAGGGGCCGCAATGCGGACAAGTTCAATTTCTGCTACCCCGGGGGCGAGAGCTACGCCATGGTCATGCAGCGCGTCTTGCGCGGACTGCGCAGGGCCCTCTTCCTCTCTGCCGGGGCGCCCACCTGCATCGTGGGCCATCAGGCCATCAACCGCGTAGTTCTTTCCATGTTCATGCGCCAGCGCACAGAGGATATTCCCTACATGTTCGTGCCGCAAAACCAGTACTACCGCATAGAATGCACACCGCGCGTGCGGCTGGTCAAACGCATCCCGTATCTGGCAAAGAAGGTGTAGGCAAGGCGGCAGAGGCCGCAGACAAATACAAAGGAGGGACGGTTAACCATGATGTCCAACCGTCCCTTCTGCGTTTCTGCAAGGATCAAGGCTTTTATGTGTGAACTGAGGATTTGATGGTAATGCGGATTGCGTTGTCGCAATGAATATACTCGGGCGCGGGCAGCGCCTCAGAGCCTGTGGTGAGCTGGAGAACACAGCTTCGCACACCGAAGTGAGTCGGCGTAGGCCGTCCAGCAGCAGGAACCCATCGAAGCGACTGACCGCAAGGTCAGCGCAGTAGGGAATCCCCCCGCGTAAGCGGGGGGAGGATGTCAAACGTAAAGCCCGAAATAGCGCATGCTGGCCACAAAGGCCATGGCAAAGACAATGGTCGCAAAGAAGTTTTTGCTGACTATGGCGAAGATCATGCTGGCTATGCCGGCGAGAAGGAAGACGTTGTTCAGGGGATCGGGATTGAAGGTACCCCCGTAGAAAAGCAGATCCGGAGCCACGAGGGCTGCCATGACGGCTGCCGGTATGTAGTTGAGCCAGGTCTTCACGAAGGCCGGAAGCTCTCTTGAAAAGGCGTACAGAGGAAGGATGCGGGGGAGAACAGTGGCAAGGACGCAAACGCCCACGCAGATCATCATATTGCCAAGGGACGTAGGGTTCATGCCTGAACCTCCTTGCCGGGATCGGAATCCCCGAATTTGCCCTTTTGCGACATCTTGGTCTCCACAATGGCGCAGATGGTTGCGGCAATGATGGTTCCGAGAACTACGTTCCACTGTCCAAGGCCTGCGAGGCGCAGCATAATGGAGAAAAGGGCTGCGAGAATGGCGGCAATAATATGCAGCCTGTCCGTGCACTGGGGAATGAGCAGGGCTATGAACATGCCGCACAGGGCGTAGTCAAGGCCAAGCGGACGAACGTCACTCACCATGCTTCCGCACAGGGCGCCGACAACCGTTCCCATCACCCAGGCAAACTGGGCACAGCCCGTGGCCGTGAAGATGGCGGTCTTGTTGAGCTCCCAGCCCTGCTGGAAGGCTGTAATATGCACTGCAAAGAGCTCGTCCGTTATCTGCCAGCCATAGATGAGGCGCGCAAGGCCCTTCAAGGGGCGGACATGGGGTGCCAGGGCCACGGCCATAAGGAAGTAGCGCAGGTTGGTGACAAAGACCGCCAGGGCAGTGGAGATGAGGCCTGCTCCTGCGAACCAGAGGGAGATGGTGATGAACTGGCCGGATCCTGCAAACATGAGGATGGAGGTAGCTGTGGCAAGCCAGATGGGCATGCCGCTTTGGGTGGCAAGCACGCCAAAGGCAAAGGCCACGGGCGCATAGCCAAGCATGATGGGCAAGGCCCTTGCAAAGCCAACTCGTACGGCCTTGAGCGTTTCGGGGGAAGTGGTGGCGTCCATGTAAAATGAATGGTTTGGGTGAATTGTTTGGGGGCATGCCAAGTACAATGTCCTGCCTGGCACAGGCCGGCAGTCCAAATGCCGCATGTGTGGGCAACCAGCCAGCGGCCGCGCATGTATAATCCCCCATGCTCAGTTCGACAAGAGTATGGGAGGGAAGGTGGTTTGTCTTGTTTCCGAAGGCACTGGGAACTATAGTGCGCGCCATGCGCGGGATGGGATCAACCTTCCTGCAAAGATTTTCTAACCTCGGAGGCAGCACATGGAAACGCACAAGTCTGGGCAGTACTTTGTCATAGGAAAGCCCATAGCGCACAGCCTAAGCCCACTCATACACAATCAGGCTCTGAAGGAACTGGGCCTTGAAGGGACATACAGTGCCAGGGAAGTGGCAGTGGAGGAGCTGGCAGACTTTTTTGCGGAGTTTCGTTCTGCCCACCATGCGGGCTGCAACATAACCCTGCCTTTGAAGGTAGCTGCCTTAAGTCTTGTGGATGAGGCAAGCCAAAGGGCGCAAAGGCTTGGCGCCATCAATACCCTTTACTGGAGAGAGGGGTGCCTTTGGGGCGAGAACACGGATGTTATCGGCTTTCGGGCACCACTTGAGGGCAAAAATTTTGCCCACGCCCTGATTCTCGGTGCCGGTGGTGTCTCGCGGGCAGCCATCTGCGCCCTGCAGGAAATGCAGGTCAAAAAAATCACCATAACCAACAGAAGCCCTGAAAAAGCTCAGGCCCTGGCAGAGGAATTTGGCATAGGCTGCTCGCCCTGGGAGGATCGCTCTGGCCTTGAGGCAGACCTTGTCATCAACGCCACAAGCCTTGGCATGAAGGGCGAGCGCGAAGACATGACGCCCTTCTCCTCGTTCAGAGGCACAGGTCTTGCCTACGACATTGTTTACACGCCGGAGAAGACGAGATTTTTGCGCGAGGCCGAGGCCGCTGGCTGGCAGACGCAAAGCGGTGTTGCCATGTTTGTGGAGCAGGCTAGGGCCTCCTTCAGGCTCTGGACAGGCCTTGAGATGCCCAAGGAGAGCGCCTACACGGTTGTGCGCACAGCCCTTGCCGCAAGGAGCTGATACCTACTTCTTGCCTCTTGCGCGCTTCAAGTCGCGCAAGGCCTTCTTGGCGTCCGGGTCGCCATTGTCCGCTGCCAGTGTGTACCATCGCTGGGCCTCGGTGATGTTCAAGGGAACGCCCGTTCCCTGCTCGTACATGAGGCCAAGGCTGTACTGGGCCGCAGCATCGTTGTTTTCCGCTGCCTTGCGATACCACTCGACTGCCTTTGCGTAGTCCTGGGCAACGCCGTGTCCCTGCTCGTACATGAAGCCCATGTTGTACTGGGCAGGCGCGTAGCCCTGATCTGCAGCCTTCTGGTACCACATGAGAGCTTTCGTGTAGTCCAAAGCGTAGCCTCTGCCCTGGGAATACATGAAGCCAAGATTGTTCTGGGCCTTGGGAAGGTCCTGTTCCGCAGCCTTTTCCAGCCAGTGCACGGCCTTGGTGTCGTCCTGGAACTGGCCCTTGGAATTCATGTAGATCCAGCCAAGGCTGTACTGGGCCTCAGCCAGCCCCTGATTGGCAGCCCTTGAGTACCAGTCAATGGCCTTTGCCTCGTCCCTCTTCACACCCCTGCCCTGGGCGTAGAGATAGCCCAGGTTGAACTGGGCCGTGGCATGGCCCTGTTCGGCAGCCCTGGCGAACCAGCGCGAGGCTTCGAGGAAGTTGCGGCGCACGCCGGCACCCATGGCCAAAACCTCGCCATAGGCATTCTGTCCTCTGGCGTCGCCCTGTTCGGCAGAAATCTTGAAGTACTGGGCAGCGCGGGTGCGGCTCTTGCGTATGCCCTGTCCTGTCTGGATGAGCCTGCCAAGAACATAGGCTGCCTCGCCGTTTTTCCTGTTGGCAAGGGGGGTGAGCAGATCGACAGCCGTGCGGTAGTCCTGGGCGTCCAGGGCCTTTTGTACCTTGACAAGGACAGCGTCGTCCTCGTCGACGCCACTTTGGGCGGATGTCTGAATGTCCTGGGAGCCTGTTTCGACAGCGTGGGCAGGCAGGGCGAGAGACAGGCAGAGGAAGGCGGAAAGGAGAAGGAAAAGGGTACTCCGGTTCAGGGGGTTGCTTGTATGAAGGTCTGACATATGGGACTCCGTCAGAAGGCAAGGAGGAATCGGGAAACGGGTGGAACGGTACCGTGTCTATATGGGCTTGTCTTCCGCGACCTCTGGTAGCGTGAAGCCAAGCTTTTGCAGCATCGAGGCTGTCTCGCAAGAGAGGGCAGGGCGAAAGTCCGAGCATGACCAAGAATCCGGCTCACCCTTTTCAACGTGGCATTGAAGAAGGCCAAGGGCGGCAAGGATGCGGCCCATGTGCGTCTTTCCAAGAAGCCCCGTATCATGGGCCCTTTGCACAATCCTGCGCAGGACAAGGGCAGTGACAAGGAAAACAGGGCCCGCACCTTCGCGCTCCCTCTCCTTCAGGGTGCAAGCGGACAGGAGAAGGGGAGCCAAGTGGGCAAGAATACGCTGCCAGAGAGCTTCCTCGTGCGCAAGGGCAGGGATGCAGGAAAGGGGAAGGTCCACATCCGAGCGGAAGACTCTGACGTTCTCCCTGGCCTTTTTGTTCTTCTTTTTCTTGCCCTGAGTCTGGCTTTGGGCCTGTTTGGCTGGCGCAGCGGGGCTGCCTGCAAAGGCGTAGAGATACTCGTCGTCCGGGCTGCGCTTTTTCCTGCAGGGGGTGTCTGCGCCATCCACAACCTCAAGGTCGTCGAAGGAAAGCTTTTTGCAAAGCTTGTCGTCCCATTTCACAGGGACAAGGTAGTGCAGGCCCCTCTCCCTTGCGAGGAAGCGAAGGGATTCGCTGGACGCTTCACTGGCGGTGAAGAGTGTGCAGCCTGTGTCACAGCCTGTGGCTGCGCGGGGAAGGCTCTCTCCTTTCATGTCGAGAAGTCGTCCGTACACGGGCTCGAAGCCTGTGTCGCCATCCTGCAGTGCAAGGCAAAGGCCAGGGCCATTGTCCTTGCAGGCATCTTTCCCAAAGGCTGCAAGTGTTGCGGGACATTCCATCGGCAACAGCAAAAGATACGAGGATGTGTCCGAGCCATATGCTTGCCCGAGGGAGCGGAACAATTCGTCTGCCCCCTTTTTGCCAATTTTCGCATACAGTGCATGGATGCTTTTTTCGGAAAGGTCGAGTCCGGGAAAGACAAGAGAGGCAAGAGAGGCCTTGTACTGTGCGGCACGCAAATCTTCCCCAAGGTCCGGGTGCAGGAGGCCTAGGCTTGCCAGGGCAAGGACAAGGTCTGCGTCCTTGTCGCCCAAATGCGCCGCAAGCCTTGCGCGCAAATCGGCGCCCAAGTCTGCCGCAAGCAGCGCACAGCCGAGAGTGCGCCTTTCTTTTGCCTTCATCCTGGAGCTAACCGGAACAAAGGCGCCGTCCACAATGTGGCCTATGACCTTGCCGTTGCGTGGCTGGAAGCCCTTGGCCGTGCGAACTGCCTTGTTCCTTTCACGCACGCAATAGCGCAATGGCCCCTTGCCACCCGTGTCGATCACTACGGTATTCTTGGGCCTTGGAACTGCTCGTATCTCCTGAGGGACACCCATGGAACAAATTCTCCGAGAAATTTTGTACCTTTTTGGAACTATCTGTAGTTCCAAATTTTGAACTAATGAAATTCGTTACAGGCGGCGCAATGTGCCAGTCCAAAGCGCATCCCTGTGGCGGGGAGCAACCCAGGCGTAGGCATCCATGAATGCTTCCCTGGCAGCCTGCGTCTTTTTGTCGCGCCACCAGCCAAGCGGATCGTCCCAGACACGAACAACATGGACTGCCGCATCCTCAGCGCTTGAGTGCCAGATGCCGGCCTCGCCCAGTTTCAGTAGCATGGCGTGGAAGTCGTCGTCGATGGGCCAGCAGGTGGGATCCCAGTAGCAGATGGTGGGAATGTTGGCTGCCATGGCTTCAAGCATGGTGGTTCCGTGGTGATCGAGGACCAGCAGGCGGCAGTGCAAAAGCTGTGGCATGAGGGGGCCTGTGCACAAACGCAGGCGGGGAAAGCGCGAAAGCAGCCAGGGTGCGTCGTCCAGCGTTCCCGGAACAGGGAAGTAGGGCCTGTACAGCGTCTGGGACTGTATCTTGTGTCCCAAAGATTCCACAAACCACTGCTTGTCCTCCCTGTACTGGAGGTTTTGCATGGGTGTGGGATGGCAGTCTAGCTGGTAGCCCACTGTGGGCATCTCCGTGCCAACCAAAATGAGGTTGTTTGAGCCACCCCGCCAGCAGTTGGAGACATTGGCAAGCTGGGCCGGGGGCAGGGGCAGGAAGTTGGCCTTGCCGCACTTCCCTTCCACAGCCGATTCCTGATGCTTCCAGCCCCAGGTGATGAAGGCGTGCTGGGTATACTCCACAAGCTCCATGGCGCAGATGTGGCGCATCATGCCGTAGTTCCCGCCGTGCTGAACGCAGGCAAGCCTTCCGCCCCTGGCGCGCCAGAGGGCAAGCTTTTGCCTGTAGTGCGCGTCCTCGTACATGAGGATGTGAGCCACGCGAGTCTTGTGCTTCGGGCCTGGCGCATGCTTTGGGTGTTTGAGGGAGCGTATGCTCTTGGGCAAAAGGGCCAGGAAGATGGGCATGGGGTCAAGGGGCAGATCAATGTGCGCCCCGGTGACTTTGGATGAGTAGTGGTCGCGAAGGCTGCGCGAGTGATCCTCGCCCCTGCTCTTGTGCAAGAGGGCCAGGGAGTAGCGCATGGCCCTTGCCATGGACATGCCCCTAAGGGGCGGGCAGGGCAGGGAGAGGGCGAGATTGCGCAAATTCTCGCGCATCCTTTCCCCGAAACTCTCGGGCTTGTGCAGGGGGTAATCCTCCCTCACGGCGTCAGCTTCCATCACATGCCAGGCCCTTGGCAGCATGGGGCGCAAAAGCAGCGAGCACAGCCAGTGCAGGCAGACGGGATTGAGGCAGCCGTGCAGGACCACATCCTGATCGCAGCCCATGTCAAAGGAACAGTTGTCCGGAAGAAGGGCAACCTCGATTTCCCTTGCGCCATAGGTGTCCACCATGGCCCGGACCCTGTACGTCAACTCGACCAGAATCTTGGCAACATTGATGCAGTAGGGCGCAAGCAGGGTTTCCCAGTAGACGTCGGGAAGGGCAACCTTTGGAGCAAGGTGGTGGGCAAGGGGCGGGATCATGTCCGTTGCCAGGGCAAAGGCTTCGCCAATGGCCCTTTTTTGCAGCTCACGATCTGTGAAGGGCTCAGGGGCTATCTCGAAATGTTCCTCCCAGTAGGGGAAGAAGTCTTCCTCTGCCGCAAAGCACCAGGGGCCAGCGGCTATGATGTCTGTTCCGTCTGAAGGCACGGCCATGGGGCCAAGCACAAGCTTTTTCATTTTTTTTGGGCTTTGGGAAATATTGTCGCTGCCCCCTTGGAGGAGAGCAGCGACCAGAAGAATGAGTGAGAGAAAGATTGGGTTTGGGCACTATGCCCCAAAACACAGCCTAGCGATCGAGGTCTGCCCAGGAGAGGACAGTGTCCTCGGGGATGTCCCTGCGAGCGCGCATGGTGAGCACTTCGTCAAAGTTGCGGGGGCTTATGCCGTGGGCAGGGCGCTTCCAGGTGAGATCCTCGGGCGTGATCTGGCTTCCCCTGGCAATGTTGCGCGCAGCAACCAGGGAGCGCCTGGCATTGGACCTTGCGGGTGCTTCGGAGGCGTAGGAGCGCACCTCAAAGTCGCCAACCATGGTGATGAGATGGGACATCTTCTCCCTGAAGAGCTTGAGATCCTCCTTGTCCATGGCATGGTAGTGATCGTTGCCGGGCAGAGTCTTGTCAAAGGTAAAGTGCTTTTCAAGAATGCGGGCGCCGAGCAGGGTTGCCGTGACCAGGGTGTGCATATCCATGGGCAGGGTGTGGTCGCTGTAGCCTATGACAAGGTCCGGGAAGTGGCGCTTCAGGCCCACAATCATGCCAAGGCCTGCGTTCTCGTCCATGGTAGGGTAGTTGAGGACGCAGTGCAGAAGGGCCAGGGGATTGCCTTTTGCGCCTATCCACTCCACTGCCTCTGCCACCTCGTGCAGATCCGAGGCGCCGGTGGAGAGGATGATGGGTTTGCCAAAGCCGCACATGTATTCGATGAAGGGCTTGTTGGTGATGTCCGAGGAGGAAATCTTGTACACATCCATCAGGGGATTGAGGAAATTGGCGCTTTCCACGTCAAAGGGCGTGGACATGAAGGCAATGTCCTCATCGTCACACCAGCGTTTGAGCTGCTCGAACTCGTTTTTCCAGAAGCTGTCGTGCTTTTTGAAAAGCTCGTACTGGCTTAAAGTGGGTTCCTTGGTGGTGTCCCAGTAGGCAGGGCTGTCCTTGGAGGCAAGGGTTCCGGCCTTGTAGCTCTGGAACTTGATGGCGTCAGCACCACCTTCCTTGGCCTCGCAGATGAGGCGCTTTGCAAGGTCCATGCTGCCCTCGTGGTTCACGCCTGCCTCGGCGATGATGTAGGGCATGGGAATGGACTTTTCCTGGGCAGGAAGAGTGAGAAAATCGTGTATGTCGCGCATGATGGTCTTGTCCTTCACGTAGCGTGCTTTTGCAAAACGGGTATGTCACGAAGGGCGCGCAATTGCCCCAGCCCTTCGAGAAGGCTTGCTAGCATACAAAGAACCGAAAGGCAAAAGAGCACAAAGGGAGCATGCTGGCCGAAACAGGGGGCCAATGGCTGAAAAAAGGGGAAAAGCCCCTGTCTGGCAATTTGTCCGCGCACGGGGTATAGAGGCCTTCGCGCTCGCAGGCGCAATACATCAAGGAGTGACGGATATGGCTGAGCCTCTCAGGGTCGTTTTGGCAACACACAATCAGGGCAAGGTGCGCGAGCTGGCCGAGCCTTTGGCCGCTCTCGGCGTGGAATTGGTTGGCCTCGATGGCTTTCCGCAGGTGGGCGAGATAGTCGAGGATGGCGCGACCTTCGCCGAAAACGCGCTCATCAAGGCGTACACAGTGGCAGAGGCAACAGGCCTTATTGCCATTGCCGACGACAGCGGCCTCGAAGTGGACGCATTGGACGGTCGCCCAGGCATCTATTCTGCGCGCTATGCGGACTCCGAGCTTCCCCTGGAAGGCGAGACAAGGGATCAGCGCAACAACAGAAAGCTGCTCTTCGAACTCAAGGACGTGCCCTACGAGCGCCGTCAGGCCCGCTTTGTCTGCTGCATGGCCTGTGTGGCGCCAGGACACTACGAGGACGACGAAACACTTGTGGTGCAGGGAACCTGGGAGGGCCGCATCCTGAACGAACCCATGGGAGAGAACGGCTTTGGCTACGATCCTGTTTTCGCGGACATTGTGCTTGGCAGAAGCGCTGCCCAGCTTACCCGGGAAGAGAAGATGGCAAGAAGCCACAGGGGGGCTGCCGTGCGCTCCCTTGTCTCTTGGTGGCCCAAGTGGCTTGCCTCCCTCAAATAGCAGGCGCGATTTTTTCGTATTGAAAAGGCCGGGTGGAAACCCCCGGCCTTTCACCTATTGGAGACTTGCAAGAAAATGTCCCAAGAGTTCTCCAAGGGCCCTGTGTCCTGCCTGTGACATGTGGTAGCCGTCTGAAGCGTTCATGTGGGCAAGATCTTTCGAGCCGTCAAGGAAATGAAAGCCCTCCCTTTGGGCAGCAAGCTTGAAGTCGTGGGCAAGGTTTTGCCCCAAAATGTCCGGCTTGCCGTAGCCTATGGCGCAAAGTTCCTCAATGCCGTACGGCGCAAGGGGCGGAGGACTCAGGAAAACAACCTTCGTGTCCTCTCCGCAGCGCTTCTTTGCTGCCTTTGCCATGCGGACGAGATTGTCTGCTATCTCGGCGCCTGCGAGATTGAGCGGGGCCATGACGTCGTTTGTGCCCAGCATGAGCACAAGGCCCTGCAGGGGAAGAAAGCTCTCAAGAACCTCTGCAAAGGTTGCCCCTCCGTGCAGTTCCTCTGGAAAAAGCCCGTGCTCCCAGACCGAGGCTCTGCCGTTCATGCCGTCTGCCACAAGTGTCGGGCAGCCAGGAACAGTCATGGCATAAGACGGGAAGATGGCATCCCAGGGCAAGCGTCCGCCACCTGGCTGATACCCCCAGGTGTTCGAATCTCCGTAGACAAGGAAGCGGGCAAAAGCATCCATCCTAGCGCCTTATGGTAGCAGCCGAAGGCAAAAGCATGGGATCCTGGTTGCGCATGTAGTCGAAGAAGGAGAAGGCGTCTTCCTTCTTCCCGGAGGCAAAGGTCAGGGCAATGATGTCGCTATTGGTGCCCACCCAGATGGTGGTGGGCGCACCTGTGGCCGTGGCCTCGATGCGCATGAGTTCACCCTCGCGCACAGGGGCGGCGAGAATGGTGACTCCCTGGCTTTTCAGGCGCTTCAGAAGGCTGTCCGTTTCCTTTTCGAGGGTTGTGTACTCTTCTGTTTCACCCACCTGCACCAGGACAGAGACGTTCTTGTCCTTGTTCACATAGTAGCCGAGGGAGTGTTTTTTTGCGTTGAGGCCGGGAGCCATGGACACGTCCCACTGATCGGGCATATCGACAATGTCGTAGTAGTCGCAGGTAAAGGTTGTCTGCGCCTTGCCCTCGGCTGGCAGGATGAGGCAGCAGAAAAGGACAAGCGGGGCAAAAAGAGAGCGAAAGGTTTGCATGTATGGCTCCAGATGGCTGTGAAAGGCATGGGTTCTTGGGGGAGAGGTATACTAGCCAAGTCTTGCCCGACACGCCAGAGTATTTTTTTGAAACTCACAACCATCTGCAAACATTGATAAAAATTGGGCAGAGTCTGAAAAAACAGACCCTGCCCAAAAGGAACAATCATGGAATGCGGGATGTGAATGAAAAAGGGAAAATTGCTCTGTTGAGGCGTTTAGAGATTCCAGTAGGCGGCGAGTATGCTCTTCACTTTCTGAATGGCTCGTTCCTGGTCGGGGGCGAGCTCGCGGCGGGTTATGAGACCGTCGACAGGGTCGGTCACATCGGTTGTTGCCCCGCTCAGAGCTTCAATGACCCTATGGATGCAAAAGGCCATGTAGTTGCCCTTGCCGCCCTCGAGCATGGCAATGAGGCGCCCATTGCAGTTGCGTTCGGCAATGCCGCGGATGATTTCTGCAAGGCGGCCATAGCCCTGGGCTGTCAGCTGCTGGCCCCCCAGGGGATCGAAGAGATTGGCCGCAAAGCCCGCGATAACGATAACAAGCTCGGGTTTGTACTGATCTGCTATGGGGGAGACGATTTCCTCGAAGGCCTTGATGTGGGCGGCGTCGCCGGAACCTGTAGGCAGAGGGATGACTACGTTGTAGCCCTTGCCCTGACCCTCGCCAATGAAGTCGGCATTGCGGTCCGCAGGGGAGTTTTCTGTCATGATTCCAGTCTGGTGGGTTTCGGCGTAGAGGACCGCGTCGCTGTCATACCAGGCCTGTTCTATGCCCAGCTTGTAGTGGTTGTCGAAATCGACGAGCATGATACGCTGAAGACCGTATTTGCGGCGGGCATAGTTGATAAGAATATTGTAGTCGTTTACTACGCAAAAGCCGAAGCCCTGGCTGCGCTCTGCGTGGGCGGATGGAGGACGCTGCAGACAGAAGGCGTTGTCCAGCTCGCCCTTCATGATGGCGTCGAGGGCAGCCATGTCACCGCCAACGGCCGTGCGTATGACATCGAGGCCATTTTTGCCGATGCGGCAGAAGGGGCCTGCCTTGCCGCCCTCCTCTTCACTCAATGTGCGCAGTTTTTCGATGTATTCGGGGGTATGGAAGCTTTGGAGTTCCTCGATGGGAGCAGGTGTGGCACGAACAGGGACAAGTTTTTGCAGCAGGCCTGATTTTTCCAGAAGAGTATAGGCCTGCTGCACGCGTTCTGGCGTATCATAGTAGTCATTCTCTTCAATCCATGGATTATCTTCTTTTGTGAGACAGAGATAGCCATCTGCTGCCTTGTATTGGCTGAAGACAGAATCATACATAAAACCGGTTTTGCGTGTAGACATGAGACTTCTCCTTGCTTGATAAGATAAAATATAAGCAGATTTTGTAATGAATTTCTTCTTGGTTACAGTATCGTCTTGCAAGCGACAGGAAGAGGATAAACTCTATAGAAGCTATAGAGTCAAGGTCCTTTGAGAAAAAATTTTGCTTTTTTTTCGATGCACTGGTCATGCACTGGAACCTCTCAATTGAGCTTGTCATGGACTGATCAGTCCTAGAGGTTCTGTAGCTGACAAAAAAGGCCCCGTGAGGGGCCTTTGTAAGGATGTCGGAACAGTTGCGAGGAGGTTCGCTAAAGTTTTTGTTCAGCAGGAACAGTCTGGACTTTTGCCGAGTGAGCGCTCTTCCAGTTGAGCAGGAAAATGGAATTCACAATGACAAAGACCGAGCCTGCGTTGTGCACAAGGGCGCCTGTGACGGGATTGAGCACAGCGGTCATGGCAAGGATGATAGCAACAAAGTTGAGAACCATGGAGAAGGTCAGATTGGCCTTGATGGTTCGCATGGTGCGCTTCGAGAGTGCAAAAAGATGGGGCAGCATGCGGATGTCGTCGTTCACAAGGACTATGTCCGCGGCGTCGATGGCAATGTCGCTTCCTATGCCGCCCATGGCTATGCCAACTCTTGCCCGCTTGAGCGCAGGGGCGTCGTTAATGCCGTCGCCTATCATGCACACGGGATGGCCCTGATTTTCATGGGAAGCTATGAAGGAGAGTTTATCTTCCGGCAGACAGTCCGGGTGAACCTCGTCCATGCCGGCCCTTGCGGCAACAGTGCGGGCAGCGCTTGCGTGGTCGCCAGTCAAAAGCACTGGTGTAACCCCCACGTTTTTGAGGCTGCGCATGAGGGATGGTGCGTCCTCGCGCATGGTGTCGGCAAGGGCAATGAGGCCGGAAAGATGATTGTCCACGCACACATGGATGACACTCTTGCCCTCGTCAATGAGCCTGGCTGCGAGTTTCTCCGCTTCGGGAGAAAGGGCCAGGTCAAGACTTTCCACAAGGTCCCTGTTGCCAGCGCTCACCCTGTGCCCCTCGACAGTTGCCGAGACACCTTTGCCCGGAGTCATGACAAAATCTTCCAGGGAAGGCTCGGCATTTTTGTTCGTTTTGCGCCAGTGTGAGACAACAGCCTTGCCAAGGGGATGCTCGGAACGCAGTTCCACAGCTGCCGTAAGGCGCAGGATATCGTCCTTCGAAAGGTCAGGGACAAGGCTTTCCACGTCCGTGACCGAGGGGGTGCCCAGTGTCAGGGTGCCGGTCTTGTCAAAGGCTACGTGCTTCACTGTGGCAAGGCGCTCCAGGGCATCTCCCTCGCGCACAAGAAACCGGTGCCTTGTGGCATTGCCAATGGCAGCCATGATGGCTGTGGGCGTAGCAAGGACAAGGGCGCAGGGGCAGAAGACCACAAGGATGGTCACGGAGCGCAGGATCTCGCCTGTAATGAACCAGCAGAGGATTGCGGACACGAGGGCGATGACCACAACCCAGGTTGCCCAGCGATCGGCAAGGCCCACGATCTTGGCCTTGCTGGCGTCCGCGGACTGGACCAGACGTATCATGCGCTGCAGGGAGCTGTCCTCGCCCACCTTGAGAGCGCGCATGTCGAAGGCGCCGAACTGATTGACGGTTCCGGAGAAGACTGTGTCCCCGGGGTGCTTGTCCACTGGCAGGGATTCGCCAGTCATGACAGCTTGGTTGATGGATGTGGAACCGGACACGACAACGCCGTCCACAGGTATCGTTTCGCCTGGCAGGACACGGATGAGATCGTTTACCCTGGCCTCTTCGGCTGCCAC
>ENA-ORSJ01000799-ORSJ01000799.1-human-gut-metagenome-genome-assembly--contig:-NODE-799-length-31043-cov-3.508003_pt1 | contig 31043 bp, 23 predicted proteins | sample MGYA00242191_ERZ509158 | MGnify/ENA primary metagenome ERZ509158 (study PRJEB26280, sample SAMEA2338623) | human gut metagenome | biome: human gut; feature: human-associated habitat; material: faeces...
CCCGCTTCACTTCATTGCTAAAGTAAAAGTAATAAAAGAAAAAGAAGAAGTATGTCGCAAAATTTTTCATATATAAATTTGTTATTTTGTTATCATTACGGATGCAAAAGTAATACTTTTCTTGAAAAAACAAGCCTTTCATGAAATTTTTTCTTGATTTTTTTATGTCTTTCCTTGCCGGTGGATTCTTTTATCACCCGAATCAGGCAGTTTGTCAGTAAATACTCTTTGCAGACTGTTTCTGATTGACGGCAGCTTCAAACACGTTTTTCAGGGTCTCAAACCCACTTAACGGATCCGGACTGAAAGAGCTACTGTTCATATAATTTAATATGGACGAAAGCATCTGACGGGCGACCGGGCGCTTGTCAAGATCGTTCTGCAGGTCAAATGTGGCCAGTATTAATTTCCCTTTCTTTATCTGTCCTTCATACAGGGAGGCCAGACGGCGGTTACGGACAAAATTATCTATCATTTCAACAATTGCTTTCCCGCCTTGCAAACTGTCGGCAACTAAGGTTGTAGAATTGATATTCAGATCCCACCATTGCCAGTCGGAATGCATGTCTGTCGGGAAGTCTGCCAGTGCCGGATGAGCCGGATCGCAGAGGATTCCCATACTTCCTGCCTGATTGGGAAAATGTACCGGGCTCCAGAATACAGGTACAAATTTGCCTTCTATACCTTTTATCGTGCGCCAGTCGGGATTAAACAGGACTTTCTTTCCTTCGTCCAACCAGGCCAGAGCTTCTTCGTAGTTGCGGGTGTATTTTACTTCTCCCCATTGAATCTCCGGATTTTCCGGATAGACCCATACATTCCAGTGATTGCTGTATTCTGTCCGGTCAAGAGATAGGCGAACTTCCAGTTTCGAAGCTTTCCGTATCTGCTGTAAGGGAAATGAAATTTTTCCCAGATTTTCATTGTGTCCGAAGGTGAAAGACCGGGCGGGGGTTTGTCCTTTTTCCAGTAAACGCCCGTTTGCTGTGATCTCCCAGGACAGTACTTTGTCTTTTAATTCTTCTTTCCCATAATTGCAAAGTTCTATCTGTGCCTCAAACTTTTCGTTATTGGTATATGTGGCTTTAGGAAACCGGAGCAATGGAACTACCGGTGAGCAGAATTCACGGAATTCCTGGCCGGTCATGATTCCTTTGCTTTCCCAGAACGCATTCAGCAGTCCGACCAGAGCGGTTCCTTGTCCGGGGAAGTCATGCAAGTCGAGAAGTTGGAATCCGCTGATGCCCGGTGTCTTTAAGGCACGTTCTATTTCTTCTTTATATAAGATGGCTGCCAGTTTGCCGGAAGCTTGCAGGTATTGGGGAGCCTTGTTGATTAAGTTTTTCTTTTCTAGGTCCTCTTTGATGGCCAGAAAGTTCAAGGGCATGAGTGTACCTGTATATTTGGGAATCTCCGTAAGATCCGGATAAACAGAGTATTGTCCCACTTCATGGGTGACTAAAGGAAGGTTGATCCCTTCCAAAGAAGCACGGAAGTCTTTATCGAAGGAAGGCGGTTCCTGATTGAAAACACCTTGTCCCCGTACCCATCCTTTTTGAGTCCATTGAGTCACGAAAAAGTCGTCTTCCTTTTCAGGCCGGTCGCCATGTCCTTTTTCAAAGGTAAATGAAGTGGTCGTATACAGATGGCGGTTATCAGCCTGTTTCATTTCGTGCAGCATGTCAGACAATATGGTGAAGTCATATTGCAGTTCATTACCGATACTCCAGAAACAGAATGAAGGATGGTTGCCGTACTCTTTGCTGATGCGTTTGGCTTCATTGCGCAGAAATTCCACCGTAGCGGAATCTTTTCCTAATGTCACACTCCATACAGGCAGTTCTACCTGTACGTAGAATCCCATTTTGTCGGCCGCATGAAAGGCTGCTTCCGGCGGACACCAGGAATGAAAGCGAAGGTGGTTCATACCATATTCGCGGGCAGAAGTATAAAGGGCTTCCCATGATTTCTCATCAGTGGGCGGTGTTCCTGTAAGTGGAAATATGCAGCACTCTAATGTTCCTCGAAGAAATATCGGCTTTCCATTCAGTGTGAGCTGGTTGTCTGTATGTTGAATGTTTCGTAAGCCAAAAGTCTCCGTCGTGACAGAAGTCGATTGATCGGACTCCAGTTCCAAGGAAGCCTGATAGAGGTAGGGGTTGAATTCATCCCATAATGGGGCGTTTTCGCCGAGTTTACAGGTCAGTTCAATGATGGAAGATCCTTTGGCTGCTTGTGTCTGTTTTTCGGCTGAGGCATAGTGTTTGCCATCATCTTTTCCCTTTATCTGAAGATTCAGGTTGATCTGTTTCGTCTCTTCAGAGGAGTTCTGAAGGGTAATGATTGCTTTTACGGTGTGTGAAGCTGCATCCGGATAAAGTTGTAGGTTCTCTATTCGGGCCTTGTCTTCAGCCACGATATACATGTCGCCTAAAATGCCGTTCCACATCACTTGAGTGTCATTCGTATAAGCATGCGCTAAATTTCCTGTGGATATATCATATCGTTTGCGGTTGTCCACTCTGATGGTTAATATCTGTGTTTTTCCGGGATGAAGGTAAGATGTCAGGTCATATTTATGTGGCGTTGTCAGACTTTCTTCGTGACCTTCCACTTTCTTTCCGTCTACCCATACCTGGGTATCCCATAATACACGTTCCAGATGGAGAATGCAGTCTTTTCCTTTCCATTCGGCCGGTATCTGGATTTCACGTGAATACCATGCCGGACCTATATAGCTGTATTTACGTGTGAGGTGAAGTAATTGGGGCTTTTGTAAAGCCGGTTGCAGTGTGTTTTTAGTTCCCAGGCAGGCTTCATCCGTTGTTCCGGGAAGAGTGATGTAAGTGTCATAAAGCTTTCCGCTCCAGAAAGATTTTATGCCTGTATCAGTACTGTCCAGACGAACGGTCCATTGCCCGGAGAGATCTAAATGGGTTACGGAACTTGTGCAAGAAACCCAAAGAAGACAGAATAGCCATGTGATAAATAAATTCTTCATTGTACTATTTATTTTATTGTTAAATTTTTACAAATTTACAAGTGATGGATAAAATAGAATATTAATTAGAGAATATGGATAAAATTATGATTTGTATTTTTTATATATATATGATAGTTACTTTTGTCGACTTGAGAGTTTGGTAAGCCAAGTTATCAACGGTTTAGTTGCAGATATGGGAGATTTTTGCGAATATTGCATAAAACTCTTTCAAAGATTATTGGCAATAAAAGAATAATTGCATTGGGATAGGTTGATGCGAAATGATATATGTAATTTTTTTAGATATACTTGTTTAATTGTTTAACGAGATAAGGATATGATTAAGTATAACTTTGATGAAGTGATCGACCGCAGGGGAACCCATGCGGTGAAGCTTGACGGCATGCAGGAAATATGGGGAAGAACCGATCTGATTCCGCTGTGGGTGGCTGATATGGACTTTGCAACTCCTCCTTTTATACTGGAAGCTGTCAGAAAACGTTGTGAACATCCCATTCTGGGATATACGGAAAAACCGGACGGTTATTACCAGGCTGTCATCAACTGGCTGAAGACCCGGTATGACATGAATGTGTCGAAAGAGCATTTGAATTATGTTCCCGGTATTGTGGCAGGGCTCGGTATGGCCATCAACTGCTTTACTTCTCCGGGCGATAAGATAATGATTATGCCTCCGGTTTATCATCCGTTCGCATGGCTGGTGAAGCGGAATAACCGTCAGTTAGTGGAATGTCCGCTGATTCTGGAAGACGGGCATTACCGGATGAACCTGGATCAGCTTCGCCGTGAAAAGAAGGGAGTGCGCGTACTGATCCTTTGTAATCCTCATAATCCAGGAGGAGTGGTATGGACCCGTGAAGAACTTGAAGCGGTTGCTGAAATTTGTGCGGAAGATAATATACTGGTCTTTTCCGACGAGATTCATGCGGATCTCACTTTGCCTCCTGCCCGTCATCTGCCGTTTGCTATGGTTTCGGAGAAGGCACGGAACAATTCAGTGACTTTTATGGCTCCTAGCAAAACGTTCAATATGCCTGGTGTAGCAGCCTCTCATACCATTATATATAATAAGGATATACGCTCCCGTTTCAATGCCTGGCTGGAAGCCGGCGAGGTGAATGCGGGACATGTCTTTGCCTGGCCTGCCGTGGAAGCGGCCTATACATACGGGGCTGAATGGCTGGAGCAATGCCTGGAATACATTCAGGGCAATATTGATTATGTAGACAATTACCTGAAAAGCCGTATTCCGCGTATTCATGCCATGCGTCCGATGGCTTCTTATCTGGTCTGGCTGGACTGTCGGGAACTGAACCTGTCGCAGCAGGAGCTGAATCATCTTTTTGCCGAAGAGGCCGGGCTGGCTCTCAATGACGGAGAGATGTTCGGTAAAGAAGGCAAAGGCTTCATGCGCATGAATGTAGCATGTCCGCGAGTGACGCTGGAGCGCGCGATGAAACAGCTGGAAGAGGCTGTTGCAAGGATGTAGCCGTAACGATTTCAGCGCAGATACTGGTTCTTGAAAATATTGACACAGACCAGAAAGACGGACAGCAGCAGGGGACCGAAAATAATACCCATAAATCCGAATAGAGGCAGGCCGATAAACACTCCGAAGATGGTGATCAGCGGGTGGGTATCGGCCAGTTTCTTTTGCAGGATGAAGCGGATCAGATTATCGATGTTGGTTACAATCAGTCCGCAATAGAGCACCAGTCCCAGGGCATGAGGCCAGTCGCCTGAGATAGCCATGTAGGCAGCCAGCGGAATCCATACCAGTGCGGTTCCCACGATCGGGATAATGGTTGCAAAGCAGGTCAGGAATCCGAACAGCAAAACACTGGGGGCATCAAACAGATAATATCCCAATGATGCAATCATGCCTTGAATAACAGCCAGTAAAGGAATACCTATGGCGTTGGAACGCACCAGCAGATGTATCTCGGTAAGCACTTCTTTCTTGTTTTCTTCATTGAACGGCAGGATTTCATAGATATACTGTTCCATGCGTTTTCCTCCGATGAGCATGAAGTAAAGTACGATGATCAGTACACCGATATTGACCGTAAAGCTGCTGATTCCTCCCATAAGAAATTGTCCGATGGAAGGCAGGATGGAAGCTACTGAAGAGATGTTTTTCTGGTCGAACAGATCATAGCTGGTCTGAGTCCGTACCCAGTCGGTCAGTTGGGTAATGGTATGAATAAAAGCCTGGGTGTCTACATTGACAGTCTGCAGCTTGTGGATGAGCAGCCATGCCACCAGTGAGAGTGGAACCAGAAAGCAGAGAATTGTTTCCAGCAAGAGCAATACGGCAGAGATACCTTTCCCGAAATGTCTTTTGTGTGTGAGATAAAACATCTGTTTGCGGAGCATGATATAAATGGTACATGCACCGAGCAGACCTCCCATGAAAGGAGTAAGTTTCAGAAAAAGGATGAGTCCGAGAACCAGGATAATGGCGATCAGGGAGTATTTCCAGTATTGTTCTTTCAGGCTGTTCATGGCAATTTATTGAAAAAGAAAGTTATTTGTCTGTGAAGTTGTTGTATTGACCATTGATCTTTTCCTCAGTTTCGGGAGCGAGTTCCAGCGCTTTCTTCATGTCGGCTACGGAACCTTCCTTATCTCCGTTCAACAACTTGATTCTTCCCCGTTCCTGATAGGCCTGGGCAAAGTTGGGATTGATATCAATGGCTTCGTCATACACGGCGATGGCCTTTTCTGTCTCTTTCAGGGAGAGATAAAGTTCTCCGAGCAGGAAATAGGCTTTTTCCTGGAAAGGATTGAGCGACAGAATCTGCTGAAGCTGCCCGATGGCTTGATCCGTATTGCCGGTAGCAGCCTGTATTTCTGCATCAAGCAACAAGGCCTGTTCGTCATTGGGATTCATCCGAAGCAGGACCTGTATGTCCTCACCGGCTTCCTTGACCTGTCTCATGTTCCACAAAGTTTCAGCTCTCAGCTGGTAAGCCTCCGTATAGTCTTCTTTCAGAAGGATGGCTTTGGTAAGCATGGCAATAGCCATAAAATCATTGTGCAGACCGATGGCAGCTTTGGCTGCGAAATAATAGGCCAGCGGTTTCTGGCTGTCCAGTTCGATGGCTTTCCGGCAGGCTTCTTCCATGGTTTTATAATCTTCCTGCATATAGCAGACACCGGCCAGTGAAATCCATGTGTCAGCCTGTTGTCCGTCGAGTGCTATCATGCGTTCCAGCGTGTGGCGTGCATCGTCCAGCCGGTTAGCCTGTGTATAGGAAGTGACCAGCAAACTGAGTGTTTCCGTTTCTTCCTGGATGGCGGTTGCTTCTTCAAAACAGTTGATGGCATAGGCCAGTTGTCCGATGTTTCGGGCACGAATGCCGTCGTATTTCAGGATTTCAAAGTTTTTCTTTTCCTGTTTGGCTTGTTGATCTTTGCTGGAGTTGTTTCCTCCGAATAATGATGATAATAGACCCATATCTGTGTGATTTCAAATTCTTGTTACTTCTTTGCAAAGATAGCCAGAAAAAAGAATGAAGGCATCATAATTGGAAGAAAAGATCGATAAACAGATGCTGAAAACTTCAGTTTAATAAAAAGAAATTTGTAAGTTTGCACCCTGTAAAACAAAAGTATAACCGGCATAGGGCCGAAGGGTGCCCGTCGAGGTATCAAAGTGGGGCTTATGCATAAAATAAGGAATGTAATATGATGAAGAAAGCAATGCTTTTTGTGGCAGCTCTGTTGGCCTGCCACGTTGCGAATGCACAGTATTTCTGTACGACGGAAGGTACGGAATTGCATTATGTAAATTATGATGAAGTGGGACAGAGTGTTTCCGACGAGACGATGACGGTAAAGAACATATTGCAGGAGGGAAATACCGTGAAGGCTAGTTATTATGCCAAGATTGTTACCACCAAGGCCAAAAACAATACGTCTTATACTTTATTCAACTGGAGTTATGACGGCAAGAATACGGTTTGTACGGAAGATTTAATGTATGGTCCTTATATCGCTTCTGATTCAGACCCCGACAAATATGATGAAGTGGCACGTATGAAGATGCTGGATGACCGCAAATTCAAAGGTGACAATTCTTTTACGATCAAGGATTCTGCTCAGGGAGGTGAAACAATTCCTGACCGTTCTTACCAGCTGATCCTGAATATGCTGAAGAATGAAGTGAATATTTCAGGGGCAGCTTATATGGGAGAGGAGCAGGTACATACCCGTGCTGGTAAGTTTGACTGTATCAAGATTTCTTATCTGATGCGTACCAAGATTGTTTTGAAGAGCAAGACTTTGCGTGTAACAGAATGGTATGCCAAAGGTGTTGGTCTGGTTAAGTCTGAGGCTTATGATACCAAAGGCAAGCTGGACAGCAAGACTTTGCTGGTGAAGATTGATAAGTAAGAATTTGAAATAACGGGCAGTTCATCTTCGGGTAAATGCGGAAGAGAACTGCCCGTCAGTTTATCCAAGACGGTGGTCTGAGCTTTCTGTTCTTAGAACGAAGGAATAAAATATTGGTGACTGAATCTTCTGATCAGTTCAATGAACTCGGAAGGAAGTCTGCGCATGACTTCCTGTCTGATGCAGTCTGGTATTTTTTGATAATAAGCTTCTGCTATACTTCCTGTAATGGCTCCCATGGTATCAGCATCTCCGCCGAGAGAGACGGCCAGGCGGACTGCATGTTCATAGTCATTGCTTTCCAGAAAAGCGGTGATGGAAGGAGGAACACTTCCCTGACAAGTGACGTCAAAAGTGTAGTATTTTCTGATTGTTCCGCAACTTTGATGAAGGTCATAGTGGAAAGTCTCTTCTATATACTTCTTAATTTGTTCTTTGGAATGTCCGGTACGCGCCAGAAAGATGCAGGCGGCAGTGGCCTGTGCCCCTTTGATGCCTTCGGGATGATTATGGGAGACACTGGCATTTTCGCTGGCTGCCCTTAGTGTTTCTTCCAAAGACGGGAAAGCCCATCCGACAGGACTGATGCGCATGGCTGAACCATTCCCGAAGCTGTTGTAGGGGCGGGGATTCTTGCTTGTCAGCCATTTCTGAAAGCCTCTTCCATAGCCGGCATCGGGATACCGGTTGCCATATTCCTGCATGAGGGATGGGAGATTGCCTTGAGTCAATATCCATTGGGCTGTGGCCATGGTCATGACGGTATCATCCGTGAAGCGTGATTCAGGATGAAACAAAGGAAAGTTTAGGTCTTTTGTCGGGCGAAACTCATAATAAGAGCCTATCAGGTCGCCGGCGATGGCACCTAACAAAAGATTATTCTCTGCATAAAGGTTTGTGGTATCTGTCATGATGTTTGAACGGATTGGTTTGGGTTTCTGGAACAATGAAGAGTATTCTGTTCACAAAGTTATATATTTTCAGAATGTCGGATGTCTTTTTGGGAATAAAAATAAGTAAGCCATTTGTCTTTGAGAAGAGCAAATGGCTTAACAGAGAGTGCAAATGTTTTAAGGTTTATTTTTCCTGACTGATTGTTTGTTTTTATTGTTTCTGACGTTGTGGACGTTCTTTCTTCATTTGTTCAAATGCTTCTTTCTGCTCATCTGTAAGCAGGGATGTTATTTTCTTTTCCAGTTCCTGCATGGCACTTTTGCGTTCTTCGCGTGATAAATCCTGCTTGAAAAAATCGGAATAAAGCGTTGTGATCTGCTTTTCCTGTTCGTCAGTCAGATTAAGTTTCTTGTCAAGTTTTTCCACCATTTGTTCTGGAGTACGGTTTTTTCCTTCTTTGCGCTGAGCATTTACACTTTGTAAAGTCAGCATACCCATAAGGGCTAAAAAAATAATTTTTTTCATGTTCAAATTGTTTTTAAAGGTTATCTGATTGTATATACAAAACTGATCATTGCATAAGGCTGTAACACATTGCTGCTTACGTAATCATAATAGTTGCTGCCAGTGCGATGTGTAAAGGCCTGATTTTGTTTCAGTACGTCGAAGGCTTCTATTTTGATTTCAGCGGCATTATTCTTCAGGAACTTCTTTCCGAGCGACAGGTTCCACAGGAAATAGTCCTCGGTTCCGGTATCCAGTCCGGTATAACCAATGTAACTGAATGTACTTCTGAAAGTAAGTCCCCAAAAGAAAGTCCAGCCCAGTTTGGCTGCTGCTGTATGCGTTACATAATCACTCCCGGCAGTATTGTCCAGCGAACTGAACATTTTGTTGATTCCGGCAGAATAAGAAGCTGTGAAATCAAGATTCTTACTGATATTGCTTCCGATAATGATTTTCGGGATCAGGTTCAGTTCACGTGTACGGCTTTCTATTCCATCGAAGATGGTAGGAACGTTTGCATAGTTGGCTGACAGGCTGAGGTTGATGTTGCTCCGGATAAAGTCTACCGGAAAACCGTAAGTCAGCATGGATTGCAGACTGTAGTAACCGTCCAGATTCACCGGGCGGGTAAACTGAGAACCTTTATTCAGAGTAACCGTAGGTGACAAGGCAATGTCCTCTCTGGCAACAAAAGTGCTGTCGGCCACGTAATCTTGCTGGATGGTAGCTCCTACCATGGCAATGAAAGTTTGTCCGGACTTTGTTGTGCGTAAGTAGCGCAGATTGGCTGTGTGCGACACTTGCTGGTCAAGGTTGGGATTACCGGTTGAAAGGAACAACGGATTGGAATTATCTATGACATTCTGCAGGTTGGTGACAGAAGGAGAAGATGACTTGCTGTGATAACGGAGCTGGAAAGAGTTGTTCCGATCCACTGAATAACGCAATGTGAACGAAGGAAGAAGGGAGAAATATTTGTGCGACAGTTCATCAGGTTGAGGATAAACCAAGCCTCCTTTCAGGTTCGCCCACTGGGCATCGACTCCCAGCATGGCACTCAGTTTGCCGGCGCGATAACGGAGTCCTACATTTCCTGCCTGGGTCAGATATCCCGACTGATACTCATTGGAAAGGCTTTCATCCAGCTGGTCATAAAGATCGGTCACGGCAGAGTGATTATATGTTTTTTTGTCGTTCTCTGAATCTGTGTAACTCATTTTATATCCAAGTTGCAGTTGCAGATTGTCGGTCAGCTTCTCTGTGTAGTTCAGATTGGAACGCAGACTATACTGTTGGTTTAAAGTCTGTTTCCATTGGCTGTAGCTTTCTGTTGCAGGAGAAATTTCTAAACCATAGAGTGTATTCAGGTAATCTGTATAGGTATCTCCATCCGTGTTGCTCATCTTTCCGCTCAGCATCAGCGACAGCGTACGTCCTTCTTTCAGAAAGCGGTGCCGAAGCATCAGATCGGCTCCCACATTGTAAGCATTGTTTTTTCCGAAAGAAGAGGTTTCAGTTTCATTGTCTGTTATTCCGTTCACCAGATTCTGTCCTTGCAACAGTCCGTAAGTGTCATTGTTCTGAAAACTCAGTGTAGGGCGGAACTGCAGGGAAGTTCGTTCAGTCATCTGATAATCCAGTTTCATATTGAAACGATGATTCCAGTTCTTCATGGAATTTTCCTGATATTCATTATAAGTCATTCCGGGTAAAACGGATTCAAAATACTCTCTGTCGGTCTGTTGTTGGGTCAGGTTATCCGACTGGTTGAAGAAATAGCTTCCGGTCACTTTCAGTTTCTTTCCCCATTGATCAACGTAATTTAATCCGAGTCCATTGGCAGAAGTTACACCTCCCAGGCTTCCTACCATAAAATTAGAAGCATTGTTTCCACCCGGGCTTCCGGCTTTTCCACCTCCACGTCCGCCACGTCCTTTGCCGCTGTTTCCGGCAGACATGACTCCTGCCAGGTCTTCCTGGGAGAAGTTTTGCTGGTTGACGTTGTTGGACATTCCTAATATAGAAATACGCCGGTCATCGTTGAAGAAGTTTATATTTCCGTTGACCTTGTAGCGGTCATCGGTTCCATATCCTCCGGATACTTCACCGAAAGTGCCTTGACGGAAGCCACTTTTCGTTACGATATTAATAGTTTTGACTTCTTCTCCGTCATCAAATCCGGTGAATTCGGCCTGTTCACTTTTCTTGTCAAAAATTTCAATGCTGGCAATAACATCTGACGGCAGGTTTTTGATGGCCAGATTTACGTCACCATCAAAGAATTCCTTTCCGTCCACCAGGACTTTCTGTACTTGTTCTCCCTGTGCCTGAATCGTACCGCCTTCCACTACGATACCCGGCATTTTGGCCAGCAAGTCCTCTGCTGAACTTCCCATCATCACCTGGAAAGCTTCAGCATTGTACATCAGACTGTCACCTTTCTGTTCGGCACGGGTTGCACGACCCTGTACGGATACTTCTCCCAGTAACCGGGCATCTTCGCTCATTTCTATTTTTACCTGTCTTTGCTGTTTTGTGGAAAGATTCAGTTTTTCTTTATAAGCTTTGTAGCCTACATATGTTATCTGGAGTGTATAAGTTCCAGGCTGAAGCTTTTTAAACTGGAAAAATCCATTCAGATCTGTCGATGTATAACTGGATTTTCCTTCAGAAGAAATCAGTTGCACTGTCGCCGAGATCAGGCTTTCTTTTGTACTTTTGTCTGTTACTGTTCCCGAAAGGCTTTGTGCCATCAGGGCCAGTGGAAGTACCCAACTAACCAGTATGAGAATAATTTTTGCCATAATCTGTGTTTTTTATTTGTTCTGCGAGCAAAATTAACATACTCTTTTTAACAAAATTCGGGCTGTATGAAAAGTAGGGGTAAACGACACAGATCTGATGGTAAATGACATTCTGGTTATTTTTGCAGGCTGAAGAAAACTAGTATTTTTGCAGAAAACGAAAAAGTTATGTGGCAAATCAAGCAACTTCCCTTTTACATTGATCTGGTGTTCTGTCTGGTATTACTGCCGGCTATGATCACTTTGCTTCCTATAGAACGCTGGCTGGTGAATGATTCTCTTTTTGTTTATTTGCTGGTATCGTGGCTCTATATTGTGTATATACTGAACAGGCGACTGACCATGCCTTTGCTCTTCATCGGAAACCGGCGCTTCCTGGTTGCCCTGGTTCTGATCCTGTTCACTTTGGCTGGGACTTATTTCATTACCCGTTATCAGATGGAAATACCATTTCACCGGATGCATTCTTCCCGTTTCCGTCAGCCGGTTCCCAAGATCAAGCTTCAGCAGCAGGCAGTATGGTTCCTGTATATTGTGGTCATGACGTTCAGTATGGCAGTCGGTCTGTTGACCCAATTGTATCATCAGATCATGGAGCGTCAGGCTGTGGAGTTTGAAAGGAAAAAGGCAGAACTGGCCCTCTATAAGGCACAGATCAATCCCCATTTCCTGTTTAACAGTCTGAATACGCTTTATGCCATGGTGTTGACTGGTTCGGCTCAGGTGGAAGATGCCTTTACCCAGTTCATCGGTTTAATGAAATATATGTATGCCAACAATACGAAAGACAAGATACCGGTATGCACGGAAGTGGATTATATCCGTCAGTATATCGGACTCCAGAAATATCGGATACCGCGGGATTTCCAGATACATTTCTCGTACCATCATGATGAAACAGACCAGATGGGAATAGTTCCGATGATCCTGATTACCTTCGTTGAAAATGTGTTCAAGCATGGGGTGTCTTCTCAGCATGCAGGAGAAGCATTTGTGGATATTCGTATGGAAAAGGGAGAATTATTGTTTTCTACACGCAACCCTTTATTAAACCATCACCGTTCAAATTCATCTAAAGGAATAGGTATTGAGAATTGCAGGAAACGACTTGATCTGCTTTATCCTGGCCGGTATACCTTAATGACAGGGGCAGAGGGAGAGGAATATGTCGTTACCCTCAGCCTTGACTTAAAGTGATAGAACATGAAATGTATTGCCATTGATGATGAACCTATGGCGCTGGAGATCCTTTCCAGCTTCTGCCAACGTTATGGGAATATAGAACTGACCACATTCAACAATCCGATATCCGGCATGGATCGTGTCAGGAAGATGAAGCCGGATCTGCTTTTTCTGGATATTGAAATGGGAGATGTGAACGGAGTGGAGCTGGCCCGTGACCTTCCGCAAGGTACGCTGTTGATCTTTACAACGGCCTATGCGGAATATGCTCTTGATGGTTTTGACCTGAATGCTGTGGATTTTCTGCATAAACCCTTTTCATATGGCAGGTTTGAGAAAGCGGTTCAGAAGGCTTTCGAACTCCATGCTTTGCAGCAATTGTCCGCCAGTCCCGTTTTTACGGAAGAAAGCATAACTCTGAAGGTCGGATATAAAAGTACCAATGTCAAGCTGAAGGATATCCTTTACATCGAATCGATGGATAATTATGTCCGGATTTATTTGCCGGAACGGCAATGCATCATGTCGCAGACCAGCATGAAAAATATACAGGAACTTCTGCCGGAAGGGAAATTCACCCGGGTACACAAGTCTTTTCTGGTTCCGGTTCACCGGATAGCCAGCCATACCAGCAAGGAGATTACGTTGTATGGAGGAATCCGGATTCCAATCGGAAGAAGTTACAGTAAAGAACTGAAACTTATTCTTCCCGAGGTCTGAACCTGTTCTTCAATTTTTACTTCCTGGCCTTGCCGGATATCCCACTCTCATTGTGACAGTATCTCCATAACTAGCTCAGTATATCCATAACATTCATAAGCGAATGGTTTATGAAAGAAGTTTGTGGAAGAAACCGAAGCCGGAAAAACTTATAAGGTTGTACTGACTGACCAGGCAGGAAACGAAGTTACGGTGGTTTATAACGAACAAGGTGAAGCACAGCAATAAAATCTTTTTGAGTAAAGGTTTCGGCACCGGCATACACTCGTGTACTGCCGGTGTCTTTTTTTTGAGGGGAAAGATCGAACCGAAAGCAACTTTCGTGTGTTAATAAAGAGAATCTGTTTGCATTAAAAACGTAAAGAATATGGAAAACCTGAACATCATTCATGAACCGGAAAAACAGCGTTTCATTCTGACTATACAGGACGAAACGGCTCATGTCGCTTATCGGATTGAAAACGGGGCCTTCGACATCCGTCATACCATTGTTCCTGCTCCGCTTGAAGGGAAAGGAATTGCTTCAGCTTTGGTGAAGGAAGCTTATGACTATGCCCGCGGACAAGGCTATCAGATTGTGGCAACCTGTGCCTATGCCGTGCGCTGGCTTCAACGTCATCCCGAATATGAAGGAAAACCCAGTGATGAATATTGTGCAGGAAATGCGTGTGCCTTGTAACGCCGCACTCCCTGCAGGATCTCCTGTCATCGAGTAGTACGATGAGCCTGCATCGACCGCACGATTGGGCCGCAACGACCGCATAATTCGGCTCCAACGACCGCACGATTCCGGCTCATCGACCGCACGATTTTTTCCCTGGTCCCGGATGCCCTGGAAGGGGTTGCCGGACCTTTGGGGAATTGTTTCAGAAGCCGCCGGAGTTTTTTAAAAACGTTTCGGCGTTCAGGGGAAAAGCCCTCGGGCTTTTCATGAAAAGAATTCGACGTTTTTACGGGCATAAAAAACCCCGGCTTTTCGGGGCCGGGGGATGATCCGTATTATTTGTCAGCCGATGGCATCATGTCTCCTTCAATGACCAGTCGGGTGATTTCGTCTTTGCTGTTCGTGCGCAGGGTGATAGTCTTGCGGAAGTGTCCGGGGAACTTGCCTGCACCGTCGTAAGTTACTGTAATGATACCGCTTTCTCCCGGTTTGATGGGTTCTTTCGGATATTGCGGTACGGTGCATCCGCAGGAAGCAATGGCCTGGTGGATCACCAGCGGGCCGTCACCGGCATTGGTAAACTTGAAAGTACAGGTAACTTTCGGGTTGCTTTCAGAGAAAGATCCGAAGTTGTGGCTCGTCTTTTCAAATTTAATCAGAGCCGTTCCCTGAGCAAAAACGAATAGTGCACTCAGTGTAATCAGGAGTGCGCTGAGAAAAATTTTTTTCATTGCTATGTCCTTTTTAGTTAAACCGCTGTAAAAGTACTGATTTTTGTGCGATTTAGGTTGTCTTGATTAGGTTTATTAACGAATAACTATCCTCTGTTGACCTGTTTCACTCCTTTTACGGTTTTGATCTTCTTGATCAGTGCTTCCAGTTTTCCCGTATCGTCTACCATTACGGTCAGCATGCCCGAGAAGAGTCCGTCGTGAGAATCGATGCTGATGGACCGCAGCAGAATGTCACTCTCCTTATTGATGATGGAAGTGATATTCGTCACGATACCGATATCGTCATGTCCCACGATGCGCAGGGTGATGGGGTATTGCTTGCCCTGGCTCTTTCCGGCCCATTTGGCGCGTACGATGCGGTAGGGGAATCTGGACTTCATGTCTTTGGCGTTCGAGCAGTCGCAACGGTGGATCTTGATTCCTCCCGAGATGCTGACGAATCCGAATACCTCGTCGCCGTAGATGGGGTTGCAGCAGCGCGCCAGCGTGAAGTCAAGTCCCTTCAGATTCTGGTCGATCACCAGTACATCGTCCTTGTAATAATCCTTGCCTTCCACAGGCTGTTGCAGGTTGTAGGCCTCGGCGCTTCGGTAAGTGATTTCGTCCCGCTGCTCGCTTTCCCGTTTCTGGAGTTCCAGGTACTTGTCGATGATGGTGTTGACATCCATGGTCTCGTCGGCAATGCCCTGATAGAAGTCGGTGACATTCTTGTAGCCCAGCTTGCGGATGAGTCTCATCAGAATGGCTTCATCGTATTCCAGCTTGCGGTTCTTGAACTTGCGTTCCAGGGTTTCCTTGGCAAACTGGGTCTGCTTGGCCGCAATTTCCTTCAGGGTCTGGCGGATCTTGGTGCGCGCCTTGGAGGTCGTGACGAAGTTCAGCCAGTCTCTTTTCGGAGTCTGTGTGCTCGAAGTGATGATCTCCACCTGATCACCGCTGTTCAGGGTTTGCCGCAAAGGAACGTTCTTTCCGTTGACGCGTGCTCCGATACACCGGCTTCCGATGCTGGTGTGGATGGTAAAGGCAAAGTCGAGGATGGTGGCTCCCTGCGGCAGTTTGTAAAGGTCGCCTTTGGGAGTGAATACGAAGACTTCATCTTTGTAGAGATCCAGTTTGAACTGATCCATAGCCTCCATGTCGCTGTCTGCATTCTCCAGTGTCTCGCGGATGGAGTTCAGCCATTCGTCCAGTCCCGTTTCTCCCTTGATACCTTTATATCTCCAGTGGGCTGCAAGTCCTTTTTCGGCGATTTCGTCCATACGTTCGGTACGGATCTGTACTTCCACCCATTTTCCTTCCGGTCCCATGACGGTGATGTGCAGGGATTCATAGCCGTTGCTTTTGGGGACGGACAGCCAGTCACGGAGTCGCTTGGGGTTGGGCAGATACATGTCGGTCACGATGGAGTAAGCCTGCCAGCATTCCTGTTTTTCCTTGTCAATAGGGGAGTCGAGGATAATGCGGATGGCAAACAGATCGTATACACCTTCGAACGGACAGCCCTGTTTCTTCATCTTCTGATAGATGGAATGGATGGACTTGGTGCGTCCTTTGATGTGGAACTTCAGCCCGGCCTCTTCCAGCTTTTTGCGTACCGGTTCGATGAAAGCGTCGATATACCGGTCGCGTGCTGCCTTGGTGGCATTCAGCTTGTCCTTGATGTGGTAATAGATGTCGGGCTGTGTATATTTCAGCGACAAGTCCTCAAGTTCTGATTTCAGCTTGTAAAGTCCCAGCTTGTGTGCCAGCGGAGCATAGAGATAGGCCGCTTCATTGGCCACTTCCAGGCGTGCCTCTTCGTTGGGGCAGTCTTTGATCTGCCGCATCAGGTTGACGCGGTCTGCAATCATGATGAGGATAACCCGCATGTCTTCGGCAAACGAAAGCAGCAGGTTGCGGAAGTTTTCTGATTCGATGGTCGGGCTTTTCGTGTAGAGTTCGTTGATCTTTACCAGTCCCCGAATGATTCCGGCCACATCTTCTCCGTATTCCTGTTGCACGGACTCCAGGGAACAGAATCCGCATTTCACGGATTCATGCAGCATAATACCCAGGATGGAAGCCCGTCGCATTCCGATTTCTTCGCTGACAATGACGGCTGTCTGCATGTCCTTGATGATGGGATTCATACCGAACACGTTTCGGGGAATGCTTTTGCTGGAAGCGGCAGCAATCAAGTGGTTCTTCAACTTGTGGCAGTCGTCTTTTAGTAGAGTCTCTCCGGATAGTTGCAGGATCTTTTTATAGAGTGCAATCAGTTGTCTGTGCTCCTCCGGAGTAAAAAAAAGTGCTTCTTCCATGATGTTTTGTTTTAATCTTCGAGGGTAAAGTTAGTTTTTTTCTTCCTTTTTGCTATAAACTTTCGGCATTTTTTTATACTTTTGGATATCTTTCGATGATGAAATTCATTTTTAACCTAAAAATATACTAGCGTATGTTGACGTGCGAAGACAAAGAGTTATTAAAACAGAAAGGGATTACCGAAGAACAGATAGCCGAACAGCTGGCTTGTTTTGAGAAAGGTTTCCCGTTCCTGCAGCTGGCCGGAGCTGCATCCGTGGACAACAATGGGATCATGGTCCCGGATTCTGAGGCTCAGAAGAAATATCTGGAAGCATGGGATGCTTACATGCAGGGCCCTTCAAAAATTGTGAAGTTTGTGCCTGCTTCGGGTGCGGCCAGCCGTATGTTCAAGAATATGTTCGAATTTCTGGGTGCGGATTATGATGTTCCGACTACAGACTTTGAGAAAAAATTCTTTGACCACATCCATAGTTTCGCCTTCTTCAACGACCTGAATGCTGCTTGTATGGACAATACAGGCAAGACCATCGATGCTTTGCTTGAAGAACGTCAGTACAAGGCCATCGTTTCCAACCTGCTGGAAGCTGCCGGCCTGAATTATGGTGCACTGCCGAAGGGCTTGCTGAAGTTCCACCGGTATGCAGACGGTGTGCGTACTCCGTTGGAAGAACATCTGGTGGAAGGTGCGCTTTATGCAGCCGGAAAGAGTGGAGAAGCCAATGTTCACTTTACCGTATCAACGGAACACCGTCAGCTGTTCCAGCAGCTGGTGGATGCCAAGGTGGCGGAATATGAGGCTAAGTATGGCATCCGTTATCATGTAAGTTTCTCTGAACAGAAGCCGAGTACGGATACAGTGGCTGCGGACATGGAGAACAAGCCGTTCCGCGACAAGGGCAAACTGCTCTTCCGTCCGGGTGGTCACGGTGCGCTGATTGAGAACCTGAACGACCTGGATGCTGATGTGGTATTCATCAAGAACATTGATAATGTGGTGCCCGACCGTCTGAAAGGTGATACCGTTACTTACAAGAAACTGCTGGCCGGCGTGCTGGTAACTTTGCAGGCGAAGGCTTTCGATTACCTGCGCTTGCTGGATGGCGGACATTACAGCCACGATCAGCTGGAAGAAATTATCCGTTTCGTGCAGCGTGACTTGCGCTGCCGCCGTGCCGATCTCAAGCAGCTGGAGGATGCGGACCTGGTGATTTACCTGCGCAAGAAGCTGAATCGTCCGATGCGTGTCTGTGGTATGGTGAAGAACGTAGGCGAACCGGGAGGTGGCCCGTTCCTGGCTTATAATCCGGACGGAACTGTTTCCTTGCAGATTTTGGAAAGTTCACAGATTGATATGAAAGATCCTGAAAAGAAAGCCATGTTCGAACAGGGAACTCACTTCAATCCGGTGGATCTGGTCTGCGCCGTACGCGACTACAAGGGCAACAAGTTCAATTTGCTGAACTATGTGGACAAGGCAACAGGCTTCATTTCCTACAAGTCAAAGGGCGGTAAGGAACTGAAGGCACTGGAACTTCCGGGCTTGTGGAACGGTTCGATGAGCGACTGGAATACGGTATTTGTAGAAGTTCCTCTGAGCACGTTCAATCCGGTGAAGACGGTGAACGACCTGCTGAGAGAACAGCATCAGTAATTTTGACTTCGGGGAGGCGAATGGCTTCCTGAGGTTCGTTAAAGTCCGGAGTCAGTCTGTCCGTGTACAGGCGGAAGGTTCATTCCGTGTGCGGCAGACTGGTCCCGGTCTTTTTCGTGCTGAAAAAAGAATGGACAACCGACGTCCGGCGGGTTCCGGGCACTCTTTAATAAATTAATAGATCAGAAAGTAAATTTATGTGGAAAAAAGTTCTTCCTTATGTGGCAGCCGGTGTGGCAGCCCTTTCTTTTGCGGCGTGCGGGCCGAAGGAATATCCTGCACAAGGCGACTGTAACCTGACGGTGTTTCAGCAGGAGCGGGTGCGCTTCTGTCCCGATTCGATTGCCAATTATACGGCTCCGGACAGCAACGGAGTGATGCGTCTGGTGAACGGACGTATTCTGTTGAAGAAAATAACGCTTCCCAAGTACCAGCGTAACATTGATGTGGATATAAAGGTAGAACTGGCTTCCAACGGAGACCGCTGGGACAAGTCGGGTTCTGTCTTTGTGTTGCCGAAGGAATCAGTCATCAACCTGCTGAACATTGCTGAAGGAAAGCAGAAGTTTCCGGAAGTGGACAGCACCAAATATGAGAATATGATCGGTATTGTTCCGGGCAAGGATTATCTTCCTACGGTGGAACTGATGCGTTTTATGACGCCTTTCGGGGTGGGACACTTCAGTGCGCCCGACGATTCTTTGTCGGCAACCCGCCGTCCGGTCTATATCCCTCACTGGGAAAAATCCGTTACCTGGCAGCAGGACATTACGCAGCTTTATCCTTTGCTCGAAGGAGAAGCCTATGTGGGTGTGTTCATTGATACCTGGACTCCGGAAGGATATGTGGTCAGCATGGAACTGGACATCAAGGAAAGCAAGCTGGCCAATGACGTGATGCCGAAGCGTCATATCACTCCGCTGATGAACACCGTGTATTACATCGGACAGACGTATCCCGACATTTTTGCCCGCCGTGCGGTGACAACGGACTTCACTTTGCCGCGTGATGCGCGTAATGTGGAACTGAAATACATCGTGACCGGACATGGAGGCCATAGCGGCGGCGACGAGTTCGTGCAGAAACAGAACATTGTTTCCGTGGATGGTAAGGAAGCATTGAATTTCATTCCCTGGCGTGACGACTGTGCTTCATTCCGCCGTTTCAATCCCGGTACAGGAGTCTGGCTGGTGAAGCGTCTGGCTTCTTATATCGATGGGGAAGGATATGCCATGAAGGAAGTGGAAGAGCCGCTGGGTTCATCTGATTTGTCCCGCTCCAACTGGTGTCCGGGCAGTGACGTTGTTCCCGAAACAGCAGAGCTCGGCGATCTGAAAGCCGGTACACATACCTTTACGGTCAGCATTCCGGAAGCCCAGCCGGTGAAAGGAAATGAGCTGAACCACTGGCTGGTTTCTGCTTATCTGGTTTGGGAAGAATAAGCGGACCGTATCAGTTCGGAAAAAGACAGATGGCTGCAGGAAAGCTTGTTGAAGCTGCCTGCAGCCATCTGTCTTTTCCGGGAAATCCTGAGGGTATTCAGTCTTTCTGCGGAAGCGGCAGGATATCCATTCCCATGATGTAATCGTTCATGTAGAATCCGTTTCCGATCGGGAAATCTCCTTCATGCACTTTCTGCATGCCCATGTGCTCATAGAATCCTCTGGCAGGATTATGGCGGTTGACATTCAGTTCCATGCGGCAAGGGGTGGGGTGAAGATCCCGGATGGCATTAACGGCCACTTCAAAAAGTCTTCGTCCCAGTCCGTCCTTCCAGAAAGCGGGGAGTACATAAATCTTTTGCAGGTGGAACAAATCTTCCCCTTGCTGCTGCACGGACACATAGCCCGCTGCTTCACATTCCTCGTAGGCCAGGAAGTAGACGTGGCCTTCCTCCTCCATTTGTTTACGGATATTGTCCAATGAATACATCCATTCCATCATGTAGTCGGTCTGCTCGGGAGTAAGGATGTCCTTATACGTGACGGGAAATATTTGCTGCGCAAGTTTCTGAATCAGTGCGCAATCTGCTGTCGTTGCTTTTCTTATGGTAAACATATCGGTTGTATTTATATTGTTTGGGGCGTAAAGTTAAGCCTTTTTTGTGAAACAATCGTTATCTTTGCAGACCGTTACCGAACTAACTAATTCTGATTTTAAAAATTATGGCATTTACGAGCAACATTATGATTGTCCGCCACAGATTGCTGAAGGAACTGGTAAAGCTGTGGAATAACAACGAACTTGTGGATAAAATAGACCGGCTGCCCATCGAACTGAGTCCGAGACGGTCCAAGCATGCGGGACGCTGCTGCGTGCACAAAGAGCGTGCGGTGTGGAAATACAAGTCATTGCCGCTGCTGGGACTCGATATGGAGGATGAGACGGATGAGTTGACCCCCTTGTCGGAGTACGCTGCCCGTGCACTGGACAGAGCGGAAAATGGCAGGCCGAAAGACAACATCATGTGTGTGATTGACGAAGCTTGTTCGGCATGTGTGCAGATTAACTACGAGATTACGAACCTCTGCCGCGGATGTACGGCACGCAGTTGCCAGGTGAATTGTCCCAAGAAGGCAGTGCACGTCAAGGAGAGCGGGCAGGCATGGATTGACCATGATGCGTGTATCAGTTGCGGCATCTGCCATAAGAGTTGTCCCTACCATGCCATTGTTTATATTCCCGTACCTTGTGAGGAGGCTTGTCCCGTGAAAGCCATCAGTAAGGATGAGAAGGGGATAGAGCATATTGACGAAAGCAAATGTATCTATTGCGGAAAGTGTCTCAATGCATGTCCATTCGGAGCAATTTTCGAAATATCGCAGGTGTTCGACGTGTTGCACAGAATCCGCAAGGGTGAGCAGGTAGTGGCTATCGTGGCTCCGTCCATCCTGGGGCAGTTCAAGACGACTATTGAACAAGTGTATGGCGCATTGAAACAAGTCGGTTTTACGGATGTCATCGAGGTGGCTCAGGGAGCGATGGATACCGTCAGCAACGAGGCGCACGAGCTGATTGAGAAGCTGGAGGAGGGTCAGAAGTTTATGACGACTTCCTGCTGTCCGTCTTATATAGAATTGGTGAACAAGCATATTCCTGCCATGAAGCCTTACGTGTCGGGCACCGGTTCGCCGATGTATTATGCTGCCCGTATTGCTAAAGAGAAGTATCCGGATGCGAAGGTGGTCTTCATAGGTCCTTGCGTTGCCAAGCGCAAAGAGGCGCAGCGCGACGAGGCGGTGGACTTTATCATGACTTTCGAGGAGGTGGCTTCCGTGCTTGCCGGGTTGGATATTCAGATGGAGCAGGCACAGCCCTATTCCATGAGTTTCACTTCCGTGCGCGAGGCGCATGGCTTTGCGCAGGCGGGGGGCGTGATGGGTGCCGTGAAAGCCTATCTGAAGGAAGAGGCGGATAAAATCAATGCCGTACAAGTGGCTAATCTGGATAAGAAAGCTATCGGTGCGTTGCGTGCTTACGCCAAGTCGGGCAAGGCTCCGGGGCAGTTTATTGAAGTGATGGCTTGCGAGGGCGGTTGTATTACCGGGCCATGTTCGCATAATGAAATAACTGCCGGAAAGCGCCAGCTGACGCAGGAGTTGGCAAAGAGAAAAGAGACGTATTAGCCCTTTGTCCGTTTATATGAAGCATTTGATTGACAAATTGCGGAGCAATCGCAGGCTGAATGCCGAAGAGTATAAAGCCTTGCTTCTTAGCCGGGACACAGCCCTTGCAGCCTACCTGCAAGGGCTTGCCCGGGAAGAAGCGCTTGCTCGCTTTGGCAATAAAATCTTCATTCGCGGACTGATTGAGATAACCAACCGTTGCCGCAATAACTGCTACTATTGCGGCATACGGAAGGAGAACCGGAACATAGTCCGTTATGAGCTGGCGCAGGAGGAGATTCTTTCGTGTTGCCATGAAGGCTATCGGTTGGGCTTCCGTACCTTTGTGCTGCAAGGGGGCGAAGCGCCGGCGGTGAAGGATGAGGGGATGGTGGAGACAGTTGCCGCCATCCGGCAATCCTTCCCGGATTGTGCCATTACCTTATCCTTGGGCGAGAAATCGCGGGAAGCCTACGAACGTTTCTTCCTGGCAGGTGCCAACCGCTATCTGTTGCGGCACGAAACCTGCAACGAAGGGCATTATCACCGGCTTCATCCTGCGGAGATGTCCCTTTCCCATCGGTTGCGATGCTTGGACTGGCTGAAAGAGATAGGTTATCAAGTGGGAACCGGAATCATGGTGGGCAGTCCTTACCAGACGGTGGACCATTTGGTAGAAGACATTCTCTTCATCGAACGGTTTCAGCCGGAGATGATAGGCATGGGACCTTTTCTTCCGCATCACGATACTCCGTTTGCCTCTTTTCCGCCGGGAGATATGGAGTTGACGTTGAAGTTGCTTTCTATCTTCCGGTTGATGCATCCCGCGGCACTGATACCTGCTACCACTGCCCTGGCCACACTTGCTCCGGACGGACGGGAACGGGGAATATTGGCTGGCGCCAATGTCGTGATGCCTAATCTTTCGCCTTCTCATCAGCGGGCGAAGTACTCCCTCTATGATAACAAAGCTTCTGCGGGTGCCGAAGCGGCAGAAGGTTTGCTAAAATTGGAGGAACAACTGAAAGGGATAGGCTACGAGGTATCAAGAGAGAGAGGAGATTATGAGAATGGAGAATTGACCGTTGATAATTGATAATTTTCAAATCTTCATTCTTTATTTTAATTACCAATTATCAATTTACGAAGTGTATAACATAAAGTCAAGACAAGCGGAAGAATTCATCAATCACCAAGAGATATTGGATACGTTAGAGTATGCGCAGGTAAACCGCAACAACCGTCCGCTCATCGAAAGTCTGATTGACAAGGCTGCTTTGTGCCAGGGTCTTTCCCATCGGGAAGCAGCCCTGCTGCTGGAATGTGACGAGCCGGGACTGGTGGAGCGCATCTTCCATCTGGCACGCGAAATCAAACAGAAATTCTATGGTAACCGCATCGTGATGTTTGCCCCGCTTTATCTTTCCAACTATTGCGTGAACGGTTGCGTCTATTGCCCGTATCATGCCAAGAACCGTACCATTCCCCGCAAGAAACTCTCGCAAGAGGAGATACGCCGCGAGGTTGTCGCCTTGCAGGACATGGGGCATAAACGCCTTGCCCTGGAAGCCGGAGAGGACCCGCGAAACAACCCTATCGACTATATCCTGGAGTCCATCCGCACCATTTACAGCATCCATCACAAAAACGGAGCCATCCGCCGGGTGAATGTCAACATAGCCGCCACTACGGTGGAGAACTACCGGTTGCTGAAAGAAGCAGGCATCGGCACCTATATCCTTTTTCAAGAGACTTACAGCAAAGAGCATTACGAAGCCCTGCATCCCACAGGACCCAAGAGTAACTATGCCTACCACACCGAAGCGATGGACCGCGCCATGGAGGGCGGCATCGATGACGTAGGTATCGGCGTATTGTTCGGTCTGAACACCTATCGCTATGACTTCGTAGGACTGCTGATGCATGCCGAACATCTGGAAGCTGCCTTTGGCGTGGGTCCGCATACCATCAGCGTGCCGCGTATCTGTCCGGCAGATGACATTTCGACCGAAGATTTTCCCGATGCCATCTCGGATGAGATGTTCTGCCGTATTGTGGCAGTGGCGCGTATTGCGGTGCCTTATACGGGAATGATTATTTCCACCCGTGAGTCGGAAGCCGTACGCCGTCAGGTGCTCGAACTGGGTGTTTCGCAGATAAGCGGCGGTTCACGCACCAGCGTAGGAGGTTATGCCGTGCCGGAAGCCAAAGAGGAAGACTCCTCCCAATTCGATGTGAGCGACTGGCGTACGCTGGATGAAGTGGTGAGCTGGCTGCTCGATCTGGGGCATATCCCCAGCTTCTGCACCGCCTGCTACCGTAAGGGACGTACCGGAGACCGCTTCATGTCGCTCGTCAAGCGCGGACAGATAGCAAACTGCTGTCAGCCCAATGCACTGATGACATTAAAAGAATATCTGGAGGACTATGCTTCCCCCGAAACCAAGGAGAAGGGCATACGGCTGATTTGTGAGGAGATGACACATATCCCGAACCCTAAAATACGGGCGATAGCCGAACGTAACCTCCAGGAAATAGGAGAAGGGAAAAGAGACTTTAGATTTTAGCTTTCGGATTTATGAATAATACACCTCATTCCAACCGTCTGCACATTGCCGTCTTTGGGCGGCGGAACAGTGGAAAGTCCAGCCTGGTCAATGCCTTGACCGGGCAAGACACGGCATTAGTATCCGCAACGCCCGGCACTACTACCGACCCCGTGACTAAAGCCATGGAGGTATATCCTTTGGGACCGTGCCTTTTTATCGATACCCCCGGTTTTGATGATGACGAAGGCGAGTTGGGCGGTATGCGCGTGGAGCGTACCTTAAAAACGGTGGAGAAAGCGGACATCGCCCTCTTGCTCTATGAAGCTGACGGAACGCTGGAACAGCAATGGATAAAGCTGCTGGCAGCGCGCGAAATTCCCGTGATACTGATACTGAATAAAGCTGATTCGTGTCAAGACACCGCTTCCGTGGTGCTTCGGATTGAAAAGGAGTGCGGGCAGGTTCCCGTTGTGGTCAGTGCCAAAGAGGGTACCGGCATTCAAGGCATCTTCGATGCTATTCTCGAAAAGCTTCCCGAGAATTTTGGTGAGCAGACCATCACGGGAAACTTGGTAAGCGAGGGTGATGTCGTCCTACTGGTTATGCCCCAGGATATGCAAGCCCCAAAAGGCCGTCTCATTCTTCCGCAAGTGCAGACCATCCGCGAGTTGCTGGACAAGAAGTGCCTGGTGATGAGTTGCACCACCGACAATCTGCAAGCTTCCCTGCAAGCCCTTGCCCGTCCGCCCAAGCTGATTATCACCGATTCACAAATATTTCCCATCGTCTATCAGCAAAAGCCTGCCGAGAGTAGTCTTACTTCCTTCTCGGTTCTTTTTGCCGGTTATAAAGGAGATATCAATGCCTTCGTGGAGGGGGCTGCCGCTATCCATAGCTTGACACCCCAATCGCGTGTACTGATAGCCGAAGCCTGCACCCATGCTCCGCTGACTGAGGACATCGGTACCGTCAAAATTCCCCGCCTGCTACGAAAACGCATCGGCGGGGAGTTGCAGATAGACTTCGTCTCCGGGAATGACTTTCCCATAGACTTGTCCCGATATGATTTGATTATCCATTGCGGCGCCTGCATGTTCAACCGGAAATATGTGCTCAATCGTATAGCCCATGCCCGTGCGCAACATATTCCTATGACGAACTACGGAGTGGCAATAGCCTGCCTGAGTGGTATACTGGACAAGATAATCATTCCTTGGGATGGATATCCGCAAGGTTGAAATGAGTTATTCCAGCTCCTCCAATATCTTCTTAACATCAATTGGTTGCAGCCTTCCGTACACCTTTTCGCCAATCATCACTACGGGTGCCAGTCCGCAGGCGCCTACGCAACGCAGGCAGTCGAGGGAGAACTTGCCGTCCGGAGTCGTTTCGCCCACTTCAATGCCCAGCACGCGTTTGAACTCTTCGAGCAGTTTCTCCGAACCACGCACGTAGCAGGCGGTACCCATACACACGGAGATGGGATGCTTCCCCTTGGGCAGCATCGTAAAGAAAGTATAGAACGTCACCACGCCGTACACGCGAGATACGGGAATACCCAGTTGGGCGGCAATGATACGCTGCATCTCTTCGGGCAGGTAGCCGTGCAGGTGCTGGGCTTCGTGGAGTATATTGATAAGTTCGCCGGGCTGGTTGCCATGCTTGTCACAAATGGCACGCACTTGTTTGACAACGTCACAAGCCAATTTTATTTCTGACATAGTTCTTCTGTTTTTTAGCGGTTAATCCATAGACTTGTTGAAGTAGTGTGTATGCAGCAGATGTTCCGCGGTTTCACTGAGCGGCTTGCCCAGATACTCTTCATACAGTGTCTTGATATAGGGGTTCTCGTGCGACTTCCGCAACGGTTTGTTGGCGTCCTCGCGATACAGCGCATTGGCACGTGCATAGAGCACGTCCGAATTGCCGTGGTGCAGCGGTTGGCCGCCACCGCCGATACAGCCGCCGGGACAAGCCATGATTTCAATTACATGATACTCGTTGTGCCCGTTGCGGATGTCCTCCAGCAGATGGCGTGCATTGCCCAGACCGTGGGCGATGCCTACTTTCAGTTCAAAGCCGTCCAGGTCGATGGTGGCGCGGCGTACACCGGCGAGTCCGCGCACTTGCTCAAAGTTTACATTATCCAGCGTCCGTCCCGTATAGATTTCGTAGACGGAGCGCAAGGCTGCCTCCATCACGCCGCCGGTAGTGCCGAAGATAACGCCTGCACCCGTTGAGGCTCCCATCGGCAGGTCGAACTCTTTATCGGTCAGCAGTGTGAATCCTATGTTGGCGCGTCGGATGAGGCGTGCCAGCTCGCGGGTGGATATGGAGTAGTCCACGTCGGGATTGCCGTCTGTCTTGAACTCCTCTCGGTCGCATTCGTATTTCTTTGCCAGGCAGGGCATGATGGATACCACTACCAGCTTCTCACGGGGAATGCCCATCTTCTTTGCCCAGAATGTCTTGGCTATGGAGCCGAACATCTGTTGCGGCGAGCGTGCCGTAGAGGGTATGTCGAGCATGTCGGGGAAGTGGTGCTCGAAGAAGTTGACCCATGCCGGACAGCAGGAGGTAAGGATAGGCAGGCGGACGGACTTGTCGCCTTGGAGGTAACGGGTCAGGCGGTTCAGTATCTCGGCTCCTTCTTCCATGATGGTGAGGTCGGCGGCAAAGTCCGTGTCGAACACGTAGTCGAAACCCAGTTCGCGCAGGGCATATACCATCTTGCCCGTCACCAGTGTGCCGGGGGGCAGACCGAACTCTTCGCCCAGGGCGGCTCGTACGGCAGGTGCCGTCTGCACAATGACCACTTTGTCTGGATTGGCAAGGTCCTCGAGCAGGCGGTTGGTATGGTCGCGTTCCGTCAACGCGCCTACGGGGCAGACGGCTACGCACTGCCCGCAGTAGGTGCACTCACTGTCCGTCATCATCTTGTCGAAGGCGGGGGCAATGGTGGTGTTGAATCCGCGGCGGATGGCACCCAGCGCGCCTACGGTCTGCACGTCGTTGCAGACACTCTCGCAGCGGCGGCAGAAGATACATTTGTCCATGTTGCGGACGATGGACGAAGTCACCTCCCGCTTGCGGGGTGATAGCTCGCCGCCGTTGAAGGGCATGGTGCGGATGTTGAAGCGCAGTGCCAGCGTTTGTAGCTCGCAGTTGCCGCATTTGGGGCAGGTGAGGCAGTCGTTGGGATGGTCGGACAGGATGAGTTCGGCAACCACCTTGCGGGCATTCATCACGCGCAGGGTGCTGGTACGCACCACCATCCCCTCCGTACAGCGGGTGGCGCAGGCGGGGGCGAGGTTGCGCCGTCCTTCCACTTCAACCACACAGATGCGGCACGATGCGGGGTTGTTCTTGATGCAGGTACCCTTCAGGTCGATGTGACAAAGGGTAGGGATGTCGATACCTATTTTGCGGGCGGCTTCCAGGATGGTAGCGCCTTCGGGCACGGTGATGTAGTGCCGGTCTATTTGCAGGGTAATTTGTTTCTTTTCCATGGCAATGGGGGATTAGCAGACAGATATGGCTTTGAACTTGCAGCGTGCCATGCACATGCCGCACTTGATGCACTTGTCCGGATTGATGACGTGGGGCTTGCGCACATCTCCCAGAATGGCGTCTGCCGGACAATGCTTGAAGCAGAGGTGACAGCCGATGCACAACTCCGGATTGATGGTGTAGGTGAGCAGTGACTTGCATTGCCGGGCGCGGCAGGTCTTCTCCCTGACGTGCTTCACGTATTCGTCGTAGAAGTTGTTGAGGGTGGAGAGTACCGGGTTGGGCGAAGTCTGCCCCAGTCCGCAGAGGGCGGTGTCCTTTATCACTTGTCCCAGGGTGGAGAGGGTTTGCAGGTCTTTCTCGCTGCCACGTCCTTCGGTTATCTTGTTCAGTATTTCCAGCAGGCGCTTGTTGCCGATGCGGCAAGGGGTGCATTTTCCGCACGACTCCTCTACCGTGAAGTCCAGATAGAAGCGGGCTACGGACACCATGCAGTCGTCCTCATCCATTACAATCATGCCGCCGGAACCCATCATGGAACCTTCGGCAAGCAGGTTGTCGAAGTCTATCGGGGTATCCAGATGCTTCTCCGTCAGGCAGCCGCCCGAAGGACCTCCGGTCTGCACAGCCTTGAACTTCTTGCCGCCTTTGATGCCGCCGCCTATTTCGTAGATTACTTCGCGGAGGGTGGTTCCCATCGGAACCTCTATCAATCCTACGTTATTTATTTTTCCTGCAAGGGCAAAAACTTTTGTCCCCTTGGAGAATTCAGTTCCGATAGTTGAGAACCATTCTGCACCGCGTGTCAATATAATAGGTATGTTGGCAAGCGTCTCCACATTGTTCACGTTGGTGGGTTTGCCCAGATAGCCGGACTCTGCCGGGAAGGGAGGTTTCAAGGTAGGCTCTCCGCGCTTTCCCTCCATGGAGTGGATGAGTGCCGTCTCTTCGCCACAGACAAAGGCGCCTGCGCCATAGCGTATCTCGATGTCGAAGCAGAAGCCGGTACCGAAGATGTTGTCTCCCAGCAATCCGTATTCGCGGGCTTGTGCAATGGCAGTCTTTAGCCGTTGGATGGCAAGCGGATATTCGGCACGGATGTAGACCAAGCCTTTGGACGAACCTATGGAGTAGCCGCAAAGCGCCATCGCTTCTACAATGGAGTGCGGGTCGCCTTCCATGATGGAGCGGTCCATAAATGCGCCAGGGTCGCCCTCGTCACCATTGCAGACTATGTATTTTGTAGGGCTTTTCTGCTTTGCAACGCTTGTCCACTTTCTGCCAAGAGGGAATCCTCCGCCTCCACGTCCACGAAGATTAGATTCTGTCATTTCGTTGAGGATATCCTCAGGTGACATATTGAGAAGTGCCTTTTCAAAGGCTCTGTAGCCGCCTATAGCAAGATATTCCTTTATGGAAGTAGCGTCAATGTGACCGCAGTGTTCAAGGACGATACGCTGCTGCATCTTATAGAATGGTATTTCTGACTGCTGGCGATATATTTCACCGTTTTTCTTGTAGCACAGTCTTTCAACGCACTCGCCATTGCAGATAGTCTTGTCAACTATCTCGTCAACATCGTCAAGCTTCACCTTGGTGTAAAGCCAGCCCTCCGGCTCTATTCTAACAAGTGGACCCATTTCGCAGAAGCCGTGACAGCCGCTTCTTTTTACGCCGATAGCGCCCTCGTGGATATCATCATCATGTGGCTCGTCAGCAAGTGCTACCACGCACTCCAATCCCTTTGCGGAGATAGTTTCGATAAGCTTCTGGTATATGTTCAGCGAACCGCCTGCAACACAGCCTGTACCTGCGCAAACAAGCACTTTTCTAGCCTGCTTGTCAACAAGCTTACCATACTGTTCACGAGCGTTGTCAAGATCGTATTTCGTTTTCAGCAGCATATTATTCAGCCTCCTTTTCTCTCAGTTCCTTAAGCAGAGCCGCAGCCTTGTCAGGATTCATCTCAGGGTGAACAACATCATTCACAGTGAGAACAGGGGCAAGTCCACAAGCACCAAGACATGAAACAGTTTCCACTGTGAACATCAGATCGTCAGTGGTGGTTTTCTTCTCGCTAAGACCAAGCTCTCCTCTGAGATATTCGAGAATAGGTATAGATTTTCTTACATGACAGGCAGTGCCGTCACAACATTTGATAACGTATTTGCCCTTTGGCTCGAGGGAAAAATTCTCATAAAAGGTCGCAACGCTGTATATTCTTGCTTCGCCTGTGCCAAGCTTTTTTGCAAGATATGGGAATATTTCCTTTGGAAGATAGTGATATATCTCCTGAATATCCTGCAATATGGCTATGACCGCTGTTTTTTCATGATTTTCAAGAATTTTGTCGATCGGTGAATAATCAAATTCTTTTGTCATAAAATTTCCTCCATATAATTAAAGTTAAATTTGATTACAAAGTCAATAATCAAGACATACTGTCAACTATAATTATATACTATATGACACAAAATGAATAATGTTTTTATTTACATGGGATATATATAATTAGAA
>ENA-ORSJ01000809-ORSJ01000809.1-human-gut-metagenome-genome-assembly--contig:-NODE-809-length-30792-cov-2.964896_pt1 | contig 30792 bp, 24 predicted proteins | sample MGYA00242191_ERZ509158 | MGnify/ENA primary metagenome ERZ509158 (study PRJEB26280, sample SAMEA2338623) | human gut metagenome | biome: human gut; feature: human-associated habitat; material: faeces...
CGCCCGGCTTCTTCCTGCGCCATCTTCTGCGCCCCTACGGCCCGCTGCAGCTCGTCGCAGCGTTCTCCGTTTTCCTGCAGACGCCGCCGCAGTTCTTCTGCATCGCGCTGCAGGACGAACAGCTTCTGCTGGCGGTCCGAATTAGACGCCGTCACTTTCTCCAGCTCGGCTGCAGCCTGGCGGGCCTGTTCTTCCGCCTTGCCGAACAATGCCTGCGTCAGGGCCAGGCCTTTCCTGGCCGCAGCCAGTTCCGCCGTCTTCTGAGCCGACAATTCCTGCAGCTCCAGGCCGCGCTTAGCAGCGTCTTCCTTCTTTTTCTGCCAGTCCCGTTCTTCCCGATCCAGCTCCGTGCCCCTTTCCTTCAGCGCTTCCTTGCGCTGGACGAAAGCTTCGCGGCGGCTTTTCATGCCGTCCAGTTCGGTATGGACCTGCCGGGCTTCGCTGTCGAGGCGCCGCATCGTCTCCCCTTCCCGCTCCATGGCGGCCATCAGGGTACTGCGCTTTTCTTCGGCTTCGGCCAACGCCTTTACGACGTCCTGCCGTTCCGTCAGCACGGCCAGGCGGTTGTTTTCCGCCTTTTCCAGCAGCCGTTCGCAGTTGCGCAGTTCCTGCAGGGTCAGCGTCCCTTCGTAGGATATGCGCTCTGCGTCTAATTCGCGGAAGGTCCGCAAGGTTTCGGCCTGTGCCTTCATGGGCCCCAGGCGGTCTTCCAGCATGGCCATCATGTCGCGGATACGCTCGACATTTCGCTCCGTCTCGGCGATTTTCCGCAGGCCTTCCTGCTTGCGGCCCTTATAGCGGCTGATACCGGCCGCCTCTTCAAAGATAATGCGCCGGTCTTCGGGCTTGCTGTTCAGGATGCGGTCGACGCGGTTCTGCCCGATGACGGCCATGGAATCCTGCCCGATGCCCGTATCGGCAAAGAGCATGTGAATGTCCTTCATCCGGCAGGGCCGCTTGTTGATGTAATACTCGCTGTCGCCGGAGCGGAACAGGCGCCGCGTCACGACGACTTCTGCAAAGTCTACGTCCAGCGTGCCGTCGCTGTTGTCAAAATACAGCGACACCTCCGCCGCCCCCTGGGGCCGCCGCCTTTCCGTACCGGCAAAAATGACATCTTCCGCCTTCTGCCCGCGGAGCTGGCGCACGTTTTGCTCGCCCATGACCCAGCGGACGGCGTCGGAAATATTGCTCTTGCCGCTTCCGTTCGGCCCGACAATCGCCGTTATGCCTTTGTCAAATACCAGTGTCGTTTTGTCTGCGAAGGATTTAAATCCCCGCAGCTCCATTTTCACTAATCGCAATGGACCGTTCCTCTTTCCTCGCGGCAGTTTTCTTAAAACAATACAATAAGGTTATAATATATGATAGGAACAACCATACCCAGCGTATAATCGGCCACCTTGAGCTTCGTCAAGCCCATCATGTTCAAGGCGATAGCCAGGATCATGACGTTGCCTACGGCGCTGAGCTCGCGGATGACATCGGGCGTCATGAGGGGCGACAGCAGGGACGCCGCGGCATACACGGCCAGCTCGTATACGATGATGACGATGCCTACCGGCACGGCGCCCACTCCGTACAACGCTCCGAAAATAAAGGCCGATATGCCGTCAATGGTAGATTTCAAATATAAGAGCGTCGTATCTCCTAAAAGAGCTGCCTGAATAGGCCCTAAAATAGCCATCGCGCCGACGACCTGCATGACCGACAAGGTGACGAAGGCCTCGACAAAGTTCGAATCGCCGCCGGCTTTCATGCGGTTCCGCAGCCAAAGGCCGAAGGACTGCATCCGGTCTTCGATAGCCAACACCGTCCCAACGGCCACGCCGATGGCGATGGACAACACCATGAGCAGTATGTTTTCCGTTTGAATGGCGCCCTGAATCGCCATGACGGCCAGGCACAGACCGATGGCCGAAAAGACGGCCTTCGATACGTGCTCCGGCACGCCCTTCTTCAATATGACGCCCAGCACGGCGCCCAAAGCGGTCGCTGCCCCGTTGATAATTACAGCAATCACAATATATCCCCCTTTTGCTGCTTCCGCAGCTTCTCTGTACGTATCTTTCGAATTCCTTCGCCTCGCGGCGCGTCTTACAAAAAGATATACTTATTCATTATAACAAATTCTCTCTTGTTCGTGTAGTCTATTCTCTGCCTTCGCCGCGGCGGACGGCCAGCCTCTTCCATTTCCCCGTTTACCCTAAATTTACAGTTCATTTCGTCTAAAATCTGCTCCTTTCCCTTGACTTGATAGATATTTATGATTATATTAGAATTTGGATTCAAAAGTCCGCTAAACTAAGAGGAAACGGAGAAGCGCCATGATTCAAGTATACAAACACAATAACGGCCACTTGGAAAATAATATTTCCCTGGTGTCTGCGGAAAAAGGCTCATGGATCGACGTCGTAAATCCCGATTCGGAAGACTTGCAGCTCGTATCGATGGTAACGGAAATCCCGACGGACGTGCTGAAGACCGCCCTGGATACGGAAGAACGTTCTCACGTAGAATTAGAAGACAACTACATCTTCGTCGTCATCAACATCCCGATTATTTTGGAAACGGACAGCTACGACACCTTGCCGCTGGGCATCTTTATCACGCCCGACTTCATCATCACCCTGTGCATCCAGGAAACGGAAGTCATGCGCGCATTCACGGAAAATAAATATCCTCTGTTCTATACCTTTAAAAAAACGCGTTTCTTGTTCCAGATACTCTATCGCTCGGCCACGTTGTTCCTAAAATACCTGATGCAGATTAACCACCGCACCGACGATATCGAAGATATCCTGCGCCATTCCATGCGCAACAAGGAATTCTTCCTCTTATTGGAATTACAGAAGTCCCTGACCTACTTTACGTCGGCCCTGCGGGGCAACGGCATCGTCATGGAGCGTCTCATGCGCCTGCGCCGCAACACGTCTCTCCATCACCTGCTGAAAATGTACGAAGAAGATGAGGACCTGCTGGAAGACGTCATCATCGAAAACAAGCAGGCTATCGAAATGGTTGAAATGTATTCCAACATCCTCATGAGCATGTCCGATACGTTCGCCTCTATCATTTCCAACAACCTGAACATCGTCATGAAATTCCTGGCCTCCATCACGATTATCCTGGCCGTGCCGACGATTATCTTCAGTTTTTGGGGCATCAACGTCCCCCTGCCCTTCGCCAACAACGTCATGGGTTTCGTATACGTCATCGCCATCGCCTTTTTCTGCGCCCTCTGCGCCGTCTTCATGCTGTGGCGAAAGGATTTATTCTGACAGACCGCCTATACACTGCAAAAGCTGGCCTCGCCGCTGCCGAAACAGGCAGCCGGCGATGACCAGCTTTTTTGTCTGCATATATTTAAGTATATTATTGTCCGGCCGTCATGCTCTTGATCGGCTCAAAGCTGCGCCGATGGATGGGACAGGGGCCGTACTGCCGTATGGCGTCGACGTGGCGCTGCGTCAAATAGCCTTTATGGACGGCAAATCCGTATTGAGGATAAGCCTCGTCGTATTCCATCATGACCCGGTCCCTCGTCACCTTGGCGATAATCGAAGCCGCCGCAATAGACGCGCTCTGGCTGTCGCCGTGGACGACGGACTGATGAGGTACCGTCAGATCCTTCAAGGGCATGGCGTCGATGAGGACGGCTTCCGCCGGCACAGCAAGGCCCGCCGCCGCTTCATACATGCCCTGCATCGTCGCGTGGTAAATGTCGAGGGCATCGATTTCCAGCTCCGACTTGGCAACGCACGACACGGCCACGGCTTCAGCCATGATTTTATCATACAAAGCGTCCCGTTTCGCCGCCGACAGCTTTTTGCTGTCGTTTAATCCGGGACATTCCCAGTAAGGCGGCAGGATGACGGCGGCTACCATGACCGGCCCGGCCACGGGGCCCCGCCCGGCTTCGTCGATGCCGGCGACGTGGTATATGCCGTCGTTATAATAGGCCGTTTCCAGGGAATACATGTGCATGACTCGTTCCCGTTCGGCTTCTTCCTTCATCTTGCGGCGGATATAGGTATCCGCTAATTTTTGTACGGAAAGGCGGCGGTCTTCCTTCATAGTCTGCAGCAGGGCCATGACGTCGTCGGGATTCTGCTCCAGCAGGGCTTTAATATCAGCCGTCTTTAGCTGCCCGACGTCGATCATGATTCTCCGCCCCCACACGCTTCGCCGCAGCGGTCCAGGGAAATCAAGCCGATTTTGCCTTCGCGGTATTCCTTCAAAATGAGCTTATAAGTCTTCTCCATGTCGACGACGCCGCCTGATACGATGCAGCCACGCTTGCGGCCGATGGCTTCGATCGTTTCCAAGGGCGCAGCTCCCAGCGCGTCCAGCTTAAATCTCGCCAGCAATTCGTCGGCGTAGAACTGGCTCAATTCTTCGATGAGCTGGGTAATGACCGTTTCCATGTCGAATACCGTGTCGGAAATGGCCCCTGTCGCGGCCAGCCGATAGGCGCTGACCTGATTTTCCAGCTTAGGCCACAATACGCCCGGCGTGTCGAGAAGGTCGAGCTGATCGCCGATGTGAACCCACTGCTTGCCCTTCGTTTCGCCCGGCTTGTCGGCCGTCTTGGCGGCGCTGCGCCGGGCCAGCTTGTTGATGAGCGTCGACTTGCCTACGTTGGGAATGCCGAGAATCATCGTCCGTACGGAACGGTTCTTCAGCCCCCGGGCCCGCCAATGGGCCAGCTTGGGCTCGGCCAGCTTGCGCACCAAGGCGACGAGCTGCTTGACTCCCTTGCCATCCTTGCTGTTTAAGGGCAGCACGATGCGTCCCTGCTCCTTATAATACTGTACCCATTCCCTGACCATGTCCGGGTCGGCCAAGTCGGCCTTGTTCATGACGACGACCGACGGCTTCTGGCCGATGAGGCTGGCTATCATGGGGTTGGTGCTGCTCATGGGGATGCGGGCGTCGACGAGCTCGATGACAACGTCGATGACCTTCAGATTTGCTTCTATCAGCCGCCTGGCTTTCGCCATGTGGCCGGGATACCAGTTGATAATCATAACGTACCTCTCTTTTGTCTGTGTTTCGTTTCTATTGTAGGAGATTCTGTCCCTGCCGTCAACTGGCAGCCGGCCTTCGCGCGACTTGTCCGCCGCGCCGGGTTCTTCCGCTTAGAACGCGAAAATCAATTCTGCCCGCGTCTGTTCTTCCGGATCAGCCATGCCGCCGGCCTTGGCTTCCGTAGCGAAGGACTGCATGACGCTGAACATGGCGTTCTTGGCAAATACATAGTTGACGCCGACGCCCCATGACGTCAGATTGTCCATCTGCGAGGCGAAGCGCCACGACGTCGTAAAGCCGCCGAGCCAGGTACCGTCTTCTGCGTCGATGTATTCCGTCCAGATATCCCACGATTTCGGGATTGCCATGCTTGATTTCCCGTACATCAGGCGGCCGATGAACAAGTCGGCAGAGCCGTCGTCGTGCGTATATTTCGTATCATGGTTTAAGTTCGTGCGTTCATACTGAGCCAATACATTCCATTTCGAGCCGATGTTGACGCTGGCATAGGCGCCCCACAAGGAGTCGGCGTTAAAATCCCTGTTGGCTTCTCCGTTCCCAGTCGTATTGAAATCATTATAATATACGCCGGCAGCCGAATCGCTGCCAAAAAAAGCTTCGATTTCGCCGTAGCCGGTCTTTACGCCGTTGATGGAATCATCGCCTTGGACGCTGCCGGCCATGACATTCCCCTTTTTGAATTTGCCGTAGCCCGCCGTAAGAGCAAATGTATCCCCATGGTACTGCCCTTCTATGCGATCGAAAATATCGCTGTACGTGTACCCATAGCTGCGCGGGCCGCCGATCTTGTATATATCCGTCCGGCCGAGGCTCAGATAAAAGGAATCCGCCTCGTAGTCGACTTTAAGGGCGTCGGCAAAGGCGTCGTTCGTGCCGCCGCTGACCGCGCCGTTTTCACTGAAGCTCTGCCAATCCGAACTAATGCTTACGGTGGCTTTCAGCCGTTCGTCGAGCTGTGCCTGTCCGCGAAGGCGGATGCGGTAATCCCAGGAATTGTCATTTTCCTTGCCGGCGCGGCTGCCTGCAGAATTCTGATAGCGATAGCGGAAGCGGGCGTCGCCGCTAAACTTCACATTGCCGACCTTGTTCTCTAAAGCCGCGACGCGAAGGCCGAGGCGGTTCAGCTCTTCAGCGTACTCGTCGGCCAGCTTGTGAATCACGGCCCGCTGTTCCACCGACGCCCTGTCCATATGAGCCATAGCCTTGGCGACCATTTCAGCCGCTTCATACCGCGTAATGGAACGGTTTCCCTGAAAATAATTTCCGTCTACGCCCTGAATCACGCCGGCCTCAGCCAGCTCCGCCACAGAGTGGTAAGCCCAGCTGTCGGCAGGCACGTCGGCAAAGGGATTGGCAGCCCCGGCACTCGTCATGCCCATTGTCAGGATACTGGCCGCCGCCATAGCGATTAGTTTCTTCATCATGTATAACCCTCATTTCAAACGTATAGTGCGTTCTATCTCCACTCCGTACGCAGCATTTCCAGCCGTCGCAGGCCACGCGGCTTGTACGCCCTATGAAGACACAACGCTACTTATTTTGCCTGATATATCCGATCTTGTCAACTATGAAATGAGAAAAAGTATGGCGAGACGAACCGTTTTGTAATAGGAAAAGGACATGCCCTGCACGGGCATGCCCTAACGTATATCCTATGCTATTATCCTTTGCGCGTAGCCGTCAGTTCCTGAATATGAGCGACGACTTCGTCGACTGGTTTTGCGCCGAGATCGCCTTTTGCTCTGTCGCGGAGGGACAAGGTATTCGTTTCGATTTCCTTGTCGCCGATGATAGCCATGTACGGAACCTTTTCCATCTGAGCCTTGCGAATCTTGTAGCCGATCTTTTCGTTGCTTTCGTCTACTTCTACGCGGATGCCCAGTTTCTTGAATTTCTTGCGCAGTTCCAAAGCATAAGCCAAATGCTTATCGGAAATGGGCAGGAATTTGATCTGTACCGGAGCGAGCCATACGGGGAATGCGCCGGCATAGTTTTCGATGAGGATGCCCAGGAAGCGTTCGATACTGCCGAAGCAGGTGCGGTGTACCATGACCGGGCGATGCTTCTGGCCGTCTTCGCCGACATAAGTCATATCGAAGCGTTCCGGCATGAGCATATCGAGCTGGATCGTGCCGCACTGCCAAGTACGGCCGATGGAATCCTTGACGTGGAAGTCGAGCTTCGGACCGTAGAAGGCGCCGTCGCCTTCGTTAACCTGATAAGGAATATTTCTGTCTTCCAGTACCTTGCGCAGGGTGCTCGTCGCTAATTCCCAAATTTCGTCGGAGCCCATGGAGTCTTCCGGACGAGTAGACAATTCGACGCGGTATTCCAAGCCGAATACGTTGTAAGCCTTATCGAACAAGTCGATGACGCCGGAAATTTCTTCTTCCATCTGGCTCGGCAGCATGAAGATGTGGGCGTCGTCCTGGGTAAAGCAGCGGACGCGGAACAAGCCGTGGAGGGCGCCGTGAAGCTCGTGGCGGTGAACCAGGCCCAATTCAGCCATCCGCATGGGGAAATCGCGGTAGCTGTGTACGTCGCTCTTGTAGACGAGGATGCCGCCGGGGCAGTTCATCGGCTTAATCGCGTACGGTTCGTCGTCAATCGTCGTGAAATACATGTTGTCGCGGTAATGATCCCAGTGACCGGACTGTTCCCACAGGTGGCGGCTCAGGATCGTCGGCGTGCTGATTTCGTCATATTCCGCTTCGTCATGCAGTTCATACCAGAATTTGAGCAACGTCTTGCGGAGAACCATGCCTTTTGCGTGGAAGAACGGGAAGCCCGGGCCTTCTTCGTGGAAGCTGAACAAGTCGAGCTGTTTGCCCAATTTACGATGGTCGCGCTTTTCCGCTTCAGCCAGCATGTGCAGATATGCGTCCAAGTCGTCTTTCTTTTCAAAAGCCGTGCCGTAAATACGCTGGAGCATCTTATTGTGTTCATCGCCGCGCCAGTACGCGCCGGCAACGGTCAGCAGCTTGAAGGCTTTGACCCGGCCCGTCGTTTCGCAGTGCGGTCCTGCGCACAAATCGACGAAATCGCCCTGGCGGTATAAGGAAATCTGTTCGCCTTCCGGCAGGTCTTCAATCAATTCTACCTTGTAGTCCTGACCGGCTTCCTTGAACATCTTCAGCGCTTCATCGCGGGACACGACTTCTTTCGTCAAGGCGAGATTTTCTTTGACGATTTTTTCCATTTCTGCTTCGATAGCAACGAAGTCTTCCTGCGTAAACCGATGTTCCGTATCGAAATCGTAGTAAAAACCGTTTTCGATGGACGGACCGATGGCAAATTTAACATCCTTGAACAAACGCTGAACGGCTTGAGCCATGATATGAGATGCCGTATGGCGGAGCGTGTCCTTCCCTTCCTGGGCGTCGAAAGTCAGGAATTCAACCGTAGAGCCGTCGACGATGGTTTCCCGCAAATCCGTTACGTCTCCATTGACTTTCGCTACCAATACTTTCTTTGCCAAGCTGTTGCTCAGCTCTTTCGCGGCATCGTACAACGAAATGCCGTCGGCAAATACTTTTTTGCTGCCGTCTTTTAACACTAATTCTGCCATAATACATCCTCCTTAAATAAAAAAAGCTCCCGTCCTCAAGGGACGAGAGCATGCTCACGTGGTTCCACCCTAGTTCATCAGTAAAATACCGATGTACTCAAACGCTATAACGTGGCGACCGAACCGCCGTACTGCAACTTCCGGCGATTAGCTCCAAGGGGGTAACACTTTCACGCTTTAAGGGCACTCACACCAACTATGCCCCTCTCTGATAAAGCCGCTGAAAATATCATGTCCTTTTCAAGGCTTGTTACATATTTCTATGTATGCGTAAATTATACGACGTACGATGTATCTTGTCAAGAAACTTTAGTCTTTTTTTTACTTCAAACTAAGAAATTAAAGAACCGCGGCTACGTAAAAAGGACTGCCCGAAGGCAGTCCTTTTTTAGGCTTATGGAAATTTAGGTATTATGCCATACCTTTGGCTGCTTTAATAGCTGCTGTAAGTTTGGGAACTACTTCGAAAGCGTCGCCAACGATACCATAGTCGCAAACTTTGAAAATCGGAGCATCTTCGTCTTTGTTGATAGCGATGATGCAGTCAGAACCCGTCATGCCTGCCAAGTGCTGAATAGCACCGGAAATAGCGCAAGCGATGTAGAGTTTCGGGCCGACAGTCTTACCTGTCTGGCCAACCTGATGGAGAGCGTCGATCCAGCCAGCGTCAACAGCTGCACGGGATGCGCCGACAGCGCCGCCCAATACGTCTGCTAATTCTTTCAGGATACCGCCGTCAACAAACGGTTCAGCGCCGTTCATGCCGCGGCCGCCGGCAACGATAACGTCAGCTTCTTCGATTTTAACGCCTTCGCCGCCCATTTTAATGAGTTCAACGAATTTCGTCATGAAGTCAGCATCGGAAAGTTTAGCTTCCATTTCGATAACTTCGCCTGTAGCGTTCGGATCAGCTTCCGGTTTTTTGAATACGTTCGGACGAACAGTACCCATCTGCGGACGGTTATCCGGGCAAATGATTTCAGCCATGATGTTGCCGCCCAAAGCCGGACGAGTCCAAACGATAGTCTTGCCGTCTTCGTCAACGGAAAGGCCTGTGCAGTCAGCCGTCAAGCCCGTTTTCAGGGAGTTAGCAACACGGGGGCCGAGGTCACGGCCGATATTCGTAGCGCCTACGAGGAATACGTTCGGTTTAACTTCATGGAAGAAGTCGCACAAAACTTTAGCGTAAGCCGTCGTGTTGTAGTTAGCCAATTTTTCATCGTCATATACATATACTTTGTGAGCGCCATGAGCGATGAGTTCCTGAGCCAACGGTTTTACATTATAACCAATCAGTACCGCACCTACTTCGTCACCGATGCCGTCAGCCAATTTACGGCCTTGGCCCAACAGTTCGAAAGATACGTTACGTAATTTGCCTTCGAATTGTTCAGCGATTACATATACGCCTTTGTATTCTGCTAAATCCATTTTCACTGTTCCTCCTTAGAAATTAGATGATTTTGTTTTCAGTCAATTTAGCCATCAACTGATCTACTGCTACCTGGGCGTCTTCTTCGTTAATAACGAGACCCTGTGTTCTCTGAGGCGGTGTGAAAATCTTACGAACTTTTGTCGGAGAACCGCTCAAACCAATCTGAGCTTCGTCAGCGTTGATGTCAGCAGCAGACAATTCAGGAATTTCACGACGTTTTGCTTTCATCGTACCACGGATGGTCGGGAAGCGCGGTTCGTTCAATTCTTTAACGGCTGTGATCAAAACGGGGAACTGAGCTTCCGTTACGATGTAGCCTTCTTCGTTCTGCTGTTTAACTGTTACAGTCGTGCCTTCAACTTTGATGTCGGCAGCATATGTAATCTGAGGAATGCCGAGTTCGCAAGCAATCTGCGGGCCAACCTGAGCTGTATCGCCGTCGATAGCCTGTTTGCCGCAAAGGATGATATCGAACTGTTCGATGCCTTTGAGTTCAGCAACTTTTTTAACAGCCTGAGCTAAGCAATAACCTGTAGCCAATGTATCAGAGCCGCCAACTTTGCGGTCTGTCAGGAGATAAGCGTCGTCAGCGCCCATTGCCAGACCTTCGCGCAGTACGTCTTTTGCCTGCGGGGGCCCCATGGAAAGCAGAGTAACTTTTGCACCTTGATTGTCCTTCAACTGCAAAGCTGCTTCCAAAGCGTTCTGGTCAAAGGGGTTGAAAATGTTAGGAACACCAGCACGAATGACGGTATGTTTTACGGGGTCAATCTTAACTTCTGCTGTGTCCGGAACTTGTTTGACACATACCAATATTTCCATTTACGTTTGCCTCCTAAAAAAAGTATCTTTTTATTCAACAGGCTTGGTCTTTTCAGACCAAGCCCGTATCATAAACCTTAAAAATTGCTTACCGCAACAAAGCGCCGGATGTTACCATCAACTGAACTTCGTTGGTGCCTTCGTAGATCTGAGTGATCTTAGCGTCACGCATATGACGAGCAACCGGATATTCTTCGCTGTAGCCGTAGCCGCCGAAGATCTGAACAGCTTCAACGGAAACTTCCATAGCTACGTCGGAAGCGAATCTCTTAGCGATAGCAGCGTCAACCGTGAACGGCTGGCCTTCCTGTTTCTTGAATGCAGCTTTGTAAACGAGGTTACGAGCAGCTTCAATCTTCATCTTCATGTCAGCCAGTTTGAAGGAAACGGACTGGAATTTGCAAAGCGGTTTGCCGAACTGAACACGCTGTTTGGAGTATTCAACTGCATCGTTCAAAGCAGCTTCTGCAATGCCGAGAGCCTGAGCAGCAACGCCGATACGGCCGCCGTCCAAGGTCATCATAGCAACTTTGAAGCCTTTGCCTTCGCCGCCGAGGAGGTTTTCTTTCGGAACTTTTACGTTCTGGAATACTAATTCCATCGTCTGGGAAGTATGGATGCCCAATTTGTCTTCTTTCTTGCCGAATGTGAAGCCTTCCCAGCCTTTTTCGATGATGAAGGCGCTGATGCCCTTCGTGCCCTGGGATTTATCGGTCATAGCGAATACGATGTAAACGTCAGCTTCGCCGGCGTTGGTGATGAATACTTTGGAGCCGTTCAGGATGTAGTCGCCGTTTTCGTCTTTCGTAGCAACGGTCTGCTGGCCGGAAGCGTCAGTACCAGCGTTCGGTTCTGTCAAGCCGAAAGCGCCGAGTTTCGTGCCTTCGATCAAGCCGGGCAGGTATTTTTCTTTCTGTTCTTCCGTACCAAACTGCCAAATCGGGTTGATGCAGAGGGATACATGAGCGGACAAGGTGATGGACATACCAGCATCGTATTTAGCCAATTCTTCAACGGCCAGGATGTAGCTCAATACGTCGCATTCAGCGCCGCCGTATTTTTCTTCGAAATAAGCACCAGCCAAGCCGAGGCCGAGCATTTCGTCAACGAGAGCACGGTCGAAAACGCCCTGATGGTCGCGTTCCGTAATCGTCGGGGCCAATTTCTTTTCGCCAAAGTCTTTAGCCAATCTTACAAATTCCTGTTGTACATCTGTTAAATTAAAATTCATGATACTTCCACTCTCCTTAAATAATAGTGTGAATAGTGAAACATTCCCGTGCAGTGCATACTGTTTGGGGCACATATACACAACCTTTAAGTGCTTACACCTGAATTGTACAACTTTTCACATGTTAAATCAATAGCAAATGTCACTTAAGGCACAATATAATTATGCTATTTTGTAATCCTTGTCGTGTATCCAGACTTTTTAGGACTACTTAGAAAAAAATTAAAAAATTACCTTGACAAATGCCGGAATGATTCAACCTATAAGATAAATGTGCTAATCGTCTCGCCGTGCTGCGGCAGACGAAAAGGCAGTGCAGCACTGTGCTTGTTCCACTTTTAACATTACGCATGGTAAATTATACGTCATACGAAAATTAAGGAAAGCTATGCGTTTATTATAGCACGAATCCCCAGGAAGTTGTCAAGAATCTGGGCCGTAATTCCCCAAATTTTGTATTCTTTATAATAGTAAAAGAGCACATTATATGTGCTGCGCTTTTTCCACCCTGCCTGTCCCGACACGGGCAAACCGGCGGGAAATCCCGGCCCCGGCCTCGTAGCCAGCTCAACCTGGGCAACCTCTGGCTTACGGCCGCTAAACCATGCCAAAGGCACCGTAAAGAGATGGTCTATCTCTCCCCGGCTGACAACGAAATTCGTCGTATCCAGCTGGGCCGCAAAGGGATATATCTTCACACCTACAGGCGATTCTACGTAATCCAATGGCCCCCAGACCCGGATATGCGGCAATCCTACGCCTAATTCCTCCTGCGTCTCCCGCAGTGCCGCCTCCAGAGGACTGGCGTCACGCTGTTCTATGACGCCGCCGGGAAAACAAATATCACCGGGCTGCCAGCTCAACTTGCTGCTCCGCACCTCAAAGACTACATGCTCTTCACCGTCAATGCGTACAATAGGTACCAGTACAGCGCAAAGCACTGTATTCATGCAGGGATTCTGCCGGACAATTCTTTCCGGCCAGGGCTTGAACTCATCCATGACCTTCCTCCTCATTGCAAAAAAAAGAGGATGCCGTTCAGACATCCTCCTCTATACTTCATATATTGCCGCCTTTATTTTACGACGATATTGATGATTTTTTTAGGTACAACGATAAATTTAACGATTGTCTTGCCGTCAGTGAAATCCTTGACACGCGGCATAGACAATACCTTTTCCCTCAATTCATCCTGACCGATTTCAACGGGAACAGTGATACGTTCGCGTACCTTGCCGTTAATCTGGACAGGCAGTTCGATTTCATCGACGACCAAAGCGCCAGCATCTACTTCCGGCCAATCCTGTTCGTGAACACTGCCTTCAAAGCCGGCAATCTGCCACAATTCTTCTGTAATGTGCGGCGTAAAGGGAGCCAGGAGCTTTAAGAGATTGGTGTTGACCTCTAAGGCAACGTCGCTGCGGATAGATGTATTGGCGCCGACATAGGCATACATGGCATTTACCAGCTCCATAATTGAGCTGACAGCCGTATTCAGCGCATAGTCGCCGTCTACGCCTTTGACGTCTTCCGTCACCTTGGCGATGGTTTTATGTTCCTGCAGGCGAAGCGCCTTTTCTGCTTCCGTCAAATCGCGGTCCCTTTCGCCGTTCTTAGCCAGGTCAATGTACTGGTGGACGATACGCCATACTCGGTTGAGGAAACGGTACGAACCTTCTACGCCCTGATCGGACCATTCGAGGTCACGTTCCGGCGGCGCGGCAAACAGGATAAACAGCCGGCCCGTATCAGCGCCGTATTTGGCGAGGATTTCTTCCGGCGATACGACGTTGCCCTTTGATTTCGACATCTTGCTGCCGTCCATGAGGACCATGCCCTGGGTCAGAAGGCGTTCGAACGGTTCTACATTGTCGACGAGGCCGGCGTCGTGGAAGACCTTCATGAAGAAACGGGAGTACATCAGGTGCAGAATCGCGTGTTCAATGCCGCCGATGTACTGGTCTACATTCATCCAGTGGTTGGCCTTTTTCGGGTCCCAGGCCTGTTCATCGTTGCGGGCATCGGTATAGCGCAGGAAATACCAGGACGAGCAGACGAAGGTATCCATCGTATCGGTTTCTCTCGTCGCCGGGCCACCGCATTTCGGGCAGGTGCAGTGAACGAATTCTTCGCTCGTCGCCAAGGGAGATACGGCGCCGGCCGTAAACTGGACATCCGTCGGCAGCTTAACCGGCAGCTGATCTTCCGGCACGAGCTGTTCGCCGCATTTCGGGCAGTAAATAATAGGAATCGGCGCGCCCCAATAGCGCTGACGGGAAATAAGCCAGTCGCGGAGCTTGAAGTTGACCGTGCCCTTGCCGAGGTTGTGGTCGACGAGCCATTTCGTAATGGCTTTGCGGCCTTCTTCGTCAGTCAGGCCGTTGAATTCGCCGGAGTTGACCAGAACGCCCGGGTCGTGGTACGCCCCTTCCATCGTATTCAAATCGAGGCTCATATCTTTATTCTGTACGACTAAGCGGATAGGCAGGTTGAATTTCTTAGCGAATTCCCAGTCGCGCTGGTCGTGGCCCGGAACGCCCATGACAGCGCCCGTACCGTAATCTACCAGGACGTAGTTGGCAATCCAGATCGGCACTTGTTCGTTATTCAGGGGATTGACAGCGTAAGCGCCGGTGAACATGCCTTCTTTTTCGGCGTCGTTCGACGTCCGTTCGATGTCGTTCATGTTCTTCATGCGCGTAATAAAGGCGCGAAGCTCCGCTTCGTTTTCCCGGCCCTTGATGAGCTCTTCTACATAGGGATGTTCCGGAGCCAGCACGATGTACGTAACACCGAAAATCGTGTCCACGCGGGTAGAGAACATGGGAATGGATTTGCCGATTTCCGGGATTTCAAAGGAAAATTCCGCCCCTTCGCTGCGGCCAATCCAGTTTTTCTGCATCGTTTTAACCCGTTCCGGCCAGCCGGGAAGGAGCTTCAAATCGTCGAGAAGGCGGTCGGCATAATCGGTAATTTTGAAGAACCACTGCTTCAAATCCTTTTTGACGACGGGCGAATCGCAGCGCCAGCACAAGCCGTCGATAACCTGTTCGTTAGCCAGTACAGTGTTGCACTTTTCGCACCAGTTTACCTTAGCTTCCTTGCGGTATGCCAAACCGCGCTTGTACAGCAGCTCGAAAATCCACTGCGTCCATTTATAATATTTTTCATGGCACGTAGCCACTTCGCGGTCCCAGTCATAGGAAAGGCCGAGGGCCTTCTGCTGGCGCGTCATGTTTTCAATATTGCTGAACGTCCAATCTGCCGGCGGCGTGCCGTGTTTGATAGCCGCGTTTTCAGCAGGCATGCCGAAAGCGTCGTAGCCCATGGGATGCAGGACGTTGTAGCCGTTCATGCGGCGGTAGCGGGCGATGACGTCGCCGATGGTGTAGTTGCGGACATGCCCCATATGGAGATTGCCCGAAGGATACGGAAACATTTCCAGTACATAATACGGCGGCTTGCCGTTGTCGTCGGGGCAACGGTCTGTCTTGTCTTCCAGCCATTTATGCTGCCATTTCTTTTCTATTTCTTGGGGAATATATTTTTCCAATTACTTATGCCTCCTATCGCTGCGTACAGTGGGCGGTGCCGCGCTGCTGCAGGGTCTTCTTCTTATTATAGTGTTCCCGTGCCGTCAAGTCAATTCTTGCGGAGCAAAACTCTGCCAAAAATGGGGCGCTTCGAAGCCTTTTCTCCAAAAACTTGCGCCGCCGAGGTTGTATTTCGTAATTAATTTAGCTTTTTCCGTCAAGGACTTTTCATCTTCAAACCATACCTGGACCCGGCCCGTCGTCAAGGGCAAATCCATGTAGTACAGGCCCAGTTCGTCGTTCCACGTAACGTAGTCCTTGTATTTTTCAAGCAGTAGCCCGCTGGCCGACATGGGCAGCGTCCGTACCAGCAGCCCCGGCTTCTTCGGCTTCGCCTCTTTGGAAGCAGCCGTCTTGCCCTTCGCCTCGGCCTTCCTTGATGTCGTCAAAGCCTCTGCCGCAGCATCCTTCTCAGCCGCTCCTTCCGTCCCGGCAACAGGCGGCCATTCATTGATATCCAGAGGCAAGTCCTGTTCTTCCGTCGTTTCATACCACAGACGCATGTACAGCGGCATGCCCAGGACAACCTTTTCCGCCGGCACGATAGCCGTCACGTTCTGCACGGCTTTTTCTACCCAAGGATACGATGCTACGGGGCCAGCTATGTCACTCGTACGGCTGAATTGGTCATAGGCCATGATCATCAGGTAATCGAGATGCGGCGCTAAGGCCGCCCGATCGTATACGCGGGACCAGTTCATGCTGTTCGATATGGGCGTCACATCCATGGACAATTTCAGACCGTAAGCCCGGCAGGCCCGGCTCAAACGCCCTACAAAAGCCGTCAGCCTGTCCTTATCATCATAGTTGATGTTTTCAAAATCAATATTATAGCCCTTGAAATCGTACAGCAGTGCATAGCCTATCAGTTCTTTAATAATCCTATCCTGGAGCTTGTCGTCGCTCAATACGGCATGGGTCAGGGCCGGGTCGAAATTATTGTCAATGAGGGGCCACATGGCGTAGCCCTTCGCAGCATAAGCGTCGGCCAGCATGGCGAAATCATCGTGCCGTAGCGCTACGCCCTGATCGGTCAGGCGGAAAGCGCAGGGCGACATGACGGGCTGCGCCGTATCCAGGGACGGCAGGTTTTCATCTCCCTGCATGAGAGGATCCCAAAACAAGACCAATCCCATCTTTCGTTCCTGCTTTTTCCGGCTCTTTTTGTCCTTTTTTTTCTCTTTTTTGTTATCTGTTTTAGTATTTGCCTCCGCCGCTCTATGGCTGTCACCCAAAGGACGCAGCGTCGGAGCGAGACGGGTAGGAGACACAGGCCGCATCAGCTCCCGCTTCCCCTCTTCCCACGTCAGGGAAAGGCCCATCGTGCGATAAATACGGCGTATATTCAGACTCGTTTCGCCGTCACTTTGCCGCGCAGGCAGGCGCAGCGCCGCCTGCCTATCCTTCCATAAGACAGATCCATCCTTTGCCGGCGGCAGTCGCAGCCAATACGTCCCCTTCTTGGGGTCGGCCTTGTACAGGCCATACTCCTGCAAGGCTTTTTCCGATACGAGCCAGCGGCCCTCTTCTTCCCGAATCGCCATAGACGCCGGATGTTCCGCCGCTGCCGGTATGGCTGCCCGCGGAACGGCAGCCCACGGCCCGCGGTCCAGTACGGCTTGTTCCGGCCCGGCTTCTCCTCCGGACGCCGCCACGACAACTTGAAGAGACACGGCAAGCAGCGACGCCAGGCACAGCGTCCGCAGCCGCGATGTATGTTTCATAGACACCCTCCTTTTGCAAAACAGGTGGAAATTTCTCTGAAATCAGGTATAATGAAAAAAATGCAATTTTCCTCTCTAGGTATACTGCATGGCTATTATACCATAAAGAGAAAGTATAAAACATCAAAGGAGGCTATTCTATTGCATCAATATCTCTTTTTTATCGGCGATTTCCCAATCCGGGCCTACGGATTGTTATTTATGCTCGGCATCGTCTCGGCCGGCATTACAGCCTACTATATCACGAAGCGGGACGGCCGGGGCTGGCACGTCCACATATTCGATTTCACCCTTTGCTGCGGTCTGGCCGGCATCGTCGGCGGCCGCCTTTGGGACGTCTTCTTCTTCGACTGGGCCTATTATCACAACCACTTGCTGGAAATCCCCTTCGTCTGGCAGGGCGGCATGGCAATCCAAGGCGGTTTAGTCTTCGGAGCTGTCGCCGGCTACTGGTACACGCGCCGCCACGACATCGACACCTGGGCTTTTGCCGACCTCATCGCACCGGCCATCATTCTCGGCCAGTCCGTCGGCCGCATGGCCAACCTCATGAACGGCGATGCCTTCGGTCATCCCACAGGCGGAAATTTCGGCATTGTCTATCCCGAAACGACCCTGGCCTATCGAACCTACGGCAGCCAGCCCCTATGGCCGGCAGAAGTCTGGGAAGGCCAGCTCGACGTCCTCGTATTCATTCTTTTATTGTTCTACAGCTGTTTTCCCCATAAAAAAGGACAGGTCTTCTGCCTGTACGTTATGCTTTACGCAGCGGAACGGTTCTTTCTGGAATTTCTGCGCGGCGACTACGTCAGCTTAACATTAGGATTGAAGTCAGCTCAAATGACCAGCGTCATTGCCTTTGCCGCCGCGTGCATCGTGTTCTGGATACTGCAATGGAAAGGCGCGGGCGATACGAAAGATACCGTGCAAAAACCATAAACAGCAAAAAAACGAAGCCGTTCCATACAACAGCACAATTTCATCAACAAAAATAGGAGCCCTCTTGCCGTTGCGCAGAGGACTCCTATTTTTGTTATTTATTCTATTTCTTTCAGCATCTTTTGGGGATTATCGCCTGGCCGTACCTTACCGAAGGCCTTGACGATCACGCCTTCTTCGTCGATTAAGTACGTTGAGCGCTCGATGCCCATGTACTTACGGCCGTACATGCTCTTTTCCACCCACACGTCGTATGCCTGAATCACCGTCAATTCCGAATCGGATAACAAGGTAAAGGGCAGTCCGTAGTTTTCCTCAAACTTCTTATGCGATGCCACGCTGTCCTTGCTGACGCCGAGAACTACAGCCCCTTTCTCTTCAAACTGGGGGTACAATTCGGCAAACCCGCAGGCCTGCTTCGTGCAACCCGACGTATTATCTTTGGGATAAAAATACAATACGACTTTCTTCCCAACAAAATCGCTCAGCGATACCCTATTCCCATTCTGATCCGGCAACGTAAACACCGGCGCTTTCGTCCCTACTTCTAACATCTTCCTACCTCCTTATGAGAAAATGATACCTTGCATTATATCACAAGCCGCATATAAATAAGATATTACATTCCTATATTTTATAGTATTCCTTATACCATGCAGCAAATTTTCCTAATCCTTCCTCAATACTTGTGTTAGGCTTGAAATCAAAATCTTGTTCCAATTCGCTTACATCAGCGTACGTCTGATACACGTCACCAGGCTGCATCGGCAGATACTCTTTTTCCGCCGTTTTTCCGAGAGCCTGTTCCAATACTTCGATAAAATGCATGAGCCGTTCTGGCTTGTTGTTGCCAATATTATATACCTTATATTTGTCGCCGGCTTTATTTTCTTTCGGCGGATTGCACAGCATGTGCTCAATGCCTTCGACGATATCGTCTACATAGGTAAAATCGCGGTACATATCGCCGTGATTGTAAATCTTGATCGGCTCGTTTCGATACATCATGTTGGCAAATTTAAAGTAAGCCATATCGGGCCGGCCATACGGGCCGTATACGGTAAAGAACCGCAGCCCTGTCGCCGGGATGCCGTATAAATGGCTGTACGTATACGCCATGAGTTCGTTCGATTTCTTCGTCGCCGCATATAAGCTAATGGGATGGTCTACGTTGTCCGTCGTCGAAAAGGGCGTTTTTTCCTGATTGCCGTATACAGACGAGCTGGAAGCAAACAGCAGATGCTGCACGGGATACTGACGGCATGCTTCCAATATATTAAAGAAGCCGACGATGTTCGAATCAATATACGCCCGCGGGTTGTCGAGGCTGTACCGCACACCGGCTTGGGCCGCCAAGTTCACAACGATATCGGGCTGAAACGATTTAAACGCAGTGGTTACAGCCTGTTCGTCCGCTAAATCGCCCTTGATAAAGGAAAAATTAGAAAATGCACGTAACACGCCCAACCGGTTTTCTTTCAGCGACACGTCGTAATAGTCGTTCATATTGTCAAATCCCAGTACGACGGCGCCCATTTCCAGCAGCCGCTTCGCCAAATGAAAGCCGATAAACCCGGCGGCTCCCGTAATAAGCACCTTTTTAGTTATGTCAAACGCCTGATATGCAGCCATAATATATTCCTCCATCTAATCGCGGTCAAATAAATCCCGCGTATACACCTTATCCTTCACGTCGGCCAGCTCGTCGGACCAGCGGTTGGTCACGATGACGTCGCACATGTCCTTGAAAGCACGCAAATCCTTGACGACGGGCGAACGGAAAAAGTCATCCGCATCCAACGTCGGCTCATACACGACGACGGGAATCCCCTTCGCTTTGATCCGCTTCATGACGCCCTGAATAGCCGAAGCGCGGAAATTATCGGACGCCGTCTTCATCGTCAGGCGGTACACGCCGACGACGCGGGGGTTTTTAGCGATAATCATATCGGCAATATGATCCTTTCGCGTCCGGTTAGCCGCTACGATGGCGGAAATCAAATTCTGCGGTACGTCGCTGTAATTCGCCAGCAGCTGTTTCGTATCCTTCGGCAGGCAATAACCACCGTAACCAAAAGACGGATTGTTGTAGAAATCGCCGATACGCGGGTCGAGACATACGCCGCGGATAATCTGCTCCGTATGGAGGCCCCGCATTTCGGCATACGAATCAAGCTCATTGAAGTACGCTACGCGCAGGGCCAAATACGTATTGGCAAATAATTTAATCGCCTCGGCTTCCGTAGAACCCGTAAACAACATGGGAATATCTTTCTTTACTGCCCCTTCAGCCAAAAGATTGGCAAATACGCGGGCCCGTTCCGAATCATCGCCGACGACGATGCGCGACGGATGAAGGTTGTCATACAAAGCCTTTCCTTCGCGGAGAAATTCCGGCGAAAACATGATATTATCCGTATGATACTTCTTCTTAACGCTTTCTGTATATCCCACTGGAACAGTAGATTTGATCACCATCACCGCCTTGGGATTGATGTCCAGCACTTCTTCAATTACCGTCTCAACAGACGACGTGTCAAAGAAATTTCTATCCGTATCATAATTTGTCGGCGTAGAAATAATGACAAACTCAGCGCCGCTAAAAGCTTCCTCCGCATCCAAAGTCGCTTTAAAATGCAAATCACTCCGCTGTAAAAAAGAGGTGATATCCGCATCTACAATAGGAGATTTCCCCTCATTCAACATCGCTATTTTTTCCGGCACAATATCCAATGCCGTGACATCGTTATGCTGAGCCAATAAGAGCCCATTTGACAACCCTACGTAGCCGGTTCCGGCAACTGCAATCTTCATCATATATTCGTCTACTTTCTTTATTGATATCAAAATCATAGATACATACGATATTATAGCACAAAACTACACAAAAAGACCGCTCTGTTTAAGAAGCGGTCCAAATAACGCGTCATATGTTTAATTTATACCGGATACGCAGCCAGGAATACCAATAGAGCCCAACAAAATATCCCCAGCGATTCCCTCGGCTTCTCTGTATTTTTCCCCATTGCTTAAAATCATGATAATTCTCCGGTTTCTTAATGGGCTCTATATTCGTAATGCCGTCCCATGGAGATATATCCAAATAATGCCGCCACTGCTCGTCAAACCGGGTCAGCACCATGAGCCAGGGCTTTCTCCTGCCCGTCCAATGGATAATGACCCGGTCATCTTCCTCCGTGTCGCCGCCTAGCTGATTATAAATACGTGGTAAAAACACAATATCTCCATCTACGACTAAATTGATAACGTCCTGGTCATGTCCTAAAAACCGCGCCGGCGGCTCTCCTTGATAGGAAAATGCCCGTTCTGTAATCTGTGCCTTCTCCCACGCCGGAATATCAACGACCATAAACCCGCTGTTGAAATACGTTTGCGTCTTAAGCTTTAAAAAAGCCGAACGGTCTGCCACCATATGGGGCATTTCCGAAGCGGCGGCAATAGGTTTTCCCTGTAGATCCATATGCCATACATCCTGCAGGGAGGCAATACACATCATATCAGAATCCATGTAAATATAGCGGGACGTATACGCTTTCAATATTTTAGGCATATACAAGCGGGCATAGGTGATCTTCACAAACCGCTTAACTTTGATGTGAAATCCTAAAAACGGCTTTATATGTAATACATACACAATACAACGGCATCGCCATTGTTCTGCTACTTGACGTATTTTTTCCAAATTTTCATCGAAACACCCATCGGTAAAAATATGAAAAGTAAAATACATGTTCTTATTATTTTCCAACACCGATATGCAGGTGACGCCGGCCATTTTGACATATGCATCATTTACATTAAAGGCAATATGACATACATCACGTGCCTGTTCCGGCAAGCAGTCAAAAGTTTCTTTACGCTGCAAAAAGTTTTCCACCGCAAAAAAAGAGGGATTAAACGATTTCATAATCCGCCTCCTTCCCATTCGCAAAGATAGATTCCGGCTTTACGCCAACTATACGTTTAACCATTCGTTTATAGTTAGTATATAATGTATATCTTAACATTTCATAAATTCACGTTTAACCGGACATAAACTTTAGGCGGCCTTGTATAATACAAAAAACCACTCCTATGCAGGAATGGTCTTTGCAAATAACTATAATTTCAATTTATACCGCATCCGCAGCCAGCTATACCAAAACAAACCGACAAGATGTCCCCATGTATTACCATGTCGCTGCTGGTACTGCCCCCACAATCTAAAATCGTGATAATTTTCAGGCTTCTTTATCGGAAGGATATTCGTAATCGTATCCCACGGAGATAAGGCATTATAGATACGCCATTTCCTATCGGCTTCATACAGCACCATATTCCACGGCTTATCACGGCCTGTCCAATGGACAATCAGGCTTTCCTCTTTATCTTGCTCTCCGCCTCCCAGAGCGACAAAATAAGAAGGGAAAAAGCAATTCTGCCCGTCAAATACCAGATTCAGCACGTCCTGGCTCTGCCCCAGAAACCGCTGCTTCGGCTCGCATTGATACGAAAAGGCCTGCTCCGTAATATGCTGCCTTTCCCATTCTTCCACATCGATAAGCATAACGCCGTCGTTAAAATACTTGCCGCTTTTTAGTTTCAAATGCGCCGATCGGTATTCTACAGAATGAGGGTCTTCGGAAATAGCTGCCATAGGCGCTCCGCCTAGATCCAATGCAAACAGCTCTTTTAACGAAGTCATGCACGCCGTATCGGCATCCATATATAAAAATCTCCGCGTCAGCCCCTTCAAAACCTTCGGCATATATATTCTGGCATAGGTAATACGGGAAAAACGAGCCACCTTGATATGAAAATCTTCAAAAGGCGTCATATTTAGTTGATACAAGATACAGGTACACTGCCATTGTTTAGCCAGCTCGTTGATTTTTTCCTGACTGTCCTTAGAATACCCATCGGTAAAAATATGAAATACAAAAGACATGTCCTTATTATTTTCCAGCACCGATACGCACGCTACGCCGGCCATCATGATAAAATTGTCCGTTACATTAAAAGCCACATGGCATGTATTATGCGATTCAGCAGGCAAATAGTTAAATTCTTTTTTCTCCGAAATAAAATTCTGGGTATCAAAAAAAGAAGGTTCAAATGTTTTCATTCTGCAATTCCTCTGTTTTCTTTATGCCGTACGCTACGGAAGGCTATTTATTACTTTCAGGAAATACTATCTAAGCACTCATTTTTGTGCTTGACGATCCAAGCAGTCAACGAAATAAAGTCAGATGACAATTGAATAAACTGCTCATCTTTTACATCGTATTTCTCTTTGATTTGAGGAGTAGATTCTCCAATTACCTCAGCTTTTTTCGATGCAATCTCTCCCAGCTCCTGCGGAGTAATCCATTGTTTGGGCGTAACCAGTCCCTCCGGCTGTTGTTCCGTCAAGGAAGGATATAAAGAATAATATTCAAATCCCTTGGGAGACACTAATTCAATTACCGTCGGAATGATATTTAAATGCGTACCAATCGTATTGCCGCCGAATAAGTTCTTGGAAATCTGGCGATGATGGATAAACAACGGCGTGCAGAACAATTCTCTAAAGCTGTAATCACGCGGAACTAAAGAAGAATTCCCCAGCGTAGCGTATAAGGAAGAATGATCGCCAGTATATATAAATAAGCTGTCAGGAAACGAATCCCGCATCTCCCTGATAAAACGGGATACTGCTTGGTCGGCATAATATGCCGTCCCTAAGGCAGCGCACCGCTCCTTATTGTTGCGGATATCTTCGCCGACTCCGCTTAATAATCGCTCTGAATCAAACTGCAATACCTCTTTGGGAATTTTATACGGCCCGTGATTAGACGTCGTATAGACAAAATGGAATGTCGGTACATCAATCTCTTTAATTAATTCCGCCGCTTTTTCTAAAAATACATGGTCATACACGCCAACCCAAGTCCGCGGCGCATCCTCTCCGCAAAACGTAGTCGCGCTTTCTATCCGGTCAAACCCCTGGGCCTTGCCAAAATGATTAAAGTTGCCGTTCGACGCATTGCCGCCATACCAGTAAATCGTCTGATACCCTAATTTTTTCATCTGCCCAGCGAAGGTCGTCGGCAGCGTGCCATGCCAAAACGCTTCCATTTCATTTAATTCCAACTGCGCGTCATAAATTCCCGTCATGAGAGACACAATAGAAGGACGTGAAATATTGCCGGCCGGCAAAAAATTATTTAAATACGCCGTATGCTCGTCGTCTTTCAATGCCCGGCTGCCGTCCAGGACATGCAGCCCGCTGTACATCGGGTCCATCGCCCATTGGGGCACGCTCTCCCCTACGATAAAGAAAATATGCTGAGGCTTACGAATACGCGCCCCTTTTGCAATGCGTTTAAAGGCATGAGCCGGATTCGGAAGGGATTCCCATGTTCCATTTCTGCATTCTCCAGGCAAAATATGGGACAAGGCCCTTTTCAATTCCTCTTCGCTGCGCTGCAGTTCTTCTGCCACAGGCCGTCTGCGCACCCATTTCAACGCAACTAAATCATCAATGCAAGCGCGCGCTAAAAAAGCATCTTCCTTTACAATAGACGGAATCGTATCCCATTCCGGCTTATTCCGATGATTCAGCGTTCCTCCAAACCGAAACCAATAAAATCCAAGAATACTGCCTAAGAACACACACAGGTTAAATCCATACTGCGCGAGGGACGATTCGAATACAGGGTAAGGAATAGACGGCAGCTGCTGAATTCCCCAGCAGGCAGCAGTCATAACGGCAATATACGGGATATACCCCAGCAAAATAGCTAACCCATGATCTTGATTGAAAAAAACATCTATCAGATTATGCTTTTCTGCATGTTTGCCCATATGAATGAGATAATTATACGTATCGTGAAAATGACGATAAAAAATCATCTTTCCCATGAATGCGGCATACAAAATAATAGCATAGACGAGGCCAATCGCCACGCGCAATACGTCTCCGTATTCTGAAAAAAACGATAAAAACGCTGCCGGTAAAGACACGAGTATCAAGGGAATTAAGAACATGTACGCGTTAAAATCCATTCCCCACCAAAATCCATAGCGAAAACAAGTCCATAAACTCTTTTTTCTGTTAGCCAATGTGGGATAGGGATTATATACGGCAATAAAAACGCTGCGAAATACAGCGCATAAAATAGGAAAGACCAGAAACAGCTTTACATCTTGCTGCATAGACATATAAAATTGTTCAAACATGCTATCAGCCTTTCTTTACATCATACATAATATTTATCGACAAAAGCGACGGGATCCGAAAATAACTTCGTGCTTTCCCAGATTTTTTCATCTGGCCAATCCCACCATTTCATGACTAATAATTTATCAATAATTTCTTTTGGAAACCGATATTTGACAATGCGGCTCGGACCGACGACAATTGCATAAGGCGGGATGTCTTTCCGCACAATACTGCCGGCCCCGATAATCGCGCCGTCGCCGATTTTTACATTATTAAAAATCGTGCAGCCTGCGCCGATCCAAACGTCATTGCCAATGATTGTACTGTGGGAAGTAGGCGGCTTCTCATGTTCAATATCAGCATCCCATGTGCTAACATGATAAATTGGATGAGTACTGGGAACTACGGTTTGTTTAATAGCAATAGAACAAAAAGCCCCAATGGATTGAATAATATCATCTCGCACATATCTGTATCCATAGGTATATTTCCCCACAGGAATATGCGAGTATTTTTCCGTATAATATCGCGCTAAATTGTCTTTCCATCCGTATTTCTTACGTGAATAATTATAAAGAAAATTAGGATACTTAGCACTCCCTTTAAATTTTCTCACTAGCGCTGATAACGCAATATCCTTATCATCAATTTCATATTTTTCTTTTAAGTTCATGAGATATTCTCTCCTCGTAGATTAATTTAAAATTATTATCCCCTAACGGCATCCCTTCTGCATAAAAATCTTTTACTGCATTCATTACGATTGCCGGAGTAATACTATCCATGCAATACGGATGATCGCAATATCCAGACCCATCAAACAACATATCACAAGGAGCACAGGGAGCTTGAGAGCATAAGCTTCTATAAATTCGCTGCGGCCGCGCCCTGTAATCAGGCTGCGAGCCATATAAGCCAATAACCGGCGTATCCACCGCATTGGCAATATGAATGGGCAAGCTGCATCCGTTAATTAACAGATCGGCCTGGTCAATAATATATCCTGTTTCCAATAAATTCGTTTTTCCTCGCAAATCAATAACATTAGATGAAAATTGGCAATCCGTAGCACGCTGCGGCAAAGCTCCAATAATAATAACTTTTTTCCCAAATGCGTTTAGTTGTTCAAATAGTTCCTGCCAATATTCAATCAGCCAGTCCTTCTGCCAGCTCCCCGTTTCCAAGCTGCAGACGATGTACCCTTCCTCATTATTTAGTTTTCCTTTCAATAGCGTTTGAACTCGATCCTTCTCAGCATCATTGGCTTCCGGAAAATAAAATCGATCCCAGTTCGGCAGCTGCATGACATCAATCCCCGTCGCTTCCTTCAAAAAAGAAGCATAAACTACCGGTTCAAAGGCATAATTCATCCAAGGCTTAACGGATAAATAATGAGTCAAAAATTTCTTTCGTTTATGAGGTAACCCCACCCGAACTTTAATACGTGCCATAGCATATACCGTAGAAATTCGGTACAAGGTATCCATTAAATAGACAAAATCAGACCTCCACAATTTACGGATCAAAAACAATGTATCATGAAGACTTTTGTCGTATGTAAAATATTCGTCTACAAAAGGACAGCGAGTCATGATATCTCTGGCATTAGGATGTCCGACTACAGTCAATGTGACATTGGGATATAAGACTTTTATTCCTCGCAGCAATGGCGTAAGCATCACCATATCTCCCAGACCGCCAAAGCGGCTGAGAATTAGACGCGTATAATTCATTCGTAAGCTCCTTATGTATCTTTTTCAGCAAACCGTTTCAAATAAGAATCTAATTGACGAGCTAACACTTCATAACTAAAACGGCTTCGGGCATATTTTTGACATGCGATGCATTTTGTAATCAATTGTTCATCTTCCATCATGGTAATCAAATTTTCAGCAGCACTTTGCGCTGTGCTGTCTTCAACAATACAACCAATACGTTGATGATCTGTTACGTCGACAGCATTGGGACCATAATTGGTAATGACCGGACAAGCGCCGAAATACATGGCTTCTAACACAGCAATACAAAAACCTTCATAGCGGCTAGTCATACACATAATTTTAGCTCGTCTGTACAGTTCATATAACTGTGTTCTGTCAGAAACATTCCCCATCATGACGATGGCATCTGCATATTCCGGATGACGAGACTTAAATGTATTGACATATGCCTCAAATTCTTTCGTACTAGGCCCAACAAAATATATTTTCCAGTCGTCAAGTACCTGCAGCGGGATATGTTGAACAGCATCAACTAATAATTCATTGTGTTTCTGATACGTGCCCAGCCGGCCAACGGTTAAAATGATATTTTCTTTTTTTTGGTATTGATTTTCAATATTCAAATTAACATCTAATAGAGATACGCCATTTGGCAAATACTCAATCCGATTGCGAAATACGACATTCTCTTTCAAGGCTTCATAGAACACTTTCGTTTCTACAGTAAAAAAATCAACGTATTGGCTTTTAATTCGTTCAAACCGATTTTTCAGATTTGCCAGAATCCCCTGCTTATGAAAATGCGAAAAACCGCCTAATCCCATATCCAGCTTGCTGTATACGACAATATGGGGATTGACCTGTTTGCATAATCTGGCTAATCTCCATACAGTGCTTCCATAATTAAAAAACATGATGACGTCATAATCCATGCCATGTGCTTTTATAAATTGCTTAGCCAAAGGGACTTGTTCCCTGTATGCATCTGCACTGCCGATGCATACAGATTGTACGTATTCAGAAAATGAACTATTTTTAAATTCGCCTTCCTGTGTTTTAAAATATGCATACGTACAATGCCAATTACAATATTTTGCTAATGAATATAAAAACATACCGGCGTCTTTATATACCATGACATCAGAGTCAGAAGGACCAAATAAAATCAATGCAATTCTCATGTGTATGCGCTCCATTCTTCCACTAGCTCAATCGCCTTTATTCTGAAATCGTTTTATATTCTCCGCAACGACAAAGCTTACAAAAAACCATACAAGCTGGCTCAATTCTCTCTGCAAAAAAGGCCAATCTACCATCCCTTGCGTCAATACGACGAGAAAACCAAATAAAACGGCTGCCGCCTGACAATTTCTATTTTTCATAGAGCGAATTAAATAGGCAATTAAATAACCTAATAAGCAAACATACGGAATATATCCGATACATCCATTTTCCACTAAAATATGCAGGAAAATATTATGAGGCGATTTCAGATTGCGCTCTCTCGCCTGAGGCAACATATACTCTTTAGCATATACGTCATTAAATCGGCTAGTCCCAACACCAACCGCCGGACGATCCTGTATCATATCTATCGCTGACCGCCAGAGAAATACCCTATCACCGCCGCCTTTAAACGCTACGTTAGCATTCTGTGAATTTACTGTCATGCCTCGTATATAAATTTGCTGAAAAGCAACAACAGAGCTCATAGTCCGCTCTACAACGGAATGAGACTGCATTATTAATCCCCCTGCGCCGAGCATACCGCACACCAATAAGACGTATACAAATTTTGATACAAGCAATGCAGACTTTCGGATGTAACACGCGATGCCATATATAATGACAGCACCAAAAGCTGCCGCAACGCCTAATAATACGCCGCGCGTCTGCAATACGACCAAGGTAGCCAACGCGCCTGCAAATAAAAGCCCTGTCAAGGCTTTATTCCGTTTACTGGTATTCCAATCTACCGTCACAAATGCAAAAAGCAAAAAACCGATAATGCCGGCACTTGTATTACAATAGTCTCGGCTCAGCCATTCAAAGGGACGATAAATATGAAGCACTTCAGCTTGGTAGATAATATTACCGAATATAAACAACAAGGACCCTGCTGCAACTTTTTTTATTGTACTAGCGGCATTAGGGCACAAACAGCTCCAAAAGCATCCCAGAAACAACGGATATATCATCCACTCCATTCGCTGAGATACCAGTTTGATGCTTCCGCCCATATACGCTGTACCGGCTGCCCAAGCGACACCGGTTACGATCATCAGCAGGAAAAAAATATGACAGTGCCGCCAAATATGCGTCGTCAGCTGCCGTATATTTGCATCCTTCCGATATCCATATATAACATATAAAATAGACGCTCCCAATATAATATAGGTAATATTGCTGAGCGTAAATATATAGGAAAAAGTAAGCAATCCTAATATACATGTTGTAATGAAATGTTTATGTGAAGCCAATGTAGAAATCACGCTTAGTCCATCCTTATGTAACATTATTTTCCAAATATGACTCGCAGGCTGTCTGCAAACGAATACCTCTCATTGACAAAAGCTCCGCCGCAATGAGCAATTGCTTCCCGCTCCTCATCATGAGTCAAATAGTAGTCGATTTTCTCTAATAAATCCTCTATAGTATGATAAAATACAAGATGTTTTCCCGATTCAAAAGGAATTAACTCCGTATTTTGTCTATCGCACAACTCAAAATTTCCATTTCCTAAAATCTCAAAGGTACGGCAATTAAATCCTGTATGGTACGGCACATGAATGTTTAAATTAATCTTGCTGTTCCTATAAATTTCAGCACATTTTTCTGGTGATACCCTTTCATTCACGATAAAAGGCCATAACTTAGGATATTTTGCTTTGAATCGTAAAGACCCAATCATTCGCTGGAAGAAATGCGAATTATGCCAGTAATGACCATATACAGCCATGGTCCTATGATGCGTTAAGCAGTACTCCGCTGCAGCATTTAGTATACGTAATCGTTTCTCAGAACCAGCTGCTAAGCCTACAAAACTGATATCATATGCTCTTTCCGTAGGCTGCTGCATTTTGCTGCAAAAAATGGACTTGCCCGCTGTCAAAGGCAAATATTGAATATCAAGATGATATGCTTTCTTAGCGTATGGAATATCTTTGGGTTCAAATGAAAATATTTTTGTATATTTATTTAAGCACGGATCCTGAATCTTTTCTGTTTCCAATGAATCGACAAACCAAACGTAACAAGAAACGTTTTGTACTATCTCTTCATTGATAAAGAAATCATGTTCTCGATTCAAATGGTTTAGTATCAGTAAGATGTCAATGTGTTCGCTAGAAATACGCTGCATCAGTTTTTTCCGTTGTTCCCCATACTCTCTGCTATTATCTGCAGGGAACACGACAACAGGTATGTCCAACTCTTCAAAAGCCTCGCAAAAACTATCTTTGAACATGCAAAAGCATTTTTCCAGCACTAATACGACCTTCACA
>ENA-ORSJ01000815-ORSJ01000815.1-human-gut-metagenome-genome-assembly--contig:-NODE-815-length-30699-cov-6.045914_pt1 | contig 30699 bp, 46 predicted proteins | sample MGYA00242191_ERZ509158 | MGnify/ENA primary metagenome ERZ509158 (study PRJEB26280, sample SAMEA2338623) | human gut metagenome | biome: human gut; feature: human-associated habitat; material: faeces...
TCAAAGGCTTTGGCCTATTTTAAAAACATATCCCCCCCTATTCTCCAAAATATTTGTTAACAAATCTTTTCTTTTTGTTCTCATTGCTCTGATTAATGTACTTCCTACTGTGATATCCTGTCCTGTCATGGAGCGCACGATGGCAGTCGTGGCATAAGCTCATCAGATTACCAGCATCATAGCACAGTGACTTCATCTCACACTCGTCTCGGCCTCTCTCTACCGGCTTACGATGGTGTACTTCGGTGGCCGTTGTGTAGATTCCATGCTCAAGGCACACCTCGCAGAATGGTGAGCGTGATAGCTGATCAGCGCGTAGCCTGCGCCATCTGGTGCAATTAATAAGCTTTCTGTACTTTCTATCCTTCGACATCTCCTATTATCTTAATTGCATTGTATCTGCTCTTCAGCTTAGCCATGACGATGTACTTCTCTGCTGCTTCATGTGACGAAAAGCCTGACGCAATTATGCTTCTCACTTTACTCTTCTTATCTCTTCCTTCTATCTGTATCATAACAATGTCGGATTACGTTTCGCTTCCAATCTTTCATTTACTCTCACAATCTCATCATCAACAACCTTCTCGAGTCGCTTTGCCTTTATAAGGTTATCATGTCGCTTGCTCTTATAGTATGCTCTCTGCGCATTGCGCATCTTGACAACAGCATCATAGAATTCTCTCGCATTCATTGTACACCTCCTCTTCTTATGTCCTTAATTAGTTTTCGAATTTCTTTGCGCAAATTGACGACAAATGCTCCTCCACTTATCCGCTCTATGAGTATGGCCACTGCATTAACCACAAGCATCATGGCACGCTCATACGAGTAAGCATTGATATCCATTATCCTGCGAACTTCATCATCCATCATGCTGCTCTTAATGTAATCAGCCAGCTCTGTGGCATCACCATTGTCAAGCAATCTCCGGCAGATCTGCAGCTCGGACTCTGCCATTGAATAGGTCTCTTTACCGTCCGCTATCTTCTCTTCGTATCTACTACGTATAGCCTGCCGACTCTTCTGCCCGTAATATACAGACAGAGCACGCTCGTCGCATGGTAGCAGATTATCAGCTCGAATGTCATATTTATTTCCATTCTTCCGAACCACCTCACCAGGATATCTGTAATCGTTTATCCATGCAGCGGCAACCGCCTTGGCGGCATTAAGTACGTATCGCTTACCTCTATCATACGCAACAAGGTAATAAGTTCCGTGCGACCGATAAGGCTCATACGCCTTCCCGCATGAGCGGAACCTACCCTGTCGGCTGACTTCATACTTTTCGAATTTAGGCACGGGAACGACCTTGTACTCTTCCTCCTCCATAATAATTATCTAAAAGATTTGTCTCTAAAAACAACGACTCGGCTAAGCTCGTGCAGTCTGTCATACGCCCGCTCGCCGTACATCTCCCTAAAGTTACGCACATCCATGTTAGTTGTCAATACCATTGGCTGCATATTTTCGTAACGCGCCATTATGAGGTCCGCCATCGGCGTGATGGTATTGCCATACTCCAACAGTTCTGGCGGTTCATTCCCCACATCGTCAATGCCAATAAAGTTATACGATGCTGCACGTTTCCAGCCTGCGCCCGCGTCTGTATCAACTAATTCTTTAGCATTAAATTTACGAAAACGATAAAAATCTCCATTACCATCTCGTATCGCTACTTTGTTGACTACCAGAGAAATTGCCGTCAACATAGACGTTTTACCGTTTCCCAATCCTCCGCTCAGCGTTATCCACGGCTGCTTTCCGTTTGTCAGCCAATCAGCCACGCAGCTGATAGCCTCAGCGGCATTATCGGTTAAGATGAATGTTCCTCCTCGGCTTTTCACCACAGCCGCCCATGCTCCCTGGAGCATCTCGCGTGCAGCCTCAGCCTTCATCGGCAATCTATACCGTGACGGCTTGACCATCATGTTATAAAAACCTCTTGTATATCTTGAAATGTTACTCTCCATACTCGTACTATTCGCTAATATCCTCATCAATTAATTGCACTTTATATCTATCCTGCCATTTTTTCATACGTTGAAAAACTTTTTCATTTTCCTTATCTGTAAGAAATCCCTGTACGTGTAGAAATGTTCTACAAAAATCCGCCTTAGCAAGATTCTCTCTTCTTGTTTTATCTTTAATCTTATTCATATTTCTCAATCATTTAATCCAGCTATTATATATTTCCTCCCAATTGTCCATTAAACCAACTCTTCCCCCATAAGCATTATAACACATACCTACTGTTTCTTTTGGTGGTAAATATCTACCATCGCTTAGCATAATATATCCCTCGTTTATTTGCTGTTGAAGAAATGCCATATCAACTGGCAGCACTTCATCTGGAAATAGGACTACGTTACCCTTGCTTGTCTGATAGCTAACTCTCGGTATTTCATAGTGTCCTTTTTGCCCAGTTAGTAGCGAACAAATACCAATTTCACCTGTAATTAAGTGAATTTCTGTAAGGGGCGAATTTGTGACCATGAAATATGCGTTCTCATCATTCTTAAAATGATTGACCAGTCTGCTAATTTTTTTCTCATTACAATTTTCTATTCGCATATCAAATCTATACCAAAACTCATAATGGTCTTGAATAAAACCTCTTACTTTACTCCACGTTCTTACGGACAGGAACTTTGGTTCCGGTAGATTAAGAGTTTTCTCAGTTCCATTGTCATATTTAAGCTCATGCTGAACATGTTTTCTACGATCTGGTATGAGTCGCATATCTATGATGTCAAAGCTCTCGTCATATCCGTTTTGAGTATGGTATTCTTCAATGACTACATTTTCACTTGTTGTCACTTCATCTACTATTTTTTGGAACTCCAATTTAGCGTTTGACAACAAGTTGTCTGTATCCATCTTGTCCTGCATAGGAATCTGGGCTACAAGTTTTATCGGATATTTCCGTTCTTCATTATCGTAGCACATATTCTCAACAACTCCGCAATTCACCCTGCCGCATTTTTCATGGAAGAAATCCATTGTGCGAAGAACGTCCTGATTGCTTAATTTCGTTGGCTGAGTAACAAATAATATGTAGCTTACCTTAACACAATTAAGTAGCTCTATATGCACATTAGTAACGCTTGGAGGAGTATCAATTAGAACAAACTCTGGTCTAATTTGTTTAAGTTTTCTCTTAGCCATACCAAGGTACTGTCTTACCATTGACTTTTCTAAATAGATAAACTTATTAAACATATTTCCAGAAGAATGCACCCATATATTCTCCTGAGGGTGTTCCCCATTAAATTCTGCATTCATAGAGGGGGTATTTATATCCGCGTCAATAATAAATACTTTATGTCCTTGTTCCGAAAGAAGTCTTGCTAAATTCGCCGTGGTAGTAGTTTTTCCTACTCCACATTTTCCCGAATAAACGATTATTGCCTTCATTTTTATTCCTCCTTATAAGCCATGCAGAAATCTCTACTTATCACATTATCGCAACTATATGGCGAAGCAGCTGTAATACTTACAATAGCCTGCCTATTATAATCCTCTCCTTCCTTTTCTGCCTTTTCAGCCTCAGCCCGGGCTATCCAGGCATTAATTATTTCCTTGGCCACATCCACGTTTTTCGCCTTAACCAAAAAGGTGTACCGTATAGAATTTGAATCGTCATTATCCCCTTTTTCCAGAATAGACACATCCGCATCTATCTTATAGTATTTTTCATCGTCCTTATCTTCGTCATTGTCCGCATCACTCACATGTGTGTTTTTTTTCAAATTATCAATAATGATCATACCAGGCACCAACTGAGCGCCAGTAATCCAAAACATGTTGGCGTAGTTCAATTCAATGTAGTCTATGGCTATCGCAATGGCACTCTTCACATTCTGGGCGTGCAGGACAAAACTGTAATTCTTACTTTCTATACGTGCCCTTACTTTACATGCGGTCATACTGTTCAAATCCCGCTCAACAGCTTGACGACACTGGTTGCTGACTTCCACATCCTCAAGTTCGCCCGACTCGATACAGAACTGTATCCTGGCAGCAAGGTCCGCATCAATTTTTACACCCCGCTGAAAAATAACCTCATTACGTTCTATGCTTACTACCTCGCCGGTATCTTCGTCTAAAAAGTCCTCTGTCCATGTCTTTACAGCCGGAGCAGCCAGATAGTTACCAATCATGTCCCGTACATTCTTCGTCCGGAATCGCTTCTCGTCCTGTTTCGTTGCTACTATAATCTTTTCCATTGATTTTTTATCTTAAAAACTCGTTGAATAATCACATCCGTTGTCGTGGCTTGGTTCCTGGCGCCTCCGTCTGTTTGTTGAAGCTGAGGCTACCATCACACGCTTATCCTTACTTCCGCAGCTGAGCTGGATGCGAAGCCAGTCGCAAAAGTGCCGGCGCGCGTCCTCGCAGCTCTTGTGCTGCACGCCCCTGCATGCTACATGCAGCGTAAATGCCTTGAGCTTTTCTGCCAGCACATCTCCACTCACACGGTACAGCTTCTGCACGTTACCGAAAAATTCCTCGTCAAAAAAACCTCTCTCGCGCGCGTTGTCGTCGTTGATAATATTCTTTCTTCTTATATTGTTATATTGGGGTGCGCTTTCCGTCATTCCGCTCGTCACACACTCTTTTCCATCCACTACGTAACTGCTTGATTTTCTGTTATTGTCACTGGTGCACTCGGGGGCGCGGTCACTGGTGCACTCGGGGGTGCACTCTGTGGTGCAATTTTCTTTTTGTGCACTGCCTAAACTTGCTGACGCTGAGTATGTTTCGCTTTCATTTCGCTGGTGCACTGCACTACCAAGTACACCGGCGCATTCGGCGTCCTCTTCTGCCTCATCCATTACGGTAATAATGGCCACACTGTTGTGCATTACCGAGCGGTTAATCATTCCCTCGCGCTCCAGCATCTGCAGGAATCGCATCACGGTTCGCTTGTTTCTCCCCCAGCGCTCTGCCAGATAGTCCACGCCGGCTATTATCTGCCCGCTATGCAGCGTAATCTTGTGGCCACGTATGTAGGTGATGCGCTCCTCATAGGCCGCCATCATTCTCAGGTCAATCCACCATTTCAGCCTTTCGGCATCCTGCCATAGCCAATGCTCTCTCAGGCTCCGGCTTATGGCTATCCATCCTTGTTTTTCCATAGTCTTTATCGTTTTTTTAGTCCACATAATGCTCCGGGTCAAGCTCCGTGAGTGTCTTGTATCTCGTCTCTACCATCCTGATGATGCTATCAAATCGCTTGGCGTCTGTTCCGGCCTTGCTCATCGCCGTAATCAGCAGCCTCTTAATCTTCGTCACTTCTTCCGCTATGCTCACCTGCTCCATGTCTCCTGCGTCCTTCCACATTACGCTACACAGGCTCGCCATCCTTGTCTTAATCGTCCCCATCTGCTTTTCCAGCATGCTTACTTCTTGCCTCTCCCGCTGTTTTACGCAACAGCTAATACACTTCAACTCATCATTGATGTCCACGGCAAAGTCGCTCGCAATCATCAGCAGCGAGTACATGATGTTCGTCTTTATCATAGCGCGCTTAAAGGCCGCTTCCATTTCTGGAGCTTTCTTGGCCCGGCCCTTGGCCAGTTCAAATGCGTCTTCCATAATCTTTTATTTTTTTTGTTTTGTCCTTGTAATACCTTGCAATAAACTCCAGCTCTGCGGAGCCATGCTTTACCTTAACGTTTTTCGACGCCTCCAGCAGCGTCACCCGCTGCTCGCCATACATACTGACAAGCCCGCGCCTGAAGCCCGACATATTGCCTTCTCTGAACCTGTTGCAGTGCCTGCACTGCGCGTGGCAGTTCTCCTCGCTGTATCTGAGCGCCTCCACTGCCCTGTTCACGTAATGCCCGCAGTCCGCCTGGCTGAATGGGAGCAGCCTGCCGCAACTGATGCAGACAAACATCCTCTTTCCCCCAACCTCTCTGCTGTCCCTCGCTCTGATGTACGCTGAAAAAGCCTCATCAGCATGACGTCGGGCCAGCCTCAGCCTGCGGGCAGCCGCGTCCCGGTCAGTTGCTTTGGTGGTCATCGCCATATCGGTCACCATATATGGTAAGCTCTGTAATTCTCGGATCTGTACCATTATTGATAATCTCCAGGAATGTTTCCACACCTCGCATAAGTTTATGCTTTATCATTCTATCAGGAATTCCACACCGCTTATACACACTGATGGCATGTACAAGCGCCACCGAGAATGCCGTACCTACATTGTCCGCTATTACTATCCCCCTGTCTTCTCCGTCCATCAGCCGCATGTATAGCACTCCGGAATTGTTTCTCTCGGTCAGCGACAAAATCATTTCATGCTTTTTTATGTTTTCCAGTGCCGGCTCAATAAGGTCGAGTATGGCCGCCTTGGCGCCGTGCTCGTCCTTATATTGTTCAATCTTTTCAAGCAGTTTTTCTTTTTTTTTCATTTTGTTCAATCTTTATAATGTCGCGGGGCAGCGCGGTGTCGCTCCGCATGTAGCTTCTCGGGCCTGCCCCATGCTGCGCAATGGCGAAACGCAGCAGAAAAATGGAAACCAAACAAATCAAAATCCTCGCCATTAATTCATGTGGAATTCCCTCCGAATCCTGTTCAGCGGATACACGTTTCTCCGTCCCACCTTTGTCACGAAGAATCTGCCCGGATTATTGTAGATAGTCTGTTTGGCTATCCGCAGCTCTTTGGCCAGCTCATCCGCATTGACATACCGCTCCGGCTCTCTTATTACTCGCTTCCGGCTTGACAGCTTGTTTGCCAAAGCCTCGGCTATTCTGTCCACGTCGTAATCGCTCAGCATGTTTCTTCCTCCTATCTGTCTAAATTGTTATAATACTCCCTGTTCTCGATGTACTCTCTGGCAATCTGCATATTTCCGGCATCACTACCCAACTTGCTCTTGATGGCTGTGTAAGCCTCATCCGGCATGTGATAAACCGTGTCGTCGGCCCATTCAATGGCGCCTACCGTTCCAAGCATTCCCGCCAGCATGGCGCAGGCGGCTAAATTCTTAAGTTTCTTCATAGTCGTATTGTTTTTTTGTTGTTGTTATTCAAATTGTGCCCCGTCCGTGCGGGCATTATCCAGACAGCTGAACAGTCTTGCCGCTTTCCCGAGGTTCGCGCCCCTCAGGTCCGCCCCGCTGAGCATCGTGCCCATCAGGCTGGCGCCGCGCAGGTTGACGTAGCACGCCTTAATCTCCATCATGTCCGCGTCGGTCAGGATGGCCCCTTCCGCGCTCGCCTCTATCAGGTTAGCCCCGCGCAGGTGCGCGCACCGCATGTTAGCCCCGTCCAGCCTTGCCCCTTGCAGACAAGCCCCGTCCAGCCTTGCCTGCTGAAGCCACGCCCCGCTCAGGTCAGCCTTATAGAGGTCAGCCATACAGAGGTCTACTCCATGCTCCACCGCTTCCTCTACCACCTTCTTCAGTGTTCTGCGCCGGCTCGTATAGATAACCCTGCCGTTCACGTCCTTAATCTTCATCGTCTTTTCTTTCCTTAATTAACCTCGACCAGATATGCGCCTCGCAGCTCTACACCGCTCAGCTCTGCCCGTCTCAGGTCCGTGTAAAACACCATGGATCCGCTCATGTCCGCCCCGCTCATGTCCGCCCCGTCCAGCCTCGCATTTCCAATCATGGCCCGCCTCATCAGGCATCCGCTCATCTTCGTACCGTTCATGTCGGTCTCAATCATCGATGCGCCGCTCAGGTCTGCGCCGCTCAGGTCTGCGCCAACCGTCGAAGCGCCGTCCAGTGACGCTTTCCGCATATCCGCTCCCCTCAGGTCAGCCACATCCAGCAGCGCATTGTCCATTATCGCCCGCCTCATGTCCGCGCCCGACAATACGGCCCCTCTCAGGTCTGCCCCTCTCAGGTCTGCCTTATAGAAGTCTGCCCCACGCATCTGCACGCCTTCCCTCGCCGCTCTTTCCGCAGCCTCAGCCATGTCCTCAGCTTCGCACACATACAGCAGCCCGCCGTCCCGTCGCCTTATCTCAATCGTCTTCATCGTCCTCGTCCTCCTCTTCCGGCTCTGTCATCATGGCGCCGCAGTATATCATAATGATCGACAAGTAATAAGCCCACACAATTCCATCGCCGAAGTACCGCTGCACCAGTAGTCCGAATAGCGCTACCAGCATCCCCATGCCGCAACACAGCAATATCACCCCTACCTGATTCCTCATACCTCTGCTATTGTATGGCTTTCCTGTCCAGTTTCTCAATCATCAGCGTGCTCTCCACGTAATTCGTCCGACACCGGAACTTGCATTCCAACAAGTGCTGCACATTGTAGCATAGCGACTTTCCGTTAAAGCAAGCCCTGTTGTCCGGCAATTCGTAGACCACCTTGTCTCCCATCGCCTGCGCGCGCAACATCTCCACAGTGATTTTATCAACTTTCATTTACCTCTGTTTCCTTTGAATTGTTTATATTTGTAGCTATATACATGTGCAAATATAAGGATATAATTTTATTAATTTTATTTTTTAACAAATATTGGCATGGAACTAAAAGATAGAATACAAGAAATTATAAGATACAAAAACGTAAGCCCGCCCCTGTTTGCAGAAAGAATTGGAGCGAAAACAAAGCAGTCCATATACGATTTGATAAGCGGTAAGACAAAATCTTTATCAGAACGTATGAAATGCAAGATTACGTCTTACGCTCCAGATATAAACCCGATTTGGCTAATGACAGGTGAGGGTGAAATGCTCAAAAGAATTCCAGAAAAAGCCTCGGAACAAAGCGAGAGCATGAAAGAATACGAAACATGGTTGCTCCCGATGGATTCTCACGGTGGCAGCCTCAGCGGGATCACCAGAGTACAGCAGGACACGCCTGCTGTACTTTATTCAAAAATCAAACAAAAATTTATAATTGTCTATAAATCATTTTGTTATTGCTTGCAAAATACAATAAAAGCAGTAATAAAAAAAATGATTGCTTTTTACTTTAATTTCCCAAAAATTACCGCAAAACACAGTTTTTTGCAACAATTATGCAACAGTGGCATTTATTGTCATAAGTGTTTAACCATTAGGACGTTACTGCCATGATAACCCCTGTTGTATCTATCGTATTCGACCCGCAGCACCGAACTACACGCGGAGAACCTGGCTCAGTTAACATCTGTATCTATTATAACAAAGTCCGTAAGTTTGTATCAATAGGAATAATGCTTCGCAAAAGAGAGTGGCTTTCCGGGCATGTAGTGCGCCGCGGTGACGCCACAGAACTAAATGAGCGTATCCAGCTGGTATATAATTACGCACTTAATGAAGTTAACAGGCAGATTATTAACAACTCTTTTGATATTCGTACAATATCAACTCATCTATCTGCTTACATTGGTACTGGCAGGGCGAGCAATGATTTTATCAAGTTCTGCAAAGACGTGGCAAAAAAATCGAACTATTCGTATGGCACTATCAAACAAAAGTATTGCCTGATAAGATCATTGATAAAATTCGGCAAAATCGTATCATTTTCGGACTTAACTCCTGACAACATTACCAAGTACGACATGTTCCTGAAGGCTGATGGGAAGCGCTCTCAGGCTTCTGTTCGCGTGAGGCACAAGGACCTACACGCATACATCAACAAGGCAATACACTCGGCTACTTAGACAATGACCCATATCGCAATATTTCTATACCACGCGGAACATCACACATGAGGCGTTATTTAAATAAATCTGAGCGGATCAAATTTATGCAAGTGAATCCGTCATCAGATTATGAGCAATGGGCTAAAGACTTGTTTATCGTACAGATGTATACCGGGCTGGCGTACGCTGACCTTGCATCGGTAGACTTTACCTGTGCGGAAAGTCGCGGCGACAAGTACGTGTTGCTGGACCAGCGTGTCAAGACTGCCGAACCATACTACATTGTACTCCTTGAGCCAGTTGTAGATGTGCTAAAGCGGTACGACTTTAAACTGCCGATAATAAGCAATATTGTCTACAACAGAATTCTCAAGCGACTGCAAACTGCTGCAGGTATTACCAAAAATATCACTACGCACACCGCCAGGCACACATTCGCGGTTTGGGCGCTGCAAAATGGAACGCCCATAGAAATAGTGCAAAAAATGATGGGCCACAGCAATATCAAAACTACGCAACTGTATGCCATCATTGTAAACTCGGCAATTGAGCGTGCTTACGATCATCTATCGTCGTGCATATAAAATAAAAACGGAGCGCAAATAACATCATGCGCTCCGTTTTTTAAATTATATCTCTGTGGTTATTAGCAAGCCAATAGCCAATCATCTGTGCAATACGGGCAATATACATGGCCGCCTCAATACCTCCCATGTTTTTTGTTTGCTCTCGTAGTTTGGTACCGGGTATAAAGTTTTGCGTCTCATTGTATTTGTTTTGTTCGAAAACAACACTCGCGCCGGTTTCTTTGTCAATTACGCACCACTCTTTATCATTAATCCTATTAAGGATATACCTTTCCGTGCTCATTTGCTGGCCTTTTTTATCTTATCGCACACCCATCTTGACAAGTTCTCAGGCCGCTCTGACCTTATTAAAGCCGACACCTCGTCGTCGATTGATATGCTTATCCTTTTACTTCCAATTCCCGACCGTCCTGCAGTTATCCCTGCTTCCCTAATTATCCTGTACACCGTCTGCGTGCTCTTTATATTGCACTTTTCCATTATCGCGGAAATGGTCGCACCAGACTTGTACATCTTAACCACCATATTTCTATCAATCATTTTTCACATCTACAAAATAAACCTCTCTCCCGTATTGGCTAACGCATATACCTTTGTAACCCTCCCGTGCCATATCGTAATCTTCAGCAAGCTCATTGGCTTTTTCAATTGCCTTCTGCTTACTCATGTATGAACCTTTATACGTGTCAAGCTGTCCGTCCATATCGCAATCGCTTGCAATAATGTAATAAGCATAGACAGATTCTTTTTTCAAGACTTTGTCACCGCACTTTATCAGGACTTCTCCTCCGTCATTTAAGAGCTCTTTGTCAACATCTCCATTGTCGTTGTCGTTCATAAAATCGTCAAATACTTCCTGAGCATCGGACAATTCGAATAATTCGTCTGCAACAACATGCTCATTAGAGCCTATCTTAACCACTACGCTATATTCTTCAGTTTTCATATCTTTAGTTTTTTTATTGTTATTATCTTTTTTTCTGTATTGCAACAGGTAGGAAAACCTTTTGATATAGCAAAATATTTTCCTACATTTTTTTGATTAATAAGCAAAAAAATAAGCGGCCGGCGTGAACCAACCGCTTCATACTGTTTCATTCAACCACCTGCACCGCTGTTGAGTGCCTCGATTATCTGCCGGCAATTCTCGTCCAGGCTTAATTTTATCCCATAATCCCTTTCCTCTACCAGCTTATGCGCCGCCGTAAGCTGGTTGGCCGACCGGATAGAATGGACGTAACTCTCACCTTTACTCATGTCATCTTTTTTTAAGATTATTAACCTATCGCTTCCTTATGTAAAAAAAGTACCATATTGCTGACGTCAGCAAGATGATAGCCGCGCCGCCAGCCGCCAGCTTCCACCTCGGCGTCGTCTTATTGATGACCACCTTTCCCGCGCTCTCATGGCTATTGTTGGCCGCCGTCTCCTGCCGACTCTTAGTCTGTAAAGCCTGCTTAACGTAGTAGGTAATGGTGTCTGTCCTTATCAGGTATCTTACCGTCCCCTCTGGCAGCGCTATCGAGTCCACAACAAGGCGGCCGAGCACATGCCTCACCGCCACACTGTCCTTAATCACCAGCACGCTGTCCTTAATCACCAGCACGCTGTCGCTCCTTACTTCCACCGTCCGGCTGCTCTCCGCCGTCCGGTAGCCTCGGCATGAAGTCAAAAAAACGACAATAATGGCAATTATTGGAAAAACCGATCTGCGTCCCATGCCCTTCTCTTAATTAATCCAGGTAATACCTTTCCGTCAGAGTGCACCCACCGCATAAACTCCTTGGTTATCTCATCCTTTCCGGCTCCCTCTCTTATCTTACGCACCAGCGTACTCTTGCTCATGTCGCCACAGTTATATGTAATGTCCACCAGCGCGTCGTATTGTCCCTGCGTCCTGGCCACGCCCAATTTGCTGACGCTCTCCTCCGCGCTGCGCAGGTCCGCCAGCAGCAGCACCTCCGCGCGAGCCGGGCTGACGCGCTGCCCCTTCTTAACGCCACCGGTGTGCCCGTATCCTATCGTCCACACCCCTGCCGGGCACTTGTAAGCCTCGGCCCTGAAGCCCTCAAATCCCTTAATAGCCTCAATCAGTATATCACTCGCTCTCATTTTTTGCCCAATTTATCTGTCAACTTCTTGATTATCCATCCCTTAACGCTAAACCGCTTATTGATATTATGCACATTGCACACGTGCTCGCTGATACTGTCTGCCTCAAACAGGATAGCCAGCATCACGCCGAGCGCACCGCCCATCATCATACTGCCGCATCCCATAGGCTCCAATACGGCCTTGCCAAGTATCCCGCCTACTATCGGGTAGGTGATGTATTCGATGAATTTGCACAACGTCCGCCTACCGGCGCGACTCAGGTGGAAATCCTCTCCCCTCTTGCCCACGCTGTCGGCTATACCGTAGCAAAAATCCATCATAATCATCACAACTACCAGTGCGAATGCCCACCTTAGCGCAAACAGCAGTTCCATTACCTCTGCGTAGAATGCCGCTGTCGCACTGATCAGCGTAATCTGTGTTACATTGTCATTACTCATTGCCATTGCTGCATCAGTTAGATTCCGCCCACATTCTCGGGTCAATAACTACTTTATACCACTCCGTCTGCTGGGTGTCGCGAACATACACAGCCCCCGTGCCTTTGCACAGATAGGTATTCTCACCTCGGATACCTCGGAACTCGGCGGACTTGAATGTCGCATCGTCGGTAATGTACTTAGTCGGGTCGGTCTCCGTGCCCGCCGTAAACGGGTTCGCTCCGGCATTGTTATAATACCGAGAATCTGCAAGTCCGAGCTTACTCGAGTGCTTCCAGTTTAGAGCGTACTTCGTTCCACTTGACGACGTAATTTGAGCGACGAAAGTACCCTTAGCGCGTGTGACTCCATTATAAGTGACGGTCTGCGCAAGTATGATGTTGGCCTTTGTGATTCCGGAATCCGCATCGTCAGGGTCAGCAATATCATAACCAATTGAATTATCCGACGCCATCTCGATGGTGCTCTGCACCTGGTCGAACTGCAGGAACATCGACTTTAAAAATTCGGCAGAAGAGTCGGCAGGCGAAATGATTTTAAACAACTCATACCCGTCGCTCTTATAGATAGACCCGTCATCGGTGTAGTAGAGCACGTCCCTTCGCAGTCCAACGTAGAATTCTCTTTCGATGGTACTATTATCCGACCACCGCTGGTTATAATAGGTGCTACCAGGGAGGTTGAGCTTGTTAGACGGATGCCAGTTGAAGTAGTATTCGGGACTTCCTCCGTCTCTTCTCAAGGTTATTAAAAAAAGATTCTTGTAAGTATCATTACCGTACGTAACTTGCTCGTACATCTGCGGAAGAACAATCGTCGTGTCTTCGTCCATATCATCCAATGATATCTTGCTTATCGGGTCTTGGCCGTCCGGAATTGTTAACGACCCATGTGATTCCGCATCGTTTATCATCACTACACGCGCGCCGGTATACAGCTCGTTATGCAGCTTACCTTTTTGCAAGTCGTCTTGGCCGGTAAAAGGATTATCTTCAAACAATTGTACAATCGTGTTGTCGTAGTCTTCCTCAATCCTATAACTCGACAACGAAGAATATCCCGATGTGATTAATTCTATGCTAACAAGCCTATTGGAATCTGCTTCAAACTCAGCACTATAACTGTTGATCATTAGGCTATTATGCATCATCACAACGGCTACTACTCGGCTAAAAAGTTTTTTTTCAATGTACAGACTACCATAAGCCAATTCTTCCTCCGTTTTCATTTTTAAAGGGAAAATGTAAGAGCCGGTTGATGTCCCCATCTGACTGTCAGCCTTATTAATCGCCTCGTTAATCAATGACACGTCTGGATCGTATGGGTTCTTGATGTATACGTAATCAACCGATTTATCGGCAGGATTAACAAACACTCCATAGTTGTTTGTTGTACTTGTCGTGTAGTGATAGACCTTTTTGTCTGCTTTGCACCAAAATAGATTTCCATGCACAATACCTCCATTTTGGCCGAAGTTTTCGTCTGTGATATAGCCCGTAGCATCACCTGTACGGGTTGCATTGTTATACTGCCGAGAATCCTGCACGCCATACTTAGCCGATGCTTTCCAGTTCAATGCCCTGCGGCTGCTCGGTGTACCTTTAAGCGTCAAATTGGCAACGAATACGCCCTTAGCGCGCATCTTGTCTCCTGTTGTTGCTGACGGGTATAATTCCACGGTTACTCCGAGGACAACATCTGCATCCAAGTCGACAGGCTCCAAGTCATAATCCAGTGCTTCCAATGTGAGGCCATCTTCATGTACGGCGTCAAAGGGTATTGTCCCACTCGGCGTGAGTGCCTGTATTCTTGCGACTTCGTTAGCCGTTTGCTGTGCTGCATTAGCAGTGTTTTTTGCCTCGGTACCAGTTGCTTGTGCAGTCTCTGCTGCTGCCTGTGCATGATCAGCATCTTCTTGCGCTGAGCTTACGTCCTGTTGCAACTTCGTCACATTGGTAGAAACTGTATTAAGGGCCTGATGATCGCGCGCAATATCATCCTGATTCTGCTGTATTCCTTCATTCATTACGCCGATTTCGCCGGTAATACTTGTTATGCGCTCTTCGTAGCTCTTATTGTTTTTATTCTGTGATTCTACGTTCGCATTGATGGCCTCTCTCACATCCTTGTGCGTGGTTACTCCTGCTTCGTAATTGATTTTTTTTAGTTCTTCCATATTTTTTGTGTTAAAATTATTCAACCCATAATGCAATGCCGTCCCATAGTGCCGTGTCGTCCCATAATGTACCGCAGCCGATGCTCGTTGATTTTACAGCACCTGTACCGGTAAGCGTTATCCCTATCGTGGCAGCTTTCCTGTTAGCCGCCCCATACGTCAGTCGTGTAACAAGCGCCTTGCCTGTGTAGGTAATCATTCCACCTGCACTTTCGCTTCCGTCTAACGTGCCGAAGGCCACGGCAACCTCACTTCCGTTGTCAAACAGATTTTCCAAATCGCCCACACCCGCGCCGTCCGAAGGTATCAGGCTTTCCGCATCAATGCTCCAGCTCTTTCGGGTAACTTTCAGTTTTTTCCACGCTCCGCTCTTTCGCCAGCCAACCTCCTTCGTATCGCTCGTACGCGTCATCGTGCAGCTCCTGCTGCTGGCTATCGCCTTGCTCGTCCCGTCGGATAATGTCAGGTAAAGCCTGAGCAGGCTTCCGTTGATAATTTCCCTACTCATTTTCTTTTCGTTTTTCATAATCCATACCACCGGCTCCGTCAATACTCACGCTTATGGTCGCTGCCTCGCGGTTTGCGGCCTGGTAGCTTAATTCAGTTATGATTCCACTGCCTCGATGTATAATCGTTCCTCCTGGTTGTCCTCCTGCATCAGCTGTGCCGAATACCACCGTCGCAGCCTTGCCGCTTGCTTGCAATTCGTCCAGTCTGTCAGCCGACGTCCTCCTGATACCCACAAGCTGGCTGCTCGTTATTCTCCAGCTTTTTTTTCCGGCCACCACGCGCTGCCATCCCTCACTGTCCTGTGATACGGACGTTACCTCGCGTGATTTTTCCAGCTCGCAGTCCGTGCCGTAAGCCAGCATTGTCAGCGTACCATGCTCATCTTCCACGTACACACCAATCTCACTCCCTCTTACTACATCCGTCATAATTCATCCAGTGTTATCGTCATCTCTCCAGCCATTACGTCATACTTCCGTCCGCTCAACTGCCACGTCCGTCCTTCGTCGTCCGTCATCACTGCCGTAGGGTCCTCCAATTCAGTATTGCGCTCCACCTCAAGCTCCAGCCGCGTTCTGTTACGCAGCTTCAGGCTCTCAATCAGGCGGCACAGGTTGTCTTCCGGCCTCCGCAGTACGCCATGCGTCCCCTCCAGGCAATACAGTTCGTCCAGCAGCGTCCCGTCATCCTTAATCAGCAGGTTATAGGCCGTATCCGTTTTTTTGCCCGTCCCCAGCGTCAGCTCCACGGTCTGCGTACCGTTATTGGCCAGCTGTACATTGCTCACGGCGGTATACTGGTACTCATCCTCTCCGTCATCATCTCCCTTCAGCCTCAGCTTCTCCCTTGCCGTCACCTCGTCATTGTCGTAGTACTTGACGGTCAGATCCTTGACAAAGGCATACAGATAATCCGTGTAGATATCCACACTTCCCGTGCCTGCGCCGGCGTCAAAGATGTCCCGCCACGTACGCCGCTTACCATTGATGGTAGAGTAGTCGTAAAAACCGTACAGGGTCAGTTCCACGTCGCCCTCCACGCTGATATCGTTACCATCAGGGTCACGACACTCTATCACCACCCCGCTGGCGTCACCATACGGCTGGTAGCTGTCTGTGCCCATCGCCGTCACCAGCGGAAGCCTCGTGTCTGCCACCTGCCTGAAGTCGCAGCTGTGCGTCACATCATTACTGTCCTTGCCCACACCGTCAGGAACCTGTGTGCGCAGGTAGCACAGCTTCCCTTCCAACTCTTCATACGCCGCCGAATTAACGTTGACAAACCTGCATCGGGTGTACACGTTCAGCGGTGCCTCCGGATAAGCATCCTGATAAGACACCCAGTCGCCTATCCGTAATCTGAAAAAAAGGGTATATTGGTACGAATACGTGCTCCGGTATGTAAAGCTCTGGAGCAGTACCGAAGCATTCACGCTCACCGCACCGGCGCCCAGTCGCACGGGTTTCTTCCCCCTCAGTACGGCCAGCGGTGTCTTCCCGGCCTTCTGCTCCAGCGTAGGGATGCAATTCCCGTTCTTTGCCGCCAACTGCAGGGCGCGGCTCATCCACGTGTTACTGATAATGAGCATCTTTCCGTAACTGTACGTCTTCTTCTCCTGATTCGTGCCGTCACCCTCCTGCCGGGCGTTGTACAGGTCAGCCTCCACCAGGTGGGCACCGGCGTAGTATCGCCATGCCGGCTCTCCCGTAATAATTTCCGGTTCTTCCTCCGTCACCCTCGTCACGGTCTGCCCGTCCGCCGTAATGTCGTACGAGTATAGCTCAAGCACGCTGTTATCCTCTGCCGTGTAGTTCCACCCCGTCACGTAACTGCTGGCCTGAAGCTGACCGCTCACAGGCCCTGCCTGGCTGTCACGCTGTGTCAGTTGCCCGCGCTTCCAGTTTCCCGGCGTCCATCCCTCTGTGGTCAGTCCGTCTATCAGGCTGTCCACACGCTCCAGTCCCATCTTCAGGATGTACTTTCCCTCGCCCAGTATGGCGGTTTTTTTCTGTCCCTCTCCTGCATAGATAAGAGAGCCTTCCGCCACGCTTCCGCGCGGGGTCAGCCGCTCGCTTCCCGTCGTAATCTCCAACGTGCCCGTACCGTCACCAATAGCCTCCAGCTCGTCCGGCGTAAGCCAGTAGTAATAGAGTGCCGTGGGGTGGGTCATATACAGCGCATGCCCCTTCTCTCTGGCCGTAAGCCCAAACAGTTGGCAGAAGTCCGTCAACAGGTCCTCAACACTCTTTCCGCTCTTATCGTCATCCTCATTCTCCGGCTCATATACGGTAGGCGAAAACCTCAGCTTCAGCGGAGCCAGGAAGTCCGGCTTGTCGGCATTGTCGTAGTAGGCCGCTGCTATCCAGATCTTCGTATAGCTTATCCCGCTTCTTTCCACCACACCACGGTGCAAGGCCCTCGCAAAGTTTATCATCCCACTTTTTCCTGCCCATCCCTTGAGCATCCTGAACCCCAGCGCACTGCTGATGCCGCTCTCCAGGTTGTATGTGATGCTCACCGGTGGCGCGGTCCAGTCCTGCTGCGCGCCCTCGCTCTTGAGGTAGCCGTCAAACATGATTTCAAAGATGTTGCGGTGGATGCGAACGGCAAATTGCTGATCCATCACCGGAACGAGCGTCTCCATGTCCCCCCTGTCCACCAGCGTCAGCGTCCCCGTCGTGCAGCGTATCGGTCGCAGCATGTCCTTGTCGTCGTCCTCCTCCAGCGTAATGCCGTCCTCAGCCAGCGCCACGGTCTGAGCCGTCCCGGTCCACTGCGCGTCGTATATCATCACGTCAATCCGGTTTCCCGCCCTGTCGTAACAAGTACTTGTATATCTCAACTGTCCTGCCATACCTGTATGTTATAAACTGATAACCTCGCCGCGTCCCTTACGTCGCGCATAGTTGTTAATTACCGTTACAATCTGCTCCCCGGTCACCACCGTGCGACTGCCGCCAGTTCCGCCACCGTCCTGATGTCCTCCGCCCTGGCTGATCATGCCGAAAAGCTTCCTCTGCTGGCCCTGGTTAAGTACCATCTCGCCGCTGTTCAGGCGTGCCAGCACACGGTCGCCCTGCCAGCTGCTGCCGCCTACTATGCCGCCGTCGGCAAAAGCCTGAAGCCCGCCAAGCACGCCCTCCATTGTGGCCACGAATCCGGTAGCCATCGGTACACCGGCAAACGGTATGTAGCTGTGGGCGAGGAAAATGTTGGCCGCCGCAGCCTTTTCCGCAGCCTTACTCTCCAGCGCATACGCCCCGCTCTTCACGGCACTTGCCGCCGCAGCTGAAGCACCCTGCTTAACCTCGTCCTTACTTGCCTCGCCCAGACTCGCAGTCGAATTGGCAGTCGAGCCGAACGTCTCGCCAAGAAAACCGGTCACACTCTGCACAGCGCTGATCACACTCATCGTCGCTTGAAGGATGGACATGAATTTTCCGAAGCCGCTCATATTCACACCCAATGCATTGCCCATCTGCTGCAGCGCGCCGCCAAGCTGCAGCACCTGATCTGCCGCCTGCTGAGCCATCTGCATACTACTCATAGCTTCGCCGGCTCCGCCTATCGCATCAGCCACAGCCTGCCACTGCGCACGCTCCTGTTCCAGCCGCGCACGCTCGTCCTCGTGGGCCACCTTGATAAGCCGGTCATACTCCTGCACCTTGCGGATAGCCTCGTCATACTGGTCTGCTCTTTCCATCACGCCGGCATTCATACCGCTATACTTCGGCTCCTCGTCCTTCTTGTTCAAGTCGTCCGTAATGCGGTCACGCACGGCCTCCAACTCGTCAATCTTACGCTGCAAATCCTGGCGCACGCTGTCGCTCACCGCAAGCTCCAGCTCTTCGCGCAGCGCACGTATCTGCTCCTCGTAGTATCGCAGAGAGCCTTCAGCAGCTGGCGGCGCAGCAGTTGTTCGCTCCATTGCCTTACGCTGAGCCTCAGCAGCGTCCAGCTGCGCGCCAATCTGGGCACGCGCCGCATCCGTAGTAACGGTTTTGTATTGCTCTTGAAGCCGGTTAATCCGCTGCTCCAGCTCTCCAAGTGAGCCTTCCGCGTAGGTCTTCGCCTTTTGCGCCGACGTGGAACGGCTGCCCGTACTGCTGCTCGAGTCTGGTGGCGGCGGTGGCGGCGGTGTAGTCTGCGGGGTTCTCATGCTTACACCTCCGGATCTTAATGACGAAATTACCTTTCCGGCCACCTGCCTGCGCTGAAGAGCATTCAGATATCCCTCGTATGCGGCACTGCGTTTTCCAAGTACACCGAACGACAAGCCGTTCATCGCGTAGTTTATTGCCCCCATTCCGTTTTTGTTCCTGGTGGCAAAAAACTGATAGGCTAACTTTTGCTTCCCGCGCTCCTCGGGTGTGTAGCGCTGGTTATAAGCGTCAATCTCCCTTTGCGCCTGGGCGTACTGCTGTCGCTGGTAGGCCAGCTCCGCCTGCGTGGCCTGCTTGCGGCTCATTCCTCCAGCCATCCGCTTATTGATGTTTTCGTTAGCCTGACTGACGCCCTGCTTCTGCTTCCCTTCCGACAACTCGCGGTTAAGTTGTTCCACACTCATAAACAGCAGGCCTACACGGTTTATCATCTGTGTGAGCCAGTTAATTGTATTCTTGATAACTCCGTTACTCTGATTAAGCCTTAGTGTGAATCCTCCCCAAGTGCTCTTCAGCCGCTCCACGGCGCCGGCCACGTTGTCGTTGTTGATCTTGGCCTGCTCCTGCGCGGTATTGGTTCCCACAATCGCCTTCTGCAGTCTGAGGCATTCGTCCTTTGCTCCAATCAGCGCCTGCGCCACAGCCACGTTTTCGCTGCCGAACATCTTCACCATCTGCGTAATGCTCAGATGACGGTCTGCAAGGTTGCTCAGTGCCTGGTTGTAGCCAACCACCGACGGCTTGAGCTTGTCGTCCGTCTGCCGCTCCAGCAGGATAAGCACGTTTCTCAATCCGATACCCGCCGTACTGGCATCCGTCACCTTCGGCGCTACGGCCTCAATCGAGGCCACCAGCTGCGCAAAGCTCAGGCCTACCAGGTTAGCAGTTCCTCCGCTCTTCTCAATGGCAGCCGTCAGGTACGGCACCTCCGCCGCGCCTTCCTGGCTCGCCGCTGCCAGAATATTGATATAATTTCCTGCCTCCGACGACTGCGCGCCAAACTGCCCGAGCGACATCGTTAGCGCCCGTACGCTGGTCTCCAGGTCATCTCCGGAAGCATGGCTCAGCGTAATGGCGGCCTGCGTCACCTCCGTCAGAGCCTCTTTGTTTTTAAGCAGCTCAGGACGCTGGCCGCCAACCGTCTGAAAAGCCTGCACCACTTCGCTGGCACTCATACCACTTGCCTTACCCATCTCAATGGCCTGCTTCTTGTAGTACTCCAGCTCCTGTGCCGTCGCGCCCGTCAGCGCGCGCATCCGGCTGAGCGACTTCTCAAACTCCACACTGCTCTGCACGGCATTGCCGATAATTTCGGAAACCGTGCCGAATCCGGCAAATGCCGCCGCACCTGTCACGGCGGTCATTCCAAGGCTTTTCAGATCCTTAACAAATAGGCTAACCCGCTTCTTCGATTTGTTCAAACCTTCCGGGTTGTCCTTGTAAACAACCTTGACTACTATATCACTCTTTGCCATTTTTCTTCATGTTCATCAATTGCTCCATTTTCCTGGCCCGCTTCCGCAGTTCGTCCATCTCCTCCTCCGTCGGCTCAGGCTCTCGCTCGTCCCATGGAAATCTCCATCTCAGCTCCTCGCCGGTCTTCGCCCCATAGTATAGCCCGGCCAATATGCGGGTCTGCTCCCAACCGGCGCGCTCTCGTCGCGCCACGCCCTGCAGCACATCCTCTATCTCAGCCGTGCTCATCTGCTTAAAAAAATAGGCCGGCGGCACTCCGGCCTCACCGACCACAATCTGATAAACCTCGCGGGCAGTCAGCCCTTTTTTTTTGCAGCCTCGGCGCTCTCTTTACCGCCAACCTCTCCCGTTACCGGAGTAAGCTCCTCCATCACCTCGCTGTACATCTTGTTCAGTTCGGTGACAAGTTCGGTGTCGTTAAGCGCTTCGAGGAATTCGTCAGGCGAGAGGTCGAAGTCGTCATTGCCCGACGACAGGATGCAGTAATACAACAGGTGCATGCACAGCAGTCGAGTGGCGTCAAACGGGATGTCCTTCCCAACCGTCGCCTCATATACATACAATGGAGACCATACCGTCCGGAACCCGAAACGGTAGGTCTTGCCATTAATGCTAATCTTGCGCTCCATAGTCTACTCCCCTGCTAATTTTTCCAAGGCGCCGTCACCATTAAGTTGCACGCTGACGCTTCCGGCACTTCCCTTGTCGCCTCCAAGTTCCAGCGAGGTAATGAGGGCCTTACCCTTATAGCCTTTGTTGGTCGGTGCGGTCCACCCTGCCTCGGGCACGCCGTCTCTTCCAGCCGCAATATTGGTCGGAATGCCAACGATAATGTCCACCGGCTCACCGGCTACAAACAGGTCAAATAGGTCGTCGTACACCACCGCAGCCGTCACATCCTCGTCCACCGAAGCCACGGCCTCGCTGCTCACCTGCCAACTCAGGCTACCGATGTCCGTTCCCGCCCAGATACCGCAATCCTTGTTGTCAGTATCCAGCGTGTCTCCACTCAGCTGAAGCTGGCATGTCTTGGCCAGTGCAATGGCCTTGCCGCCAACAAACAGCATCAGGTCCTTACCATTCAGGTATTTTGCTTTTGCCATATCAAAAAAAATTAAACTGTTAAAAACTCTATTGTCAGATACTCCTCATAGTAACCGCCTTCCAGGTTGTAAGCCTCATCGGCTCCCGTTACCTGTGCGTCCATTACCGTCAGTCCGCCGGCCTCTCCACTCCGTCCTTCCAGGGCCTCACGAAGTGCCTCAAGGCAGCGCACAGCCTCTCCATACTCGTCCGATGCGGCCATAAAGTTGACGCTTACGTGGTCCTCTCCCCTTCCGTCCTTGTCGCCGTCGCTGTCCAGCCGTGCGCGGCGGTAAATAACAGCGGGCCAGCGGGTCACCCCGTCCGGAACGGCAAGCGGGTAAAGCCCGCCTCCACCCAGTTCGGCCTGAAAACCTTCGTCAGCCGAGAGTACATCACGTATGTATATGCCAATACTTAGTCCTGTCATTCCCTTTTGTACACGATTATTGATTTCGCTTTGCCGCCAGCTCAATGTGCTTACGGATCAGCGCCATACTTATCCGCATCGCAGTATCACGCTGACTTTTAGCAGCCGGTTCAAAGAATGGACGGGCTGGCATACTTCCCGTGGCCTGACCGCTCATTACCAGCTTGCGCTTTCGCGCCGGACCAAGTGGTCGCTGTCGCTCCCCCTTCGTCCGGCGCGGACCTGTTCCGGCGTTAACCCATCGAAGCAGGAACGAAGCAGAGCGTCCATAGTAACTCCGCATCTCAATGGTCCTTTGAGTAGGCCTTGTTCGACGATTCTTCGCTTTCTTCGGGTCATCCTTAAGCTTGTAAACCGCTCTTCTCCCCATACTGTTTATCGCGACACTTCCGCCGTAACTGTTTTTCCAGGCAGTCGCTTTTACGGCAAGCTCGGCGTGCCTTCGGTTCTCGCGGACCGAACGCCGATACCCCTGCTGAATCGCGCGGCGCACGGGGCGCAAGGCCTGCCGCGTAATGCTCCTGCGCTGCCCCGGCGTGGTGGCCTTCTCAAAAGCTATCTGGTCGGTTAGCGTCAGAAAGCCGCGCATATCCACATCTATGCTCTCGTCTCTTGCCATCCGTCTGTCTTGTCGTCAATCTTGGTACATACCAGCTGGAGCGTTCCGCTCTGTCGGTCCCGCATCAGGCTGTCTGTGGCGTAGGTGTCGCCGTTGTAAACCAGCCGAACACGCTCGTCCACATCCTTCCGCTGCCGTATCGTCACGGCAATGGTATTCGGCAGCCATACCTCACCGCTGTTCAAAGCACGCTGGCCTCGCTTAAAGGTTACCTTGGCCCACACAGTGGCCACAGGCTCCCACGTCTGCACGCGCTCACCATACTGACCGGTTCCGGTCGTCGCGCGCAGCAACTGCACGCGCTCACTGAATGCTCCTGCATTATTCGGCATCGTCAACCAGCTTTACATAAGGCTTCACCAGAAACTCCACGGAATAAGGGACAGGATTGGCCGCCACATTCGTCACGGCCTCTCTGTCTCTGTAAAAAGTGGCGGCGGTCATCATTACCGCCACCTTCAATGGCGTAGGGAAAACTCCTCCGCCCATCTCTTTCAACTCGTCAAGGCTACGGCAGGTGGCGCCGATGACCGCCTTCTCCGCAGCCTCGCCGTACACCGTAATCAGCTCGTCCTCCTCTGAGGTCTCAACCCTCATCTGGAGCTTCAATTCATCAAGTGTTACCGTATCCATGCCCACCATTCAATGTTATTCTTCAGCTTTACCTACAACGAATGCTTTGGAATCAATTACTGTCTGACTGTAATTGGTGTTCAGAATCACGTACGTCAGGTTTTTCTTCGCTCCGGTCAACGGGTCTATCGTAATGCGAGTCTGACCGAACTGGCCCTGGAGGAAGTACGAGAAGTTGCCGAACAGAATCTCGTCAGCCGGGAAGTACTCGGTGGTAAACACGGGAATTCCGTCTATCATATCACTCGCATCACAAACGAACAGGCCACTGCCGGTATCCTTGGGCTGTGCCTTCAATCGGTATTTCATCGCACTGTTCATCACGTAGCATGCGGTTTCCACGCTGTATCCCTCGCTGGCAACCTTAGAAGGCAGACCAAGCACCTCGCTCCATGAAGGCGCACTGGGCGTAATGGTCACGGTAGGAATGGTGCTGTCATCCATCAATCCTTTCAGCTTCAGTCCGCCGCCGCCGAATGCGCACTTGTTCAACGTACGTACAATTGCCATAGGCACCTGCTGCATCACTACCTGCCAGATTACTCCGTCGCTCATGTCAATGAGCGTGTTGCTCACCGGTATGGCTATTGCCAGGCGCTTCGGCTCTGGAGTAAGCTTGTTCATGGGTATGGTGCTGTCAGCCACTTCGGCATTCTCGTCCTCCACCGTACATTCCACACCACTTGTGATAATGGGCCAAACGTAATCACCCACAAGACCGGTCTGCAGAGTAATGCCTACCTTGTCCAGGATAAGACCTTTTTCAACCGGCCCCCATACATCGCCTATGGTTAAGGGTATGACACCTCCGGTTTTACCGGCAGTCACATCCATGTAGGCTCTCTCAAGCTTAAATTCGCTTACTCTTCCGGACTTACGGCATTCGCGGAACACATTCTCAAACTCTTTCTGGCGTTTCTCCGTCTTAATTGCATCACCACCTTTCATCAGCTCAAGCTCCAGGTTGAGCACGCTGCGCTCATCGCGCATGTTCTTCCACTCCTCTTGCTCCGCTTCGGTCAGTGCGCGCTTCTCGCGCTTCGCCGTGCTTACCAGCTCCTCCATACGGGAGCGAATCTCTTTCAGTCTATTCAGATGTTCATTCATACCTATAATGATTAAAGTTTCTCGTTCATTTCTTGTTCAAGTTTATCGTAATAATCAGCGTCCACCTCCGGCTTTTCATCTTCCAATACGCCGGCACGTACCCAATAGCTGCGCTGTGACACGTCGGCAGTCGTCTCCGGATAGGCAGGGTTGAGCACAATACTGAAGTCATAGATGCTGTCTATCTTCTTGATGGTACGCGTCAGCACCTGCTCTTCATTACGCCCGTAGTCACAATTGGCGTAATCCAGCGAAAACATGAAGGACGCGCCAAACAAGTCCCCGCGCTCAATGTGCTCAACCACGCTGCGCCCCAGCTCGTCACCTGGCGCTTCACAACTGAACCATACGCCCTTGCTGTCAATCCTCGTCTCCATACTGCCCTGACCGTATCGGCGGCGTGCCAGGAAACGCCTAAAATCATGGTCCACGGTCAGCAGGATATCACTCGCCAGCAGGGTGTCCTCCGTCACAGCCTCCGGCGCAATCCGCTCGATAAATGCCTCATCCTCTCTCCAGTCGGTCAGAATCTTACTGTCTGAATTAAAAACGATGGCATATCCCTCAATGTGCACCTTCCCGTCCTCCGACCTTCGGCATACAAGCCGGTTATCCACCGGCGTGGCCCTGGTAATCTTATTCTCATTCATCTTCCTTGGTTGTTTTATTATTGTCCTTTCCGGCAGCGCCTATCGGCTGCACGTTGCAAGTTATGTAATTGATGTCTCCTCCATCCACCGGCGCCATACCTTCCCGTCTACGTACTTCGTTAACGGTGTAGATTCCGTTCGCTATCATCTCCTTGTAATACGCCGATTTAGTCTGTAAATCAGTAGTGTACAGCCCGGTGGTATCGAACATGAATTTGTACTCGTCCCAGTCCGTCTCCGGCACCAACTTACAAAGCAGCTCAGTCTCGATTTTGCACAAAACAGGCGCAAGCGTGTCGGTCAGGAAAGACACCTGCGACATCTCGCTCGCCTTGTAGTTCGCGCTCTGACCGGCGAATACCTTATCCGGATGCACGCCGAAAAACCGGCATATCTCAAACACGCCGAACTTCTTGTTTTCCAATAATTGCAAATCAGCACTCGTCATACTCATCACGGTAGCCTTGATGTCGCTGGGCATGCTGATTACGTCCCTACCGTCAGCAATCAGGCCCTCCACCTTTTCGGCCAGCTTCTCCACCTCGGTGTTATCATAATTACCGAAGCCCCTGGATGAATAACTGTCCACGTTGCCCAACAACATCTTGAGCTGACCGCCCTTGCCCACAATGTCAGCAGTCTGAGAATCGGCCGTAGCGCTGATTCCCAACACGTGCGAAGCATACGCCAGGGTAGTCACACCGGTATAGCCGCCGTCGATGCTCATGTTCTTGAGGTGGATAATCTGCTCCGGGCGGTAAGTGCCATACACATGATTCACGGTGTCGCTCACCGTATAGAGGTTGGTCTCCTTTTGGTAGCTTACACTATGAGGCGTCAGCAAGATCAACTCTTCTACCTCTCCGCCATAATACTTTGGCAGAATGTAAGCGTTTCCATCACACAACACCATGTTAATAATAGCCGCACGCTTAAAGTCGTAACCGTTAAGCCGACGGTTGGCGCGTACGTTTAGCAGCACATTGATGCGGTCGTAATATGTGGAATAATAATCTCCATCCTTGCGAAGCTTCTTCAAGTATATCGGAAGCGAGGCCACGCTGCCTGACAAGATGTCCACACAACGGTAAACAGTAGCTATCTTCATGGCCAAACCTGCCGAATCAACTGCCACATACTTGCCAGCCGACAAGGCCCGTCCGGCTTCCCAATCGTACGCCCTGGTATCAGAGCGACGCTGTAATGTATTTCGTTCTTTGCTAAAAAAATGCTTTAAAAAACCCATGATAACGCTATCTATAATGATAATCAAGGGTGTGCATACGCATAACAAAAAACCGCACGCTTCACAGCGTACGGAAACAAAAAAAAATACTACTATGAAAAACTTTTTACCTTAAAATAGCTCGTCATTATATAATAACAGGGCGTGCATACGCATAAACACAAAAAAACGCCGGACGATTCACATCGGCCGGTCGAAATATCATAATGACTGCTATAAAAAAACCGCACACCTGCGTAATAAAATAAAATGATAGAAAAAATATCAACCCATTAATAATAAACAATCTACTTAATTGAATCAAGGGCGTGCATACGCATGTATTTTTGTTTGCAAAGCAACTCCACCACGGCAATAAAAAAATTACTTATAATGATCCTTTATTTGCCTCATAAAAAACTTTTATACCACACGAGCTGGCCACATCAAGCTCCAGCTTTGCGCCCTTACTCAATTCCCATCCGTTAAGCATATAGATACCGTCACACTGCAATAGCATCATAATATCTGCGCGCATGTGCTCGCGCCAGTGCGCCTCTTGTGGTAAACCGTTTTTTAATGGGTTAACCGGTTCATATCCTTTTTCGCGTAAAAATTGCTCGGCATTCAAAAACGCCAGCATCCTTTCTTCCAAATCGTGGTGCGCTATCGCACCGCTGATGTACACTCTCTTCATAATCTTACCATTCATAATTGTTAAACAACCAAAAACTCATTAAATTAGTCATCACGCCGTCAATCTTCATGTTCGCCTTCCGCTTCTGCGGCATCTTGTTGCCCAGCTTGTCCTCGTCGATGTACGCATTCCCAAAGCAATAAGGCGTAATAGGATTCGGCGCAAAAAAAATCCGCGTCGGACGCGCCTTGATGGCATACTCCAGCGTCTCCACACACGAGTTCATTCCTCCGTAGTTGTTCGGCACGCTGCGGATAATCTTGTCTGGGTTTCCGCCCAGCGACCCCACGGCAGAGCGCAGCGCATTCACCGGCTCCAGCGCCTTGTACTTGTCGTAGCCAATCTGCAGTATGGGCCAGCGCTTGTTTGTCTCGATAATCAGCCTGATTACCTCATTGTAGTCCACCGTGGCCCCTGGGCAGATCTTCAGATAACCTCCGGCCGCCCACATCTTGTAAAGCTCCCGGTTCGGGTGGTTCTCCAGTGTGTCCTCCGGAATGAGGTAATAATTGATGGAATAGAAGATTTTCTTTTCGCTGCTGTATAGCATAAAGTTCACCGCCGAAAAGTCGTCCGATACCGACAAGTCAAAGCTACACATGGCCTTGCACCGTCCCAGCTCCAGACTCTTCACGTCGCGAATCAGCCCCGTAACCATCTCGTTGTTAATCCACTGTTTCAGCCCGGCCTGCACGTAGATGTTCAGCAGCTTGCACTTGAACTCCAGCATGGTCTCCGGGTTCTTAAGCGCATCGTAATAATAATCTCTGTAAAAGTCCTCGAACACCGTCACGCCGATATGCGGGTTACATTTTTTCCACAACCACGGTGAGCCAAGGTCGTCCACACCCTCCCAAGCGTCCGGCATGAACAGTGAGGCAAACAGCGTATCATTCTCATAATCTCCCCTAAGCACATGCTGTGCATTATCCAGCTCCAGGGCAAAAGGCCCGTTAGGGTGCCTGGAGGCCGTGGTGATAATAATCGTAAGCGGTTCCCTTCGCGTACCCATCGACGAGGTAATGGCCTGGAACAGTTCCGCCCCTTCTGAATGGTCCGCTGTGTAATACGCCGCAGCATACTCGTCGTAGATGAACAGAGAGGCCGCAAGGCCGTCCTTGGTGTCAGCTCCACCCGTCAGGCACTCCGCAAAGCTCTCCTTCCCGAACTTGTTCGGCAGCCACTCGATGTGCTCCCGGTTAATCTTGAAGTATTTCTTGCGCGGGTCCAGCTGCCGCGCTATACTTTTTATTTCCTTGAACAGAATCTGCGCCTGCTTGTACGAGTTCGCACCCGTATAAGCCTGCCCGTTGCTGTCGCCGAAGAGCAAGTCATGGAACGCAATGGACGCCGACGAGGTGGTCTTCGAAAATTTTCGCGGCACAAACAGAATCACCCTTCGCGTCAGCCGCGTGCGCTCTCCACGCTCGTTGTGACGGTAAAATCCGTAGATTGAGGCAAACTGAAAAGCCTGAACAGGCGTGAGCTTGTAAGATTTTCGGCCCGAAATCCCAGAAAACTTCAACGACTCGTAAAATCGAAAAAACTTCCTGACCTTCTCCGTCGAAAACTCATAGTTGTCCAGTAGGCGCGAAAACTTCACCAGCGAAAGCAGCTCATATACGTTGTGCGCATCCGGCTCACTCACCAGCTGACGCGCATACACACTGAGCCGCTCGTCGGTATCATCCAGCCGGTACCGCTCCCATCGGATATCACGAAGCGTACCGACCACACTCTCCTTGTATCCCCTCGCCTCCTGAACGTCGTCCATTCCGTCATTCTTCAGCGTTGGCCGCCATCAGCCGTGCCAGCGGATCATCACCGTCGGCACTGTTCTCAAGCGCATCATTCACCCAACGCAATTCCTTGTTCATACCCAGCGCTTTCAAATCACGCCTCACCACATCCGACTGCTTCCCCAGCAGCTCGAATATCGGATTCACGCGACACCGCTCATGCCCCTCCCTTGAAGTCTCTTTTATCAGCACCTTGCTCTCCGGCGCAAAAGCCTCCTCATACATCTTTCGATACGTCAGCAAGTCAATGGCCAGCGTCTCCACCTGGTACGTCAGCTCCCTGCTGTACGTCCCACCGTTCTTCAACAACCTCCGTATCCTCGTCTTTAAATTTTCAAGCTGATCATTTTTCGCCATATCTTTATCGTTTTGAATGCATGGAATCATATCTTTCCCTTACAAGTCTGTATAATTCATTCTGCTTTGGGGAAAACGGCATAAAACTATGATTTAACCAACGGCATATATAATACGGCTTGTCATTAGAATAATCTACTTTTTCTCCATTGATAATCCAGTCTATATCTTTACGCTTTTCCCGGGCAAGGATGAACGCATCTATCAGCTTAGGGTGATCTAATAACGATTTGTAATTCCTCGTGAAGTTCGATTTTGGGCACACAAGACAACCGACACGAGAGATGTTCTCATATTCAGGATTTACAGGCAAGTCGTACTTCTTGATGTAATCCCATACAGAGGTTTCCGTCCAATCTATAATAGGCTTTAGTTGAATGGTGCTCGCAGTCCCTACACTTTGGCAATGCTCCTCAAAGTAATCGTTTATTAGAGCTTTGTTCTTCCTGAGAATTGTTTTATTCCTGGCCTCAAATGCTGTTCGTTTACTGCGCTGCACGCTCTCAGCCTTACGGACACCAACTATGCTGCACTGATCAACATATTTTCGGTTATATTTGTAATCGGCACAACAATAAGCCCTCTGCACGGTTGGCAACATAGATTTGTGGTTCCTCCATATATTCTCAATGAATCCGAATTTGTGGTCACGTCTCCAAATTACCTCCGGGTAGTATGTTCTTATAAATTTAAGCGTAACAGCACTTTCGAACGAGTGGTTAAAATACGCTTTGAATTTTATGCCGCTATGCTTACATAGGTCATAACATACCTGGCTGTCTTTCCCGCCGCTAAATCCTAAACAAACGTCGAATCTCATTGATTCCGCTATCTTGGCAAACCGCTGTATTCGTGAGATAGCTGTTTTTTCCATTTCTTCTGCAAACAAATCCATTTTATAAAGCATTAAACCGACATACCTCTTCTGACCTTTCATGGCTTTAATCAAAGTCAAATACTGCCGCCCCCCACCTGGCCATTTTTCTCCGTGATTTTTCTGAGTGGCTGGCGTGGGTTTCAAAGGC
>ENA-ORSJ01000816-ORSJ01000816.1-human-gut-metagenome-genome-assembly--contig:-NODE-816-length-30679-cov-3.403181_pt1 | contig 30679 bp, 27 predicted proteins | sample MGYA00242191_ERZ509158 | MGnify/ENA primary metagenome ERZ509158 (study PRJEB26280, sample SAMEA2338623) | human gut metagenome | biome: human gut; feature: human-associated habitat; material: faeces...
GTTTGATTTACAAATAAGTTGGGCAGACGTAAACGGACAGCAATCGTATTCAAATATAATTCAAATATAATATGGACACATTCTTAGGAGTAGTTGTCGGTATTCTGTCTCTTTCGGTTGCAGTTTTTGTTGGAACTCAAATATATCAATCATTTACATTGAAAAGAGATAAAAAAGAGCAAGTGCTAAAATTGGTATTTGGCGATAACAATATTGAAATTTTAAATAGATAGTAATATGAATTATTGGTTGTATCAAGAAGCTCTCAAAAAGATGAAAGACTTTAAAAGGGTTGTTGTCTTTGAATACAATGATAGTGAGGGTAATTTCAATGCAAATTATGGGACAAGCGAAGAGAACACTCACGGTTATAGAACCATTTGTGAAACTACTTATGGTATATGGAATCCTTTTTATAGGATGTTGATTAGAAGATATGATTTTGAAACAGACAATCGACCAAGTTTTGATTCAATACAAAAAGAATGGGAAGACTACCTGCTCTTATTGAAAGATATTGATTATTACAAGGCAGAAGAGGAAAGGATTAAAGAAGATATGAAGAAAGCTACGAATGGGTAAGTATTTAGCATTCGTAGCTAATACTTGTTTTATTTAACAAGCCTATTTGTTATTTTGGCATTAAAAGCATTATGGATTATTGGAGTGCAATCGTTGGTGTTTTATCATTACTTGTCACCGTCCTTATCGGCTGGCAGGTGATAAATGTGTGGGAGGTACATAAAAAGATTAGCTACTTAGAAGAATTCTGCAACGATTTACAAGATAAATGCGCAAAAGTTTCCACACGATGTTCTAAGATTGAAGAATCAGTTCTGCAAAAGGAGAAGAATTTGAAAAAACATATCGAGGAGAAAATTCACCATGAACGTATTGTATTCGGACTTTTACGGCAATATTTGGAATTATTCAACAATCCAAATGCAGATGATGAACAATCTTTTAAGTCCTATTGCAGAATAGCAGAATCAGCGAATAAATTGGAAGAATGGAGGTTTCGAGATGAGGCTTTGGATAGGGCTATGATAATATATCACAAAATTGATACGTCAAATATAAAAGCTGACGATGATTTCTATAAGCGGGTTAAGCCTATGCTGGATGATATATATACTGATGATGCAAAAGAACTAAAAGATTTCATCAAAATATATAAAATCAATTGAATATGTAATAATGTGCGTGCTACGGCTGCTGCGGAATCGACGGAGAAGAAAGAGGCATAGCCCGGTACAGGATAGTCAGGATGGACGAAAGATAAAATAATTGAGTGAAGTATTTCTCCATACCAAAAGCAGATGATAGTTCACGATAATTTTATTTATTATTGATAAATTAATAGTTTTAATTAGTTCGCACTTTAATTTATATCTAATTTTGTGACGGAACAAGACTGTCGAATGCCCGGAAATGAAAGAATATAGAATTTTTGTATCAAACTTAGCAAAAAGTGAAGAAAACAGGGTGTTTCTCAATTCTGATGAGAAACACGCATTGGTGGTTCTTGTAAATCTTTTCAGACAAGCTGTTGATGTTGTCCGTATTTTTGCAGGATGCCTGTGCGAGCATATAGGCAACGAGCCTGAATACATTGAAGCCATCAGTGAGTTTATCGAAAGGAAAGGCAAAGTCCGTATCTTGTTGAACAACTACGACGAAAAACTCGTGTTAAATTCAAATCTATTCAAGAGGCTTGCATTTTATGTATCAGAGGGATATGACATTCAGGTGAAAAGGACATTGGCACATCCTTTTTTGTCAAAAGACCCGGAAAAAAAAGAAGTGCATTTCACCGTGTCAGATGAAAAAGGCTATCGGATTGAGACAAATATTGAGGAAAGAACTGCTGAATGCAATTTCAACAATCCTCTTCTGGCAAGAGGAATCGCAGGTTTCTTCGACAGGATATTTGATAATCCGGAATCGGTAAGCATCGACATAAACTCTTTGTTCAATGGAACTAAATGATTTTTCGTCAATTATCGAAATAGGGGTTACATTGAACATTGCATTTGTAGCCATTGAGTATGTGAAGTCATACACAAAGATTCTATGCAATCAAGTCTTTAAACTCCAGCACTGCATAGAATCTTCATTTAATGAATGCCTTAAAGTTCTTGTCGATGAGGAAACGCTCGCCCATATCCAGCCGAATAAAATAGGCGATAACAAGAACACGAACAATTTAATAGAGAAAGCAAAGCGCACGCGGGAAATCCTCAAAAAAGACATAGATACGGAAAAGTCGAAATTCGGTGAAAGGATTGAGGGTGTCTGTGAAGCTAAAAACGTGTCAGCCATAAGCCTTTGGCTGTTCTTTTACGGATTGACTGGTCTGTTTTTATGTGGATTAAGCATAGATATTACTTCAAAGCATTTATTTTGGGGCATACTTACGTTGTCTACCGCCCTGTATGCGATAATAGGGTGGCTTACAAAGCCGAACAACAAAGCTGTTTGGCGAGATTATTCGACGTTAAGGCATTCTATTATGTGGTATTGCATCTTGCTTACAGCTGATGTCGTGCTTACTGTGTGCCTTAGAGATTGTGCAATCGTTATTATGCCGTATGTTTGGCCTATTTCTTTATTATTAGGGCTTGGTCTGATGTATTCCAATTTTATAGCATCAGTTGTGAAAGTGTGGAGCAAGGCCGGGGAAATAAGGAAAGAGATTGTATCTGCTTCGGAAAACTTGAAAGTAAAATGTTCCGAATTGCAAAAAGATGTGGACAAACTTATTAGTGTGAACGAGCTTTGCGCACAATTGGAAGTGGAATGAATCTCTATACCAGTGGCTTATCCGTCTGCTTATGTCGAGTTGCGAAAAACAAGTTTCTAATGGACTCAAAATCTGTCAAAGCGTTGTCATAAGCGGAATCAGGGTGGGTGTTCGGATTGGAAAGATAGGCGAAATAGATTTTGAGGAACAACTTCCTTTTCTTGTATCTTTGTATCTGCTTAATAATGTTTCCCATACGATGTTTTCTTGCAAATATTCATAAAACGGCATATTTATTCAAAATTGTTTAACACAGATTTTATGAAACAGTTGATTTTAATCATTGCGGCATTCTTGCCGCTGTTGGTCTCGGCACAAAGTGCGGGGCAGGGCGTGGAAAAACGCCAAAGCAAAATGGATTTGTTTGTTTCCCAGACAGGCAAAATTGTTAAACTTACGGATTATAAGACAGAGGGCCTTTCTGGCGGATTTGCATTCGTTTCAACCAAGTCTGATTGCTGTGTGAGAAAAGTGGAAAGTGGGGGAGATGTCAAATATTTTTACCGTATTGAAAAGAAGAATAAGGAAAACAATGGCTCTGTCGCTTATATCGAATATGCGGATTTGTTGGAAGTAATAAGGGCTGTTGAGAAAATGATTGGTGAAATGGATGCAGATATTTTGTCAAAGCCGGATTATTTGGAAAATACTTTTAAAACGGTTGACTATTTTATAGTAGGATATTCCGTGGAAAAGAAAGATATAAGCTGGTTTATAAGGCTGGAGGAATATGGATATGACAAATATCTGCGCTTTCAGGATAAAGGAAAGGACGGCGGGGCGTACATCCTCGACAACTTCAAGAAAGCTGCGGCTATGATTGAGGAGATGATGAGGCAGGACGGAACGAATGCTGGATAAGCAACTGTGCATTGAAAGATTAAAAGGAAATGGAGAGAGCCGCCTTTTCTGACGGCTCTTTTTTTGTTTAACTGTTATGCCCCAACAGCCATTCCGCCGCCTCGTTAACAGCCCTTGCCGCCTCCAGTGCCGTGCATTGGTCAACCCACTCGACGGAATCTATGCCGCCGTCATTCACCACCCCGACGAAGCGCGGACGGACATTGCGCCGTATCACACGCACGCCGTTGCGGTCGATGAGGTCGTATGCCGCACGCTCCGCGTCGCAGTTGCAGATTGAGAACTCCGGCATCATATCCGCCTCCGATGACGAGGCCAGTATGCCGCCGCACAATGGGCATACGTGGGCATATATGCCGTTGCCCAGATTTGTAATCCTTGTTACTTTCATTTTTTTTCTGTTTGGGAAAATGCCCCGCGTCCGCGACGGGACACGGGGCTGTTGTCTGCTCTTTGCAACTATGATACATCAAAATGTTGCCACTTGCAATTCCTGCGTTATCTTCCGTATGCACCCTGCTATTTTTTCATATTGCATACGCCCTGCATTTCGACGGCCTGTTAAGTACTGATTGAGCTGAGCATAATTTATTCCTGACATTTCAGCTATCTTTTTTGTGTTGAAACAGTTGAAATAATCAAAAAATGAGCGCAAGTCATATTTGTACTCAAAATCGTATTCAGGCAATGGCTTACCCTCGTTCCTGTATTCCTCGCTCATCAACCGGTACGATTCGCGGAAGCTGTCAATAGCCTCTTCAGATGTTTTACCCATCCCGACAGCACCGAAGTCTTTTGAATCGTCTTCAATATAACAACTGAAAGAACCGTCGGAAGCCATTTCTACTGTAACTATAAGTTTTTCTTTGCCCATAATTAAACAAGTTACGTTGCTACAAGCCTTGAAATTATGCAAACGCACACCTCGTAGCAGGGCAGAATTGCCCGGACAATTATTGTCCGAGCATCCTGCGTCTAAGTTTCCGTTCAAGTCCTTTGCCGAGTTCTTGGGATTCGTGTCGCGGTATGGCGACTTTATTTCCAGTTATCGGGCTGAACCAAACATCGTGTTCGCTTCCGTGACGAACTAAACGGCATCCTGCCGTTTTTAACTCCTGTACGAATTGTTTCGTTTTCATAATTTCAAAGAGCTTTAACAACGTCACAAAGGTATATAAAAATATAGCACAAACCAAATTTTATGCCATATTTCTTTATTAATTGTGTGATTTTAACATTCGTGTGGGAGTTATTATTCTATAAGTGATACCAATTCCTTTTTTATGTCGTCGTCGATTTCACGGTAGCGGGCGAACGCCTTGCTGCCCTCCTTGTGTCCCGACAATGCCCCCACAAGATTGGGGTCTTTAACCTGCTTGTAGATGTTGCCGATGAACGTGCGCCGGGCAAGATGGCTGCTCGCAAGCTCGTTGATGGGACGCTTCACCTCCTCGCCTGTCACCGTGTCGAGAACCGTCACGAGCCTTGTCACGCCGCAAAGCGTGAAAATCTCCTTTATGGCCTCGTTGTACTTCTGCTGTGATATGAAAGGGAAAAGCCGCCCTGTCTTGTCAACGCCTTTGTATTTCTCCACCAACGCCTTTGCCCTTTCGTTCAACGGAACTCTGACGGTTTCGGGACGCTCGCCCTTGGTCTTTCTCGGTATGTATTCCACCGCTCCGCCTATGATGCTTTCATCCGTCAGGCTGTAAAGGTCGCTCACCCTGCAACCGATGCAGCAGTGGAACACGAAGATGTCCCTCTGCACCGCCAGCGCGGGACGTTTCGACAAGTCCGCCTCCGCTATCATATTCCTTTCCTCCGTGGTGATGTAGTACGGCGTGCCGTACCGCTCCGCCTTGATGTGGTAGTCGGTGAAAGGGTCGGGCGTGCCGTTCTTCTTCGCGCTCCAGTGCGAGAATGCCCGCAGCTTCTTCATTATGCAGCTTATCACGTTGCCGCCCCTCTCCTTTGCCGCCCTCGTGTCCTTGCCTACGGCGGCAAGCACCGCGCCGTATGTCTCCGGGTATCTTTCCGCCAGCCTATGCTCGTCTTTCAGGAAACGCTCGAATTTTTCAAGGAAAGCGGGTGTGAACGTGCCGAAGTCCAAAGTGAAAGAATTGTCGGCGGTGAGCCGTGTGAACGCCTGATAGCGCAGCAATGAATTTTTCAGGACTTTATAATGCGCGGTGTATTCTCCTGATTCCTTTTTCTTGCACAGGTATTCGTCGAATTGCCTGAAGAAATCTTTTCCATCCTCTGACTTGTCCTCTTTTTCTCCGTACACGTATATCTCCAGTATCTCGCTTGTCAGCCCCTCGTGCTTGTGCGCCTCGTATGCCTCCGTTATCCGCTCTTTCATAGCGGCTATCTCCGAAGCTATGCGCGCCTTTTCCCGGTCGTCGAACACGGCACGCTTGCGGATGCACTCGTTTTTTTCGTCCCACAACGCCACAGGCACTTCAATGCCGCTCTTGATGAAAAACTGCACGTTCCTGCCGTCGGACAGCCTGAACCTAACCTTAGCCGTCTTCGCTGTTGACCTCACCATCGCCTTTACCGTCGCCATAATGTAATATGTTAAGTTTACCGATTAATTATGTTTAGCATACGTTCAAGTCCCACTCTGTTTTTGAACGGAACAGTCCAAATTCATACGTTCAAGTCCCGTAGGACAACGAAAAAACCGTTGTGCAAATGTAGAAAATCTGCACAACATCTCCGAATTTTTATGTTATTTTATGATATTCCGTGTTATCTGTGATTCTTGCAAAACGCTGTGATACAATAGCATTTTTGATAACATACGGTAACATTGGAAATTGTTGCTTATGATTCTTCCTGGACAACTTGGAAAATCGCTGACTTCTGAAGTCGGCGATTTTTTGTTTTTCGGCCTGTACAACATCGTTCCGCATAATCTCTGATGCGTCTGCCAATCTACATTTATTTCAACTTTTAGTCAGGGAAATAATGCCGTAAGTGTCTGATTTTAAAAGATAGTATTTATATTTGTAAAGCATAAAATTATATTTAATTTAATTTTTTATGAAAAAACTATTGATTTGCTCTGCTGTATTGTTGCAGAGTTTGTGTGCGGGGACATATGCCCAGCAAAATTTTAGTGGAGGGACTGGAACTGAGTCCGATCCATATCTTGTGAGTAAACTTGCTGATTTACAGCAAATTTCGGGGGGTAATTACTCAGGTGTGTTTTTTGCGCTTTCGGGTGATTTAGATCTGCAAGGTGCTGAACTCGAAGCGATTGGTAACCATTTCAATCCGTTTGGGGGAACATTTGATGGTAAAGGTTTCCAGTTGTCTAATTTTAAAGTTGTCGGTAATGATGGCGATTATGGTGTCGGGCTGTTTGGGTCTGTCGGTGAAGATGCAGTTGTCAAGAATCTCAATATAAGCGGTTGTACCGTTGATGGTAATGGCAATATCAACTATATGGGAGTCCTGGCCGGTAGCAACAAAGGGTGTATTGAAAATTGCACGGTAGATGGCAATGTTTCCGGTTATCGTTATATCGGAGGAGTTGTCGGAAACAATACTGGAACAATTAAAGATTGTACTTTTTTAGGTTCTGTTGATGGACAATGGTTTGTTGGCGGTATTGCCGGTTATATGGATTATCCAGGCAGCATAACATTGTCTGATAATAAGGGGCAGATTACTGCGGTGAAACATGTAGGTGGTATTGTCGGCTCCGCTAATGGGAGTACTTTAGGAACAACTTCTGTCTCATTGTGCTATAATACGGGAATTGTAACTATGACAGGTGGTGACGACGGCTCTTATGAGACGATGGCTGCCGCTGGTGGTATAGTTGGTTATAGCTATCTTGCGGTAGTGGAGCAATGCTTTAATAAGGGGTTGGTTCAAAGTGATAATTTCAATCCATATGTAGGAGGTGTTGTCGGAAATAATATGGATGCTACCGTGGCCGACTGTTATAACACGTGGACCGTTACCGGTACTAACGGTGCTATGGTAGGCGGTGTTGCTGGAATAAATAAAGGAGAAAAGAGTGTGATACGGAATTGTTACAACACTGCAAAGGTGTTTTCCGATTCCTGCAGAGGGGAAATTTGCCCGGCGGAAGAGAATGTTGGTTCCGTAGAGAATTGTTATTTCGATGTGCAGACGGCATCGGTCAGTGGCTCTGAGGGATATGCTACTTTGACGCGCGATATGGTTTCCGTTTCCGGACTGGATGGATTTGATGCGGGGAAATGGGTGTTTGCCGACGGTCTTTATCCACGTTTGAAAGGTCTTGAAAACGTTTTGGAGGCTAAATTGATGGCATCGGCTGTAATCTGCTACGCTAATGAGTATGGCGACAATTTCGACCGTTTGTCGTTTGTTACATCCGATTTCAAGCTTGGTGCTGCTGATGGTGTGGTTTGGAGTTCCGACAATGCGGCAGTGGAGATTGATGGAGGTAATGCCGTTGTGACACGTTCCGTTGACGGCGATGTCGATGTTTCTCTTACTGCGGAGATTGAAGGATTGCGTAAAATCATTCCGGTTGTTATTGTGGCCGACTTGAAAGGCACAGGGACGGAAACAGACCCGTTCCTGATTGAAAACCAGAATCAACTCAGGTATATATCATCGTCTGTCGCTTCGGGTGTGACATATCAGGGGCAATATATAAAACTTGTGAATGATGTGGATTTGGGTGGCGAGAACAATCCTTTCTCGCCTATCGGTACTAATGACGGATATTACTTCTTTGAAGGTGATTTTGACGGAAATGGCAAAACTGTCTACAATCTTTATATAAATCTTCCGAATGATATGTATGTCGGATTGTTCGGACGGTTGGGAGAGACGGCTGTGGTTAAGAATCTGACTGTCGGTTCCGGATATGTGAATGGCAGTGGAAATGTCGGCGCGGTTGTCGGCCAGTCTGCTGGACAGGTATATAATTGCGGCAATTACGCTGAGGTTACCGGAACATCAGCAGTTGGTGGTGTAGTGGGTGTCATAGGCTATGGCGCGACAGGCGAACTGTCTAACTGTTTCAATGTCGGGAATGTTTCTTCGCAGCGAGGCAGTGTGGGCGGAATAGCAGGAACTGTCAGCTACATCTCAAAAATAACTCACTGTTTCAACTCTGGAAAAGTCACGGATCTTGCTACAGGAAGAAACCCGGGACAGGCTGGCGGTATAGTGGCATATACCACTGTGCCGGTTGAGTACTGCTATAATGCGGGAATTATTTCCGACCTTTCCGACGATGAAAGCCGTTCTATGGCCGGTGGCATTGCAGGCCGTACTCTCGGCTCTTCGGATGTGCCTGTGATAATCGGCAACTGTATCAACTCCGGGGCTGTATCAACGGCTACAGGGTTGCAGTGCAATCCGGTTGCTGGTGTTGTTGATAATGAAGGTGACGAGATAAGAGGATGCTATTACGACTCTCAGGCAATGCCGGGAGACTATGAAAACGGTTTGGCTGTCGCTACTAAAGACTTTACGGACGCTTCTTCTGTCAGTGAATTGTCGTCTGAGCAATGGACGGTATATAGCGATTCTTACCCTGTATTGAAATGTTTTGAAGGCATGGAGGTCGCAAAATTTGCGTCGGCGGCTTTGTTCCTTGCAGACGGTGATGATTACACTTCTGTTAAAAACAATTTCAGTTTGACCGGAATTGACGGTGTTAATTGGGTTGTTTCTCCATACTATGCTTTAGAAGCGCAAGGCACGGAAGTTACTGTCAATCGCAGAGTGGAAGATACGGAGTGCCGTATAGGCGCTTTCTTGGGCGATACTGCTGTGAAAGAGTTCAGCATTCTGCTGAAAGCTGCTGAAAGCGGTGTCTGCCCTTTGTCGGATGACGCTGTTTCTGTTTCAGTGTCGGGTAATAATCTGATTATAAGGAATGCTATGGGGGCTGCTGTTTCGGTATACGATCTTTTCGGACGTTGTGTCTCGTCATTTGAGGCTGGTAGCAATGCGGAAATCGTAGCTCTGAACGTGAAAGGTGTGTTCGTGGTAAAATGCGGCGACTATGTGGCAAAAATAGTTTTGTAAGATTGCTATAAATAGGAAAAGGGGCTGGCTAAAAAGTCAAGAGACTTGTAGTCAGTCTCTTTTTGTGTAAGGAAAATATTGGTATTTGGTTTAACGTTAGTTCGATATTCCTAAGCTTGGGGCTTGTGCATAATAAAGAAGGTGCGCTTTTTGACACACCTTCTCTTGCTGTAGCGGGATCGAGAATTGAACTCGAGACCTCCGGGTTATGAATCCGACGCTCTAACCAACTGAGCTATCCCGCCGTTTTGCGAGTGCAAAGATAGGACTAATATTTTGATTGTGCAAGTATGGGGCGGTATAAATTTGTGAAAAATTTTAGTTACATTTGTAATTACGAATCTGTGAAGGAATAATCAAATCGGAATCAATATGGAATCTACAGATAAAGAAGTGTGCAACATACTGGCGGATGTAGCTGTGGCTCACGGAGTAAGGAGTGTTGTCATTTCTCCGGGCTCGCGTAACGCGCCTTTGATTGTGGCGTTAGCTCGTCGTGCGGAAATCCGCAAATATGTGATTGTCGATGAGCGGAGCGCGGCATTTGCCGCTTTGGGTATGTCGCAGCAGCTTGGCGAGCCGGTTATGCTTGTTTGCACGTCGGGTACGGCCGTGCTTAATTATGCTCCTGCAATTGCTGAGGCTTATTATCAGAAACTTCCTTTGATTGTGGTTTCTGCCGACCGGCCGAAAGAATGGATTGATCAGGATGACAGCCAGACCATACGCCAGTTTGAAGTGTTGTCGCAGTTTGTGAAGAAGAGTTATGACATTCCGGCGCGGTGCGACGATGATACGGCACGGTGGTATGCCAACCGTATCGTCAATGATGCGATGATAGAGGCTCTTTCAGGGCGCAGGGCTCCGGTGCATATAAATGTGCAGCTCGACGAGCCGTTGGCAAGACTGTCGGAATATGCCGGAAGCCAACGGATTATAGAGACGGTTTTACCGTCGCAGTCATTGTCAGATGATGATATGAATGCGTTATTGGACGAGGCTGGGAATAAGAATATATTGGTGATAGCCGGTTTCGGCGGGAAAGATTCTGAGCTCGAATATGGGTTGGACAAGCTTGCGTCGCTGCCTAATGTCGCTGTTCTGACCGAGACGATTGCCAATTTGCATTCTGATAAGTTTATTAAGGCTGTCGACCGTACTTTGCTTGCGATGGAACGCGGGACGGAGGATTCTTATAAACCGGATTTGCTCATAACAGTCGGCGGGGCAATCGTTTCAAGAATTGTAAAAACTTTTTTGAGGAAACATAAGGCTACCCGGCAGTGGTATGTAGGCGTGTCCGAGACTACGGTTGACTGTATGCAGACACTGACCAAAAGAATCCATGTCGAGCCGGGCGCATTTTTCCGTCAGTTTGCCGATTTATATGTATCTAAGGCTACCGGTTCAAATTATGCAGAAAAATGGTATGCGCTTGCCGATAGAGGAAAGCTCCGCCATTGCAGATATTTGGATTCAGCCGGGTGGAGCGATTTAAAGGCATTTTCGAAAATCATTCCGTCGTTGCCTGATAGTTGCCGTGTGCAACTGTCTAACGGCACTACCATACGCTATGCCCAATTGTTCGGCGATTTGTTCCGGCAGGAGAGCTTTTGCAACCGTGGAGTTTCTGGAATAGACGGTTCCACATCTACAGCCTTGGGCGCGTCGTTGGCTTACGATGGAACTACCGTGTTGATTACCGGCGATATGAGTTTCAGCTACGATTTGTCGGGATTGGCCTCGCAGTACAATTCTCCGCGGCTGAAAATCATTGTCATGTGTAATGGCGGCGGTGGAATATTCCGCTTCATAAAAAGTACTTCCGTATTGCCCGAACTGGAGCGGTATTTCGAAGTCGGCCGTGCCATTCCTGTTGACAAATATGCCGGCGCTTTCGGTTTCAAGTATTTTGAGGCGTGCTCGGAGGATGAGTTGGGTTGTGTGCTGCCTGAATTCTGGAGTTATGAGGAAAAAGCGGCGGTTCTTGCTGTGAAGACGGATAATGTGCGTAGTGCGGAAACATTAAGGAATTATTTCAGAAGAGAAAAATAAATCAGAAATATGGAAAAAAGAGTTTGGAAACCGATAAAAGAATATACGGATATTCTTTTCGAACAATACAAAGGTATTGCAAAGATAACGATTAATCGTCCGGAGGTGTATAACGCTTTCCGGCCGTTGACTAACACGGAGATGCTCGACGCTTTCGGCATTTGCCGTGAACGTGGCGACATCCGTGTCATTGTGCTTACCGGTGCGGGCGACAAGGCTTTTTGCTCCGGTGGCGACCAGAATTACAAGACGCATGGCGGCTATCGCGACAGCGACGGAGTGCCTCGTCTGAATGTGCTTGATTTGCATAAGATGATACGCTCAATCCCTAAGCCTGTCATAGCGATGGTCAACGGCTATGCCATCGGCGGCGGTAACGTGCTTAATGTGGTGTGCGATTTGTCGATAGCGTCGGAAAACGCGCGTTTCGGACAGACAGGTCCTAAGGTGGGCAGTTTCGACGGCGGTTTCGGCTCATCTTATCTGGCAAGGTGTGTCGGGCAGAAGAAGACGCGCGAGATTTGGTATCTGTGCCGCCAGTACACGGCAAAGGAAGCCGAGGAGATGGGTATGATTAATAAGGTGGTGGCGTTCGACCGTCTGGAGGATGAGACTGTTGAATGGTGCGAGACGATTATGAAGCGCAGTCCGTTTGCCATCCGTATGATTAAGCGTTGCCTCAACGCCGAACTCGACGGTCAGCGCGGATTGATGGAACTGGCGGGCGATGCCACGTTGATGTATTACCTTATGGACGAGGCGCAGGAGGGCAAGAACGCTTTCTTGGAGAAGCGTGACCCTGATTTTGAGCAGTTTCCTAAATTCCCGGGATAGGCGATGAAGGCGAGATATTGCCGGTATGTGCTGAAATTCAAGCAACCGGCAGGTACGTCGCGCGGCGTGCTTCATGAAAAGGAAACCTATTTTTTGCGGTTGGAGGATGAGAATGCGCCCGGTGTTTACGGCATTGGAGAATGTGCCGTGTTCCGTGGGCTTTCGGCTGACGACGTGCCGGGGTATGAGAACAAGCTGAAGGAGCTTTGTGCGAATATCGGGCGTGACGAGGCTACGGATTTGCAATGCTTTCCGTCGATAATGTTCGGCTTGCAGACTGCAATCTACGACATCTCTAACGGCGGGCGGATGTTGCCTTTCTCGTCGGCTTTTACAGAGGGCGAAGCCGGGATACCTATCAACGGACTTGTGTGGATGGGGACAAAGGACGAGATGCTGTCGCGGATAAGGGAGAAGATAGAAGCGGGCTTTACTACTATTAAGCTGAAGGTCGGGGCGATTGACTTCGATAGCGAATTGGAGATGGTGAAGTTCATACGTAGCCGTTATTCAGCGGAAGCGTTGACAATTCGTCTTGATGCTAACGGCGGTTTCACCCCGGAGAACGCATTGCAACGGCTTTCGGAATTTGCCAAATACGGCATCCATTCCATTGAGCAGCCTATAAAGGCCGGACAGTGGGAGGAGATGCGACGTTTGTGCGACAACTCTCCGATAGATATTGCGCTTGACGAGGAGCTTATCGGGATATTCACACCCGAAAGGATGGGCGAGATGCTCGATGCCGTAAAGCCGCAGTATATAATACTGAAACCGTCTCTGGTCGGCGGATTCTCCGGCTCGCAGATGTGGATGCAACAGGCTGCCGTGCGCGGTATCGGCGGATGGATTACTTCGGCATTGGAGTCGAATGTTGGGCTGAACGCCATAGCGCAGTGGACGGCACGTATGGGTGCCGACATGCCGCAAGGATTGGGTACGGGCGCTTTGTATGTCAACAATATCGCTTCGCCGCTTTCCGTTGTCGGCGATTCCCTCCGCTACGACCCCTCCGCCGTATGGAGCTTCCCCTCCCTCGACTGGCAGTAATATGAAATTTGGCGATGTATGTCAAAAAGCCGCAGAGCGGCGGCACAGCTATAACCCCAAGCCGCACTCCGCAAAGCTCCGCTTGCTTGGGGGAGGGTTGAAAATTTCCCATTGATGATATCTCTATGTCGCAGGAATTAGCTATTTTTGGGAAATTGTAAGTGCGTCATTGGACTTAGGCATATTGAAAATGGAGACAGTTTTTCAGAGTAAGAGAGCCTCATGGAGGCTCCGGAATTGTAACCCATGCAAGCGAAGCCGTGGCGGAGCGCGGCTTGGGGTGAGATAGTCCCAAACTCAACACGGCCTCGTGGAGGTCGCACTTGTAGCACAGTCGCTTCCGGCGCGACCTCTACGAGGCCGATGACATATAGCGCTCCAGTCCCACGGCTAAGGCCGTGGGTTACGCAGCAACAGCCCCCATGGGGCTGGCATCGCCGGCAGATAATTATATTTACGATCAATTTGTGAAGATTTTTTTGGGATAATTACATTTTAAATAAGTTTGTTATGAGGCGCATTATTTTCGGGATTATATTGGTAGGGATTGCAGTTTCCGCCGTGGCGCAGATGCTATGGCAGCCGTCGGCGAAGTCGGACGCGCTGTTTGCCGCCGGCGTGGATTTGTACAACGTGGGGAAATACCGCGAGGCCATTCCGCTCTTCGCCAAGTCAGACAGCTTGGACAAAGCGCAAATCGACCCCTCCAGCAACCGCCGCGACTATTCCTCCATGTGGCTCGCCTCATGCTATTACAAACTTGGCGATACACTGACAGCAGCCGATATTGATGCCAATTATTACCGTTTTGCCCCTGTTGATCGCCGTCTTACTGTCAAATCAGATTCGCTGTTGCAAATTGGAGTTGATTACATTGATAATGGTGACTATACCAATGCCCTCGAATATCTTACCCAATGCGCCAAAATAGAGAAATCAGTTGCTGGTGACAAACATATTTGGTATGGAAACACTTTAAATCATATGGCTTTGTGCTATAGCAATCTGGGTAATTATGCAAAAGCAGCTCAAATAGAAGAAGAGGTGTTGAATATCAGAGAAATTATTGGCAAAAACGCATCTACTTACGCAGAAGCGTTAAGTAATTTGGCAATATATAATTATCATTTGAAAAATTATTCTGAATCTATAAGGTTGGGGACAGAACTGCTTATCATTTGCGATGATATGTTTGGCAAGAATAATTCAGAATATGCAGCCGCACTGTCAAATTTGGCAATATATAATTCAAAATTAGGAAATAAAACAGAAGCAATAAGGTTAGAAACAGATGCGTTGGATATTTATTATAAGTTATATGGTAAGAACAACTATGAATATCTCCTGTCCTTAAAAAATCTGGAATCGGATAATGCATCTTTAGGCAATTATTTTGAAGCCATACGTTGGTGTGAGGAAATATTGAGAATAAATGAAAAGCTGTATGGAAAGAATAACTCTGACTATATCAAATATTTAAATAAAGTTGCGGTATATAATTTGTATTTAGATAATTACATCGAAGCAATACATTATGAAACCGAAGCATTAGTGCTTGGGGAAAAATTATATGGTGAGAAGTCTTTATCTTGCACAACATATTTAACCAATTTGGCAGAATGTAACTCATCATTGGGAAATTACTCTGAAGCTTTGCGATTAGCTACTGAGGCTCTACATATTTACGACAATTCCATATTTGGAAAAGAGCATCCATACTATATAGAAACTTTGAAAAAAATAGCCTCATACAATAGAAAATTAGGTAATTATATGAAAGCTGTGATTATTGGAGAAAAATTGTTGAATGTATATGAGGAATTATATGGAAAGGACGACTCATATTATGCGCTATGTTTAAATAATTTATCTATATCTCAGGCTTCATTAGGCAATTATTCGGAAGCCATACGATTGGCAACGGAGGCGTTGAATATCCAAGAAAAGGCATTTGGCAAAGGACATCCGGAATATGCGGGTACTTTATGCAATTTGGCAACATATAATGCATATTCTGATAACTATTTAGAAGCCATACGATTGGCAACTAAGGCGTTGAATATCCAAGAAAAGACAATTGGCAAAAAGAGCCCTGATTATTCACTTTCATTAAATAACCTTAGTGGATATAATAACTGCATAGGTAATTATTCCGAAGCAATGCGTTTGTGCGAGGAAGCTTTGCGGATTGAGGAGAAAGTGTTAGGCAAGGAACATCCCGATTATGCAATGTCATTGAATAACTTGGCAAGTTGTAATTATGAAATGGGGAATTATGCAGAGGCGATGCGTTTGTGCGAGGAGGCGTTGCGGATACGGGAGAAAGCGGTTGGCAAGGAACATCCTGATTATGCAACTTCATTGGGAAATTTAGCATTTTACTGTTGGAAAAGTAGAAACTTGGATGCCGTAAAGTATTATGTTGAGGCGACGGAGGCGTTGTCGGGGATTGTGAAGAGGACTTTTGCGGACTTGACGGCAAGGGAGAGGAATCTGTTTTGGGAACAGTACAAGGCGTGGTTCGAGGGGACGGTACACGGGATAGCCTACGACATGCCGTCGGATTCTTTGGTGGAGAACGGCTACAACGGCGCATTGCTGGCGAAAGGGTTGTTGCTCAACAGCGAGGTGGAGCTAAGCACGCTGCTAAAAGAGAGCGGTGACGATGAGGTTGCGAATATCTATAACAATCTGAAGAATCTACGTCTGCAAATCAATAAGTTGTACGAGATGCCGGCAGCGGAGCGGCAGCTCGACACGGACTCGTTGGAGCGGGCGGCGCAGGGCTTGGAGCGGCAGTTGGTGCAACGCTCGAAAGCGTACGGCGACTATACCGCCAACCTCGTGATAGACTGGAGGCAGGTGCGGCAGAAGCTGGGCGACAGCGACATGGCCGTGGAGTTCGTATCGTTCCCGCTGCGTAATGACAGCGTGATGTATGCCGCCTACTGCTTGCGCAAGGACATGCCGTCGCCGAAGATGGTGCCGCTGTTCGAGGAGCGGCAGTTAACAAGCATAGACAAAGGCTTGTATCTTTCCTCGAATGCCCTTTACAACCTTATCTGGAAACCGTTGGAGAACGAGATGGAGGGCGTTACGACTGTCTATTTCGCTCCGTCAGGCGAACTCTACAACCTGCCTGTCGAAAATCTGCCGGTTGACGGCAGCACGTACAATTCTGATCTGCGCAGCTACCGCCGCCTTTCTTCCACCCGCCAATTGGCCTTGCGCAGGGACGGTGTGGAAGTGGCGAGAGCGGCAGTTTATGGCGGACTGAAATATGACACCGACACTGTGACCTTGGCAAACGACAGCCGCAAGTACCGCATGGCGGAGCTTGTGCAGTAGTCGAGCCGCGCCGTTGCCGACAGCCTCAACCTGCGTGACGGAGTAAATGAACTGCCGGCGACGAAAATCGAGGCGGAGGAGATAGACAAGGCATTGGAAACCGCACGGATACAGTGCGGAGATATGCCGACCCCAAATATTGGGCGGCATTTATCCTGCTCGACGGCGTAGAATAATAATTAGTGCCAAGCAGCCACTGCCCGGCACTAATTTACAGAATATTAACCATAAAAGCTACAGCCATCAGTCGTCGATGTCGGTGAGGCGGAATTTGGTGTCGAACTCCAATTCCTGACGGTTGGAGAGTTTCAATTCATAGCCATTGCCGTTGCGCTCAATCTTGAAAACCTGCGTGCCCGGGAACAATTCATTGATTTTCGACTGAATCTGTTTCGGGACAAGATTTGCTGGAACAGGATTGCATTTCACCTCAGTCCAATTGCCGTCGTTGTCGAACTCCAACTTAGTGCCGTCGGCGAAAATCACGTCATAGCTGCTGATGAACAAACCGGCATCTTCCTTCGCTATAACCACTTTCTTGGTGCCGAAATACTTCTTTATGAACACCTGCGCCGCCTGCGGCAATTGTGTAGTGTCGATAACCTTGTCGTTGTCGGCCTTTGCCACTCCGAATACTGCAACCAATGCAACCAATAATACTGCTAATTTTTTCATAACGTTTTGTTTTTATTTGTTTGACATTTAATTTTCACATTGCAAATATCCCCCTACAATCTGAATAAATTCTGAAATTTCAAACAAAATCCGAAAAAAACCGCATTTTTTTGCTATCTCCACGCTTCAATCTGCCACATCACGTTGCTCCTGCTTGCAGACCTCCTTGTACTTGCCGGGAGAGACACCGGTCATACGCTTGAACATAAGGTGGAAGTAGGGAACATCGCCGAACCCTACGGCATAGCCACCTCCGATACGCTCTTCTCGCCCTTTTCAAGCATACGGCAAGCCATCTGTATGCGGCATTCATTGAGATATTGCACAAAAGTCTTCCCTGCCATCTTCCGGAAAAACACGCAGAAAGCCGACTTGTTCATCCCCACAAAGCGGGCAACATCGTCGATGGCGACATGCCTTCCGTGATTGCAGATGACGTATGTACGTATTCTGTCCATACGCCTTTGCGACGAGCCCGTACGCGAGTGGCTGAAACGCCGGTTCCTTATGAAACATTAATTTTTTCAATTAATAACAATTGGTTTTTCATTGTTTTTGAGTACTTTCGCAATGTGAAAAAACAATGAGAACCATCATACTCCATATATTATTATCTCTTTGCCTTACAATCTTTTACGGTTGCGACAAAAAGGATGGACACGACGAATGCCCGGTAAGCACTTGGAACTCAGCATTCGACAGTCTGCTCTATACCGACACCCATAAGGCAAAGGCCATAGCCGACAGACTCATGGCGCAAGCTGCCGACAGTGCAGAATATTATGAGGCACTTTCTTTCAAAGCCCTCACATATATGGCTCTCAACGAGCGGGACTCAATGGACATTGTAACCGGGAAGATTATCGGGTTTTCACGAAAAAAAGGTCAGGACACTACCAATGCCGAATACCGCAAGATGATGTGCAATGTCTATAATGCCAAAGGAATTGTCTTTTCATTAGACAGGATGGCCGATTCGGCCTATAAATACCTGAGACTTACCATACGCTATGCCGAACCGTCACAAATGCCGCAAGCCTATATGAATCTTGCCGACTCATATATACAACAAGGCGACTATGTGACCGCCGCCGAAAACTACCGCCGGGCACTGACGCTCAACGACTCATTGGGCAATGTGGTCAAACCGTACCTCATTTTCAACGGACTTGCCATGACTTATATGCAAATATCCGAATACGACGAGGCCAAACGCTACCTTGACAATTCGGAAGCGTATTTCGATGAAATGAGCGACATGGACCGCTATGTGCTGCTCAACAGCTACGGCAACCTGTTCTATTTCAAAAGCGATTACAAGAGCGCATTGCCTTATTTCCAGAAAGCCGCGGAATACAGCCGTAAAGAGTACGGCAGAAACCTTGACTCATATGTGCCAGTCTTCAATCTTGCGGAAATCTACATCCTCCTGCACGATATGGAAAAAGCGGAAGAATGCATCGACACGCTGACCGGCGTGGTACGGCGTTTCGACTTGCCGGTGTTCAACGCGCATTTACATACCCTACAATTAGCTCTTGCAACCGAGAACGACGAAATCGCCAAGGCCGACCGCATAATCAAGCAAATGGAAGGTGAAGACCTTCCAATAGAGCTATACCGCATAAGAAGCCGCTATCTGCAAAAGTACTATGCAAAAAAAGGCAATTTCCGGAAAGCTTATTCCACACAGTCAGAGAACAGAAGGATGGAAGACTCGCTGCGCAACATTCAGGTGAAGACACGCGTGGCCGACATCTATATGCGATACCAGCAGGACACCACATTGCTGGCTCAGCGCAATTATATAGAGACACAAAAGACCGAAATACAACGCACCCGGGTGACAGCCACGCTTTGGATTGTCATTGCCCTGCTGCTTGCAATCGTTTCGGCCACCGGCTATCTGCTTATGCGCCGCCAACGCGAAAGAATCGTTGCACGCCACATAGAGAATATCAGCAAAATGCGTATGGAAAACATACGCAACTGCCTGTCGCCGCATTTCACGTTCAACGTGCTCAACCACGAAATAGCGACTTATGCCGACGACGACCCGCGCCGCCGTCAACTCATGTCGCTTGTGAAAATTTTGCGACGGAGCGTCGAGGTGTCGTCGCAGATGACTGTCACGCTGGAACAAGAACTTGATTTTGTCAACACATACGTGCAACTCGAATGCGGACAATGGGGCGGCAGTTTCGAATACGTCCTCGACATAGACAGCGGCATCGACACATCCTCGTTCATAATTCCGTCGATGTTCATCCAGATTCCCGTCGAGAATGCCATAAAACACGGTCTGCGGGCAATCGACGGCTTGAAACGGCTTGTGATACGCATCCGTCAGGAGCAGGGAGGCATCGTGGTGAGCATCGTGAACAACGGCACCGGCTACCAGCCACGGTTAGGGACATCCGGCACAGGAAAAGGACTGCAAGTGATTTACCAGACCATCTTGCTCCTCAACAACAAAAACACGTCGAAAATACGGTTCGAGATAGGCAAAAACGAGCCGGACAACAAAGACAACGGAGGCACGAAAGTGCAATATTTCTTCCCCTCCGGCTTCGACTACTCCTGCTTCTCAAAATAACACCCTCTTGAAAATGGCGACTGAACAATATATAGCACTGATAATCGACGACGACAGCACCGCCACTTCCGAGTTGCGGAAAGGATTGGCGGCACATCCGGAATTCACCGTGGCCGGCTCCGCCACCACCGCTACGGCGGGCGAACAGCTCCTGTTCCGTCTGCGTCCCGACATACTGTTTCTCGACGTGGAGCTGCCCGACATGCAGGGAGTGGCATTCCTCAACGCCATAAAAGAGCGCATCGACTGGCGGATGAGCGTGGTGTTCTACTCCATGCACAGCAAGTACATACTGAGCGCATTGCGCGAGTCGGCTTTCGACTATCTGCTCAAGCCGTTCGAGCAGGAGGAACTGGACGGCATAATATCCCGCTACAAGGAAAACATCAGCAAACCGCAGCCGCTAACCGCACAGCAGCCGCAACAGGGCAACGCTCTGAAAAACTGCTTCCTTGCCGCCACCATAACCGGCTACCGCATGATACACGTGGAAGAAATAGGCTATTTCGAGCACAAAGGGCTGCGCAAGCAATGGCACGCGCATCTCTCGTCCGGAGAGTCGCTATGCCTGAAGCGCGGCACCTCGGCCGAGACCATCCTCGGCTATTCGCCTGCATTCATACAGATAAGCCAGTCGTGCATCGTCAACGCCAACTGCCTCGCCATGATTTGCGGCAACGAGTGCAAGCTCTATCCTCCTTTCGACAAGGCGGACAAACTCACCATTTCGCGCAACTATCTGAAAAAGCTGCAGGAAACCCTCAATTTCATCTGACATTTTTTATTGGTGTCCGCTAAAAATCAGGAAATAGTTGCATTGTATTCATTCATAGATACTTAACATATCCCTGTGTGAAGTAGGCTTGCCTTCTGAGGATAAGAGAGCCTCGTAGAGGCCACACTTTAAAGTTCAGAGTTGAAAGTTTAGAGTTGAGAGAGTTGCATACCCTCAACATTCAACACTCTACTCTCAACGCTCAACGCTCAACACTCAACACTCCTCACTCAACATTTGTTTGGTCCCCATGGGGCTGGCTCCGTCGGCGGCACCTATAATATTTTTTTGCAGGATAGTAGCGATTTTCCGCAGCTTGTTGCTTCAGGACGGCAAGAAAGTAGCAAACCGGCAAAACGCCGTTTTTCCCTGCGCCGATTGTTGATTATATTTGCTTTCGTATTAAGGGACAACGGCGTAGGACTTTTTTAACTTTTCTTTCCCTTAATACTTCTTCCGCATTATCAGATACTTTCGACATACTCTTCAAGCGTCTCGAAACCGTCAGCCTGAAGCCGGTCGTTCTTCAGCCGCGACTTGCGTTTGCGTACAGCCGCCTCCGTAGTGTCGAGCAATAGCGACATTCCCTTGTTACTGATGCCCAGCTTTGTCATAAGACACAATCCGTAATCATTGTCGCTCAAATCCGGATGCTTCTTTCTCAGGCGTTCCGCAAAATTGTCATTAGTCTGGTTAAGAATCAGGGCAAGGTCATATATGTCTTCCCTGCTCAATTTCACAGCCTCGCCGCAGTCCTTGCTTTTCAACGCATTGATTTTCCTCATCACCCCGCTCACCTGCCGCAACCGTTGCCCGATCTCGCTTTTCTGTTGCCGTTCCGCTAACAGCAGGGCCGTTTTGTCCGCAATCTCGGCATTAGCCTGAGCAAGCATCTGCTCTTTGGCAAGCAGCCGCCGCGAGTTGCGTTTCCTGCGCTGCGATATGTAGATTGTCGCCACCACCGCGCAGCAAGCCGCGGCAAAGGCCATAAGGAGTATCACGATGGTCTTGCGTTGGCTTTCCATTTCCAATTCATTGCGGTCACGCTCCACGCGCGCATAGTCGTAACGGCGTTGCATGGCCATGATGCGGCTGCTGTCTTCCTCCATCTTTATCGTGTCGAGCAGCCGCGCATAGTTGCGGCTGTGGATTAGCGACTGGCGGTAATCGCCGCGTTTTTCTTCCAGCTCCGACATAAGGTTTTCATAATCGGCACGCGAATAATAAGAATCATTGTCCTTGCTCCGCTTTATATAGCATTCCGCGGAATCCAACTGATTAAGGCAAAGGAAAATATCACCTTTACAAGAATAAATGACAGTTGAATCCAAATCCCCTGAAGCATGCCCTTGCGCTTTTTCAATGGCGTTCAATGCCTGTTTTGGCATATCCAGTTGTTTTAATATCATCGATTGCATAGTGTACATGACTGATAATCTCGACTTTAATTGGATGGCGCTATCTATCATTTCTTTTGCTTTATGCAAATCATTTTGATATGTATATATCCTTGACAATTCATAAAAATTATTGGCGATATAGCGTTTGTCACCTTCCGCTTCCGCATATTTTTTCGATTTCTCGAAATATTCTATAGCCATATTGTAAGGCTTCTTGTCGCATAATATTCTTCCCCAATGGTAATAGATATGTGTAAGCAACCCATAATCGACCGTTTTTTCCGCCGTTTCCGCAGCCTTTTGGGTAAAATAAAGATCTTTTTCCTCATCCCCCAACTCTCCGTTAACACATCCTGCATACAGATACGCACACGCCAAGTTCCGCCTGTCACCGGTTGTTTCATAATATTTCACAGCCACCATTATCAACGAATCGCTCTCCGCGTCGATGAAATTCCGATAGCGGGCCTGCGACAGCAACAGCGCATAGTATGCGTTCAGTTCTTCTCCTGAATAGTGGGGCTTACCGATACTTTCCAATATTTCGAGCGATTTCTCAGGATTCGACATCATAAGGCTGTCGGCTTCCGTCAGCCTTACGTCAATGTTTTCTTGCCGGTTGCAACCTTGCGACAAGATTAGTAAAAATGGCAACAGTATCAGTGTGGAAAATTTCATGTTTACTGAATTTTGAGCTCTAAAATTACTTAATTTTCATATAGCGTCACAGCATGTCACAAACTTTTCTTCATACTTTTTCAATCCGTGCTGAGTATCAATATGATATGCACACAAAAATCACCGTTTAAACTACGAAATGCCACAGAAAAAATTTGGAACGACACACATTTATTTATTAAATTTGGAAAAATAGAACAACTTTTCTAAACCATAAAAATTACCATTATGAGAAAGCTTTTAGTTATTGTATTTAGCTCGATTTTCTTCTGCTCATTTGCGGAAGATGTAGAATTGAGAAATCTTGGAAAACATACCGGTGACAGATTGGAAACACCTGTAGATGCAGATTTTACAGACAACACATTAAGCATCTTTGTCAATGCCTATGGCTATATGGCGCACTTCTATGCCCACGTGACAGTAACCGGACCGGAAGGCGTGGTCTATGAGACCGACATCAATTCCGACAACCGCCCGGCTGTAATCGTTAACCTTAATAAATATATGAAGGGCGGATATACTGTCACTTTCTACGACCGCGACGGAAATGTCCTTTCCGGCGATTTCCTGTTGGAATAGCTATCAGGCGGTACCGCCTCTGTAGGTGCTGCGCATCGTGTTGAGTGAGGAGTGTTGAGAGAAAATTGACGCTCAACACTCAACACTCAACCCTAAACCCTCAACTTTCAATGCGCAGCCTCGATAAGGCTGGATATGTCTGCCCACGCCGCTCCGACGGCTGAAGCCGCCGGTTTCCTCCGCGAAGCCTCTTTGAGGCTTTTGGCTGTCAAACAAGCACTTGTATGGCTTACGAAGAAATATTCTTTATATCGAACTTACGTTAATATAAAAACACAAATAATCATGAAAAAATTTATCATTCTGATTTTGGCGGCATTACTACCGGTCGTGGCGTTTATGCCGCCGACACCACTCCCGACAGCCCGCCACTTACAAAGAAAGAGCAACGCCGCACCCTCCGCGGCTACAAAGGCTTCGTGGAAGCAGGAGCGATTTTGAATATCGAGACTGTCACTTTATGGTCTGACTTTAATGCGAACCATTTAGACTTGATAACTTCTCACGGCTATCAATTCAATAACTTTTTCTACCTTGGAGGCGGAACAGGACTGTCCGGCTATCTGCAAAAAGGAGTTTTAGTGCCTTTTTTTGGAAATATAAGAGTTAATTTTCTAAATGGACCAATTACCCCTGTTTGTGACATTAAAGGCGGTTATTCAGTCGGTCGCTTCCATGGCGGTTTCTATAGTATTGATTTAGGAGTAAGAATCAAGTTCAAAACCCATAATGCCATATATGTGATGCTTGGTCTTATGTATCAAAATGATGATGACCCGACCGAACATTGGATAAAGGACGGTTTTTGTATCATAGATGACTTAACCAATGCAGGCTTGAGCTTACGAATAGGTTATGAATTCTGATTACAAACCTTTAAAACAAAGCCGTATGAGAAAATTTATTATTCTGATTTTGGCGGCATTACTGCCGGCCGTGGCGACAGCCGCCGACACAGACACTGGCAGCCCGACATTGACAAAGAAAGAGCAACGCCGCACCCTCCGCGGCTACAAGGGCTTCGTGGAACTCGGTATGGGAGCTACCCACCATGATTTTGACTATATAGGAGATAATAATACAGACGATAAACCTCGTGGTTTTGGTATGGAACTACTTACCATTCACGGTTATCAGTTTAATAATTTCTTCTTTCTCGGTGGAGGTGTCGGTATAAACGAATGTACGGAAACCAACGTGATGATACCTGTTTTCGCTGATTTCCGTGTCAATATGCTGAACAAGCGCATATCGCCAGTATTCGATACAAAATGGGGTTATGCCATAGGAGATCATTATGGCATGTACTTTTCTTTTAACCTTGGCTTAAGGTTCAGGCTTAAGAAAAAGCCAAAATCAGCAGTATATGCCATAGGTGAATTTTCTTGGATAGGAGATACAGAAGTTGGAGGTGTATGGGATATGAAATTAGTAAGGACTTCTCCGAGTTATGAATGCACCAGGTATCTTTTCAAGATAGGTTATGAATTTTAACACAAACCTTTAAAACAAAGTATTATGAGAAAGTTATTATTTATTTGCTTGTGTTGCCTTATCCCGATATGGCAATACATTTATGCAGAAAGTACAGAATCAGGTTATGATGATTCTGAGGAAGTATTTGAATATGTCGATTTAGAACAAGTCCCGACAGGCATACTTGCAGATTACGGCATTCATCTGGTAGCACCTGAATTGTATGATGGCATAGTATCGGAAACAAACTGTGTTACTCCATTTGTATGGAAATCGTTATATGCCGGATTACAAAGTTCCATAGTAAACAGCAAATGTGTGATGGAGGAATCCAATGATGTGTTTGATTTTCTGTCCGAAAACAATGCGTTGGGAATAATGTACTATAAATACAACACTTTCGCAGAAGACGCTTTGAAACGCGGACTTGTCACATTTGAAGATGGAAAAATCAGAATAGTGCAAGGTCAACCCTCGCCATACGTGGAAAAAGAATGTTTTGCCGTGATGCCAATTGAAGGATCATTTCCTTACGTATTTGATAAGAACAATTTTTTTACAAATACAGGGCTTGATGTCACAAAAATTGAATACAAAATAGGCAATGGAAACTACGGAGTAATACCTATCTCATCAGGAATGTCTCATCGTGTTCCTGTCAATACTCCGGGAGAGTACGACATTACATTCCGTGTTACTTTCTCAAACGGCAAGACAATGGAAAGCCACAGCATAATAACTGTTCCACAGGAGAAAGCTGACCCGGAAAAGGCAAAAGACAACTATGGAATAGCAACACTCGGGACAATAAATGCTGATTATAGCCAATACGGAGGTGCGATTCAGGTGAAATATATGAAGAATTCACCGGCCAAAGGTAAATTAGTCAGGCCGTTAATTATCGTTGAGGATATGGACTTGTCCATCCTGTCAAGCAAATTTAAAATGAATTTAGACAGCTTGATGTCGCAAGGTGGTGGAATTGGCGATGCCATAGACCAACTGTCACAACTGTATGACATCATCTATGTCGACTTCAACGATGGTTTAGACGATTTGCTGCGCAATGCAGAGATGCTTCACAAAGCCTTGGTCATGGTTAATCAGAACCGTTATGATAAATTTTCAGACGAAAGCTATATCGTTGGATTAGGCACTGGCGGTGTGATTGCAAGAATGGCTGTGAATATGATGGAAAATGCAAATGAAGACCACAAAGTACAAAAAATTGTTTCTGTAAATTCTCCATTAAAAGGTATTAATATTCCAGTATGTATGCAAGCTATGATTCGGCATGCTTATGAATTTGGAATTCAAGTTGAAGAAAAAGACGCATCTTTGAAAAACACATTCGAACCTTATGCTAAATTTCTTGATAAAACTGCGTTACAACAATTATCGATGCATTATGTAAAGAACTTTACATTAGATAATTCCGTTTACAATAGTTTTATTAACAATAAGTTGGTTCGCACCAACCCTAAAAATTGCGAAACAATCAATATAAGTAATGGTGATTATTGTGAACATACAATTTACAGGCCATATACAAAAATGATAGACATTAATACTACAATAATTAGCCAAGGAGGCAATGCTGGAGGAGGAGGTGCAGACATAGGTATTAATGGTTACATGATTCCAAATAGAGATGCTAAAAATGTTTATCTTGGTACGTTGAGAATGATAATTAAGGTTTTGGGGATGGAATTCCATAAAATACACAATTACAAAAGTATTGATAGTACAAACAATATGTATCCAATTGATGGAGAATCAGGTACATATTTGGAAACGAGGTTTATTAACAGTTTGGCAAACTCTATAGATTCCAAATTAAATGGAATCATAAAGACGGACAAATTCTGTTTCGTGCCGACGTTCAGCGCGCTGGATTTGGATGCGGAGAAGTATTTTGTCGCGGACGATCTGGAGGACTTGCGGGGCGAAGGACTATGTGTCGGTGACGGCGACTCCCACGGTCGACATCCCGGGACTGTCGGGCTTTAAAGTGACATTCCCCGAAAAGGAGATAACATCGGAGAAAATCGAGATTGAGGGACTGGAAAGCATATCGAGGATGGACAACTACTATGCCTTGAGCGCGCTGCCTTCCGACGGCTGCACCGTCGACTGGACATGCTCCAGCGGCTTACGGGTGGAAAAGACTATGGAGGAGGCCGCACTCGCCCATGTGGAGGAATTTTCCGATGATGCGTGGATAGAGGCTACTCTGCACCACGGCGACACAGACTACAAGTTCCATAAAGACCTGATATGCGCCCGCATCGACAGCATACGCTTCTCGCTGGAGCAGAAAGTGTGGAACAGGACAAGCAAGTCCTACAAATACGGATTCCGCATAAAACTGTATCCCGAGGACATCGACCTCGAACTGATAGATTTCTGCTGGGGCAATTCCGTGCATGTTTATAATAAGTCTGACGGCTCGCGGGTGGATTCTGCCCATCCTGGCTCAATGCTCCGAGGCAGTTATGGCGGCATAGCATCGATAAAGACTGACGGCGATGTCGCACCATGTTCGATGAAGTTAGATGATTGGCATGACACTATAATGGTCATAGACACAATAGCCATATTGAATCCATATCCGGGAATAGGCATCGATTACGGCGGGGTGCATCCCACTTCCGTGGTTGAGCCGGGCGGCGACCCGATAGGTCTTGACGACATAGTAATGTACGGCAAGAACTGCGCCGTGGTGACCATGCCGGGCGTAAGCTCGGAGGAATATGCCGCGGGCGACATCATCTGCGACATCACCGACGACTTCGGCACGAAATACCATGTGACGTACACAATGCAGTCATCGTGGACGCCAGTGTACAACTGCAGCGTGTCGCCGAACCCGGCGGGGGAAAGGTTGGACGTAAAGATGACGGTGGAGGGCGACCCGGCGGGCGTGACGGCCGACGCGCCTGTGACGGCGCTGCTCTACAGCGGCACCGGGTTGGTGGCGAAGGAGACGTTCGCCGACATCCGCAACGGTGGCAGCTTGGACGTTAGCCACCTGCCCGAAGGCACGTACTACCTCAACATCGAGGTCAACGGCACTGTCGTCGACCGCCAAGTGGTGCTGATACAGCGGTAGCGTCTGCTGCAATAAATTTAACGAGGAGTACCCAAAAACGGCTGGTACTCCTCGCTTTTTTCTGTCATCGCCGGCTTCAACCCAAATCGCATTAGACATTTGACAGATTGCCATACGGACTATATTGTCCTCCCCTGTTCACGAAGCGGAGCGGAGTTAATAGGGGAGGTGGGTCGAAGACCCGGAGGGGTTGTCTCATTCAACGCCCTGCGGTGAAAACAAACAGAGAGCGGATTTCACTGCCACGCAGTGATTGGGCAACTCCCCGGCACTCTCAACACTCCTCTTTCAACATTTGTGCGGCCTCCACGAGGCTAACCTCAATACTTGAAGCTGCTGCCGCCAAGGAACTCGCGCAGGAGGCTCGTGGACGGCACTTGGCGGTCGCCTATCTCCCGGAAATAGCTAAGGAAACAAAGCAGGCGGTAGGCCTCGGCATACTCAGGCACATTGTGCGGCACCTTCTTGAGCAACGGCTCGGCATAGTCCTTCATCACGCCGAGCTCGAAAAGCAGCGACGAGTTGAACATTGCGTCGGCATTCTCCTGATAAGGGAAAATCCACTTTTCCTCGCCGCGGCGCACGCTCTGCCAGCGTGCGATGGTATCGACAGCCGAGATGCCCCGGTACTTGGCATCGCGCACGATGCGGCGCAACAGGCGGTTGTCGGTGGTGGGCACCCAGTTGTGGTCGTCGATTGTAAGCGTGGTGAGAGCCGAGACATACACCTTGAACTTCTGCTTGTCGGGAATGCTGCGCGTAAGCTCCGGATTCAAGCCGTGGATGCCCTCCATAAGCAGGATGGTGTTGTCGGTGAGCTTCAGCGTGTCGCCCTTGTATACCCTCTTGCCGGTAGCGAAGTCATACGTCGGCATCTTCACCTCCTTACCGGCGATAAGGTCGTTGAGGTCCTCGTTGAACTTGTCGATGTCCAGCGCATAGAGCGACTCATAGTCGTAGTCGCCGTTACTGTCGCGCGGCGTGAGATGCCGGTCGACGAAATAATTGTCCAGAGAAATCATCTGCGGACGGATAAGATTGGCGAGCAGATGGATGGAAAGCCGCTTGGTGGTGGTGGTCTTGCCCGACGACGACGGCCCGGCGAGCAGCACCACCCTCGCGCCGCCCTCGTGGTAACGCTCGGCAATCTGCGCGGCAATCCCTCCTATCTTCTTGTCGTGGAGCGTCTCCGCCACGTTGATGAGCATATCCACGTCGCCGCGCTCCACCACCTCGTTGAGCACGCCGACATCGCCCACACCTACAATCTGGTTGAAGCGGATGTATTCGGTGAACGCCTCGTACATCTTCGCCTGCGGTATCATCTCTGCCGGGACATTCGTGTCGCCCGAAAAATCAGGAGGCAGCAGAAGCATCCCGCCCTTGTATTTCACGAGGTCGAAAACCCGCAGATAGGAAGTGTCAGGCACAAGGTCGCCGTAATAGCTGTCGATTATGTCGTCGAGCCGGTAATAGACGGTATATAGCTCCGACGTGGAGCGCAACAGCCGTACTTTGTCGTCCATCCCGGCTTTCTCGAACTCCTTGATAACATCCGCCGTGAGCTTCATATAACGCTTGAACGGATTTGCGGCCTCCACAATCTCCCGCATACGCGACTTCAGCCGCCCGACATCCTCCGGCCGCAATTCAGCCCCGCCCGGAAGTGAGCAGTAATAACCCTTGGAGATGGAATGCTCCATCTTCAGCTTACGCTCCGGAAACACGTCGTGCACAGCCTTGGCCAGCACCATGCAGAGCGAGCGCACATACATCCGCTGTCCCGACGGACTTTTTTCGTCGAGAAACTCCACCATCTTTGGCATAAACACCGGATAAGTCAAACGCTCAGTCTTGTTGTTGACGTGGGCGCAAATCGGGCGTATGCCGACTTCCTCCTTGACTCTTCCGTAAATTTCCAACAAAGTCTCGCCGCCGGCCACATCGACATACGTGCCGGTGTTCTTGCAAAATATCTGTATCGTCTTTTCCATCTTGTTGCATATTTCAAACATATATGTAACACTGCGCCTCCGCCGTTTGTTCGTATCCGAAAGAATCACAAAAACCTCATTTTACGGTTTTTAACTATCCGTTGTTGAGTTTTTATTGAATAGCGTGCAACAGGACGATGAATATTTATTGAACTCACAAATTTGCCGACCGGCGGCATTGCAGATAATTTTGTAAAACACAAACCGAAATACTAACATAAAATCATCAAATATGAAAAAATCAATCATTGCCACGATGCTTTCTTTAACATTGTTTTCCGCCAATGCGGAAACCGTACAGAAAGGAAGCGGCAGCTACACTACCGAACACCCGGGAGTTGACGAGGCAAACCGCAACAAAGTGCCGGCAGGAATGCCGAGGCTGAGTGGCG
>ENA-ORSJ01000818-ORSJ01000818.1-human-gut-metagenome-genome-assembly--contig:-NODE-818-length-30644-cov-3.574422_pt1 | contig 30644 bp, 29 predicted proteins | sample MGYA00242191_ERZ509158 | MGnify/ENA primary metagenome ERZ509158 (study PRJEB26280, sample SAMEA2338623) | human gut metagenome | biome: human gut; feature: human-associated habitat; material: faeces...
CCCCCAGCCTGTCTATGGCTTCGCCCCAGACAAAGGGATTGTCCGCGCAGATGCGCACAATGCGGTCTGCGTGGGTTTCCCTGGCTGCCAGAAGAAAGCGGGACAAGACGTCCTGCTCGGAGCCGCGCACAACCGCTACGCCGCAGTCTTCGAGGTGGGCCTGCAAGACCCTGTCCCTCTCCGTGTCCGGCATGGCGACCACGACCCCGTCGAGCCTGGCTGCCTCGGACACCCGGTTGACCACCCAGTCGATAAGCGCGTGTCCGCGCAAACAGAGCAGGGATTTCATGGGCAGGCGGGAAGACCCCACGCGTGCCTGAATGATGGCTACAGTTCTCATCACAATTACTGGCGCGCATGTAGGCAATGCCGCGCCGCCTCCTGTTGATTGGATTGGTCCAGTGTCCGAAAGGATCAGGCCTCTTCCTTTGCCTTTTCGGACTCGGGTCCTTCAGGCAAAAGTCCAAGGATGCGATGTATGACCTTGTCCTTGTTTGGGGTGAAGTCCTGGGCAGCCATGCGGTCGAAGAAGAGCTTTCTCAAGCGATTCCCGAGCATGGCGGAAAAGGCCCGGGTTATCTGCTGATCCGTCACCCTGTCCATGAGGCCAAGGAACACAAAGCCGTACCTTGGCCTTGCAAAGCTGTGCTTTGCCTCGCGCTCGTGGGTCGCAAGAACAATGGCAGGCACACGCATGTGGGCCAGCTCGTAGGTGGTGCGACCAGCTGAGCAGATGCACAGATCCGCCCCCTCCATCATGCGACTCATGACGTTCGTGGCCCAGGTGAAGGAAATGAGGCTATTGGTCTCGCTGGCCTCCTTCACACGCTGCTCCATTTCGTAGCGGTGCATGTAACCGGGACCTGCGACTATGCGGATGGCAATGCCCCGCTCCTTGCAGAGGGGCTCAATGACCTCGAAGACCCTGCGGGTAAAGTTGCGCTGATCCGTACCCCCGAAGGTTATGAGCACTGTCTTCACGTCCTCGCGAAAGACATTGCGCGTCGCATTGACGAACTCGTCGCGCAGGCAAAACCAGGCAGGTCCGCACAACCTTTTTTCTGCGCTTGAGGACACGTCGTAGACCGCGTTGATCACGAGATCCGCAAGGTCTGCGCCCTCGCCCTCGTCTTCGAAGTTGACCGTGCGCACGCCAGCCTTTGCGAGGGCGCCCATGTATTCGACATCCGTGTTCAGGATGTCGTTCACCACAAGGTCCGGGCGCAGCTTCAGGACAGTGTCCTCCAGCTTTTCCTCGCCCTGCCTTGTGGAATGGTAGTCGCGCTCGGCTATGCTTTGCACTGCAAGCTCGGATTCGCGCGTGCACACAAAGGATATCTTGTGGTCCACGATCTCGTGGGCAAGCATGAGAGCGCGGTAGATGTGCCCCATGCCAATGGCAGGCCAGCCTGCCACCACGAAGACAATATGCCTTCTGCGCAGAAGGTGTTCGCATATCCACCAGTCCTGATAGGACTGAATCTCAATGGCCCTGTCGTTGAGAAAATAGGGGACCACGTTGTCCATGTGGGCAGCGTAGCCCTCGGACAGGGCCTTCAAAAGCGCCTTGGAGCGCAGGATGATGAGGGCGCGGCTCTCGACCACAACCTCGAACTGCCCGACTTCCTCGTCGAGAAGCTGTTCGAGATTCTGGCCTTGCACGCTCCACACTCGCTGGTGCACGCTCTTCACTGTGACAAGGCTGTCGCAGTCGGTGGCAAGGTACTTGTGCCAGGCGTCTTCCACGTCCACCCAGGTGATGAGAGGACAGGAGGCGCGCAGTACAATGCAGTGCTCGTACTTTTGGGCAAGCTCGCCAAGAACGTCCCGCATTTCGGCAACAATATTCAGGGTGCGGAAATGCAGATCCTTGTTGCGCCGAAACTGCACGCCTGCCCGCTCGCAGATGAGGGAGATCTCCTGACTGTCCGTGAGAACATAGATATCCTCCCCGCCCACAACGCCTCTCGCGGTGTTGATACCGCGTTCTATGAGGGTCACGCCCGCAAGCTTTTTCACCAGCTGATCGGGGATGACTGCGTTTTTCTTGATGGCGGGTATGACAATGCAGCGCTTGCGCATACTACCCCCTGATCTTTGCCAGGACCTCCCTTGTCGAGGCAAGCATGTACTCGAAGTCCTCGTCGCTCATCCATGCCTGGAAGGGGAAGGAAACCATGGTGTCGTAGAACAAATCGCCATTGGGGCAGGATGCTTCCCCAAGGCCCTGACGAATGTAGTAGTCGTAGCGGTTGAGCGGGATGTACTGCACAACACACTTGATACCCTTTTCCTCGTACATGGCGCGCATGAAGGCATCGCGCTTTTCGGTCCCTGAGGTCATGCGGCCAACCAGAAGGTGGTAGTTGTGCCTGCGGGTCTCCTCGCGCAAAAACTCCAGTTCCGGAAAGTCTGCAAGGCCATCGATAAAGGCCAGGGCGCGCTTGCGCTTGGCGTCGTTGATGGCGTCGATGCGCTCCAGAAGCTTTGTTCCGAGTGCGCATTCCACTTCGCCGAGGCTAAAGTTGTTGGGCTGCAGCATCATGCCGTCGAGCATGGGGATGTCCACATTGCCCATGGCCGGCTTCCAGTAGTCCGGACGCTCAAAATTGTAGGCGCAGTGGCCGTTGTGGCGCAGCATGGGCAGGATTTCCTGGTACTTTTTGTCCTTCACCCAGATCATGCCGCCCTCGCCCAGGGTGGTGAGATTCTTGTGGGAATGGAAGGAAAAGGTTGCCATATCGCCAAAGGTTCCTGCCTTCTGTCCCTTGTACTCGGCACCAATGCACTGGGCAGCATCCTCAATAAGCAAAACACCGCGCTCCTTGCAAAGGGCTGCGATCTCGTCCATGGCAGCCACATAGCCATAGAGGTGGACCACCACGACGGCCTTTGTCTTCGGGGTCATGGCCTTTGCAATGGTCTCGGCCGTAACCACATGGGTGCCAAGATCCACGTCACACCAGCGAAGACGAGCCCCCTTCTTCAAATAGGGGTAGGCGGAGGCTGTAAAGGTGTGCGAGGGCATGACCACTTCGTCGCCCTCCTTGAAGCAGCACAGCTGGGCGCTGAGCTCAAGGGCGGAGGCACCGTTCATCACGGCAAAGCAGCTTCCTTCCTCCACACCCTGGTAGGCCGCAAAGGCCTTTTCGAATTCCTGCAGGTATTTGCCCTGGGTCAGGGGCTCTGCGTTACGCATGACCTCTGCCACAAGGGCTATTTCTTCTTCTGTATAGCGGATGGAACGTCCGCTGAAATTGATGCGCAGATCCATTTTGAAAACTCCGGGGCGCGAAGGGATGTCCCCTTCGCGCCTTGAATTCCTTGAACGGGCCCTGAAAACTACATGCGCTTGAAGCGGGCAATGACGTTTTCTGGCGTCAGCACCTTGCGGAAATCTGGGCCAAGGGCATTGGTCAGGGGCTTCTCGTGAACAATGCTTGCATCATAGAGCTGCTGATACTGCTCGTCCGTCAGATTGGCACAAATTCCCTTCTTGAGGCTCACGCCCTGCCTTTGCATCATGTCCATCATTTCTGCGTACTGCTTGGGGTAGATGTCCTCGAGGACGGACAGGGCATAGCAGTTGGCAATGCCGTGATGCATGTGCAAAACCATGGAAAGACCAGCGCTCAAGGGGTGCACAACCCCCACAAAGCCAGCGGCAAGGCCGCCAAGGTAGGAGGCGATCATGAGTTTTTCGCGGTTTTCCACAGCCATCATGTCAGAAGAGAGGAAGACCTGGCGGGAAAGGTCAATGGCCTTTTCGGCAAGGGCGTCCACAACCACGTTGCGGTAGGAACCGGACAGGGACTCGAAGCAGTGCATGTAGGTGTCGATGCCTGTGAAGAAGTACTGCTCCCTGGGCACTGTCACGGACAGGTCGGGATCCAGAATGAGCTGATCGAACATCGTGAAATCGCTGTTCATGCCGAGCTTCAGGTTCTTCACCTCGTTGCACAGAACGCCGGTACGGGAGGATTCGGAGCCTGTGCCGGACAGGGTGGGACAACCGATCTTGTAGGGGGCGGGATTTTTCACCAGTTCCCAGCCCTGATAGTCCTCGGCCCTGCCGGGATTGGTGAGAAGGTTGCCTACGCACTTGCAGGTATCCATCGTGGCACCGCCGCCAAAGGCAAGCAGGACGCAGGGGGTTGCTCCTGCAAGCTCCTTCTTCACTTGCCCGGTGTAGGCATCAATGCCGTCCGTTGTGGGTTCCTCGCTTGTATCCACAAAGACCACCACATCGCCTTCAGCAACAGGGAGGCGTTTGGGCAGATCGTTGTGGGTAAAGAAGTGGTCAAAGAACCACACTGCCGGGCCGCCCTTGACACGCAGGGGAGCAAGCACTTCCTCAAGCTGGGCAATGGCGCCCTGGCCTATCATGACATGACCGACATTCTTGGCATTCCTGTACGATGGCGTTGCCATAACTTCTCCGTTTAGACCCCTGCCGCGAACAACACGCCGTAAGGCAGGGAAAGATTGGTGTGGGACAGCGCCCGAGATTTGGCGCACTGGTCCCATTGCTGGCCTTCAAAAAAGGCAGAGGATTGCGCGCAAAAGGCGCGCAAGGGGCTTTCTAGCGTATGCTAAACTAAGGGACAAGCCCCGCAAAACGCCGGAAAGCAAGGGAAGATATTGAAATTTCTTGAATTTGCAGGGTCTTCTAGAGGCCGAGACGAGCCCGCCAGGACTGCAGGGTATTGGCAAGGAGCATGGCTATGGTCATGGGGCCGACACCGCCGGGAACGGGCGTTATGGCTTTTGCCTTCTTGCTCACTTCCTCAAAGTCCACGTCGCCGCAAAGGCCATTGTCCGTGCGGTTGATGCCCACATCGATGACGACTGCCCCTTCCTTCACCATATCTGCGGTGATGAACTTTGGGCTTCCTATGGCCGCAAAGACAAAGTCCGCCTCGCGGCACACCTGGGCCAGATTGGCTGTCCTTGAATGGCACACTGTGACAGTGGCGTTGCCGAATTTTCCGGGACGCATGAGAAGGGAGGCCAAGGGCTTTCCCACAATGTTGGATCTGCCGACCACCACAGCGCGCTTGCCCTCGGTTGGCAAATCGTAGCGGCGCAAAAGTTCAATGACGCCTGCAGGAGTACAGGACACAAAGCCCGGGAGCCCCAGAACCAGGCGCCCCACACTTACGGGATGGAAGCCGTCCACATCCTTGTCGGGATCTATGGCCAGAAGACATTTGTCCGCATCAAGGCCCTTTGGCAGGGGCAGCTGCAGGAGAATGCCGTCCACTTCGGGATCGTTGTTGAGACTTTCTATGAGCGCCAAAAGCTCTTCCTGACTTGTGGTGGCAGGAAGGCGGTGGGGGATGGAGCGTATGCCTGTCTCATCGCAGGCTCTTTCCTTGTTGCGCACATAGACCTGGGAGGCAGGGTCCTCTCCCACCAGTATCACTGCAAGGCCAGGGGCACGCACGCCCCGCTCAACGGCAGAGGCTATCTCGGCTGCGATTTCCCCGCGGATATCCGCGGCCGTTTTCTTGCCATCTATAAGTATCATCTGCCCTCCCTGTTTTGAGATGAACGGGCAGCCCGGGGTATCCCGGGCTGCCGCCAGGCAGGGGAGAAGGCTCTCCCCTGTTCCAGACTGTGTAATGCAGGGACGTTCCTATTCCTCGTCCTCATGCTCATCCTCGGTCACGGGAGCGACCTGATTCAGAAGGGCAGCGCCGCAGTACTCGGCTGCGTCTTCCAGCTCTTCCTCGATGCGCAGAAGCTGGTTGTACTTTGCCATTCTTTCGGAGCGGCACAGGGATCCTGTCTTGATCTGGCCGGCGTTCACGCCCACTGCGAGGTCGGCAATGAAGCTGTCCTCGGTTTCACCGGATCTGTGGGAAATGACCGTAGCGTAGCCATTGTTCTTGGCGAGCTCGATTGCGTCCATGGTTTCGGTCACGGTGCCGATCTGGTTCAGTTTGATGAGAATGGCATTGGCAACGTTGTTGCAAATACCTTCCCAGAGGATGGAGGAATTGGTGACAAAGAGGTCGTCGCCCACAAGCTGCACATCGTCGCCAAGGCGATTGGTGAGCATCTTCCATCCGTCCCAGTCGGATTCGGCCATGCCGTCCTCAATGGAGTAAATGGGGTAGCGCTTGCAGAAATCGGCCAGCCATTCGCACATCTCCGTATTGTTGAATTCCTTGTTCTCGCCGGCAATGACGTATTTGCCGTCCTTGTAGAACTCGGAAGAGGCCACGTCGATGGCGAGCATCACCTCGGAGCCGGGATTGTAGCCGGTCTCCTCGATAGCCTTGGTGATATAGGCAAAGGCTTCCTCGTGACTGTTCAGATTGGGAGCGTAGCCGCCCTCGTCGCCCACCGTGGCGGAAAGGCCGTCCTTCTTCAGGATGGAGCCCAGGGTGTGGAAGATTTCGGCACCCATGCGCAGGGCATCGGCAAAGGTCTTGGCGCCCACGGGCATGATCATGAATTCCTGGATGTCCAGATTGTTGGGGGCGTGTGCACCACCGTTCAGGATGTTCATGAGCGGCACAGGCAAAACCTTGGCGTTGATGCCGCCAAGGTAGTTGTACAAAGGCTGGCCCACGAAGTTTGCGGCTGCCCTGGCTGTGGCCATGGACACGCCGAGAATGGCGTTGGCGCCAAGGCGGGACTTGTTGTCCGTGCCGTCGAGGTCGATGAGGGCGTTGTCGAGAGCCACCTGGTTCAGGGCATTCATGCCCATGATGGCAGGGGCAATTTCGTTGTTCACGTGCTCGACTGCCTGGAGCACGCCCTTGCCCTGATAGCGCTTTTCATCCTTGTCGCGAAGCTCGAGCGCCTCGCGGCTTCCCGTGGAGGCACCGGAAGGCACTGCGGCGCGGGCGGAAATGCCGCTTTCGAGTGTCACTTCCACTTCAACTGTGGGGTTACCGCGGGAATCGAGAATTTCACGGCCATAAACGGATACAATGGAACTCACGGGAATGTCCTCCGAAACAGCCAGAGAGGCTGTCCTTAAAGAAAGTGGCTTTTCGTTTCGGCAGCTGATGCTGCCTGCCAAAAACGGATATTGGGCCAGTATTGTTTGCTTTGTTTGCTATGGGTTGATGCGGGAGTCCTGCTCCCTTTGGGTGTACAAAATCTTCAGGCCCTGCAAGAGCAGGTCCGGGGTGACCTCGTGCAGGGAGGGTGCTATGCGCGCTATGCTCTGGGCAAAGCCGCCTGTGCCTACCACCTTCACAGGGCCTTTCAGCTGTGCGGAAAGCTTTGCGACAAGCCCGTCCACAAGGCTTGCAAAGCCGAACAAGATGCCGTGGCGTATGCTTGTGGACGTGTCCCTGCCCGGTGTGGGCTCAAGATCTTCGCAGTCGAGATTGACGCCTGGAAGCTTTGCCGTAGCCCCGGCAAGGGCATTCAGGGCAGTCATGGGCCCGGGGAAGATGAGGCCCCCAAGGTAGGAATTGTCCTGCACGCAGTCAAAGGTGACGGCAGTGCCGAAGTCCACAACCACAAGGGCCGGCGTTTCGGGGTGGAGCACAGGGGCGGCATAGGCCGCAACCAGCCTGTCCGCTCCCACCTGTTCCGCCCTGTGGTAGCGGTTTTCCAGGGGCACGGGCAGATCCCTTGGCGCAAAGAATATGGGACAGCCCACAAAGCGGGCAATGGCTGCCCTGAAAAGGGGGTCCATGGCTGGCACCACGGAACAGACAACGCAGGCTGAAAACGTTTCCTTCTCGCAGCCTGCGTGGCGCAGAAGTTCCACAAGGGAAAGCCCCAGGGTATCGCTTGTCTGGCCGCTGTTGGTCTGAAGGCTGTAGACCTCGCGCAAGCCATCGTGCACGATGCCGATCTTCATCGTTGTGTTGCCCACATCGACCAAAATGAGATTGTTCGGCTTCAAGTTCGGCATGACTTTCGGCTCCGCTGTCGCCCCTGGTTTACGGTTGATCGGGATTTGCAGGCATATGGGGATGTCCCCGAAGGGGGAGCCCATCGCCAAAATACGCGTCATTTTGCCAGAGAGCGCAGGCATGTGCAAGAAGCGCAAAAAGGGCGGATCCGGCTCTTTCGGAAAGGACAGGTATGCCTGCCCTTTCCCCCTCCCTGTCTGCGGTTTTCCCCATGGTTTTCACAAAAAATCCCTTCGCGCATCCTGACTTGCAATATCGCTGCAACCACTGCGCCAACATATTCAAACATTCAAAGCACTTGTCCCACATTGTCCGCAAGAAGGGCCTTGCCCGACATCTTGACTTCTTGGGCTTTTTGTCGGAACTAAACCTTTTCAAACGGCCCTGTTTTGCTCTTTCCTTCGTGTCCCGTCCCAAGGCCAACCCATCCAAGGCTTTTCAGAGATTGGGCAAGGCGGCCGAGCTCGCAGCGTCATCGCTAGATTTGTGAGGCATATTCAAGCACATGTCCAGATTTTTGGATTCCATACTCGGTGTTTTTTCCAATGACCTTGCCATAGACCTCGGCACTGCCAACACCTGCGTCTATTTGAAGGGCAAGGGCCTTGTCCTGCGCGAGCCCTCCGTTGTCGCAGTCAAGAAGGACAACAGGGGCAACAAGGTCGTCCTCGCCGTAGGCCACGACGCAAAGCGCATGCTCGGTCGCGTTCCCGGCAACATCGAGGCCATACGCCCCATGAAGGACGGCGTCATTGCCGACTTCGAGGTCACCGAGGCCATGCTCAGGCACTTTATTGCCAAGGCCCTCAATACCCGCCGCATCGTGCGCCCCCGCATCATGATTTGTGTGCCCACAGGGATCACGCAGGTGGAAAAGCGCGCAGTGCGCGAGTCTGCCGAATCCGCGGGTGCCAGGGAAGTGTACCTCATCGAGGAACCCATGGCCGCAGCCATTGGCGCGGATCTGCCCATTCAGGAACCCATTTCCAACATGGTTGTGGACATCGGCGGCGGCACCACCGAGGTGGCTGTCATCTCCCTGTCCGGCATTGTGTACTCCCGTTCCGTGCGCGTTGGTGGCGACAAGATGGACGAAGCCATCATGACCCACGTGAAGCGCAAGTACAACATGCTCATTGGCGAAACCAGCGCCGAAAACATCAAGATCAAGATAGCCTCTGCCTACCCCCTCGAACCCGAGGAGGAAATGCAGGCCAAGGGCCGCGATCTTGTCACCGGCATTCCCCAGAACATCACCATCACCTCCACAGAGGTGCGCAAGGCCATTTCCGAACAGGTGGAAAGCATAGTGCAGGCTGTCCGCTTTGCGCTCGAGCAGACTCCCCCGGAACTTGCTGCCGACATCGTCGATCGCGGCATCGTGCTCACTGGCGGCGGAGCGCTTTTGAAGGGCCTCGATCAGCTCCTTCGCGAGGAAACAAGCCTGCCCATCACCGTTGTCGAGGCTCCCCTCTCCACAGTGGTTCTTGGCACCGGCAAGGCCCTGGACAACATCAATATCCTCAAGGAAGTGTGCATCGACTAGGGTTTTCTCCGGGATACGCTCTTTTCCTGAACAGGGAGGCGCCTTCCTGGTCCGACCGGGGCGCCTCCCTGTTTTTGCATGGGCCCTCCTCTCTTCCTTAGCGGCAAACGGGAACATTTTGTGAATTTTCGCCATGCCCTCATCACGACAGGCCTTCTGCTGGTTCTCTTCCTGGCCCTGTACACGCTCAACCGCACGACAGGCGTGCTGGATCGCGTAACGACCAATATCGGCCTTGAGGTGACGGGCGTTGTGCTCAACCCCGTGCGCCAGCTGGAGGCAACCGTGGCGGATCTCTGGAACGGCTACATAGACCTTGTCCACGTGCGCGAGGAAAACGTCGCCCTTCAAAAGCGCATCCAGGTGCTCGAGGCCCAGGTCCTGGCCCAGAGCGAAGACATGGCAGAGCTGCGCAGGCTGCGCGAGCTTTTGAAAATGCCCCTGGACGTGTCCTGGACGCCGCTCGGAGCCCGCATCCTGGCTGGCCGCATAGGTCCCAACTCCCAGCTCGAATCCTTTACCATCAACCGCGGCTACACCACGGGTGCTGCGCCAGGAACCCCCATAGTCACGAACCAGGGCCTTATCGGCAAGGTCCTGAGAGCTGCCCCGCACACGGCAACAGCCATTTTGCTCACCCACCCCACAAGCCGCATTGCCATCTTCACGCAAAAAAGCAGGACGCCAGGCATTCTCACTGGCCTTGGTCCCAACAGGCCCATGGAAGTGCGCTACATGGACAAGGCCACCAAAGCCGAACCAGGCGAGCTTCTGGTCACCTCTGGCCTCGACGGCAAATACCCCAAGGGCATTCCTGTCGCGCGCATCCTCTCCATGCGCCCCTCAAGCTCAAGCGAGTTCATGACCATACTGGCAGAGCCATTGGCAGACATGAGCCACACAGAGGAAGTGCTGCTTTTGGAGCCTACGGGCATTGTGCGCCCGCCAGAGCCAGCCTCCCCTGCACCCGCGTTCGTAGGGCCGCCCCTTCCGGACTTTCTCAAAACGAGGGACGAGAAGGAAGGCGCAGAAAAAAGCACGCGCTAGGTTGGGGTTTGGGCCATGCGTCTTTTGCAAAACATCTTCTGGTGGCTCGCCTTCCTCTTTGGCGGCATCATCCTGCAGCTCTACGTGCCAGGCCTTGACGCACTCATTGTCGGCATCATCCTTGTGAGCCTTGAGCGGGACTACAAGACCATGGTCTGGCTTGTGCCCGCTGTGGTCATCCTGCAGGAAGGCATGGGAAGCCTCTCCTTCGGCTTTTCCATGTTCTACATAGGCTCCTTTTTTCTCATCAACAAACTGTTCCAGGGTGTTGCCCTGGCCGCAAAAGGCGCCTTTTTTCTTCTGGTGTCCCTTTGCATGGGCCTTTTGCACGGCTTCTACTCCTGGTTTTTCGCTACCCTGCAAAACGTGCCCTTTGACATGAACGTCATTGTGCACGACGGCGTGCTTCAGACCTTCTATATCCTTGTTGCCTGGCCCATGCTTGGGCGCTTGAGACGGCTTGTTGTCCATGACGAAAAGAAAGCAGAATCCTGATGCGCAGGGAACATCCCTGCAGGGCAGAAACGAGCCGAAAATACGCATTGCCAAGGAGAACAACGAGGCCTACCAGCCCCCGCGGCGCGGCGTCATCCTGCTGGAACTTCTGATCCTGACCTTCTTTGTTGTCTTTACCTCGCGCTTCTGGATCCTGCAGGTCCATCAGGGCGCGGACTTTGCCATTCAGGCGCAGAACAATCACTGGCGCGAGGAAAAGGTCTCTGCCCCGCGCGGCCGCATCTTTGACGTGAACAGCAATGTCCTCGCGGACAATCGCACAACCTTCGGATTGTCACTTATCCGCGACGACGTGCGCGATCTCACGGCAACCCTTGCCCGCGTGAGTGTCTGGACCGGTCTTCCCCTGGAGCAAATCGAGGAGCGCTACCGCCAAAGCCGCTTCAAGGTCAAATCCTTCGAGCCCCTTTTGCTTGCCCAGGACCTGGACTTTGCCCTTATGGCCCGCATTGAGAGCGAGCTCTACGCCTGGCCCGGCCTTGAAATCGTTGTGCTCACGCGCAGAAGCTATCCCGAAAAGGACCTCTTTGCCCACATCCTGGGCTATGTTGCCGAGGCCAACGAAAGGGAACTGGACAAGGACGAGGATCTTGCCATGGGGGATCTTGTGGGCAAGGCAGGCCTTGAGCTCACCATGGAAAAGCGTTTGCGCGGCACAAAGGGCCTCTACGACATCGAGGTGGACGCCTCGGGCCACATGATAGACAGGGTCCTTCGCGAGGAACCCATAGGCGGGACCAACATGCACCTTGCCATTGACAGGGATCTGCAAAAGGCCTGCTGGGACGCTCTGGGCAGCCAGGCGGGCTCCATCGTCGTCATGGAGCCGGATTCCGGCAAGGTACGTGCCATGGTCACTGCCCCTGCCTACGACAACAACCTCTTTGCCAAGGGCATTTCCCACCGCGACTGGGACGCCTTGCGCACCTCGCCGCGATTCCCCCTGCAAAACCGCAGCATACAAAGCGTCTATCCGCCAGGATCGGTCTGGAAGCTCGTCATGGCAGGCTGCCTCATCGAAAAGGGCATCTCCCCGAACGAGTCCGTCAACTGTCCGGGCTACGCCAAGCTCGGCAACCAGATCTTCCGCTGCTGGAAGCACAGCGGCCACGGCAGACAAAACCTCGAACAGGCGCTCTTCAATTCCTGCGACGTCTACTTCTACGTCATGGCCGAACGCATAGGCATCAACGCCATCGAGGCCTTTGCCAGGGCCAGCGGCTTTGGCTCGCGCACAGGCATAGATCTTCCCCACGAAAAATCGGGCCTCGTGCCCTCCAGGGACTGGAAGAAGCGCCGCCACAAGATATCCTGGACCAGGGGAGACACCTACAACACCTCCATTGGTCAGGGCTACACGCTCATCACTCCCATACAGATAGCCGTCTACGTCTCTGGCCTGCTCAACGGCGGAGACATCTTGAAGCCCCTCCTTGTGGACGACGAGGAGCGGACAGTGCGCATGCGCATTCCGGCAAGCAAGGAAACGCTGGACTTTATCGTGCGGGCCATGCAGCGCACGGCAAGCGGCGGCACTGCCAAGGTTGTGGGCCGCAAGGACGCCATCATGGGCGGCAAGACAGGCACGGCCCAGGTGGTCAAGCTTGGCAAGAACAGGCGCAAGTCCAGCGAAATGGCCTGGCGCGAGCGCGATCACGCCTGGATCGCCACCTTTGGCAAGAAGAACGGCAAAACCTACGTGGTCGTTGTCATGGTCGAACACGGAGGTGGCGGATCCTCGGTGGCAGGCCCTGTGGCTGCCAAAGTCTACGATCACCTCTTTGGCCCTAAGGACGCTCCCAAATAGAGCCTTGCGGCACGCTACGCTATGCATTCGAAGGATTGAGGGAAGAACATCATGGAAATCAAGGGCATTGAAAAGCGTCAGCCTTTGCTGCGCCACCTCAACTGGGCCCTTCTGGTCTGCGCTCTGGCGCTCTTTGCCGTAGGCGAGATGAACCTCGTTTCTGCCAGCGGCACCAGGGTCGAGTCAGGCCTTACCCTGGCAAGCTTCTACCAGAGGCAGTTTCTCTGGGGGCTTTTGGGGCTTTGCTGCATGACCATGACAATGTCCTTCGACTACCGCAGACTCTACTCAATTGCCTGGCATCTGTACGCTGTGACCCTGGTGCTTCTTTGCCTTGTGCCATTGATAGGAACAACGGTCTACGGGGCAAAACGCTGGATTTCCTTGGGCCTTTTCAGCATACAGCCATCGGAGCTTGCCAAATTTGCCGTGCTTTTGGTCACAGCCAAGCTCATGGCAAACGAAAACGAGACACTTGGCTGGAAGTCCTTTTTGAAGATTCTCCTTGCTGCTGCTCCGCTCATAGCCCTCATTGTCAAACAGCCGGACCTTGGCACCACCCTCATGCTGCTCTTCATTGTGGCAGGCATGGTCCTTTTCCACGGCCTCAAACTGGCGGTTTTGCGCGTGTGCGTACTCATCGTCCCCTGCGCCGCAGCCTTCATGTGGTTTGTGGGCATGCACGACTACCAGCGCCAGCGCATACTGACCTTCCTGAACCCGGACGCGGACCCGCTTGGAGCCGGCTACCATATTTTGCAGTCGCGCATAGCCATAGGCTCCGGGCAGTTCTGGGGCAAGGGCTTTGCACAGGGCACGCAGTCGCAGCTGCGCTTTTTGCCCGAACGGCACTCGGACTTTGCAGTGGCAGTCTTCGGCGAGGAATGGGGCTTTGTGGGCTGCCTTGCCCTTGTGACGCTCTTTGCCATCTTCCTTTTCACCATCCTGACCACGGTCATTCAGGCGAAGGATCGCTTCGGAAGCCTTTTGTGTGTTGGTGTTTTCTTCTATTTCATCCTGGAAATCACCATCAACATGGGCATGGTGGTAGGCCTCATGCCCGTTGTGGGCATCCCCCTGCCCTTCATAAGCTATGGTGGCTCTGCCACAATCGTAAACTTTATCTTTGTGGGTCTTGTCCTCAATATTTCCATGCGACGCTATGCCGTGCGCAAATAGCCAGTTTTGTCCCAAAAACGAAAAACATGCCTTGTTGACGCACTTTTTCGCCTCGTATAGTATTGCGGACACTGAGAGAAAGTTTTCCTGCGGTCCTCTCATCGCAGCATTTCTTTGCATGCATCCCGTCCCTTTCCTGCATGGCGGCACAATCATGGCAGCCGATGTCCGGAAAAAGAGAATTTTCCGCGCCAGCGGCCGCAGCCTTCATGCCCCAACATTCAAATACTTAGCGAGGTACTACTCCAATGGCTAAAGTTCGCGTTGGCATCAATGGTTTCGGTCGTATTGGCAGACAGGTTTTCCGCGCTCTTCATCAGAGCTACCGCGATCGCGTGGAAGTCGTTGCCCTCAACGATCTCTATGATGCAAAGACAAACTTTGAACTGGCCGAATACGACTCCTGCTATGGCCGCGCCCATCTGGACGCCCAGGTAGACGGCCAGGAAGCAAAGGTCGGCGACTGGAACATCCACTGCTTTGCAGAACGTGATCCCAAGAATCTGAAGTGGGGCGACTACGGCGTCGACATCGTCATCGAGAGCACCGGTCTTTTCCGCGAAGGCCCCAAGGCCCATGTGCACATCGAAAACGGCGCCAAGAAAGTCATCATTTCCGCTCCTGCCAAGAACGAGGATCTGACCCTCGTCATGGGCGTGAACGACCAGAACTACGACCCCGCAAAGCACCACATTGTTTCCAACGCTTCCTGCACCACCAACTGCCTTGCTCCCCTTGCTCTCGTTCTGCACAAGAACTTTGACATCAAGCTCGGCAACATGGTGACCGTGCACTCCTACACCAACGATCAGCGCATTCTGGACATGGCCCACAAGGACATGCGCCGTGCCCGTGCGGCTGCCTGCAACATCATTCCCACCAGCACTGGCGCAGCCCAGGCTGTGGCAAAGGTCATCCCCGAACTGCAGGGCCGCTTCTCCGGCTACTCCCTGCGCGTGCCCACCCCCACAGTGTCCGTGGTCGACTTCACGGCCATCGTGGGCAAGGCCACTTCCGCCGAGGAAGTGAACGCAGCCCTGAAGGAAGCCGAACAGACCTATCTGAAGGGCATCCTCGGCACCAACGAACTGCCCCTGGTCTCCATGGACTTCAAGGGCGACCCCCGCTCCTCCATTGTGGAACTTGAGTACACCGCAGTGCAGGAAGGCACCCTGGTCAAGGCTGTCTCCTGGTACGACAACGAGTGGGGTTACTCCAACCGCGTCTGCGACGTGTGCTGCATGATGGCTGACCGCGGCCTCTAGGCCGTACAACTTTCTCTCATAGGACGAGGGGCAGCCCGCCTTATTGGCGGACTGCCCCTTCTTTTTTGCGCCATTTCCCGGGCCATGCCCGGGGTTTCCTCCAATGAATTTCTAACTTGCAAATTTCAGCAATAAATTTAACGAGTTATAGTATCACTTCGAGAATGGCTGTATTTGCCATATCCATTTTTGTGTCCATTTAGATCCATTTTCGGGCCCTACGGCTTTATGAACATGGCGTCCCCGTAGGAGAAGAAGCGGTAGCGTTCCCGCACTGCCTCCCTGTAGGCAGAAAGTATGCGCTCCCTGCCCATGAGGGCAGCAACGAGCATGACAAGGGTCGAGCCTGGGAGATGGAAGTTGGTCACAAGGCCGTCTATCACGTTCACGGGCTTTCCGGGGTAGAGGAAAATGTCCGTTACCCCCTTGAAGGGGGCAAGGTGCCCTTGCGCAAGAAACGCTCCCTCCAGAGCCCTGGCAGTGGTGGTGCCAACTGCTATGACCTTGCGCCCTTCCCTCTTGGCTTCAAGCACAGCCTCGACCGTATCCTCGGGTACGTCCACGAGCTCCCCGTGCATCTTGTGGCTGCGTATGTCCTCGCAGCGCACGGGGCTGAAGGTCCCGTAGCCCACATAGAGGGTCAGCTCCTTCCAGCCAATGCCCGAAGCCACAAGCCTTCCGCGCAGTTCGGGAGTAAAGTGCAGGCCTGCAGTGGGGGCCGCGACAGAACCCGTCTTGTCCCTTCTCGCGTACACGGTCTGGTAGCGCTCCCTGTCCCCCTCGCCTGCTGCCCTGCGTATGTAGGGGGGAAGGGGCATGGAGCCCTTTTCCTCGAAATCGAGTGCCAGATCGCCCTGCCACTCAAGAATTACCTTCCAGCGTCCGAACTCGCCCTGGCTCACAAGCAAGACAGTGATCCTCTCGCCAAAATGGATTTTCTCGCCCGGGGTGGGGTGTCCACCGCAGCGCAAAAGCCCCTCGGCCTCTGCCTGCCAGACATCCTCCCCAACAGACGTTGCCCTGGAAAGTATTGCAGGCAGGGGGGAAAGCAAAAGGAATTCCACCTTGCCGCCAGTATGGCGCTGTCCCATCAGGCGGGCGGGAAGCACGCGGCTGTTGTTTGCCACAAGCAGCGCCCCTTCGGGCAATTCTTCCACAAGATCCGCAAAGTGCCTGTGCCTTGGGCAAAGCTCGCCCGTTCTCTGCACAACCATGAGGCGGGATGTGCCGCGCTCCCTTGGCGGGGTCTGGGCTATGAGCTCTTCCGGAAGGTCGTAGTTGTAGCTTGAGAGCAGAAGGTCTGCCTCGTCAAACCTTGCGGGAGCAATGGTAGTTGCAGGGGTGTCTGCAGGGGTATTTTTATGGCTTGTTTCGGACATGTAGTACGGACTCCAGCGAAATTTGGGCCTCTTGCCACCGGCAATACACTATTATAGGTTGCTTGGCACACGCTGCGAAGACTTCCGGCAAGCCGGAGGCTTCACGGATGATTTTGCCCGGATGCTTTTCACGGATGGCTGCGAGGAATTTGCTCGTTTTTTTGCCGGAGGAGACATACCCCATGCACCGCCTGCTTGTCACCATTAGCCTGTTGCTGCTCCCGCTCATTGCCGGTTGCGCCGGTTTCACCAACCCCCTCACGGGAACTACCGTGGGAGGCGGCGTTGTCGCAAACACAAGCAGGCTGCTCGGAACCCCGCTTCCCGCAGGCATGGAATTCTACGCGGAACACAGCCGCATCGAGGGACAGGACGGCATGGAGACATTGCGCGGCACGGCAAGCCCTGCCATGTGCGCGCGCACCGTGTGCGACGCCCTGCAGGCCGACGGATGGGCCATACGCCTTGGCTACGCCACGGAAACGCGTGCCCTCTATGTCTTTGAAAAACAGGGACGCCTGGCTGCAGTCAACATCCTGCCCCAGGCAAGCCTGACCCTCATGACGCTCTACACAAGCTCTGTGCCTCCGGCGAGCATTCCCATTCCCTTTACAAAGAAACCCGACTACAGCTTCGGCTTTGGAAGCTCTACCTCCAGCAATGCTCCGACACCCCCGCCCTCAGACATCCCGGCCCAGGAAGAGGGCACAGGCGGCCTTTCCACTGCTCCCGAAGGCCAGCAGGGCTCATCCGGACCGCTTCAGGAGAGGGATCTGTGATAGACGCAATCTACCTTCTGCGCACGCTCACGCGCCTTGAAAACAAACGCCTGCATCTCGGTGTCACAGGATCCATTGCCTGCTACAAGGCAGCGGATCTCCTGCGCCATCTCTTGAGCGCCAAAATCCATGTCTCGGCAACAATAACCTCTGGCGCGCAGCACTTTGTTCAGCCCCTGCTCTTCTCCTCTCTTGGCGCAAGCCCGGTGTATCCGGAAATGTTCTCGGGCGAGGCCCCCTTCGCGCATCTTGAGCCTGGACAAAGCTGCCACGCCCTGCTCGTGGCCCCTGCCTCGGCAAACCTCATTGCCCGCATGGCACAGGGCCTTGCCCAGGACATGCTGAGTGCGCAAATCCTGGCCTTTGCGGGGCCAGTGGGCGTAGCCCCTGCCATGAACACCCTCATGTGGCAAAACGCGGCAACCCAAGGCAACATTGCCACCCTGAAGTCCCGCTCTGTCACCATCATTGGCCCCGACACAGGCGAGCTTGCCTGCGGAAGCAAGGGCAAGGGGCGCCTAGCCCCCATGCCCTGCCTCTTTGCCGAGGCCCTGCGGCTGCTCGCACCAAAGGATATGGCAGGAGAGACAGTCCTTGTTACCCTGGGCCCCACAAGGGAGCCCTGGGACGGCGTCCGCTTCTGGTCCAATCCCTCGACCGGAGCCATGGGCGCAAGCCTTGCCCTCTCGGCATGGCTGCGCGGAGCAAGGGTCATTGCCGTTGCAGGCCCTAGCATAGACACGGATCTTGTGCCGCCCCTGCCAGGGTTGGAGCTTTGCCGCGTAAAGACAGCCAAGGAGATGCTCTTCAGGGCCGAGGGCTTCTGGCCCGAGGTCACCATGGGCATGTTCACGGCCGCAGTGGCGGACTTTGCCCCTGTTCCCTACGGTTCCGGCAAGTTCAAGAAGGCAACGTCTCCGGACGGTATCAGCGTCTCCCTTACCCCGAACCCAGATATTCTCGCCACCCTGGCAGCCAGAAGGGACGGCAAGCGCATTCTTGGCTTTGCAGCGGAAACAGCCTCCGATGACGCGGAACTCATGGCGCTTGCAAGGCTCAAGCTCGAAAGAAAGGGCGTCAACGTCCTTGCGGCCAACAACGTGAGCCAGGCTGGCTCCGGTTTTGGCACAGGCACCAACGCCATGGCCGTTGTCGACAGCTCCGGCAGGGCAGAGCACTGGCCCCTGCAAAGCAAGATGGACGTAGCCTGGGATTTGTGCACATGGCTTTTGAATTCGTAAACGCTCAGGGCCGGATACGCGAACTTGCGGGCCTTGCCTTCATTCTCTACCCCCATCCTGTGGAAAGCAAAGCAAAAGATGGGGAGAAGAGGTCTGCGCCCGTGCCCGAGACGCGTTTTGGGACTGGCCAGGGGAGGCCCTGGCAGGGCAGAACCATGGGCGAAAGACCTGCCGGCGCATCCGCCCCCGTGTCCAGCCCCGTACCCGGGTCAGGATATGGGCAGGCTCCTGGCCAGACACAAGCAAGGCGTCCCCCGATGCGTCCAGAGAGAGGGTCAGAGCCTGTCAGGCAGGCACCACGGCCAGCCGCAAGGCCACAGCCACAGCCTGTGCAGCGCCCTGCACCCGTAGCAGAGGCACGCCCGGATGTAGTCGCCACCTGGCCCGAAGGCTGGCAAAAACTTTTTGCGCGCACAAGGCCGGGCAAGGTGGCCTGGACCTATTACGGCCTTGGGCACGACTTGTGCGGACAGGCCAACAAGGCGCGCAGCAAGAAGCTCTCGGAGCTTATCGCCTATCTTGCCATGCCCAAGGGCACGCACACCTTCTGGCCCATAGGCCTTCCGGCCAGGGACGAGGACGGCAACACCATACTGGCCCTTGACAGGGAGATTTTCTGGCAGGGCCTGCAGCTTCTCAATGTGCGTATGCTCATCATCATGGGCAGTCCGGCTGCCAGAGCAGTCGGAATCCAGGGCCCCATCAGCCCCACCATGCCCATGCGTCCCATAAACGGCATGCTCACGCTCCTTACCTGGGACATAGATGATCTGGACAATGAGGACCACTTCTCAAGGACCAGAAACTATTTGCGTCAAACACTAACCCCGCTTGTCTGCTGACTTTTTCCCATGTTTGCCCTTGCCTTCATGTTTGCCGGCATGCTGATTGGCTTTCTCTTGCGAAAGACCGTACTGCCTGGCCTCATATCCAGACTTCTTTTGCCCATTATCTGCGCCCTGCTCTTTGCCATGGGTGTGCTCATCGGCGCCAACCCCATGGTCATGGACAATCTGCACACCCTGGGACTCCATGGGGTGATCCTTGCCCTGGCAACAACTGCGGCAAGTGCCCTTTGCGTTGCCCTCATCTGCCGCCTCTTTCCCGACAAGAAAAGAGCAGGGGACATGGGGGCAGGCAAGTGAAAACCAGTCTTCTCATCCTGGCCTGCTTTTGTCTTGGCATACTTTGCGGACGCTTCGGTCTTCTTCCTTCGAGCCTTGACGGGGAAAACGTCACCCTGGCCCTGCTCTTTGTGCTCATGAGCTGTGTTGGCATTTCCGTGGGCTCCGACAGGCGCCTTGGCGAAATCCTGCGCTCCCTGCGCCCGAAGATCCTCCTCTATCCCCTGGGAACAACCATCGGCACCTTTCTTGCTGCAGGTCTTTGCTCGCTTTTTCTTGCCTATCCGCTCTCCCATTGCCTGGCTGTGGGTGCAGGCTTTGCCTACTACTCCCTTTCTTCCATTCTCATCACCCAGGCCGTGGGCACGGAACTCGGGACCGTTGCCCTCATCTGCAATTTGGCAAGGGAAGCCCTGACCCTGCTGCTCGTGCCCCTTGTTGCGCGCTTTGCGCCAGAGCCTGCGGTCATTGCCATGGGCGGAGCCACGACCATGGATTCGACCCTGCCCATCATGGCAAGGACTTTGGGCACGCAATGGGTCTTTGTTGCCCTTGTCCATGCCATTGTGCTAGATTTCAGCGTACCCTTCTGGGTCATCTTCTTCTGTTCACTCTGATGTGAATACCCTGGCGCCTGTTTGAAAAAAAAACGTGCGCCCCATATCCAAACGACAAAAAAATCCTCCGGGAATGCCCGGAGGAATGAGACCGATACAGACGGTCAGGGAGGTTTCCCTTGCCCCGCTTTCGTACACAGAAATTCCAGGTTCGCGCCCAGCTCGAATCCCCTGAGTGGCGCAATCATCTGGAGGCCATAGCCGAGGAAGGCATCAGTTCCGTAGGCCCGCTCATGAGTCTGCTCACCTTTGAGCCCGTGCTCAGACTGCGCGCGGCCATAGCCCTTGGGCATACCACAAACAGAATCTACGAAAAAAAGCCCGACGCAGCCCGCGATGTCATGCGCAGACTCAACTGGCGCATGTCCGAGGAGAGCGGCAACATTGGCTGGGGTGTGCCCGAGGCCATAGGCGAGGTGCTCTCGCACTGTCCGCCCCTTGCCAAGGACTTTTACCGGATCTTCTTTACCACCATCATCGACCTGGGCTTTGACGACAACTACGTGGACAACGACGTCCTGCGCAGATCCTGCTACTTTGCCATTGGCCGCTTCATAAAGGCCTGCCCAAAATATGGCGAGGAGGCAAGGCCCCTTCTGCGCAAGGGGCTGCAGGACAGCGATGCCGTGTGCGCAGGCCTTGCTGCCTGGGCTTTGGGCATGCTTGCCCCGGACCTGAACGATCAGCCTTCACTGCGCAAGCTTGCGGAAAGCGGGCTTGACGGCTCCTGTCTTGTCACGGACGGAGACCTGGTTGTGGTGTGCACGCCAGCAGAACTTGCCAGGGACACCCTGCAAGGCAAGCCCAAGCTGACAATCTAAGCTGGCAATCTGAGTCGACAATCTGGCTAAATTGCCGCATCAAGCAGCATGTTGTCCCTGTGTATGACCTCGGGGTAGTGGGCATCGCCAAGGATGGCCGCTACCTCGATGCGTTTCAGGCCCTTGATGCGCCTGATATCGTCCGCAGTATAGTTCGAGACCCCCACCCCAAGGCTTGCGCCCTGGTGGACAATGCGGATCAGGTCTCCCTTGTCGAAAGAGCCTTCCACTTCCAGGATGCCTCCGGGAAGAAGGCTCTTTCCTCTTTGGGTGAGAGCTTGTGCTGCGCCATCGTCCACAAGGACCCTGCCCACAGGCGCAGCCTTGTAGGCAAGCCAGAACTTGCGCATGGGTATGGCCTTGAGGCTCGGGCGCACCCATGTTCCCACTTCCTCGCCTGCAAAGGCCCGAAGGATAATGTCCTTCTCGCGGCCAGGCAAAATGAGGGTGGGAATGCCGCGCTGGGCAGCACGCCTTGCGGACAATAGCTTCGAGTACATGCCGCCTGTGCCAACGGTTGTCTTGCCGCCGCACATGGCGTCGAGGTTCAGGGCAGAGGCGTCCTCGATGCAGGGCAGAACCTCTCCTGGCACACCGTCAACCGGGGGCTTTTTGAAAACACCCGGGGACGAGGTGAGGTTGATGAGCAAATCCGCGCCGACCAGGGTCACAAGGAGGCTTGCCAGACTGTCGTTGTCGCCGAACTTGAGCCCTTCGGTGGAGACTGTGTCGTTTTCGTTGACAATGGGCACAGCCCCCCAGGAGAGGATTTCCGTAAAGGTGTTGCGCGCGTTGAGAAGCCTCTGGCGCACGCGAAAGTCGTCCTGGGTCAGGAGCACCTGGGCTGTGGGAAGGTTCTGGCAGTGGAAGGCGTCGTCCCAGGCGCGCATGAGCCTGCCCTGGCCTATGGCAGCCCTGACGAGCCGCAAGGCCTGCAGTGTCTGCCTTGACACCGTTTTCGGCCAAAACAGCGCGCCCGGCTGCGACTGCAGCCGAACTCACGACCAGTATCTTGCGCTCCCCGCCCCCCATGCACTGGATTTGGGCAAGCTGCGCTGCCAGGGAATGCAAGACATCTGCCCTCAAGCCCTGGCTGTCCGTCAGGACTGCGCTGCCAATCTTGACCACCAGACATTTTGCGTCGCAAAGGACTCTTTCCCTCTCGCTTTTCCAGTCCGACATCAGAGACTCCTGTTCCGTGACTCTATGCAGTGACCCTATTCCTTGGTCCAGATGAACTGCGGACCATCCCCGTCTTCCTCGTCGTATTCTTCCTCGTCGAGATCAGCGTCTGCGTCGGGAAGGATTTCCGGGGCGCGGGTACGCACCAGGGGAGCGTGCATGTCCATGCTGGTCTGCATGCGCCACAGTTCCTGCATCAGTTCCTCAAGGCCTGTGCCCTGCAGGGCGGAGATGAAGAAGATCTTCAATCCGTCTTCTTCGGCGCGCTTGCGCAATTTTGCGATCCTCTCCTCGTCAACAAGATCGATCTTGTTGACTACGCGGATCTGGGGATGGGTGGAGAGCTCCTCGTCAAAGGAGCGTAATTCCTCGTCTATGAGCTCGAAGCCGGCCCAGGGATTTTCGCCCCCAGTGTCCTCGACGCTCAGGATATGCACGAGAAAGCGCGTGCGCTCGACGTGCTTCAAAAAGCGCATGCCCAGTCCCTGTCCCTGGCTTGCGCCCTCGATAAGGCCCGGGATGTCCGCTATGACAAGGCGCTGTCCGGGATCGTATTCGTCGATGACAACGCCAAGATTGGGAACAAGGGTTGTGAAGGGATAGGGCGCAATCTTGGGCCTTGCGGCAGAGACAGCGGACAGGAAGGTGGACTTTCCGGCATTGGGAAGGCCAAGAAGGCCAGCGTCTGCCAGGATCTTGAGCTCCAGGCGCAGGGTCTTGTACTCGCCCTTTGAACCCGGCTGGGCAAAGGTGGGCGCGCGCATGGTCGAGCTCTTGAAGTGGATGTTGCCCTTGCCGCCGTGGCCGCCCTTGGCAATGACAACTTCCTGGTCGGCCTCGGCAAGGTCGCACAGAAGGCGTTCCCCGCCCTCCTCTTCCACAAAAATCATGGTGCCGACAGGAAGGTGGAGGACAAGGTCCTCGCCCTTGCGGCCGTACATCTGCCGTCCCATGCCATGCTGCCCGTTGGGGGCCGTGTAATGCCTCTTGAGACGAAAGTCGTAGAGTGTCAGGAGCCTTGCGTCGGCACGCAGGATGACAGAGCCGCCGTCACCGCCGTCTCCCCCGTCCGGGCCGCCCTTGGGAATGAATTTCTCTCTGCGGAAATGGACAGAGCCGTTTCCGCCGTCACCGGCCTTAACGCTGATGCGGGCCTCGTCGACAAAACGCATACATACCTCGAAAAAAGTAGACACCAAAAGGGAAGGAACCCTGAAACAAGGCCCCTTCCCTCAAGAAAATATCTTTGCTTAATATGCCTACTCGGCAATGTCCACGTGCACGCGGGTGAGCACGCGGCGCTTGCGAGCAAAGTGCTCGAAACGAACCTTGCCTGGCCTGGTGGCATAGAGGGTGTAGTCTCTGCCCATACCAACATTCTGACCAGGATAGATACGGGTTCCGAGCTGACGGACTATGATGCAGCCAGGAATGACGTTCTGGCCGCCAAAGACTTTGACGCCGCGACGCTGACCAGCACTGTCACGACCGTTGCGGGACGATCCGCCTGCTTTTTTATGAGCCATGATCTTCTCCCAGAAGAAATTTCCAAAAACTAGTTAGCGGCAGAGCCAGCGTTGATGCTCTTGATCTTCAGCGTGGTGTAATCCTGACGATGACCGCGCAGCTTGCGGCTGTCATTGCGGCGCCAACGCTTGAACACAAGCACCTTGGGTCCACGGGACTGAGCCACAACTTCTGCGGTCACGGACGCATTCTCAACGACAGGGGCGCCAATCTGCAGATTTTCGCCGCCCAGCATGAGAACCCTGTCCAAAGTGACTTCTGTACCAGCTTCGGCACTGAGCTTCTCCACACGAATCTGAGAGCCTTCTTCGATGCGATACTGCTTGCCGCCGGTTTCGATGATTGCGTACATTGTGTTGGGTACCTCCAAAAACGGAAAGTCACCTTTGCCCCAACAATTTCGTTTTGTCAAGCGTTTTGGGGGCAATTTTGTTGCCAAGCCCTCTTTTTGGCTCATTTTGGCACAAATTTTTCCGGGCTCAAAGCCCTATTTTGCCTGACATTGATGCAGTTTTGCGCAAGGGAAGGAATGTTTCCGACAGTCTTTCGCCCAAAATGAACGCATTTTCAGACTTTCCGCCCCTCCCTTGCGCTTGCATCGGACATTTCGACAAAATTCTGCCTATTCCTCGACCTTCCTGAACAGATACACGCTTCTTTGCGGATTGGTAAGAACAAAACAGGTAGAGCGTATCAGGGCAAGGCCGTGGCGTATGCCAAGGGCTCGCATCTCTTCTCTGTCCAGCCGTATCTTGTACTCGGAAGGCCTTCTCTGCTCGACCGGCAGCTTCTGATCGTTTGTGTGATACTGATTGCCCGGGACCTTGTCGTATCTGCGGGTGACCATATCGCAGGCAAGGTAGCCCCCGACCTTCAGCGCACGGCTGTAGGTCTCAAGGAAGGAGCTGAAGCTTGCGCCGGGGATGTGGTAGAGCCAGTTCACGGACAAGATGCCATCCAGATTTTCCGGAAGCCTTGCGGGCTTGATACCGTCGTCCTGCCACAAGTCCAGATTCATGTTCAGATGGGAAGCAAGTCTCCTTCCAAGCTCAAGGGCTTCCAAGTCGATGTCGGATCCGTAGAGCTTCGAAAAGCCCTTTTGGCCAAACCACAGGAGGTTGGCTGCGCTGCCGCATCCGGGCTCAAAAATGGAAGCATCCCTTGGCAGGGCTTCGTCAAGCCAGCGGCAGGCCGTGCAGGCATGCCTTCTCCACTTGCGGCTCAAGATTGCGAAACTGTGCCACGAAGGGGCATTGGTTTCGCGCATAAGTCTTTCTATGAGCTTCTTCGAAACACCATCAAGAGAATTGCCAAAGGGCAATCTGTCCAGCACGTATGACAGGGGGGGGGGCAAGAGAACATTTGCAACTACCTGTAATCAGTTTTGTTTTTTTTTGTTGTGGCACAATGACAAGCGATTGCTGTCGCCCGTTTTTCGTCCCTGTCGAACAAGGCTTGCCAAATATGAAGCGACATGCAACCCGCGTGTGAGTAGCACCAATGGCAAACGTTGCAAAGAACCTTTTGCGACAGGGGGCACTGCCCGGGCTTCACATGCCAGCCAATCTGGCATAGTCACTGATTGCGCCTGCTCAAACAGGCCGCCACATTCCCCTCGATCCCAAGGACAGACATCATGCCCATATTTACCATAAACGCGCTGAGCATGGACGGCCGTGGCATAGTCCGGCACGGAGAAAACGGAAAGACCACCTTTGTGAGCGGTGCCCTGCCCGGCGACAGGGTCGAAGTCACCATCACAAGGGAACACAGGGGCTATTGCGAAGGAAGGGTCACGACCCTCATTGAAAAGGCTCCAGATACCATCGAGCCTGCCTGCCCCCACGCCCACACATGTGGCGGATGTTCCCTGCAGCGCCTGCCCTACGATGCCCAGCTTGCGGCCAAGGAACAGTTTGTCCTTGAGGCTCTCACCCGCATAGGAAAGATTGCCAATCCCCCCTTGCGTCCCATTGTCGCCTCTCCCGACGTCCTTGGCTACCGCAACCGCGTGCAGCTTGCCTTTGCCCGCAATGAAGAAGGCAAGATACACCTTGGCATGCGCATGCCCCAAAGCCATCTTGTGGTTCCAGCCAAGGGCTGTCGCCTGCTTGCCAGCGGGGCAGAAGAGATTGTGCAGAAGGTGGAGGAGTTGGCAAACAGGGCAGATTTGAGCGTCTACGAACCGGACTTTTCGAAGGCACCTGCCAGGAATGGCAGGAACAGGGGACGCGCTGCCGGCACAAAAAAGGGTTTTCTTCGCTTTTGCCAGATACGAGAGGGACGTGTGCCAGACGATGCGTCTCTCGCAAGCGCCAGGCATATTCCAGAGCATCAGGCCTTCTGGCTTGTCTTTTTGACCTCGCCTGGGTCAAGGCTGGAAAGGGCAGCCCTTGCCAGGGTAGCAACCGAGATTCTTCTTGCCTGTCCCACGGTCCATGCCGTCCTCCATGAGGAGAGGGCAAGCGAGGACATGCTTGTGCGCGGGGAAAGGAGAATCTTCGCCATGGCAAGACCAGATTTCCCGCTCGATCCGGCCCTCATGGTCATGCCCTTGTGTGGCACAGGCTTTTTGGTGGACGCTGCAGACTTCTTCCAGGTCAATACAAAAGCGGCAGACCTTCTTGCACAGGAAGCGGCAAACCTTGTGCAAAAGGGACCTCTTTTCGATCTCTACTGCGGGGTCGGAGCCCCTGGCCTTCTTTTTGGCGAAGGCGAGATCACGGGCATTGAGTACTCTGCATCCTCCATTGCCATGGCCAAGAGGAACGCTGCACGCATGGGACAGAAGGCCAGCTACCATGCTGGAGACGCTGCAAGGATTTTGCAGACAGCGCTTTTCAAGAGCGCAAAGCCAGTCCAGGTCCTTTGCGATCCGCCAAGGGCCGGTCTCGACAGCAGGGTCGTCTCCTGGCTTCTGGAAAAAAGACCAGAGCATATCATATATATATCCTGCAATCCGGCAACTCTTGCGCGAGACATCCTAGCCCTGCAAAAGGCCTACAGGCTTGAACAGACGACATCTGTAGACATGTTCCCCCAGACTCCGCACGTGGAGACAGTGTCTCTTCTGACCCTCGAAAACTGTGCTCGAAGCTAGTAGTCTATAAATTTTGATTTGCTAATTTACAGAATAAATCATAAATACAATCTTATGTAATATGGCGTAATATTTGCTTGAAATAGTGTTTGAATTTAATTTTAAATTTATTCGAATTTTGGGTATAAACTTTGAAGTTTTATCCTTGCATCATCAATTGTGAATTGCCAATTTACTTTTGCATGTTTATTATTTCTATTATTTTGCCATATTGTAATTAAGCGCTGTATTTCATGAAGTGTTGGTATTCTTTGATTGAGACACTGTCTAACAAGAACACTAAGTTCAGATTCTGCTATATTTAACCAACTTCCATGTTTTGGAGTATAGTGAAATTCAAATTTTGTTGATAATTTGCGTGCTTCAGATGGTGGAAATGCTTCATAAAAAGATCCAGTTGTGTGCGTATTAAGATTGTCCATAACAATAATAATTTTAGAAGCATATGGATATAATTCTGATAAATTTTTCATAAAAATTGCCCAATCAGTCTTACAACGATGTTCAGTGGCTTTAACGTATCTCCTACCTCCTAAAGGCTCCACTGCCATGAAAATATTGGCAACACCATTTCGTTTATATTCGGGATCTATCTTTTTAACTTTCCCTTCTTTCGTTGGAAGGGGTTTATGTATTTCTTCTATAAGTTGTTTTGGAGATTCGTCCATACATATAACAGGAACATCAGGATTATATGGTAACTTGTATACGGCAAGAATATCTTCCATATTTGCCACAAACTGTGCATTTTCTTTGGGAGGAATTTTATAATATTCACTCAAATGGGGTTTGATATTTTTTTTTGAAGAATGTTGTGGATCGTCATGCGTGATATTGTAGTTACTATACCTTCATCAATCAATTTCTGTTGAATCATTCCTAATGTCCAGCGTGAAGCTCCATCTGGTGTTTCACTACATGCTATTCTAGTAATATGAGCCTCAGTATCTCCATCAAATTTACGATATCTTGTTGATATATCTTGAACTTTTCTGTTTATTGCAGCTTCTATACCTTCTTCAACAAATTTTTTCTTCATCCTCATTAATGTGACTATACTAATAGAAACCATATCACTAATATCTTTCAAAGTTTTATTTTTCTTATTAAAAGGACCTTCATCAAGCAATAATAAAGCTTTAGCTTTTTTAGCTGTCTGAGTTTCTGGTTTCTTAACAATGATTTCATTTAACAATATGATTTCTTTTTGTTCTAATATAATTTTATAATGATTATACTTGCTAGTGTTGTTTTTATTAATTAACACTCTCTTTTGTTTTGGTTGAAGAAAATTAATTCCAGATGAAATATATCCTTTTCTTATGTTTAATACAGTTAAACTACTAATATTAAACTTATTACATATTGATTCTATATTAAGTTGAAGAGCTTTTGAAAATATGCTTCTGTTACATGCTAAAATTATGTGGGCATTTCTATTGACTTTGCTGTTTTCGTCAGTGGATTCTATGATTTTTTTGATAGCCTGAATTTCTTCATAGCTCAAATTAATTATGTATCTTTCCATTTTTTTCCTCTCTTCAAAAGAAAATCAAAAATGGTCAATTTTAAATCAAATATTCAGAAAAACACAGGGTTAAGTCTGGAAGCAATTCGGCTTCCAGCCATTCAGGCTATCCTATAATAAATTTCTAATATTTTTTCACGTCAAAATTTATCGACTACTAGTCCGGCATAGTGCAATTCTTGATCCATCGCATGGTTGGGTCATTTATGCCAAGTTTGTCGAATCCCATGTCATTTGGGGTCTCATCATAAAAGTCAAAGCACATCAAGGCGCCTTCTGTAGCTACTCTCCCGCATTCCGCGTAGCCCGGATCCGGCTCTGCATCGCTAGCAAAGAAGTTGCCCAAGGAATTGCCATATATGTCCTGCACACGCACGAGGGTCACAAATGCATTCAGCCCCACTACGCGTTCGACAACTCCACAAATCTGCTTCACCTTCGGGCGGCGCGAAGCCTGCAACTTCTCTTGATACACGTCTCTTGCAGCCCGGCTGGCAAACAGCTTTTCTTCGGGTGTCATGTTGCGGTATCCGGGAAGCTTCTCATTGAGCTCCTCTATCCTGTCGCCTACTGCTCTGGTATATGCATTTGCCTTGCTCATCCCGGTATTCATGTAGGCTTTTGCTGCGGCGTCCCGGCCGTATTTCAGCCATCCACGCTGTTCCTGCAGCAAGTCTTTCTTTGCCTGTCCCTTGTGCTGTCCGTAAACGTATTTCCACGTAGCAGCCAGCTCCATGTCGGCAGCGGCAAACTCATCGGATGTCTGAACCATCTCCCTGTATTCCGCATCAGACAAGGAGTAGCCCGTGCCCACAGGCCCCAGAGCCACCATGAGCGCCACAACCAGACAAACAAATACCCGCTTCATCGCCCAACCTCCCTGCAGGATATGTTTCCTCACATCCCCCTTTGCCAGGAAGCCGGCAACAAAGCGTAGCGGTATATATTGATAACGACACGCCCCTATCGCACACCAATGGGCCGCAGGACAGCCTTGCGGCTGCGCTCTATGGGTGCTCCAAGGTGCAGCCTTTCCGTCACTTCCCGTATCTCATGTATCCTGCTCAAAGGCCCTCTGGAGAGCAGAAGCACGATGTGCAGGCGCCCGTTCTTCTCAAGGCGCGAGCGAAAACCCTCTGCTTCAAGCTGAATACGCGTTTCTTCCGCGTCCGCAGAAGATCTGAAGGCCGCGACCTGGAAGACAAAGTCATAGAGCTCGGCAGCAGTCTCCGGCTTTTCCGGAGGGCCACCGCCAGCCGTGGCAGGGCTCATGCCAGGGGCCATGGGCACCTGTACCACGGTGGTACTGTTGGTGGCAGGCACAAAGGGCTTGAAGTTTTCCAAAGGCTTTGGCTCACTCACCTTCTCGCCTGGCGCAGCACGCAAAAATCTCGAAAAGGCCAGCTCCTGCGGCTTCAGGATGCGCGATCCATCTGCACTCCCTTCCTGCGATGCCTCCTCTTCCCCTCCAGTGTCCTGGGGCTTTGTGCTCTCCTCGCTCTTTTCCTGGGGCATTGTCTCTGCCCAAAGAAGTTCCCTGTCCAGCTGATGGCGGCCAACCATGACACCAGCCATGTACACCACAAGCATGGCTACGAACAAAAGGAAGAGACAGCCAAAGAAGCGCTGCCCTGTTAGCTGCACGCCCCTGCTCTGCGGCCGCATCCGGATACCTTGCCGGACTTCGCCAAAAGTTTCGGCCTCCCCGGCAGGGGAGTCCTTGACCTTTTCGAATGTGTTGTGCGGGGGCTGGGACATGGGGTGAGTGTTCCTCGCTTTTTTGGAAGAAAATATCGCGTGCAAGGGGACTTTTGAGGGACAAGGGGACTAGCCAAATGCCCCTGCGCTCCTACTTAAGCTTTGGCAGGGATCTTGGCAAGCACGCCGTCCTTGGCTATCCTGCACGCTGTCATTCTTCCCCAACCAAGAGGTCAAAATGTTCAGGTTTTTTCTCGCGCTGGCGCTGATCGTAAGCACATCCCTTGCTCTGCCTGCAGAGGCAAAACAGGGCAGGGCACAGCAGGCCGCAAACGACGAACCGGCTACCTTTCTTGTCAGAAACCAGAGCCACAGGGATCTGGTCGCCATCCGCATCTCGGA
>ENA-ORSJ01000843-ORSJ01000843.1-human-gut-metagenome-genome-assembly--contig:-NODE-843-length-29638-cov-2.688504_pt1 | contig 29638 bp, 26 predicted proteins | sample MGYA00242191_ERZ509158 | MGnify/ENA primary metagenome ERZ509158 (study PRJEB26280, sample SAMEA2338623) | human gut metagenome | biome: human gut; feature: human-associated habitat; material: faeces...
TCACTGCCGGCACGGGGTGGCCGGTGACGCGGCGGGCAGCCTCGATCATCTCAAGCACCGAGAAGCCCTGACCGTTGCCAAGGTTGCAGACAAGGCTGTCGTTGCCAGCGCGCAGATAGTCGATGGCCTTCATGTGGGCGTTGGCAAGATCCATGACGTGCAGGTAGTCGCGAACGCAGGATCCGTCCTCGGTGTCGTAGTCGTTGCCAAAGACGCTGATGTGCTCGCGCTTGCCCAGGGGTACCTGCAGGATGAGGGGGATGAGGTGGCTCTCGGGCCTGTGATCTTCGCCAATGCTCGCGTCCTCGAAGGCTCCGCCCACATTGAAGTAGCGCAAGGTAACGGAGCGGATGCCAACTGCCCTGTGCGTCCACTCCATAATGTGCTCCATCATGAGCTTGCTCTCGCCATAGGGGTTGGTCGGAGCCTTTGCATCACCCTCCTCGATGGGCACGCGCTTCGGCTCGCCGTAGACCGCTGCGGTGGAGGAGAAGACGAGCTTGTCCACACCGTGGCGCTCCATGGCCTCAAGCAGGACGATCATGCCAATGACATTGTTGTCGAAGTACTTGAGGGGCTTTTTCATGCTCTCGCCAACTTCTATGAAGGCGGCAAAGTGCAGCACGGCCTCTATCTTGTGCGCGGAAAAGACCTTTTCCAGATCTTCGGGATTGCGCAGATCACCTTCATAAAAGGCCACATTGTCCGGCACAGCCTCTCTGTGCCCGGTGGAGAGGTTGTCCAAAACGACAACATCCTCGCCCCGCGCAAGCAGGGCCCTGACATTGTGGGAGCCGATGTAGCCGGCTCCGCCTATAACCAGTATGCTCATTGTTTTCTCGTGTTCAAGTGAATGATGCGTTGTTCCATGGGTCCCGCCCGGGGCCTACTGTTGCGCCTCGTCCGTGTCGGGCTCGTCTTCCAGGGCCCTTGCCACATCCGGCGGACACCACGTGCCCGGCATGGGAGCAGTGAGGCTGGCCTTTTCGCCCACATAGGGGTTGAAGTAGCCGTACTCAAGCCAGGGACAGGCTTTCTTGAGCCTCTTCATGAAGGAGCGCAGGCCCATGGAGGGTCCCTGGGCATAGCCCTTCATGAGTTCAAGGTAGTACTCGGGGTCGATGTTGAGATTGCGCCACTGTATCATGCTCACACCGTGGCGCCCCACAAGCTCGGACAGGGCCAAAAGCTCGTCTTCCGTGTCCGTGATGCCCGGGAAGTAGAGCAGGTTCAGGCAGATGTAAAGCCCGTTTCCCCTGCCCACGGCAATGGATTTTTTGACGTCGTCAAATGTGTAGCCCTGGGGCCTGTAGTAGCGGTTGTAGAGCTCTTCCCTAGCAGAATTGAGACTCACGCGCATGGCGGAAAGCCCTGCCTTTGCAAGGGCTTCTACTGCTTCCGGACGGGAGGCGTTGGTGTTGCAGTTGACTGTTCCCTTGCCGCCGCGCTCGCGGTAGAGAGCCACAGCATCTCGCAAAAGCTCGTAGTTCATGAGGGGATCGCCCTCGCAGCCCTGACCAAAGGAGAAGATGGGCTTTTTGAGCTCGCGGGCTGCGTGTATCTCCATGACCTCCACCAGCTCCTCTGGAGTAGGCGTGAAGGTGAGACGGCACTGCGGCGTCACCTCGATGGGGCTTTTCTCCTCCTGCTTCGAGATGCAGCCTATGCAGCGCGCATTGCAGGTGCGCGAGGACGGCAAGGGGGCTTCGTAGCGGCCAAGGGCAAAGTTTCTGGCTGCAGGGCAGTCGTAGCGCATGACGCAGTTGGTGAGGATGTGGCCCACAAGACGATTTTGGGGGTACTTTGCCAAAAGCATGCGCACGTTTTTTTCGATTAGCCCTTTGCGTATGTGGGCAAACTGCTGGCGCGGGTCCATGTCCACGCGGCGGGCACAGATCCAGAAGCGGTCCTCGGCAAAGCCCACGGCCCCGTAGGCAAAGAGGGGCAGCATCTGCGCGTCGGGCCCTGTCTCGTACACGGGATGCCCGGAGAGGGTGTAGCCCGGAGCGGCGAAGGCTGCCACGGCAAGACCGTCCACTTCCTCGGCCTCCCCTGTCTCTGCGTTGTAGCCGACTGCCTTTCTGCCAGGCAAAAGGAAGAGTTCGCTCTCCCTTGGCAGGGGCACAAGCTCGTCGGGCCTTGGCAGGCCCCACTGCTCTCCCCTGCGCACAAGCATGAGGAGTTCGGGCTCGTCGTAGATATTGCCGGATTCGTCCGCAACCACCAGACAGGGATTCAGATCCCTGTTTTTGTTCTTTGAGCTCATGGCCCCCACCTTTTTTGTAGTTTCTGGCGCGCCCATCGTGCCCCAAGGAGCACAAAAGCAGCACCTTGCGCCTAGCATTTTCGGCGGCATCCTTATGCCTCAAACGTGTGCCCCTTTGCAAGGGCCGCGTGAAGGGCGCAAGCTGCGCATATCCTGCCTGCGACACCAATCACGACACCAAAACGTTCCTTGCCTGTACAGGGGGACTTGGCTATATTTCCCAAGGCAGGATGCCCCCCAAAAAGCCCTGAAAAACGTCTCCAAAAGGTTATTCCCAAGGCCACAAGAAGGCCACCACAAACTCTTTTTCCCAAAGACAAAGGCCCATGTCCCAGACTCCAAGCAAGCGCAATGCGCACGATCAGCTGCAAAAGGCCGTTCGGCTGAAAGGCAGGACAAATGCGGACGCATGTAACGTCGCAAGCCCTGCGGACGACGATTTTCGCCTGGAGCTGGGCCCCCGGCCCTCTGCACAAAAAGGGGAGCAGACGAAGGATGCACCCCAAAAGGACCCCGCTCCCACGTACTGGCCCTGGGAAGAGGATCACAGTACCCACAGGGAGGCGACCAGTACAGGTAGGCCCGACTTTCCTTCTGCGAAAGAGACCGGGGACGAAGCGCTCCCCGAAACTGGCCCTGAAATCGCAGGGCCGGAAGATGCTGCAGCAAAACCGGCAGACTCCGGAAGTTGCGCAGTGCCGGAAACTTCTCCGATAGGGGCCGAGCCCCCTGCTCCGGGAGAACAGGCTGAAAAAACTGCCGCGCAGGAAGAAGCGAACGAGGCATGCAAAGATCCGGTTGGCAAGGATCAGACTTGCGAGGAGCAAACCTGCAAGACTCAGACTTGTGGGGAAACGCAGCCCTCTGGCGACACCGGTAAAGAAGCAGAAAGCCCTGCCAAAAGGCACAAGCTCCCGAGGGCCGCCACGCGTGCCCTGAAGGGGTTATGTATCTTTGTCTTGAGCGTCCTTGTGCTCTTTTTGGGGCTCTTGCTTGCGGTGCAGCTCAACATGGACAAGATAACCACCCTTGCGCTGCAGGAGATCTCCGCGCGCACGGGCTGCAGTATCGGGTTTTCGGGTGTGACCATGCGCCTCATCCCCCTGCCTGCCATACGCCTGGACAACGTGCACCTTGTCCTGCCGGGGAAAGGCCAGGCAGGAGCAGAAGCCGCTACCAGAGCCTTGAGTCTTTCCGCGCGCACGCTCTACTTTGCACCAAATTTTCTCACCCTTCTCTCCGGCAGGTTCGAGCCTGAGACCATTGGCCTTGTGGAGCCAAGGATTGTGGGTGCGCTTCCCATTGCCTTTGCGGATCTCGCAAAGGGAGGGAGCGGCAGCGGCAAGACCAATTTGCAGGACATTCTGCCCCTGCACTGCTCGCTTGCCATCAAAAACGCCCACGCAACGCTCTGGGACAAGGCTGGCAATCTCCTGCGGGCAGAAGGCTTTTCCGCAGACATAACCCTCACCAATCTGCCCATGGCAAATCCCCTGAACGGCCTCGACGGCACAGTGGAACTTGCCAGTGCCAGCCTGCAGACAAGGGAGTTTGCTGCAGCTGCAGCCGATGTGCGCATCTTCGGCAAGGCAGGCCTTGCAGATCCCTTGCACGACATGAGTCTTGAGGTGCAGGCAAGGACTGCCATCTCCCCGCTCTCCCTTGGACTTGCCACCCATGTGCAGCTTGAAGGAAGCAGGCATGGGATCGGCGGCAAGGGCGTGATCAGGGGGAACTTCACCTTTGACGGGGTGGTCATTCCCTACGAATTTGCCGGCTCTGTCGAGCCGGGATCAAGCCCGAACAAATACGCGGCACTCCTGCAGAACGAGCCTCCGGCTGCGGAAAAGGGCCTTCCCTTGCACGTGGCCCTCGACACCTTTGCGCTCGGGGACACTGTCCTGAACCTGGACGCACTGCTTTTTCCCAAAAATCTCGCAGTGGCAGGCAGACTTGGCATAGAGCGTGTGAGCCTCACCCGCTGGCTCACCTTCGCACGCCACCTCTCCCCAGGGTTGCAGATCTCCCTGGACAAAATCACGAACGGCTTTATCGACTTCTATATCGATACACACCATTTGCGCGCGCCGAACATCAAGGCCTGCGCTGCAGGCGCCACCTTCAAGGGACACGGCGGCATAGCGGACTGGAAGGACATTGTGATCTTCCTGGACATGAAGAGCGACTTTGTGGACCTTGGCCGTGCCATACCCGAATCCGTGGGCCGCATGAAGGAGCCCCCAAAATATGCCCACAGGCCCCTGACCGAAATGAGTGGTGCCGACATCTTTGCTCAGGCAAGGGATGCTGGCACCCTGGCGAACAAGGCCGGAGAGGCAAGCCTGCCCCAGGAAAAGAATGGGCAGAAGGAACAGCAGAAAGAACAGAATCAGAACAAGGACCAAAACAAGGATCAGAGTCAGCAAAAGGCCAGGCCGGCAGAAGACTCAAAGCCTGAAGGAAACCCTGCGAAAAAAAGGCTTCTAAGCTACGACATTCGCCTGGGCTCAGCAAAGATCCACTACGGCTACGCGGATATAGTCGAGGGCGGTGTCATCATCCGCCCTGGCACCAACAGCAAGGGTGAGGACAGCGCAAGGCTCGACATGCACGCAGGACTCTTTGACGGAAAGTGCACGGGCTATGCCCATTTCAGCGGCGAGAAGGAAACGGAGTACGAGTTTGCCATCGAGGTTGCAGGATCGAGCCTGAAAAAGCTGCACAAGGCCATGGATTTCATTCCCTTTACCGCAGGATCCGGCAGCTGCCGGGTGCAGGTGACAAGCAAGGGCTCGGAAATCAATCGCTTCCTTGCCAATCTGCGCGGCCGCGTGCAGGTCACGGGCCAGAATACGGTCATGGAAAAGGCAGAGCGCTTCTCGCCCATGCGCCTTGCTTGCGACTTGCGTCTTGGCACTGCGGCCTTCCAGAATTCGGCCCTGGGCCTGAGCGGCACCTGGGACGTTCGGGTCAACGGCAGCAAGGGATGGTCTGCGGACATATACCTGCCTGGCATGGTGTGGTTTGGGGGCAGGTCAGGTGTTCGCATGGACAACCTTGCAGGCAAGCTCAACGTGCGCAATACGGAAAAGCTTGTGCCGGCCTTCAAGCAGGACAATGTGACCATGGACCTGCAGGGCAAAACCAGCCTCGACATAAGCAAAAATAGTGTGCGCATGAGCCAGGGCCACTACGAGCTGCCGGGAGCTGTCTTCGACGGCAACGTGGAGGCAACCATCGGAAGATCTCCAACCCTTGAGGGCTCGTTTGTCAAGGCAAGGGTGGATCTGCCAAGGGCTACACCCCTCATCAGGGAAAAGACCGTCTCGTACCCAAAATTCCTGGAGCACCTCACTCTCGCAAGTGTTCGCGTAAAGCTCACGGATCACGACGTGACACTCGAGCACTTTGCCACCCATATGGACGGCATCCCGGTCCGGGGAAAGCTTGCCCTGAACTTTGCGAAGGAAAAGCCACACGTCACCTTCAACCTGCACACCGGAAGCCTCAATCTCGACACCTACATAGGCGAAAAAAAGAAGGGCCAGGCCCAGAACCAGGCACAAAATCCCCAGCACAAAAGATGGGATTTTCCGGCTCTCAGGGAGTTCAGCGCCCAGGGCACCCTCAAACTGGACAGTCTGCGCGTCAAGAAGGTCACCATCACCAATGTGCAGCTGCCCATGACACTCGCAAACGGGCAGCTTGACGTGCCAAGAGTGACAGGAATCATCTACGGAGGCGAGTTCACGGGCAAGGGCAGGGTGAGCTTCGAGCGGGGCGTTGCCTTCTCCTCCACCCTCAAGGTCACGCAACTGGACCTTGGCGCGCTTTTGAAGGATCGCGAGATCAAGGGCATCTTCAGGGGCAGGACGGACTTTGCTGCCACCCTCGCCTCCTCCATGCAGGGGCCAGGGGAACTTGCCCGCAACCTGAACGGTCGCCTCTCCTTCCAGACTGGCCAGGGCAGCTACCAAAGTGTGGACAAGAACCTGCGCCCCAAGGGCAAGCCAACGGTATTCAACCGGGCCGGCTGCACGGGACAGATTTCCGGGGGTATCCTGCGCACCAACGACTTTGCCCTCATGGGACCGGAGCTGCGTCTTACAGGCAGTGGCTGGATCGACCTCGCAAGGGAGACCCTGGACATGAACTTCGTGGCGGACATGAACAATCTGCCCAACATCCCCTTGCGCCTGCACGGCACCTTCGAACACCCGGAAACGGACATCAAGGGCGGTATGGTCATCCTGAACGCCATAGGCGGCATCTTCACAGGCATATTCGGCTTCCTCGGGGACATGCTCGGCGGCATCATTGGCATATTCAGCTAGTCGGGGAAACGTGTGTGCAAAAACTCTTTTCCCGTCTTGACACAAAAAGGCTGCTGGCGTAGGTAAAGGACGCTTGTCTATTTTTTCACACGCCCTTTGCGGCGAAAACAAAACACGGAGAGGAAGGGATATGAATATTCTGATTTTTGGTCCCAACGGCAGCGGCAAGGGTACGCAGGGCGAACTCGTCAAACAGAAATACAACCTGGCCCACATCGAGTCCGGCGCCATCTTCCGCGAAAACATCAAGGGCGGCACCGAGCTTGGCAAGCAGGCCAAGGCCTACATTGACAGGGGCGACCTCGTGCCCGATTCCATCACCATCCCCATGGTGCTCGACACCCTGAAGACCAAGGGCGAGAACGGCTGGCTGCTGGCCCCACCGATGCTACCAACAAGCTGTGGGACGCCCTGCAGAAGGCCGGCATCAAGCTGGACTACGTCATCGAAATCCTGCTCCCCAGGGAAATTGCCCGCAACCGCATAATGGGCCGCAGGCTCTGCCAGAACAACAACAACCACCCCAACAACATCTTCATCGACGCCATCAAGCCCAACGGTGACAAGTGCCGCGTCTGTGGCGGTGATCTGAGCACCAGGGCCGACGACCAGGACGAGGCCGCCATCAACAAGCGCCACGACATCTACTACAACACCGAAAACGGCACCCTCGCCGCAGCCTACTACTTCAAGAAACTGGCTGCAGACGGCCAGACCAAGTACATCGAGCTCGACGGTCAGGGCACCATCGACGCCATCAAGGAAGACCTGCTCTCCAAGCTGGCCTAAGCATTGAACGCCAGGGCCCGGAACAAGGGCCCAGAGACTTTCGGGCGATCCGTCCCCTTTGGGGTACGGGTCGCCCTTTTTTTGTGCCAAGCCCGGTCCCTGGCTTCTGGACACACTGGAAAAAACTTTATTGAATATTGTAAAATTGCAACCAATATTTGCGAAATTTGGCACAAATATTGCAAAATTGCATCTTAATAAAGAAAAGAGTAAAATTATAAATTTTATCTTTTATTATGGCGACTTGTATCCAATATCCCCGACATGACGCGAAAAGGTCGCAAGGCACAAATGCGAACGCAATACTATGATATTTTCTTCTCTTTTGCCAGTTTCGCTCAAAAAATGCCTTTTGGGAGAGTTGCAGGCATGAGTAGCATATCTGCAACTATAAGCGCAAGCTCTTGATCACAAGTACAAATAACAATGCAGGTCTGCATTGTGCCCTGCTTGTGATTTCCTTGCACATTGCCTGTACAAGTCGGCGCAAACCCTTTTCTTTTCTGCTGCATGTGAAAATTGTGGCACAATCCTTGCAGGGGCCGCAGCGCCAGGGCCCGGCCAAGGCCTTCCCTTCAATGGTGCCACTACTCAGACCTCTTCCCCGCTCGTCGGGACGGGTCTGCTCATCACACATACAGGTCTTTGGAGAACCAATGGAAAACACCACCCCTGATCAGCAGAAAAACCTGCGTCGCGTCGTTGTCTCGTCCCTCGTCGGAGCCGTTATCGAATGGTACGACTTCTTCCTCTACGGCGTGGTCGCAGGCATAGTCTTCAACAAGATCTTTTTCCCGGATTTTGACGCCACTGTCGGCACCATCCTGGCCTTTGCCACCTTTGCCGTGGGCTTTGTGGCCCGTCCCGTGGGCGGCATCATCTTCGGGCATTTTGGCGACAAGCTCGGCCGCAAGAAGATGCTTGTTCTCACTCTGGAAATCATGGGTGTTGCCACAGTTGGCATCGGCCTTGTGCCCTCCTACGAGACCATTGGCATCGCAGCACCCATCCTGCTTGTCATCTGCCGCCTGGCCCAGGGCATAGGCATTGGCGGTGAATGGGGTGGTGCCGTGCTCATGGCCTTCGAGTCCGCACCCGAGAAAAAGCGCGCCTTCTACGGCAGCCTCCCCCAGGTGGGCCTGGCCCTTGGCCTGATGCTTGCCTCCGCAGTCATCGGCATTCTCTCCTGGGCTCTTTCCGAGGAAGACTTCCTTGCCTGGGGCTGGCGCGTTGCCTTCCTGCTCTCCGCAGCCCTTGTGGCAGTTGGCGCCTACATCCGTCTGACCGTCACCGAGACCCAGGACTTTGCCAAGGCCAAGAAGAAGACCGATGAGGTCCGCTTCCCCATCATGGCTGCCTTCAAGCACTACCCCAGGACCCTTCTTGCCTGCATCGGCGCCCGCTTTGTGGAAGGCATTGCCTTCAACGTCTTTGGTGTGTTCTCCCTGACCTACCTCACCAATACCTGCGGCATGGACAAGACAGTCAGCATCTTCATCATCGTGGGTGCTGCCCTTGTCATGGCCTTTGCCATTCCCTTCTGGGGCATGAAGGCTGACAGCCTTGGCCGCGCCCGCATCTTCGGCTGCGCAGCCATTCTCCTGGGACTCACGGCCTTCCCCGCCTTCTGGGTCATGCACAACTTCCCCAACAACATCCTTTTGGTCTTCCTGGCCATCTCCCTGCCCTTCGGCATCATCTACGGCGCAGCCTACGCCACCATGTCCAGCCTTTTCTCCGGCAGCTTCGAGCCCACTGTGCGCTACTCCGCAGTGTCATTTATTTACCAGTTCTCGGGCATCTTCGCTTCCGGTATCACCCCCATGATTGCCACCATGCTGGTGAGCGCCAACGGCGGTCAGCCCTGGTATCTATGCACCTACCTGCTCATCGCTGCCCTCATAAGCTCCGTAAGCACCATCTGTATTGTCCGCATCCACGGCAAGGAGAGCCTGCCCGAGGCTGAAGAGCTCGCAAGCAAGAAAGCATAGCAAGCCAAAGCCGTACACAATATGCCGGGTGTTCCGGCAATAACACGAAGGCCACGCTCCCAAATCCGGGGATCGTGGCTTTTGGCTTTTTTTGTTTTGCGCAAAATCGCAAGAAGCTGGCTGCGATGGCGAGGAACATCGAGCCCGACGTCCAGGACTGCGTCGACGCCATCAAAAAAAAACCTGCTCCCCAATGGCCTTGCTGACGCCTTTTCGGGCCTGACAACCAGGGGCTTCAGCAAAAGTACCTTTGTCCCTTGAGCATCCTTCCGGGGGAAAAGAGTAGTTGACAAGAGGATGGAACCAATGAAATCCTCCATTGGAGCTCCTCACTATAGAGAGAATAGAGAGGGGGCATCCGCACGACCCCTATCCTCCGCTTGCTGAGTCAGTCTGCGGATGGGGCGACTGTGGATTGAAACAAATTTCTATCAGTTGTCCGGCATTTTTGCGTCCGGCATACTGCAAGGGCCACGCTCTCCGGATTGGGGAAACGTGGCCTTTGTTTTTTTGCTACTTCACATGAAACCGCAGCTGCAAACTGCCAGGCTCAGAGTGCTACCGGGTATTTGTGTCCGTTTGCACCATCTTGCCGCTTTGCTTAAGCTCGGCGTACCAGAGAGGATTGTGTTCGCAGACATGTTTCAGGGGCACAAGGCCGGTCAGCATGGAGCACAGGGCTGGTCCCTCGCCAGGCGCAAGGGCTGCCATGTAGATGTGGACAGGCAAGAAGATTGCCATAAGCCCTGCGCAGGCAAAGTGGATCACAAGGCAGTACTGCAGGGCCTTTTGCGAGACCGCAAGGGCCGAGTTTCCGGAACAAAAGCCCAAGACAAGCCCTGTCACGGCAAGGCCAAGGCTTGCAAGTATAGCAATGACTGCGACCATCTTTTGCCCTGCGTTATAGAAGCCCTGGGGCGGCAGGGTGGGATCAAGGCCGAGCCTTTTCATTCTCCTTGGGCCAATCACAAGCCACAGGCCCTTTCTGGCGCACCAGACAAGATCGCTTTTGCCCTTGAAGCGCAAAATCTCGCAAAGAAAAGGGAGTACGTCGCGCCTGGCAAACAAAAGGATGCAAATGGCGTAGACAAGGCACCATATGGTCCCACAAGGTGGACGACGATGAGGCCTCGCTCGCCAAACATCCCCTGCCAGAGATCCTTCCACCATGCGCCTATGGGCTGCATGTCCCCGGCAAGCAGGGCAAAGCCGGAAAAGAGCAGGAAGAGCCAGCACACAGCGTTGAACCAGTGCATGAAGATGGCGGATTTTGTGTGGCGGCGTCATCATACATGGCGCCGTATTAGCGGCTGATGAAATGGGCTGTGGGGCGGCAGGTCTTGCCGAGAACAAAATCAATGTTATTGCCGTCGGGGGGGGGGAGGTTGGCGGTCTTTGCCTTGGCTGTTTCGACATGCCAGGCCTTCACGGTTGTGCCTTGCCGTCGTTGATGGTGCGGACTTGGCCTGTGAGCGTCTTTTCACGGCGGTTGTTCACCATGCCGATGAGCTTCGCCACAACTGCCGCGTTCTTGGCCGGGGCCTGCATGGGGCGGCACTGCCCTCGGCAGGAACCACGCCTGCCAGGGCATCCTCGGCAAGCTGGGGCGCAAGAAGGCCAGCGGCAAGCAGCAGCACTCCCGAGATCCTGCCAAGACCTTTCAGTGTGTTGAGTCGCATACAAAACATCCTTCCCGCCTTCCCATTGAAATGCTTTCGGGATGCGCCCGAAAAGTATCAGGGAGACGGGCAAAATGGGGTGTTCCCGCAAGGCGCAAGGGCACAAGGGAACAGGGAAAGAAAATCTTGCCTTCCGCAAAAGAGACATATGCGGTTGGCAGAAGACAAAATCAGCAGTTGCAGTCGAAGCTTGCCACACCCTCGATCTCGAAGTGTTCGTTGATCTCCTTGATCTTGGTGTCGGCCATGCCCTCGATTTCGCGCAGCTCCTCGTATTTTGTGAAGTCACCGACGTTTTCGTGGTATTCGACAATCTTTTTGGCGAGCTCTGCGCCAATCTTGGGATCGGCTGCAAGTTCTTCCTCGGTGGCAGTGTTGAGATTGGCCTTTTCGGCGGCAAAAACGGTACCTGTGCAGCACAGGGCTGCAATCACGCAGCAGGCAAAAAAGCGTTTGAGGCCCATGGTCTTTTCCTCCGGCGCATGCCCTTTTGGCATGCAGGGTTGCTGTGATTGCCAGCTGTTTTTCTCATTACCTCTGGCAGGCCCCCAATAGTTCTTTTGCCCCTCTTTGTGAAGTTTTTCCTGACACAAAATTTTGTATGGATTGCAGGGAAGCTGCACTAAACCTAACCCATTATGTGAAAACATTCACATATTTTGTTCAGTGCAAAACTGTGTGGCCCGCAAGAGATCACAGGATATCCATATTGATCTTCTGCTCGTATTCCTCTGCCTTGCGCCAGTCGGGATAGTAGTGATCAAGATGATCGTAAAAGTCGCCCCCGTTTTTTCTTGTCACAAAATTGCACAGCTGAAAGACAATATTGTACTCAAGCAAAAACTTCGGGTGTCTGGCAAGATCTGCGTTGAGACTTATCCTCTGTGTCCTGAAGGAGCAGGTAGACCAGCTTCCGGTAAGGTACGGAGCCACAAATTTCTCAACTTCGACGTCCATGAGCTCAAAATACTTCTTCCAAATGGGCACTCCCTTCTCTATGACCTGTTCGCCCAGAAAGTACCTGAGCCAGTCACGCCGCACTTCCCGACTGGCATCTTCCCTGACACGCATGTGCAAGACGTTGCACTCGCACTTCACCCCAAAGTTGTCCTCTGCGGCTTCGACCAAAAGCTCTACAGGCTCACCCCAGAGGGTTAACCTGTAGCCGCTCTCGTACTCGACCCCTTGAGGAAAGCGCCTGCGCAGGGCCGCACGTCTTTCCTGTATATAGTCTGTATTTTCCTCGACAAATTCCTTCATTTCCTCGATTGTGTACTCAATTGGTGCATGTACCTTGACATTGCCAAAGGGCGCCTCAACGTTCAGAAGCATCTTCCTTCCCTGGTTGCGCACCACTTCCACTGTTCCTGCCATATAGGCACGAAACGATTCCACCCTTGTCGTCGAGCAGGCATTTGTATGCATCTTCCTTTTGATCCAGGACCTCTTGTTCAGGATAAAGGCAATCATATCCAATTCGGATGTTTCATACGGGACAACAAGTTCAACGCGATTGTCAGTCCTGTACACATAGACAGTCATTCTCTTCACATTTTTGAAAAAGACTTCTGCGTCAATATCCAATACCCTGATAGTTGTCCTGGTCTCCATTCCAGTTCTCTCCGTTTTCTTCTATATCTTGCGCAGATCGCGGTAGCGCACTATGGAACACACGAGGCTTGCCACGCAGATGACAGTGAAGATGACAAAGCTTGCCTGCATGGCCTCTATGAGTTGCGGAACCCGTTCAGCGGACATGGGTGCCTCGCCCATGAAAAGGCGCAGGGTAAGTGTTGCCGTCACCATGCTGACGACCATGCCGCCAGTGCGCACTGTCCCCACAAGGCCCGAGGCCTGGGAAAGGTGGGCAGGATCCACGCTTGTCATAATCATCACGGTGTTGGGGGTAACAAAGACCGCATTGCCAAGGCCGTTCAGGATGAGGATGAGGGAGATGGTCCACATGGATGTGTCCGCGCCAAGGAATATGGCCATGACAACGCTCACTACAGCCAGGACATTGCCAACCAGGGCCACTGGCGCCGAACCAAAGCGGTCCGTAAGCCAGCCGCTCGGCCAGGTCAGAAGGATTTGCGCAACAGGCTGGAGAAAGACTACCGTGCCTGCAGCTGCCGAGTCCAGTCCCTTCACGTACTGCAGATAGAGGCTTAAGAAAAAGGTCAGGCTGAAGAGGGAGGCATAGAGGGAAAAGGAGGCAAGGTTGCTCAGGACAAAGATGCGGTTGTGGATGAGGACGCGCAGATCGAGAAGGGGTATGGTTTTCTTCAGCCTGTATTCGTAGACGCAAAAGAGCATTCCCACCAAAAGACCCGCAAGTATGGGCCAGATCCTGTAGGCATCGTCCATGGGACCAACAAAGCCCTGCACGGAGAAAACCATGCCCGCAGCAAAGAGCAAAAGGCCCATCCAGTCGTAGGGCTTTTCCCTGCTCTCGTACCATTCCTGCTTAACCAAAACAAACATGATGGCAAAGCAGACCACAGACCACAGGGAAATGACGTAGAAAAAGTATTTCCAGCCCAGGAGGGCATTGATCCAGCCGCTCAAGAGAGGCCCTGCGGCAAGGCCCACATAGACAGCAGTGGAAGTGGTGCCAAGGATGCGCCCCTTTACGTCCGGCGGGGTCACGGCCATGAGCATGGCAAGCGAGGAGGTGGAAAAGGCTGCCGTACCCATGCCCTGGAAAAAGCGCATGGCTATGACCGAATCGATATTGGGCACAAGGGTGATGAACACCGAGGTTGGCGCCAGCATCACCATGCTGAACATGCACGTCTTGTGCCTGCCCCACTTGTCCCCTGCCCTGCCCATGGCAAGGTTGAAGATGGCAAGGGCCATGCAATAGACAGTGGACACAAGTCCAAGATCGGTGGCAGAGCAGCGAAAATGCTCGCCCATGGCAGGCAGGATGACTGCCGTTCCTGTCTGCAGAAAGGGCGTTATGAGCTGCATGCAGATGACTGCTGCCACAAGGCCCTTGAGTGTTCTCTTTTCTTCCGGGGAAAGGGTGGCCAGTGAAGTGCGGGATTTCTTTTGCGCTGCCATAGGTCAAACCGATGCTGAGGTTGGGGGAAGAGTCTTGCGGCAAACACACGCTCTCCCGCGATTCCCTCAAAACGCCATGCGTCTTGCAAAGTTCCCGGGATATGTGTCTCCTTCAGACCCCAGAGTGTAGCGAAAAACGCCGCCCACAGGCCAAAGCGGCGCATCCCGTAACATCCGTCCCTTTCAATAAGCACAGGCACGGGCTTTTGGCAAGCAGGCAAGAGAAAAAACAGGCCTCGAACAAATGCACTGTCTGTTCGAAAATACCGTATTCCTGGCTTATATTGGGCGTTCAGGATTGCAAAAAGGCCCTGGCAAGCAGGGAGAAGGCCCCAAGGAGTACCATGACAAGGAGGCAGCGCTGAAAGAGACGCTGCGGGATGCGCCCTGCCACTGGCAGACCGGCCAGGGTTCCAAGAAGCATGCCCGGAATGCCTGCCAGGGAGTGGTGAACAACACTTTCGGTCACAAGGCCTGCCAGCACATCAAGCCCTGTGGCAAGGCCCACGCTGAAAACAAAGAAGGCGCCAAGGATCCCCCGGGCCACGTTCTTGTCCCAGCGGTTCAGGTAGACGCAGACAGCCAGGGGAATGCCGCCAAGGCCCACCACACCGGAAAAAAGGCCCGAGATGCTGCCCCAGCCAAGAAGCATGGACGTTTTGCCCTTCGCCCTGCCCCCACTGTCCGTTGTCTCCTCTTGCGCAGGAGCAGATGCGGGGTGTGACTCGCCCTTGCGCTCCAGAAAGTATTCCCAGACCACAAAGGCAATGAACACGCAGCCAAGGAAGATCTCAAGCCAGAAGATGGGCAGATACTTGAGGCACATAACACCTGCCACAAGTCCTGGCAGTGCGCCAAGACTCAGGAGGAGGACACTGCGCGCATCGGCAAAGCGGTAGAAGCGCAAGACAAGCATGACGCCAAGCAGAGCACCTATGACACAGGAGACAACAGCTGCCACAGTGAAATCAAGGGCCAGGAGCATGACCGGCAAGGCCACGAGATTTCCGCCAATGCCCGTGATGATATTGACGAATCCGCCCAAAAACCAGGCAAGAAAGGTGACGATGAGCTCTGTTTCCATTCCACTGCTCCGGGCTCCCGGCCCTCAGCCAGCATGCTCAAAAAAAGAGGGAGAAGCCTTGTCCACTTCTCCCTGTTCTCTAAGTCCTGTTCGCAAGAATGCTACCCACCCAGATAGGCTTCGCGCACGCTCGGGTTGGACAAAAGTCCCCTGGCCGTGTCCTGCATGACAACATTGCCCACTTCGAGCACGTAGCCGCGGCTTGCAAGCCTCAAGGCAGCCCTGGCGTTTTGTTCCACCAGAAGGACCGTGACCCCATTGTCCGCAATGCGGCGTATGGTCTGGAAGATGCTCTTCACAAGCAGTGGAGCAAGGCCCAGGGAAGGCTCGTCGAGAAGAAGCAGGCGCGGCTGCGCCATGAGAGCCCTGCCTATGGCAAGCATCTGCTGCTCGCCGCCGGAAAGGGTTCCTGCAAGCTGTTCCCTGCGCTCCAGAAGGCGGGGGAAGAGCTCGTAGATCCAGGCCAGGGTGCGCTCCTTCTTCTCCCTGTCCTCCACCAGAAAGGCCCCGAGCTTCAGGTTTTCTTCCACAGTCATGGTGCCGAAGACCCTGCGGCCTTCTGGAGACTGGGCTATGCCAAGACCAACCACCTCGTGGCTCTGGTAGCGGGAAAGGTCCATGCCGTCAAAGACCACCCTGCCGCTGTCAGGCGTCACAAGGCGGCTTATGGACAAAAGGGTTGTGCTCTTGCCTGCGCCATTGGCGCCAAGCAGGGTGACTATCTCTCCCTCGTCCACATAGAGGGAGATGCCGTGCAAAACTTCCACCCGGCCATAGGATACGTGCAGATTGTCTATTTCAAGCAGAGCCATCAGAAATCCTCGTCCCCTTCGTCCGTGCCAAGATAGGCCTCGATGACGTCCGGATTGCTGCGCACAGTCTCCGGATCGCCCTGGGCTATGAGATTGCCGTGCTCAAGAACGACCAATTTCTCGCATATCTTCATGACCAGGCGCATGTCGTGCTCTATGAGCAAAACCGTTATGCCCCGCGCGCGTATGGCGGAAATGACGTCCACAAGGCTCGCAGTTTCCTGATCGTTCATGCCGCCGGCAGGCTCGTCCAGGATGATGAGCTCGGGATCCGCTGCAAGGGCTCGTGCCACCTCCAAAAGGCGCTGGCTTCCGTAGGCAAGGGAACCTGCCTCGTCTTCCCAGTGGTCCTCGAGGCCCACAAACTTGAGCTCTTCAAGGCAGCGCTCGATGGCTTCCTCCTCCTCGCGCCTTTGGGAAGGCATGTGAAAAAGGGAGGAAAAGAGTCCGGACTTCAATCGGCAGTGGCGGCCAGCCAGAACGTTTTCCAGTACACTCAGCTTGCCGAAGAGGCGAATGGACTGGAAGGTCCTTGCTATCCCCATCTCGACCACCTTGTGGGGCTTTTTTCCCTTTATGGAATGGCCGCGGAAGAGAATGTCCCCCCGCTCTGGCACATAGTTGCCGGTGATGCAGTTGAAGACCGTGGTCTTGCCTGCACCGTTGGGACCGATGAGGCCCACAATGGAGCCCTTGTCCACGGTAAAGGCCACTTCGTTCAGGGCCACGAGTCCACCAAAAATCTTGGTGATGGATGCAACTTCAAGAAGGCTCACTCTGACTTCTCCCTGGCTTGGGCCCTGGCTAGAGCCTTTTTGTAGATGCGGGGCAAGGGCGGCAAAATGCCCTGGGGCCTCCAGACCATCATGAGCATCATGGCAAGGCCGAAGAAGAGCATGCGCGATTCCGTGAGCCCGCGCATGAGCTCTGGCAGGCCAATGAAGAGGAAGGCGCTCACGAGCACGCCGAGCTGGCTTCCGCCAGAGAGAATGACCACGGCAAAGATGATCACGCTCTCCATGAAGTTGAAGGAGGCAGGGGCAATGGTGAGCATCTTGGCCGAATAGAGCGTGCCGGCCATGCCAGCCCAGAAGGCTCCAAGTACAAAGGCCATGAGCTTGTAGTGGCTCACGTCAACGCCGCACCCCTCTGCCGCGATGTCATCGTGCTTGATGTAGTTCAGGGCGCGGCCAAAGCGCGAGTTCCACAGGAAATGGAAGAGCAGAAGGCTTATGCCGCACATGCCCCAGACAAGGTAGTAGAAGTGTATGCTCTTGACTATGCGAAAGCCGAAGGCCTGGGGACGGGAAATGCCGAAAAGGCCGTTGGAGCCGCCTGTGATGCCAAAGATGTCGTTGACAAGGGCAATGCGCACGATCTCCACAATGCCGATGGTCACGATGAGCAGATAGTCGCCGCGCAGGTGAATGATGGGCCGTGCAACAACCAGGGCCACAAGGCCTGCGGCAAGACCTGCCAGGGGCATGGTCCAGAAGATGGGCCACTGGAACATGGTGTTCAGGATGGCCGTTGTGTAGGCACCCACTGCGTAGAAGGCGGCATGCCCCATGTGGAAGATGCCGGCCTGGCCCAGGATGACGTTGAGGGAGAGGGCCAGGAGCGCGTAGAGGCCTATGCTCACGCACACGTCCGTCCAGTAGTTGTTCACAAAGAAGGGCAGGACCGCGAGCACAATGCCCAGGGCGAGGCCGGTGATAAAGCGAACCTTTCTTGCGTTCATAGCTTGTCCGCCGTCCTTTCGCCCAGAAGACCCGTGGGTCGCACGATGAGAATGAGGATGAGCACGAAGAAGGCCACTGCGTCCTTCCAGGCCACGGCAAAGTAGGCAGAGGCCATGGCTTCCACAACACCCAAAAGCAGGCCGCCCACCATGGCGCCGGGGATGTTGCCAATGCCGCCCAGAATGGCAGCGGTAAAGGCCTTGAGGCCGTAGGACCAGCCCATGAGAAAGTCTATCTGCCCGTAGTAGATGCCAACAAGGATGCCTGCAGCACCGCCAAGACCCGGGCCTATGAGAAAGACCAGGGAGATGATGCGGTTCACATTGATGCCCATGAGGCGGGCAGCCCCCTGGTCAATGGCAACAGCCCGCATGGCTGCACCCACCTTGGTGCGCAGCATGAAGACCTGCAGGGCAATCATGAGCACCACGCTCACGGCAATGACCAGAAGGCGCATGCCCGGAATCTGGTAGCCGAACAGGCTCACAGTGAAGTCCGGGCGCAGAAAATCGGGATAGACGAAAACGCGCGCTCCGTAGATGAGCATGAGCGCATTTTCGAAGAATATGGAGGCGCCAAGCGCGCTCACCACTGCCGATAGGCGCCCTGCGCTGCGCAGTGGCCTGTAGGCCACGCGCTCCAGAAGATAGCCCACAAGGGCCACCATGAGCGCAACAAGCACGAAGACCAGAAGCACCGCGAAAAAGGGCGGAAGCGTCTGGCCCAAGTGGCAGCTCACAAGCAGGGTGAGGCCCAGGTAGGCACCCACGGCAAAGAGGTCGCCGTGGGCAAAGTTGATGAGCTTGAGCACGCCGTAGACCATGGTATAGCCCAAGGCTACCAGGGCGTAGATACCACCTACGGCAAGGCCGTTCAAAAGCTGCTGTACAAAAAATTCCATGGCTTGTGACAGGGGAAGGGCCTCGCAAGAGGCCCTTCCCGTCCTTGAAGTCTAGTTCTTGGGCTCGATCCTGAAGGCGCCGGTCTCGTCCACGACGTAGACGCGGTAGAAATCGCCCACGCGGTCACCCTTCTTGTCAAAGCCCATGGTGCCGGTAATGGCGGGCAGGTCCTTGGCATTGTGCAGGAAATCCGCGATGTCCTGCGAGGTGGTCTTGCCGGCCTTCAGCGCAGCCTCGATGGCCACGAAGGCATCGCCGGCCATGACGCCCCACACGGAGACGGGCAGGCTCTTGTACTCGGCCTTGAAGTCGGCGAGGAAGGCCTTGGCTGCATCGGTGTCCATATCCTGGGGAAGCGGCGGGCTCAAGAAGAAGTAGCCTGCAGCTGCAGCAGGACCTGCGATCTTCACAAGGTCTGCGTGGTTGGCTGCGTCACCGCCCATCATGGGCACTTCCCAGCCCATCTCCTTCTTCTGGCGCAAAAGCATGCCGGTTTCCGGATAGTAGCCGGTGAAGAAGATGAAATCGGGGTTGGCTGCCTTCATCTTGGTGAGGGAGGCAGTGTAGTCGCGCTCGCCGGGGGTGAGGGCATCGTAGAAGACGATGTTGACGCCACTGCCCTTGAGAGCGTCCCTGGTCTCTTCGGCCAGGCCCTTGGCGTAGGAGGAATTGTCGTGCACAAGGGCTATGTTCTTGAAGCCCTTCTTCTTGATGACATCGGCAGCGGCAAGGCCCTGGGCGTCGTCGCGGGGACAGGTACGGAAGAAGTAGCCAAGGCCCTTTTCCGTGAGGCGGATGCTGGTGGAGCCTGTGGCGATCTGCACGATTTCGCTTTCGTCGTAGATGTTCTGGCTGGCCTCGGTCACAGCGGAACCGTAGGTGCCAATGACGGCAGTCACTTCAGAGGAGGCCAGCTTCTGGGCTGCAAGGGCTGCGGAGCGGGGATCACCCGCGTCGTCCTCGATAATGAGCTCGATCTTCTGGCCATTGATGCCACCCTGCTTGTTGACCTTGTCCACAAGCAGCATGACCACATTCTTCATGTCCATGCCTTCGGAAGCCCACTTGCCGGTCTGGGGGCACATGAGTCCCAGCTTGAAATCAGCGGCAAGGGAAGTGCCGCACATGGCCAGCATCATCGCAAGCGCCAGGGCAGCCTTTGCAAATTTCCTCATAACGCCTCCTAAAGAAGTTGCATTGTCGTATTCCCTGCTCCGTGAGAGCAGGGGCAGGCGGGAAATTGGAAGTATAGCGAAAAAACTTGCAAAAAAAAAGGCCCTTTTCCGCGTTGTCCACGGGAAAGGGCCGCCAGTGTTTGCTTTTCCTGTCTATCCCCTGCGGAACTGGCCACCTGCCACGTAAAAGGTGTTTTCCACTATGAAGAGGGCATGCGGATCCACGCCAAAGACAATGGTTTCCAGGCGCTTCAGGGCCATGTTGTTGGTCACTGTGAGCAGTATTTCCCTGTTCTGCCCGGAATAGGCACCCTTTCCGCGCAAAAGTGTTATGCCAAAGGGCTCGCTTGCCATGATGACCTCTGCCATCTCCTCGCCGCGGCCGGAGATGATGAGCACCATCTTGCGGTGGTTGAACATGCCAAGCACATAATCGAGCAGGTTGGCGCTGATGAAGATCATGATGATGGAAGCCATCACGTGATCCAGATCGTAGCCCAGCATAAAGCCCAGGGCAAAGACCACGCAGTTGAAGCAGAGCATGAACTGCCCTATCTGTATGTTCCACTTGTTGCGCAGGAAAACGGACACGATATCGAGTGCTCCGCCTGATCCCAGGGATCTGAGCATGATGCCGCCGCCGGTTCCGAGCAGCATGCCGCCAAGGACAGCTGCGTAGAGCTCGTTGGTGACAGGGATGACGTAGCCCATGTGGTTGTAGAACATGCCGGCCAGGGTAGTCACAAAGGTGCCGTAGAGGGTGTAGCACAAAAAGCGCCTGCTCACGACAAACCAGCCCAGGACGTAGAAGGGCATGGAAAAGAGGAAATACCAGATCGAAACGCTTGTTTCCTGGTCCAGAAAGTGCGCAAGCAAAGAGAGGCCCATGAGGCCTGTGGACAAAAAGTCGTGCTGCGGGCTTATGCACTGCAGGCAAAGTGCCTGCAAGGAACCGCCCACTGTGAGCAGAAAGAGATTCCAGGGTATGGATTCCGCAAGCTTGCGATTGTATGTTTTCTTCAGCATGGATTCACTATAGTGATCTGTTGCAGAGAACAGATCCTCCTTGTGTTGATGTTTATGGAAAGAAGATGTTTGCAGATACACGACCGGGAGTCCATGACGCTTGTCACATGACTCACTCCACGAAGGGGGAAATGGCAGGACCGAATGAGTACGCTGACAGGCATCCTCAGAAGCTCTGCACCCTTGCTCACAGAAATCTCGTCCTCGCTGACAGCGCGGAAAACAAGCTGACGAAAAAGCGTAGCTTCTTCTCGCTCATGCGCTCGGGCTCGTTCGTCTTCCACCCCCAGGAACTGGCATGTGTGCAAAAAGCCCTTTCAGCGGACACGCTGATCACGCCACAAGTGCGGGCGCGCCTGGCAAGCAGCAGCTTGGAGATACCATATTCCTGGCAAACTGCTTCCATATCCTTGCTGATACCTTTTCTGTGCAGGCCAAGTTCGCGCCTGACATCATCTTTCGGGAAAAGAAAGGCTCCGCTGATGGCAGTTGCCCTACGTTCCTGTTCCTTGTCGGGCATGTCGGAAGGCCAGACAAACATGAGATCTACCAGCTTCTGCACGAGAGTGGAGCGCATGCGTTCGGCATGCATGTTCTTGTTGAGCACTACATAGGGACGCCCATTGATCGTTCCGCCCAAACAGGAAAATTGCCTGTCTCCATCATGCAAATAGACAAGAATTCCTTTGTTTTCCAATAGTTGTATCAGATTGCCAACTGGTCCTTCCTCTGACAGGCGAAGACATTGCCTCAAGTGACGGGCGTTTTCTTCATCCGACAAGGAAAACTCCAGGGTATGGCAGACAGGAGTCGGGGGAAGCACTTCCCCGCCAAGTACTTCCACAATACTGAAAAATCGGGAGAAGTATTCCTCTACAGCCTCGCGCACAAGGTCCTGCTGTGCCTTTGTGAGGAAACTGTTCCTTCTGAAGCTTCCATGCTGGAAGAGAAGACTCTGATCCCTCTCGTAGAGAAAATCGGCAATCGATCTGTTGAGCGCCTGGGCTATTTTCCTGATGATCGCAATGTCTGGGCGTCTTTTGTCATTCTCATAGTTGGAGATCGCCTGAGGCGAAAGACCAGCGCGATGCGCAAGCTCCTTTTTGCTTATCCCCTCCCTGAGGCGATAATATCTGAGATTCTTGCTGAACATTTTGCCTACTCTCCGGGTTCAGACTGCTCCGCACAAAAAAGATCAGGACAACAGACCGGCGACAGAGCCTCTTGTTGATTGTATGGACTTTTTTCCAAAAAAGTAAACACCTGTCCAAACAGGATAGAAGGAGCGCAGCACTTAGACGCAGAGAGCCCGTCCCAAAGGACGAGCTCTCTGCCCCAAAAATCACGGGCAGCACGCAGGGTTTCCTGCCATTTGCCCGCAATAACTTTTTATTCCGACCAGGACCTCTCCCTAGAAGAGGTTCCAGAGCATGCGCAGGGCAACAAAGATAAGGAAGATGGCAAAGCCCTTCTTCAGCTTGCTTGTGGGCAGCGAATGGGAAATGCGGGCGCCGATGGGGGCAGTGAAGAAGCTCACGGCTGCTATGCCGGCAAAGGCCATCAGATTCACGTAGCCAAGGCAGCCAGAGGGGAGATCGGGGGCACCCCAGCCTCCCACAACGTAGCCCAGGGCGCCTGCCACGGCTATGGGGAAGCCAATGGCTGCCGAGGTGCCCACCGCGTGATGAATGGGCACGTTGCAGAATGTCATGAAGGGCACGGAAAGGGTTCCGCCACCAATGCCAACAAAGCTGGAGATCAGGCCAATGAGCCCGCCTACCGAGGCTGTGCCCACAAAGCCGGGCATCTCGCGGGAGGCAGCGGGCCTGTAGCCCGAGAGCATCTGCGCGGACACGGCAAAGAGGAAGACCACGAAGAAGGCGCGCAGGAAAAAGACCGGCAGATGGGTTGCCACAAGGCCGCCCAGAAAGGTGCCGACCAAGATGCCCGGGGTGATGTTCTTCAGGATGTCGAAGTGCACGGCCCCACGCTTGTGGTGGGCGCGGGAGCTGGAGATGGAGGTGACTATAATCGTTGCCAGGGAGGTGCCGAGGGCCAGCTGATGGACCACAGCGGGATTGTAGCCGAACTTCGTGAACACAAAGTCGAGCATGGGCACGATGACAATGCCTCCGCCCACGCCAAGCAGGCCGGCCAGAACGCCGGCAATGGCGCCGCAGAACATGAAGATGAGAATGGACAGGATCATGACAAGCCTCGGAAAGGGAACCCCATGGCGAAATGCCCCTGGGAAGGTTTTCCCCAAAAAATATCGGGGGACGGGGAACCCTCTACACCAAAAGCAGGCTTCGGGAAAGGGACGACGAAAAAAAAGAGCAAAGCTCTCCCCTGCCTTTTGCAGGACCGGATCCGCTCTTGCCTTTTGCGCCCGTATCTGTCATTTTGTCCTGCAGGGCAAAAGTGCCCCATATCATGGTATCTTGTCAGGATATCTTTCTGATATGACAAATTCGAGACGCAGGGAGAGAGCATGGAAACCTTGTTCGACCATGGGTCCGCACGACGGTACCACCACAAGGCATTGCGCCAGCGCTTTTCCTGTTTCCCTTTTTTCCGCCTCCCCTTTCAAGGGGTAACCAAGGCGGTTTTTTTGTGCCCAAAAAATCCCCCATCCATATCAACCTCAAAAAAGCCAGGAGTGTGTCCAAAGTGAATACCGACAACCGCTACCTCTGGAACCACAAGGATTTGCTCGACGTCTCTGCCTTGAGCCAGGAAGATGTCCTGCACCTGCTTGATCTTGCGCAGAGCTTTCAGGAGATCAACTCCCGGCCGGTGAAAAAGGTGCCCACTCTCAAGGGCAAGACAGTCATTCTTTTCTTTGTGGAAAATTCCACCCGCACCAAGACAAGCTTCGATGTGGCCGCAAAACGCCTGTCCGCGGATACCTTCTCCCTAGCCAAATCCGGATCGAGCCTGAACAAGGGCGAAAGCCTCAAGGACACGGCCCTGACCCTGCAGGCCATGAGCCCGGACATCATTGTCATCCGCCATTCGAGCTCAGGCGCTGCCGAGTACATAGCAAACCTTCTGCCCTGCAGCATTGTCAACGGCGGCGACGGCTGGCACGCCCATCCTACCCAGTCCCTGCTCGACGCCTACGCCCTGCGCTCGGTCTGGGGATCGGACTTTTCCGGCAAGACCCTGCTCATCCTGGGCGACATTGAGCACAGCAGGGTCGCGCGCTCAAACATCTTCCTTTTGCAGCTATTGGGCGCCAGGGTGCGCCTGTGCGGCCCCCGCACCCTGATCCCCCGCCAGACGGACTTCTGGGGCTGCGAGGTCTGCTCGGACCTCGACAAGGCTGTGGAAGGAGTGGACGCCATCATGTGCCTGCGCCTGCAGCTCGAGCGCCAGGAGGCTGGCCTTCTCCCCATGCTCTCCGAGTACTCGAAGCGCTACTGCCTCACATCCGACAGGCTCATGAAGGCCAACAAGGGCGCAGTCGTGCTTCACCCCGGTCCCATGAACAGAGGCTGGGAAATAGCCAGCGACGTGGCGGACAGCGAGCAGTGCCTGGTCCTGGATCAGGTCTCTGCAGGCGTTGCCGTGCGCATGGCCGTGCTCTACCTGCTCGGCACGCGCAACAACTAGGGCCACACTAGGGGCATAGCCCCGGTTTCACACAATCTTCCGCATTTTTCGGACACGAACTTTCAAGGAGGCAGGAAGAGGCCTTGGCCCTTCCTTAAAAGATATATGAAATTTTGCCTGACCAACGCATTGTATCTTGGATCGAAGGTCGACGTTCTTGTCGAGGACGGCCGCATTGTCACCATGGTTCCCCAGGGCAAGGGCCCGCAGGATGTCGAACAGGTGGACGCAAAGGGGCTTGTGCTCTTGCCTGCCCTCACGGACTGCCATGTGCATTTTCGCGATCCCGGCTTCGAGTACAAGGAAGACATAAACTCCGGGCTTGAGGCTGCGGCACACGGTGGCTTTGGCTCCGTCATCTGCATGCCCAACACCAAACCCGTGAACGACAGCGCGGCAGTCACGCGCTACATGCTGGAAAAGGCCGAAAAGACCCATCCCCATGGACCGAGGCTCTTTCCCGCAGCTGCTGCCACCCCCGGCCTCAAGTGCGAGGGGCTCTCTCCCCTGGCTGAGCTCAAGGAGGCAGGCTGCGTGTGCGTCACCAATGACGGTCGCCCCATGACCAACACGGAACTCATGCGCCGGGCCATGGAGTACGCCTGGGATCTGGGCTTGAAGTTCACGGACCACTGCGAGGACGATCAGCTTGCCCCTGGCTATCTCATGAACGAGGGCGAGATGAGCGCAAAACTCGGTGTCATGGGCCAGCCCGTGGTAGGCGAGGCCATACAGGTTGCGCGTGACATCATGCTCTCGGAGTATCTGGACATCCCGGTGCACATTGCCCACGTTTCCTGCGCCATGGCAGTGGACGTCATACGCCGCGCAAAGGAGCGGGGTGTGAAGGTGACAGCAGAGACCTGCACCCACTACCTCATGCTCGACGAAACCGAGCTTGCCGGCTACAACACTCTCGCCAAGGTGAACCCGCCCCTGCGCACTGCGAAGGACAGGGAAGCCATGCGCAAGGCTGTGAAGGACGGCGTCATAGACATCATTGTCACGGACCACGCGCCCCACGCGGAGTACGAGAAGAACACCACCCTGGATCAGGCACCCAACGGTTTTATCGGCCTTGAGCTTTCCCTGCCCCTGGTCTGGGAGCTTGTGCGCGAAAACGTGCTGAACGAGGCGGATGTCGTGCGCCTCATGGCAGTGCGCCCCAACGAGATCTTCAACCTTCCCTGCAACCGCTTCAATCCCGGAGACCCTGCGGACTTCATCCTCTTTGACCCGGACGAGGAATGGGTGGTCGCAAGGGAAAACCTCTGCTCGAAAAGCTGCAACACGCCCTACATTGGCAAGACACTCAAGGGACGCGTGAAGCACCACTGGCAGGGCGGCTGGCAGCTTTTCTAGGGGGTAGACGTCATGAATGTGCGCAAGAGCGTGGTTGCCGGGCGCTTCTACCCGGGCACCGCAAAGGATCTGCAGGGCATGATCGCCATGTGCCTTTCCGGGGCCTCCACCTTTTTCGGGCCCGATGCCCAGCCGAAAAAGGATGCCCTGGATACCCCCTGCATGCTTATGCTGCCCCACGCGGGTTACATCTTCAGCGCTCCTGTGGCCTGCGCTGCCCTTCTTGGCACAAGGCTTCCGAAGACAGTGATCCTGCTTTGCCCAAACCACACGGGCTACGGCAGATCGCGCTTCGGGGTGTGGTCGGACGGAGCCTGGGAAACGCCCCTAGGCTTGGTGCCGGTAAACGCAGACCTTGCCCAGAAGCTTGCTGCGAAGAAGCCTTTTGCGGCAGACACGCTCTGCCATATGAAGGAGCACTCCATAGAGGTCGAGCTCCCCCTTTTGCAGGCCATGGCAACGAAGCAGGGAACGGACTTCGATATTGTGCCGGTGTGCATTGCAAGCCAGACAAACGCGGACCTCAAGGCAGCAGGGCTTGCTCTGGCCGAGGTGGCAGGTGACGCCATAGTGAAAGGCGAGGTGGGGATCGTGGTGAGTTCGGACATGAATCACTACGAGGACGAAAAGACGACCATGGCCAAGGACAATCTGGCCCTTGAAAAGGTCCTGGCAGAGGACGCACGGGGCTTGCTCGAAACCTGCGCCCAAAACTGCATTACCATGTGCGGCGCAGGTCCCATGGCCCTGGCGCTCCACGCCCTGCGCGCCATACGCCTTGTCCCCACACGCAAGGCCTGGCTTGTGGCCCACGAAACATCCGGCAGGGTGGCAGGCGACTTCGAAAAGGTCGTAGGCTACGCTGGCGTGCGCTTCTACCTCTAGCCCGAAACACCAAAGCCCGGAAAACAGACAAGGCGTCCTGCCGCAGTGCGACAGGACGCCTTCGAATTTGTGGTCGGGATGGCCCGATTTGAACGGGCGGCCCTCTGGTCCCAAACCAGATGCGCTACCAGGCTGCGCCACATCCCGATGGGTTTCCCCAATGAAAAACCCCGCAACGTTGAGGCCGCGGGGATTTTAGGCAAAAGTGGGGCGAAAGAAGAGGCTTGAACTCTCGGCCCTCTGAGCCACAATCAGATGCTCTACCAACTGAGCTACTTCCGCCACGCAGAAAGGCAATGTATACAAAGCCCCCTTCCTTGGCAAGTGTTTTTTTGCCCTTTTGTCAAAAAAATTTCATTTTCGTGATGCAAGGGGCCCAGGTCAGCCCTGGGACAGGGCTGGCAAAAATGTGGAATTTTGCAGATTTTCCGTCTATAGTCTGCTGGCTGGCTGCGCTTTGGGCAGCCCCAATTTTTGTCGCACCCAAACTGCCGTACAGGCAGAGAACGAAACACCGGATACTTGCATATGGACAAGCTGATCATAGAAGGCGGGCGCCCCTTGAGCGGCGTCATCGACGTCAACGGCTCAAAGAACGCTGCTCTCCCCATCCTGCTTTCCTCCATCCTTCTAGAGGGGCCGCAGGATTTTTTCAATGTTCCCAACCTGCGTGACATCCGCACGACCCTGAAGCTTCTGAACCTGGTCGGCTGCAGCTGCACCCAGGAGGGCAAGCGCGTGCACATGGAGCCGGGCACCCTGACCCCCGAGGCCCCCTACGATCTTGTGCGCACCATGCGCGCTTCTGTCCTGTGCTTGGGCCCCCTCATCGCCCGCCTCGGCAAGGCCACAGTGGCCCTGCCCGGAGGCTGCGCCATTGGTGCAAGGCCCGTAGATCAGCATCTGAAGGGCCTTGAGAAGATGGGCGCCACCTTTACCCTTGAGGGTGGCAACATCATAGGTCGCTGCGATCATTTGCGCGGCGCCCAGATAACCTTCGACATGCCCACTGTGGGCGGTACGGAAAACCTCATCATGGCTGCAGTGCTGGCAGACGGCACAACCCAGCTCAACAACGCGGCCCGCGAGCCGGAAATCACGGATCTCGCAAACTTCCTCAACAGCTGCGGGGCAAAAATCAGCGGCCAGGGTACCTCCACCATCGAGATCGAGGGTGTTACAAGCCTGAAGGGTTCCACCTATGCCATCATGCCGGACCGCATAGAGGCGGCAACCTTTTTGGCCTGCGTTGGCATGACAGGCGGAAGGATCGTGCTCACCCACTGCCCAGTGGACGCGCTCGAGTCCGTGATAAGCGTTCTTGAGTCCATGGGCATGCGCTTCGAGCACTGCGACGAGGGCTTTGCGGCGTCCATGTCGGGTCCCCTGAAGGCCACGGAAATACGCACCCAGCCCTACCCCGGGTTCCCCACGGACATGCAGGCCCAGGTCATGGCCCTCATGTGCCTTGCGCAAGGCGTGAGCATAGTGGACGAGCGCATCTTCGAAAACCGCTTCATGCATGCGCTTGAGCTTGTGCGCATGGGCGCAGACATTCAGATCAACGGCCACACGGCCCTTGTGCGCGGCGTGGATCACCTGACAGGAGCACCTGTCATGGCCTCGGATCTGCGCGCCTCTGCCTCCCTGGTCCTGGCAGGCCTTGCAGCCAGAGGCGAAACACAGATCCGCCGCATCTACCACCTCGACAGGGGCTACGAGCACATCGAGGACAAGCTGAGCGCAGTGGGTGCGAAGATACGCCGCGAGCACGAGGACGACTAGGCCTCAAGCCTGCGCAAGGAAAACGTTTTCCGGAAAAAACAAGGAGGCGGCGCCCCGGACAGGGGCGTCGGTATTGTATGAAAAAGCTTTGCCAACTTTCGCTTCTTCTTGCCTGCCTGGCCCTCGTCTGCCTCATACAGGGCTGTGCCGTGTACAGCACTGCCTCGGACGAGCGTCTGGTAGACACCATGGGCTCAGACAACGCCATTTCCGGACTGATCAAGAAGGACCTCATGGCCGAACGCTTTGCCGACGGCTGGAACATCAGCGTGCACTGCTTCTACGGCCACGTCTTCCTTGTGGGGGAATGCCCGAAGGAGATGCGCGCAAAGGCAGTGAAGATTGCCAAGAGGGACAAGAGGGTGCGCTCTGTCACAACGCACTGGTTCTCGCCAAGGGTGGCAGAGACCAACAACTTCGTGATGGCCACCAAGCTGCGCTCTGCACTCATAGGCACAGGCAACCTCAACTCCACCCGCATCGAGACCGAGGTGAACTCCGATCGTGTGGTCCTTTTGGGCGTTGCCAACGACAGCAACGAGCGCAAGACCGCTGTCAGGGCTGCCAGAGAGGTCAATGGCGTTTTGACTGTCACAAGCTACATCATGCTGCCCATGAAGCCTGGCTCGAACTTCAGGCCCACAGGCATTACCTACCAGGGCTTCCATCAGCCCAAGTCCCAGCCGAAGGCACCAAGGGACGCAGGAAAGACGCAGGCAAAGCAGCAAAAGGCAAAGCATAGCCCTGCAAAATTGCTTATTCTACCCCAGTTTCAGCGGCGTACTCTTCAATCAGCTCGCGCTCCAAAAACGGCGTTTTAACACCCTCGCGGTCACGGTAGGCCTCGTGGCCTTTGCCAATTACGGCAATCAGGTCGCCCTCCTGCGCGTGGTCAATGGCGTAATGCAGGGCATCCAGCCGGTCGGGAATTTCCACATACTTGGCGTCCGGGTTGCCCTTGGCCATGCCGGTTTTGATGTCCGCGATAATATCTTCCACTTTTTCAAAGCGGTTGTTGTCTTCGGTCAGGATGCTGAAATCCGCCAACTTGGCGCACACTTCGCCCATGCCGTAACGGCGCAGCTTGCTGCGGTTGCCGCCGCAGCCGAACACCACGACCAGGCG